>Ga0209725_1000643_pt1 | contig 20937 bp, 21 predicted proteins | sample I18A1metaG_FD_184145 | JGI IMG/M metagenome (GOLD analysis project Ga0209725, IMG submission 184145) | Lake sediment bacterial and archeal communities from Gulf of Boni, Indonesia to study Microbial Dark Matter (Phase II) - ​I18A1 metaG... | ecosystem: Environmental > Aquatic > Freshwater > Lake...
TCAGGCAACGAGCGCTTGCCATTGCGAACGAGTTGCGTGGCCTTCGAATTCCGTCCGATGTGGACTTGAAGCGTAGGTCCCTTGTGAAACAACTTGAATATGCTGACTCACTCGGTATCCCGTACACATTGATAGTCGGCCCGCAAGAGATCGAAGCCGGCCGTTTCAAGCTGAGAGACATGAGGAAACGCACAGAAGAGAGTCTCAGCCTGGAAGAGATAGTGAATCGCGTACGATAGGGGATAATTCACGTCCTTGCGATGATCAGGTAGTGAAACGGTCCGCTGTCCTTTACGTCCAATATCTTCAGGCCGACTGATTCGATGAGTCGGATAGCCTCGTCCTCACTGAACCTTATCTCCAGCGGAGGGCCCAATTCCATGGGCTCCTTCTTCCAGTCCAAGTCGACTATTCGTCCAGTCCTCCTGACCATTCTCTCAGCATTCATCAAGACCTTTACGGGATCCTTGAAGTCATGAAGCACTATGCCGAAGAAAACGATGTCTGCGCAGGCCTCGCACAGCACGGTTTCTTCAGCCTCCGCAGCTTTGGACGTTATGTTTGTGAGCTCTTCAAGCGCGGCTTTTCCGTTCAATCTGTCTATGGCGTCACTGTCTTCATCTACAGCGTAGACTCTGCCTTTTTCGCCAACTAGCCTTGCGGCGGGCAGAGTGAAGAACCCATCTCCGCATCCAACATCAATGAACGTACAGTGGGGCCTCAAGCCAATGTCGAGGAGTATGGCCTCTGGGTTCTGCCACCTTCTTTCCCTCTCATCAGGAAAGCGTCCATGACCACTCAAGACGTACCACCGAGGGTGCGCTCTGTTTCGGACTCCCTCTGCTCTTCGCCTGTTAATGTTAATCTGATCATGATCGCTGCCGTTATAGCGACATCGGCATTGATTGCACTAGCTGTCATCAGAGGCTGGGAGCGAAACAGGTCTTGAGGACTTGGGATGTCGTGGTAATCGGAGCAGGAATTGTTGGCTGTGCAATTGCGAGAGAAATCAAGCTTCGGGATCCGAACAAGAGCGTGGTCATCCTGGAGAAAGAGGGTAGAGTCGGAGCGCATACTAGCAGTAGGAATAGTGGCGTCATTCATTCGGGGATCAATCAGCAACCTGGCAGTCTGAAGGCAAGTCTGTGCGTCCGTGGAAGTGCCTTGCTCAACGGTTTCTGCAATAGATCTGGAATCCCGTGGCAAGAGGTCGGGACGGTCGTTCTGGCATCAAATGATCAAGAAAGCGCGACGATACGGGAGCTTGAACGAAGAGGGAAAGCCAATGGCGTACCTGGCGTGCGGATCCTAGATCAGCGCGCTCTAGGCAAAATCGAGCCATACGCCAGAGCTAGTGAGGCTCTGATCTCCCCGACCGGAGCGATCGTCGATAGCGCTAAGCTGGTTGCGGGAGTCGCGGCCGACGCCGCGAAGAACGGTGCGTCACTTGCCTTCGATGCGAAAGTCCGGAAAATCCATGACCAAGGTAATGTATTGGTTGTGGACACTACTGGGTCGAGTTTTCATACGAAGCTACTGATCAACTGTGCAGGCCTGTATGCAGACCAAGTCGCATGGATGATGGATGTCGGACACGACTTTTGCGTAATTCCGTTTAGGGGCGACTATTATCGCCTGAAACCTGAGAAGACCTTCTTGGTAAATTCTATGATTTACCCTGCGCCAGACTTGGACCTGCCATTCTTGGGCATCCATCTGACCAGACGCACTGACGGCTCAGTGATTGTTGGACCCAACGCGGCTCTTGCCCTGGGAAGGGAAAAGTACAGGGATTCCAGCATCGACTGGAATGATACATTGCGGATGCTCCTAGACGCTCGTTTCGCCCGACTGATCGCTGACATGGATTTCTTGCGTATCGCGATCAAGGAGCTTAGACTGTCGCTTAGCAAGAAGGCATTCCTGAAAGCCGCGAAGAGGCTTGTTCCAGCATTGTCCGAAGATGACTTGCTGCCGGATCAGAGCGGCATCAGGGCACAGCTTGTAGACCGAAGGGGACACTTGGTCGAAGACTTCCTATTCGAAAGAACCGAGAAATCCTTCCATGTCCTAAACGTAGTTTCGCCCGGCATGACCTGTGCGCTGAGCTTTGCAGAACATGTCGTCAACCTAATCTGGGAATAGGTCGTCAGTAGATGAGGCTCTTTGAGTTCGAATCAAAGAGAATCTTCAAGGCTGAAGGCATCCCCGTGCCTAGAGGAGAAGTTGTCTCCTCATCGAAAGAAGCAAAACGAGCCGCGAGTAAGATAAGCGCGCTCCTTGAAGCGGGAATTCCCGTTGCGGAGAAACCCTCAGAGATCACGGGAGTCCTCAAGCAGATTCTGTGATGAGGACGATGGCGAGGTCTTGGTCACGATGTCTTGGCCAAGCACCACCAGTTCGATAGCGGTAAGAAAAGCCGTCCTAGCGCTCGTTAAAGGTGGCGGGCCCGCGGGGATGCGGGCCGGCGTTATCCGGGGTTCGCTTACTTTCCCCCACTGCGCACTGCCCACAACGAACCATCTGAGAGCTTCCGTGTAGCCGCTCAGGAGGCTCTGCCGCACAGCAATACCGAGTAGTCCGTGCGAAGAACAGCTCCGTAGATGACCGTGTATACTACCCCAAGCCAGCTCCAAGTCACTACGACAGTTGCTTCAGACCCCTATTTCTTGGATTGAACTGCTTGCCATGATAGGTATGGTTCTTTGGATTGTGCTTGGATCTCTGATTCCGGAGAATACGTCCCCGTAGCGGGCGCTCTCTGGAACTGTAGTTATGCTATGCTATTCGATGGCAGCGGCACAAAGCTGTGGGACTTCAAACACCATCTCAGGTAGCGGCTTTCGCCATGAACAGCAAGGCCTCTCGATTTGTCGTCAGCGATTTGAACGACGTTGTCTACGTTTTGGACAGGTCTGGCACCGTCTTGTCAAGAAGGGGCTTGCTTTCGAAAGTCAGGTCCTTCGCCGTAGCAGGAAACCCCGGAATCATAGTTGCGGTTGGAGACGAGAAGGTAATGTACGTGATGGACACCCAAACGAATCTTCTGTGGACCCATACGGAGATCGGGAGCTCCCGCTTCAACGTTCAAACCTCACAAGACGGGAAGAGAATACTCCTCGGGATACTCGAAGGGTACAACTATCTTGGATGACAAGGGAAAGCAGTACTTACTGGGCCCGTGAGCGCATTCCCGATCATCTCCGCGTTTTCGTCCAATGGGCAGCTTTTGGTCGCTGCGATGGAGAAAGGACAACAAGAGGAATCCCTTCTGGTTTGGTATGATGTGGAATTCGGACGTCAACTGAGGAATGTAACGCTCGGCAGGGGATCATCCGTTGACTCGCTATCGATGTCACACAACGCTAGCTTGGTGGCACTGTCAGGTGTTGCCGGCAATTACACTTTCATATATGCGTTTGACTCGCAAGGGAATCAGTTATGGAAGCACTTAATCAAGGCCGAAGGAATCGTTAGCTACCATGAATTCTCCTACGTACGTAGTAATGTTGCAGTGTCCGAAGACGGCTTGTACGTTGCAGCTGCTCTACGAGAAATGACGGTCCGTTTCGGGTTTTCCCTAAACACCGACGGTTTTTGCTATTTCGTGAGAAGCGCCAGTGAAACCAAAACGGTCATAGCTTCAACATCCAGTACCGCTCTGTGGATCGCTGATGTAGGGATGATTCAGACTGTAACCGCAATACTTCTCGTCGGAGGTTTGGGGCTTGTCGCTTTGCTGTTCATTATTAGGTCCCGCTCGCGCGCCAAGACTCGCGGTGACTAAGCCTAGATAGGCCCTAGATTCTTGGTCTCAGACGCGTTTCAGGAGGCGAAGGATCACGCGCGACGCTAGGAGGGTTGACACCACCACACTGCCGAGGACGAGCGTTGAAGTCGCAAGCGTCATTAGAATTACTGGGCCGCCAACAACTGTGGTGATTGCTACGACTACGAAAGCCCCGACCAGAGTGACCGCTACGGATGTTTGAAGCCTCTGTGCTGTTCGTCGTGCCGTTGAAGAGTACGCAAGGACTCCAGCTACTGGAAAGGCCAGATAGACCACGCCCAAGAGGGAGCTGACGACGAGCCCCGATAGAACCGCGCTCGCCTCTAGGCTTGTGGGGAAGAAGTGGAATGCTGCGGAGCCGAGTCTCAAGATTCTAATTAGAGGACAAAGCGCAAGCTTTGTCACGGTTCTTAGAGTGGAGTGTTCGTTTATGAGCTGTGCAACGGTTGGGCTGAATGAGTAGTACCAGGCGTTGAAGGCAACCATGAAGCTTGATCCCGTCCTCGTCTTCAGGATCGAGCCGTCACGGAAGCTTCGGAGGAACTGAACCTCAGGCGACAGCTCAGACCCGTACGTGGCAACCGCGATCAAGCAGTCCACGATCGCAACTTGGACGGGCAGCGTAACGGTGTGAGTCAATAGGCCACTACTTCCCGTTACGATGACGGACCAGCGAAGTGAGGCCATTGATGCGTAGCCAACGGTTAGAACTCTGGACGCCTCCCCGCCCGCGGGCGGTGTCACAGTGGTCTCAGGCGTCCCCGTGTCAGTGAAGGCTAGTGTTAGACCTTCTCCTGAAGCCGTCAGCACCACGGGCGAAGAGAACGTTCCCACAGATTGTACAGTTATCTCTGTGGTCGCGGATGTGCCTGGGCCTCTATTTGCGAGGGACACCGAGGGCGGATGCGCCACAATCTTGAAGTCGTCCGCGGCTGTAACTGCGGTCGATATTGAGACAGGTACATCTAGGGTGTGTCTCAACTCGTGCTCGGGCGTTCCACTGTCTCCGATTACTGTTAGCACGAAGTCGCCTGTTGTCGCGTTAGGGCCCGCGGTGACCGTAAGCTTGGCTGTGCCAAACCCGTCCGCGGGAGGTACTACAGTGCTTGGCAGATCGACTGTCACACCGAAGGGAACTGGCCACGACCATACGCTCAGGAGCGATACAGAGCTGTTAAACCCGTTAACGGACCGCACACTTATCGTCGACGAATTGGAACTACCCTGCCACACCGAGACGAACGAAGGTTCCGAGCTGATCTCAAAATCGGGCTCAGTTCCGGAAATTGACATGAAACCACGCCCCTCACCGGCATTGGCCAGCCCAGGAGTCCTCAGGGGTGGCGCCTTGGATGCGGTCACTGCTCCGATCAAAGTAGAGACTAACAGGGCGCCCAGTACCAGCTGAGCTAACCTCCAAGAGGACAGTTTGATCGAAAGGGAACATTCAGTCTTCACGGATCTGCCGCTCTCATGCAAGCTGGGTACTTCTCTCATCGCGCCCCTGCCAGGCGCTCCCGTTCAGCAGAGAAAGCAGCGAACTCCAAACAGGCAAGCAGGGAATCTCGCAGGCTTGAGAGGGTTGTGTGCTTGCAGGCATTTCAGATTTTGGGTCATAAGAGGCGGAAGGGGGCCATGCATGGTGGTCCTGACTTTGCAGTTCCAGCTTTCCGCCAGGAGAATGCTCACATTGAACCTTTGACCATCTCGCAGCTCTTGGGCGGAGTAAACAGAATAAGAACGGCGCTAGCCCCGTATGGAACAATCGAAGGGTCGATTTGGCTAGGTTCTGCACGTCGTGCGGTTGTCAACTCGAATACTACGACCGATTCTGTGACCGATGTGGGGCGATCCAGCGCCCCTCAGCAAATCCGGTACATGCCCACTCCCACTCAACCACCACCGATAATCAGGCAACCAGCTCAGCCGCCATCAACAATCGCGCGTCCGGAAGCTGCTGCCCCTCGTCCTCCTGAACCCAGCGCAGCTGCCTTTGCCATTCATCCTGCTCCAATCTCCGTTATCTCTGGGCCTCTAGGTGTCACGCTCCTGGCGGCCTACTACATCGCTTGCGGGATTGGGGGAATCATCGGTGTCGCTTTGACTGTACTAGTCGCGGAAAGCCTTCGTCAGACCTCTCTCGGTCGTCGGCCTTCCCGGACTAGACGTCGCCTACCTGTCCATTACGGGGGCATTGTCAGCTCTCCTGACTTTCGTTATCGCGCATGGGCTGCTGAAAGGAAAGCCATGGGCGCGCGTGATACTCTGCATTCTTTCAGCCTTGTCAATTGTTGTCGTCTTGGTCTCGATGGGCCTCGTCATCGCATTCATGTCTCCCGTCCTTTTTTTCTTGCCATGAGCAACTTCACTGCAACAGTATACGCGATCGTGGTTTTCTCTGCGCTAGTTGGGATTACTCTCCCCGTTGCCATCTTCTGGTATCTGGGCCGCGCCAACGTTAGAGGGTACTTCGCAAAGGAGAAAACAAAGACTGCGGGTAGCGTTCAATCGCCATCAGCCGAGTGAGAACCTAGGCAGAATTCAATCAAACGCAGACACCTGGGTCTGCTTGGCGCCGCACTTCCCGCAGTAGTATGCATCCGCCTGAACGCCGGCGCCACAGCTGATGCAGAACCTCGTCGCGCCACCGATCATCGGCGGGTTAATCTCCGCAGTGGTTGTAATTGTGCCGGGTATTTTCTTGAATTCTTCGAAGGCGCGAACCAAGTCGGACGCGTCTTTGTTTTCGAAGCTGATCATGTAGAATAGGTCTTTGCCTCTCAGCAGGATGGTGGTGCCGAGGCTTCCAAATCGACTGTAAACCGAGGGCCGCGCTATCTCTCCCCTAGCGTAATGATAGAGCCCGGTGGTTTGTTTCAACACGAGCTTGAGATCTGGGCCGACCGAGTTCCTCATGAACATATTCGCCTCCTGAAAGGAATTGAACACTCTGACCTGGTCCAATTCTTCGAAGCAGATCTTCGCGATCCAGCTCCGCCGAGCAGGTGGGCCGAGTGTCTTGACCCTGAAATCGATCATTATGCCGTCTGGTTCGAGCGAGTACGTGGGTAATTGTTTGAGCAAGAGACCCGACAATCTCGCAGTGAGCATGTGCAAACGGGCGGGTAGGACGAGGCGTAGAGCGAAATAGGCAGCGTAGACCCCAGCGACCGCAAAGAAACCAGGTCGGAGAACAAGCTGCCCGCCCTCGGTTGCGGAGACAAGAAAATACGAGAAGAAGCCCAGCGCAAGGATAACGAGAAGTAGCCCATATCCGCTGCCAACCAAACAGATATACTTGTACATCGAAGCTGCCCTCGCGCCGAGTCGAGTCACTTCATATGATAAGGCCTCCTTTCGTGACCGCAGAACGTTCCTAAGCTGACCAAGAATAAGGTCGAGTGAAATCGCAAGGAACAATGCAATGGCGGCGAGGCTCCATTCTGGACCCAAATGAACAGTCGGCATGAGCGTGGCAAGTGGCAGGAGGATGGTGAAGAACATGAAGCCTAGCATGACGGAAAGGAAAGCTAACAGATATCCAGTCTTCTGAACCGACAAGCCCCACGAAACCGCTGAACGTCGCATCGTAATGAAAAGTTCGAGCGAAAGTTTCTCTTAAGCGTTGGTTTCGTCCCCAATGCGTCGAACTGTAGAAGAAACAGGGCGGCGATCAACGCTACTACGAGCAGGCAGCCGCCTTTGCTCTCAAGGTGCTTGCAGGCTCTTTGTGGTCTGTCACTTTCAGAACGCATTCTCCATTCCTCTCTCCCAAGCCTGGAATACTCCCATTCAAGCCGTATCCAGTTCATTCGGAGATCCGTCCATGCGGACCATGTGCTCCCATTGTCGCTGCTCTACCTATACGGGAGGGTGACAGTCTTCACGCCACTATTGATGTCAGAATGTCGAACGAGCGCAACTATTAATAGGTGGCCTGACACACGCGGAACTTCGCTGGTCCTAAGTCCAAAGGATCAGCGATTGCGCGTCTTGCGCGAGTAGTGTCTTACTGTTATTTTCCTTGGGGAAATTCCACAGCTATTCTCGGGTGAGTTCTACGGATAGCGTCTGCAATGGGTCGTGAGGCCTCGTCACAGACAAGTACTCTGTCGATGGACTCGTGTATTATGTGGTGATCCTTGACAGGATCCCAGAACTTGACACATCCATCTGCCTCGCAAGCCCTTTGCATCGCTTTTGTGTAGAAAGCCGTCCACTCAAACGATTTCTTTTCTTCTGCAGCAGCTGTACGTCTCTTCCAGGCAAGAATGTAGATTGAGTCCTTTACGTGGTCGCTGATGTTTGTGTCGAGGGCTAGGTTAGGAGCCATCTTGTGTAGGTACTCGCGTTTGGGACCCAAATAGTGAGTCATGACATGCGTTCCATCTGAGACATCACTGAAGCGAGATTCGCTCACACTAAGTTCGTGATTGCATCTATGTTGTCCGGAGCGATGACCTGCCAGAATACCCTATCGAGAGGCTTGCCACGAAGCTCTTTGAAGTATGCAAGAGGCTCTCTTTGGAACGAGAGCAGCTTTCCTCTTAGCGGCTCAACTTCGCTTCCTCTGACGCGCTGCAACTTTAAGGCGAAATCCCTAGCCTTCTTCAGGAGTGATTCGCATTCTTTGACCACTAAAGTGCCGTTCAGCGCGGATTGGACGAGACGGCCGACAAGCCGTATTCGCAATGATCTCGAACTCCATTCTTGAAGAGAAGCTCTCTGATTAGCTGGTACGAAGAACTGTTCGAAACCTTCCAGTCTGAGTTTCATATCGCTGTCTGCCTTGCTTGTGTCGACGGTGGCGAACACACCATCAATGAACTTGATGACATGATCAAGTGCTGACTGGGGATCAATCTTCCGACCAGCAATCTTCGCTTCGACAGGGGTGATCTCCTCAACAGCCTCAATGACATCTCCAAACTCAGAGAACTTCGGGCAGTCCATGAGCATGCACAGATCATAGATCTGTTTAGGGTAGTCCGCCAGATCCTTGAGTCCGATGCTTCCCTTTGCGAGCGTCAGTATCTTATCACCCACGAGAACCTCTGGTGTATAGCATCGGATTTCGGATGTCTTTGCTGCAAACGTCTGTACGTTGCGCGTTTGTTCAGTGGGGAGGCGCAGATCCTGAAGCATGAAATCCAATTTGACTCTGAGTTGCTCAGCCTGGGTCACAGAGTCGGTATAGGCGAAGTACGTTCTAGCGTTAAGACCTGCCTTTGGTTTCCTTGGCATGTATGATTCGAATCTGGTCCTGCCGAGCCTTGATTCCGTTTCTCTAATCAGAGTATCCAGTGAGTCTGCGTTTAGATTCGCGGTGAAGTCGATGTCAACGCTGCCTCGCTGCTTCTCTACTGGAAGGAAGAGCTGCGCTGCTGCACCTCCTTTTAGAATTGTCCGGTCCGAGGACCTCTGAAGCTGGGCTGCAAGTTCGAGGTTCCACAAGAAGAGCTCTACTGTGAGGGGATTCGGAAACCCATACTTTTCCGCATTGGCGATGATCGCGTCTCTTCTGAAGGCACGTTCTTCGTGAATCAAGACCATGAGGGCAACTACCTCTCTTCCGCGGCGATGCCCGCCAACACATCCTCAACCTTCCTGTTACTCACATGGGTGCCAGGAACTCTGAGACCACGCATGGACCTCTCCAAGACGGTTCTCAGTTCTCCCTTCACGCCCCTCCTGCCTGCAAGCATCAGTAGATGAGAAACATTCACTTTGCCCGTTGAGATGGCCTTGGAAGCCATTCTGCCAACTTCTTGAGAAGGGAATGGGATCCTCTTTCTCGTCGTCTCGAAATAGGTGTCGACCAAAGCTCGCTCAAGGTCTGCTACCCCATTCGACTCTCCCTTGAAGTCCGAGATTTCCCTAACCACAAAAAGGTCCTCTTCTGGAAACTCCTCCAGGGCTAGCCTGATTTCCTCTCGAGACGGCCTAAGAAGACAGCGAAGGCCTGCCTCTCTGAGCCTTTCCCTAGCGCTTTCTCCTCCACCCTCCATGACGTAGACAAGGTGGACCATTCTTCTCGGGAAGTGATGTATGAATGGATAGAGCAGAGATGGTCCTGTTATCATGAACCTGATGCCTCTGTCTACCAAGACCCTTCTTGCAGTCTCGTCCGCGTTGGCCAGCAATGTTCCTGAGCGGGAAGCAGATTTGCCTGTGATCTCGCCTGGAACGACCATAGGCTTGCTTGGAAGGCGATAGAGGCCCCTGCCCAGTCTCTCGAGTCTGCCGGTCTTGACGAGATCGTGGAGTAGCCTATACGTGGTTCCTGTGGAGAGTTTCCCTTCTTTAGAAAGCACTCTGGCTGCCTCGCTTGCCGTGAAGGACTTTCCTCCAAGCCTTAGGCGCAGCAGTCTGTACGCTTTCTCTTCCCAGGTCATGCCCTTAGTAAGGAAGTGCAAAAACAAAAAGTTTTGCATTTCCTTACTGTTCCCTTTCAGTTCAGTCTTCAACTACGATCTCTGCTATGCCGGACTGTCTGGCACTCAGACGCACGAGAATCAAATGGGACTTCAGTGAGACATTCCGCTTGCCAAGCTCCGCGCAAATGGGTTTGGATTAGATCACCGGACCAGTAGTAGCTGATAGTCACACATTCCTCTCTGACTTGAGGAAGGAGTGCGAGCGGGAAGCTACCGCAATAGTGGGGTTGAATATTCTCCCTGAAAACTCGTGAAAGTTCTCTGCCGAGGTCTGGAACAAGTCCTTTTGCTGGCAGTGGTAAGTGCCTTAGCGCACCGATACGACTTCGCCCCTGCGCAACGGATGCGTTCTCGGATGTGTGCTCCAGAGCACACTTCTCAAGCAAAGAGAGGTCGTGTTGGTTGCGTTAAACGGATTCTCAATCTCAGGCGCGTTTCATTAGGCGAAGGATTGCCCTCGAAGCGGTGAAAGCCGAAGCCACTAGACTGGCGAGGACGAGCGTTGAAGTCGTGAGCGCCATCAGGATCACTGCACCGTCAATGGCTGTGAGGAAGGCTACAGCCGCGAGAGCGCCGAAGAAGACAACCGCTACGGGCACTTGAAGTCTCCTAGCTGCTCGGCGCCCCTTTGAAGAGCAGGCGAGCGCTGGTGCCAGCGGCGGGCCAAAGTAGACTGCGCCGATGAGCGAGCTCACCAAGAGGCCTGACAGGATCGCCGAGGCCTCCAGGTTGGCTGGGAAGAGGTGGAACGCCTCAGCGCCTATTCTCAAGATTCCCATGAGCGGATAGAGCGTGAACTTCGTGGCGGTTCTTAAGCCAGGATGTTCAGCTATTGATTGCGCAACGGTTGGGCTGAAGGAGTAGTACCAGGCGTTGAAGGCGAGCATGAAGCTTGATCCAGTCTTCGTCTTTAGGATTGAGTTGTCGCGGAAGTTCCGGAGGAACTGAACCTCAGGCGACAGCTCAGAACCGTACGTCGCCGTAGCAACAAGACACTTAGGACCCGGAGGTTGAGTTGATGTGGCCGCTGATGTTTCGCTGGTAACTTGGGTAGTGACCTCTTGCGCAGGCACGATGCTGAACTTCGCATCTGACACATCCTGAGCCGTATTTACGCCGTCTGTTGCTCGTACTCTCAGGAGACAGTTCTCTCCATCATCCAACATAGCGGTACTGAGTTCATACTTGTCCTCCGTTATGCCTGTGCCAACTGGGAGCCATGCCCCTCCGCCGTCCGTGCTTATTGCGAGGGAGTAGGTCAAGGCATCTCCATCTTTGTCGCTCGCTCTCCACTGTATTGTGTAGTTCTGTCCTTTCTGCCAGACCTCGCCGCCATTCGGGTAGAGCAGTTCAACTTCCGGCTTGTTAGGGGAAACCTGCCTGCTCGCAAGAACAGCGCCGCTCTTATCCTGTACCTCTATTGTCTTGGTTGCTTCATCCCATCTTACCCTGTAGACGAAGGGAGACGTGTCCGTCTCCACTCGACCTTCAGGAGTAAACATCTGAAAACTGGCATTGAACGCGGCCGTACTCAAGACTCTGCTCTCAGAGTCAAGCAATACTACGTAATAATCGCCTTGTCGCCCTCCGCCAATATCTACAGTGGCGTTCTCTAGTATCTTGAATGGTCGCAGCTTCACTGAGCCGTCCTTGTGAACGATACCGGATACAAGAAGTACATTCGGATCCTCCTCACTTAACAACAGGTTCACCAGTTGACGATATCCGCCATTGAGGGGCGCACCATCAACCCACGCGCACGGCTGCTCCAATCTTGTCCATCGCCTCTCAATGGGCCCGACGAAGTCCATGTAATACGACGGATACGATCCGCTGCTTGGCCACCTCCCCGATGGGTAGTATCTCCATTTATTCGCCCAGAATCCTTCCGTAGCCCCGCACGTACCGCAGTCAATGGGGCTCCCCGAGGTCCCGCACGAATAACACTCTCCAATACCTTGTATGGCGTGGCCAGCGAGCTCATGAGCGGCAGTCGGGGGCTCCGTGTACAGTTCGATACTGGCGGCATTACTCCACGCGGTAAAGCCACATCCACCCCAGGGTTGTACTATTAACGCATAGTCCATACCCGTCTCCATCGCATTTACAACCATATCGCTCGCGAAGTCATCTACGTTCTGATTCCCTCTGTATTTTACAGCGCAGTCAACCGTGTAGTACGCTTTCAGATCGGCAACAGGCATGACTCCCAGTAGGTATTCTAGTGAAGCCTTGGCGAAGTCTTCTGTCTCCTGACAAACGTCGTTCATGGTTTTGGAGGCCCCGCTGCAATTGGGAAAATCGGGCCCCACAACACAGCAAGTGGCTCCCCCGCCACAGCAACCGGTGGGGTCTGGGTCAGGGCAGACTATATCCGACTTCGGACAGTACATTAGAGCGTCCTCCGAATGATCGGTTAACTTTAGAGTAAAATAGACCTGTAGCCTCTTTGTTCGATAAACATAAGCGGTCCCAAGTATTGCGTTGTTATACTCGTTCGTTTCAATGACTTGCGTCGGTGCCCCCGCCGGGTCTACTGCCACGGCGAAGTGAATATCAAAGCTGGGGTACGCCCCGTACGGAAGTATCGGCCTCGGCAGGTATCTGAAGTCGGGCGCGCAGGCTCCAGCCTGGCATGTTCCCCTTACCATCCCAGCGGGATCTGTTTCGTAGTCAAAATCTTCGTTCTCCCGTCCAGCTGGGACAATCGGCAGCATTATTTCATTATCTCCATAGTTGAGCAGCACTGGCCCCCAAATTTCCGGATATTTCCAACCTGACGGTGGAGACGCATAGCTTCTTCTCACACTTTTTCTCACACTTTCTGGAAGGCTTGTATCCCAATATTCCTCACGCAACCGCAAAAGAAAGTAAGTGCTCCTTTGATCGGCAAATGTGGAGTGCACCTTGACTCTGAAGGCGGTTCCTTTACCTTCGACCAAAGGAGCTCCAAAAAGAACCTGCACCGCTTCTGCCGAGATGATTTCGAAATCATCTGTGAAGGGAGAGGGAGGGAGAGCTCCGACAATGATGTCGAAGTATCTATAGCCAGCAACCATATGGGCTTCTACGCCAGAAGTCGAAACGACCCTCAGATTCACCCTATATGTGTTTCCGGCCAGTTCTTCCCAAGGTCCTGCCACTGATAATTCAAATGTGAGCTCATCCTCCCCAGGCGACCCAAGCCACAGCCCCTCCGCTATCACCTGAGTCTCACCCGTAACAACATACCCGCCCACATTCAGGGTCACGCTATCCGGAAGCCCCGTCTGCTCAAGTCTTATCCCATCACTATCGCCACCTAGCTTCCAGAGGTTTAATGCGGGAGGAGGTTTCCAGGCACCTAGCATGGTTCGAGAGATGGCGGCCTCAACTGCTCCGGTTGTTGTATAACTTAACTCGACAGAAAAAGTTACGACAGTCACGAGCATCTGGTAGTCTATTGATTCTGGTGTCGGCGGGAGAGAGTGCGACGCTGGTACGACTTCCAGAACAAACGAGGCTGAAGTAGTAGCCTCCGGCCAGTCAAGATAATGCTCTGTAACACTCACTCTGAAATAGTAGGTTCCAGCATCCCAGGGTAGGCCGTACAGCGTCACCGTCTGCTCGTCAGTTTCGCTCGTTCCCCAGCGGCTTGAACCGCCGGTTGGCAGCGTTATCTTCCAACGGAGCCAGTGTGCTTCCGGCGGGCTCAGCCCATAGTTCGTCACATAGAAGGTGACCTGGTATGGTTGTCCGGCCGCGGCGACAGTTCCACCACCACCCAACGACGGTAGTTTGTAGATTCCACTGGCGACGAATGTTGATGGTGGATCGGAGGATATCCCAACTGGTTGAGGAATTAACACCGATACTACACGTATTTCAAAATACCGTTGAAGGGTAATGCCAGGTACTATTGACGTTGCGCTGATCACACTGCCGTAGACCCCATCGCTCGGAATGTCCACATCGCTCACGGCGAACACACATTGAGAGGTGAACGGCGGCTCTTCCTCACTTGGCACACACGGCGCTTTTCTGAGCCAAGTCGGGGAACTAGATATGTCCAAGGCAAACGTTTCAGGAACACCGGTCACCAAGGATACAGTGACCGTTATCGAGGCTCCGACCTGGGCCTGGGTGCCCTGACGCAAGGGACCTACGTCTATTGTGACTTGGGGGTAAGGAGTCATATCGAGTGCGAAGCGAGATACCACTCTCGTGTTTATCTTGGCCTCGGCCCAGACTGCCCAGTCTCGGTTGGATGTTTCTCCAGCAAGAACCTTCAGGACGAAGGACCCGGTCCTGCCGGCAAGATCTACCAGAGTCCTACCTGCCCCCTGAAGCTGGTTATCATAAGTATTCGTATAGCTGAGGATGCGCTTCGTTTCGCCTTGCAAGTCAAAGAACCAGACCTCAAAGGTGACTCCATCTGTACCGGTTGCACCGGAGAGAAAGCCCGTAGTGACCTGAAACGCTGCATTCTCAGGAACCGTCAGTTGCGGATATTCTCCCGATATCCAACCATTACTAACCCATTCAGGATGCGTTTCCAAGACTCTTTCCCAAGTGCTTCCATCCTCCAGAACGTATTTGTCACGGTAAAGGGCAAAACCTCTTTCGTCGGTGTCGCTCCCTGGAAACGGTAGGTATCCACCTAGCACGATCGGCCCGGTAGCCATCGAGTACCATTTCGCCTCAGATGCGTGAGCTATGAAATCATAGAACAGGACCTGACGCTCTATCTCACCCTCCGTCTGGCTGATTTCAGGGGCTGAGACCCGTGCTGTAAGCCACAATTGGAGAAACAATAGGAGAAGAAAGAACAACGCGATGTTGATTCTCAGTCGATGAAACGGGGTGGGCCTTTTGTCCAGCGTGCTGGTTCGGCTCAAGACCAAAACAAGTATTTGTGGTATACGTTCCGGTTATACTTAGTACTTGTGGGTGCCTCGGCCGAGCCTGTAGCGAAAAGCTATATCATGAACAGGCTACCTCTTCGAGGTTCCGGCGGTCTCAGTTGGCAGCTGAAGGCTTCGGACGAATATCAAAGAAGATAGATGGTAGGTACTTCCTGTCCCTACCAAAGGACCTCGTCGAGGATACAGGTTTCCCTTTTCCTGTTGCATCGTCTGTGAGGGTGAAGGTCCGCTTCAAGCCCGGGGATAAGAAGCTGATCATAGAACAGTGCTAATCAGACCAAAAAGGTCGATAGGCCTGGAGCGAATTCGGTTCTGACGTAGGCGCTCGCGAAGTCTTTAGGCTCTGTGGAACTTTCGTTCGACTGGGCACCAGAGCCGGCCCTCCGCAGACCAGACGGGAACACGATGCTTTCTGCAGTAATAGTAGCCTGCGTATGCAACGTCCGAGTACGGTCCGCTGCTTGCGGCGACGGCCAGCCCTCCGGCCGCTGCGCCCAGTCCCGCTCCGATTCCGACGACTGCAAAGGCAAAGCCCGAGGAGGAAGGTTGGGCCGCACCGCCCTCTGGGCTGATGATACCGCTCGCCCTGTCTGGCGAATCGAAGAATACGAATGCGACGGGCGAGGAGCTGGCGTTCTGCCACTGACGTAGCAGCCCGACCGCGAACGATTCTCCTGCTCCAACGTTGAACGTGGCCGTGGTTATCGTAGCTTGGTACCGGTTTGGTGAAGTGGACTCGATGATTGGGGTGTATGCGTGTGCGACCGCGAGAAAACCTGCTGATTGGCTATACATGCCCACGGCGACCGCGAACTGCGTGGGCCTGTCACCAGTGACAACGTCCGTAGACATCCAGAGATCAGCGATCTAGGTTCCAGCGACGAACGTTTGCTCAGTTGCGCAAGCTCCAGTGTTCCAGACATAATATTCGCCTCCAGACATTCTGAGAACACAGAATCGCTTGGGACGGCAAGTGACCATCGAGCGTATAGCCGGCGTGGAGGTAGAATGTACTTCCAGATTCGGCCAACCCTGAGAGCGGCAACATCCCTTGGAAGGTCTTTTGAGGTCCAAAGGTGAACCTCCTCTAACACGATAAGCAGCCTGAGGTTGTCAGAGTCCTCTCCCATCTATCTGATCTATCTAAATGCACATGTGTCCCGGCATAACAGAGATGCGAGTGACGCACTGCGGGTTGTGCCGATTTCCGTTGGAATATCTTCTAGGGACCAGATTCCCTCGTAACTGCGCATGAGATGTACCATGTCCACATTACTGGATCTTCCCCATCCCACATGAAATGTACGAGGAAGGGTTCGGAGGGAAAGGCCGAGGGACAGATGTGGGTAGTTAGAAAATCTCTCGAGAGATCCGTTACGTTAAAATACTGATCCGACGATCACGATCTTGGGAAAATGGAACCCGTCTCGGCTTTGCAGCCGCTTCGACGAGTTGCCGGATCCCTGCTTCAAGCGCAAAAGAGAGCGCATATGTTCGTAGTGGGATCTGTGTAGACTCTGGGTAGGGATCCGCCGGCCAGAGATCCGAAAGATCCGGAGAGCTACCCTCACGGGCATGATCAGAGGGAACGGATCCTCACTCCAGTGGACCGTACTCTCTTCTCTGCCACGCGAAACCAACAGGACAGGTTGTGGCGCTCCTGGCGAAAATGTGCAAAACATGCCGTGGCTTGTTGTGGATAGGTTTGATTGCGGGACTTCGAACCTGCATCCGATGAGGCAAGATATGCTAAAGATCCAAGATCCTTTGTTTGATAAGCACATACCTACGGGCGTGATCCTTATTTTTCTGCTTGGCTCGAGCGCGCGACAGAGGCGTGTGCCTGCTCGACATATTCTCGTCTTGTGTATCGCTTTTGTTGGTTGCTTTCACACTTGCTTCCCTATCGCCCGTCCATTTCTCTGTGCTCTTTCTTTCTGTCTCTCCCGCTCCTGTGTTCTTCTTTGTTCCGTTTGCCTTTGCTCCCACGTGTCCGGCCTGCTTGCCGGTCATGTAATCCATCCAATCCATCCAGCTCTGAGTTTTCCTTTCGGAGCGGCGCCTCAATGTCGATGCCCTAGTGTCGAAGCGAAGGGATCCCTTCTTCTAGGCAGCCAATTATCTCAAGCTCGAGGATGTGTTGCATTTCACTAGTGCAAGTTTCCCTGTAATGTACAGTGGCTTCCTAGAAGCGTCGCGGCTTAAGACTACTTCGTAGAAGCCTGACCCTACTGGATGCGATAGCCCGGGAGGAATATACTCTGAAGAGACTAGTAGGCGGCCTTCCCGCATCATGGAATCATGGAATTGTCCATGATTGGTTCGGGTTCACGAAGTCGATGAATTCTCCTCCTCTCACTTTCAAGAGGTCTATGGATGCGCCTCCACCTACGGGTGGGTAGAAGCATACGGCTATTTTCGACCTTGCCTCTGGTAGTCTACGAGCATGGGTTCATAGTCTTTGTCGCCGCTCACAAGAACCAGGTTCGAGGGCGCCTTCCTGTCGACGAAGAGGGACCTGTAAGCCTCCGAGATCAGGCGAGGGTCAACGTTCCCAGCCTTCTCATTCCATTTCTCAACTACCAGCGTCTCGATGCCCAACAGCTTCAACTGGCCCTTGAATCGCCATAGGATTCTCCTGCTTCGCAACGCGTCTTCACCGACCCTGGTCATGTAGTAGTAGGCCACCTCGATTCGGAGACCATAGCTGTCCTCGAGATGATCTAGAAGCTCTCCCAGCTTTGCGAGAATGAACTCGGTCGCGGCCGCCATGTCTGAAGGTCTCTTCTGCGCTTTCAGGTGTTCAACGGTCGCCATGTAGAGGTTCTCTCCATCGACGAGCACTTGAACTCCTAAGCATACTTGGTCGTTCTCAGGAGTCTCCTCGGTTGTAATCGTTTGAAGGTCGTCTGGTTTTACAACCATACGCAACCAGATCTAACCATACACAGGAGAAGGCTTAAAAGTGTTATGGTTGAATATGGTTGTAGGTGGTTATAGTGCCGGAGGAGGAGATCGCGTTCGTCAAGGTTCAGCCGAGAAAGGCTGGCAATTTCATGGTAACGCTTCCAGTAGAAGTCGCTGGTGCTCTTAGGCTAAAGGACAATGAACGAGTGAAGGTCCTCTTCGATCGCGAAAAGAAGAGAGTAATCTACCAATTCTAGCCCGAAAGCCCATCAGGCGGCAATATGGAAAATCGCTTGTCAGCAAGTCTGGGGAAAACGATTTTTCCAAGAAAACGCGTGTAGCGTCAACCTGCTCAGAATAGAGAACATGGTTCCGTCACGGGCTTCGCGGGCGGATGTCGAGAGCTTGGTGAAGAGGCCGAGTTTCTTGCCAATGTTTCTTAAAGCGGGCAGGACGGTGGGACTAAGAGCTTCGAGTTCTCGGACTTTCTTTAGGTCACTCAAAATCTCTTGGATACGTCTCAAGCGTTCTTCTCTTGGGAGAGGACCGATATTTGGAAAAATGGGCAAAATGAAGTACTTGGTCAACAAGTGGCAGATGGACCAATCCGTCCATCCATGGTAGGATAGTCTTATAGAGATGCCATTCGGGAATCTCGGCGGGGATGCACGCGCACATTGGCTGAGAGGCGCATTCCTAAGGACGAGACCCTGAGGGTTTTTCATCGCGCGTTTCTAAGTGCGGTCGGTTACTCGCGTGATCAAATAGTGAAATTTGGAGACTTGGAAAATCTGTCCGCGGAGCACCTACACGAACCCATCCACCGCAACTTGGAGGAGAAGCTGGCACTTACAATTGTTGGGAAGCGACCACGCCTCAAGATACTGACTCCCAAAGGAGAGAAGCGGAAGGCTTCCCGGTGAGCGTCTGTGATGGAAGAAGCCCCGCTAGGCATGATATCGCTGGTTGAGATTAAGGGGCTTGCGAGGGACAGGCTCTCGGAAGATAGCATGCTGCGTCGTCTTATTCTGGCAGAGCCGGACTATCTGCCTGAGCTTGAGGCCGCCGCGAAAACAGACTTGTTCGGCCGACTTCTTCACGAGGAGCTAGGTAGGGGAAGCTAGTTTGATCACGGCTTCGCCCGTGGGCAGTTTCTCCACGTACTCCCAGCCATCTTCTAGGCACTTCTTGAGTTGGCGAATCTTCACGACTTTCTGACGGACTTTAGGCTTCTGCTCCTGAGACCGCCTCTGCCTCTGCTTCTGGCGGATCTTTTCTTGGAGCTGCTTCTCCGTAAGTTTTGTGAGGTCGACATTCTCTAGCTCGCTGTCGCTCCATCCGAAGGCCTTCAGGAAGGCAGCGTTGAACGAGACCATGAGCTCCTTCTTGAGGTCGCCCTTGGGCGGGTTTGAGATCACGTTGACGGCGTGCTCGATCTTCTTGTACTCGTCTCGGAAATGATCCGGCTCGTACCAGGCGCTCTTGTTGTAGCGCAGTTTGTCAATGTCATGTCCCAAGAAGAATTCGGCCGGGGCTCTTGGCACTTTGTTGTTTTCGCACAGCGACCGGAGCCTGTCTCGCAACTCATGACAGTGAAACCTGTACCTGTTCGCGCTGCCGTTCGGCCGCTTCGTGATGAGCCCCGCGCGGCGCGCTGTCTCAGTGAGCATCTCGCCGATCTGGCTGGATGTCGGGGGAACCCATTTCCTGTCGGTCTTCCTGTACGTCAGGAAGCAGAAGGGATTGTCGGCCTCAACATTCTTCTCCTGCACGAGCTTGTCGCGGAAGCGCAGCCAGCTCTTGAGCATGTTGAGGCTGTCGCGGCTGATGAGCGTGTAGTAGTCTTGCCGCTTGTCAGTGCTCGTCTTGCTTCGGTAGAGCATTAACTGGACAGGTTCTCGGCTGTTGAACTTGTCGAGGATGCTCTGCCAGACCTTGCTGTTGAACTGCTGAAACTCCGCCAGTCCCATTCCGCTCTGCGAAAGGATCATGAAGATTGCCTGGTAAGGCATCCGAGCTTGGAGGATGAGTTGGCGTATCTCATCGTCGTCCAGCTTCACCTTGTGTCCGTCCCTCGTCTTGTCCAGCTCGCTTAGGGCGAACAGCTTCTTCGCAGCCTGTCGCGGGAGAGTGGGCAGTCCAGGAACTGTGGAAGGGAGCTTGTCGCTGTAGAAGTTCTTTACAGCGTGCCACGCCTGCTTCCGATCCCAGCTGCCAGTCTTCCGGGCGTTCACGAACTCCTTCAGCCGCTCGACATGTTTCTCGCGTCCTTCCTCGTCCAGCTTCCTGTACTCGGAGATCATCTCCTCCGCACTGCGCCAGTAGCCCTTCTCCTTGAACCACCGCCAGTAGACGAGAAAGTAATATGCATAGTTGCGAGCACCCTTGAGTTCGCCTATCCAGCTCCACACGAACTCTTCGTCCAGACCAAAGCTCCGCGCCATGGACTCAACAGAGCCGTAGGGCAAACCCGAAGCCACGGGACAAAATCCGCGTCGGATCCTGATAAAGTAAGAGGCGAACCTGTGATATGGCGGGCCCGCGGGGATTTGAACCCCGGACTTTTGCGTGCGTCTCAGGGGCACTCTACAGCTGATTCCGCGGTTCACTTAGGAGGCTCGGCTAGTCTCCAGCGCCTATCTGCCGCGCTGTCCATACTTCGCCCCGCAGGCGTCAACCCGCGAGACTGCGCCACGGGCCCAGCCCACAAGACTAACGCTTATGCCAGCATATAGTCTGCGCGCCGTTCTGCGAAAGAAACACCAATAGATACACAGTCTTTCCCTCTGACAAGTCAACAGGCAGGTCGGCCCGAAGCGCAACGACCTCATCACGCTCATTTCGGTCATGGCAAGCTTTTAGCCAAACCCGCGTTCTACCAAACCCACGCGGGGGTTCC
>Ga0209725_1000644_pt1 | contig 20911 bp, 18 predicted proteins | sample I18A1metaG_FD_184145 | JGI IMG/M metagenome (GOLD analysis project Ga0209725, IMG submission 184145) | Lake sediment bacterial and archeal communities from Gulf of Boni, Indonesia to study Microbial Dark Matter (Phase II) - ​I18A1 metaG... | ecosystem: Environmental > Aquatic > Freshwater > Lake...
ACATAGAGAGAACTCGAATTCCTCTGAAGTTGTTCCCAAGTGGCTATTCCTAACTCGGCCTGAATGAACTGAGCTCTTTCAGCTATCAAGTCCGGATGCTTGATCAAATGAGAGGTTAGATTGCCTGAGTAGTCACCATAGGGATTCTCCAAATCATTCCGGTCGACAACCAAGACCCGAACGTTCTCCACTTTGTTCTCCCCCCTTGCGTTGTGGTGGACCTACGCATTTAGCTTTTTTGTCTCAGAACTCTGTTAGGTTCAGTGGTCCGGATAGCCAGCCGAAACCTACTAAGACCCCCTCCATGACTCCTAAGGACGAGACTTATGTAACACCAACACAACACAACCTACAGGTCAAAAATGAACCAAAAAGAATCCACCAACAAACCACAACACCCAAGAAAAAACCAGAGTATATTCGAGCTCACCTCCACTTCCTCCAAAAGAGACCATGTTCCCGCTCCTCCAAGCCTACATCGCCCTAAGACTAGCACTGGAAGGAGCCAAAGATGGGTAGAACAATCCCCTCATACCGCATCGTACTGGAAGAAGAGCTGAAACGATGGGAAAGGTTCCGAGACGCACTCCGCACTGACGAACGAGAAGTCTTCCAAGACATGATGGATGAATGCCGAAGAAACGCATCAGCCGCAGGCGCAGCATGCTTCCCAGCCAAGACAGAGGGCATGTTCTTATCCATTCTATTCGCGCATCACAAGGCCTTCAAAGAGCTTCTCAAACAGATGGAACGAATAGAGGCTAACTCATCGATATCAGGTACAGCGCTCGGGTGACATGAGAACGCCTATTGTCGTCAGAGCTTGAGAATCGTGATGCACAGGAGTGTTCTATGCTAACTCTCCACACCCGAGCACGTAGTAACGTTCTTATGCCGAGGTGTGAGAGTATTGTGCGACGCGCTTTGAGGCCATTATCTTCACTCATTGCTCTGTTCTTCGTCGTTCATCTTGTATTGGCAGGCGGACCGGCTAGCAACTCTCTCATTTGTGTCTATCAACAAGAAGTCAGAGCGACCGTCAATACGATAAGCAGTCAGGCTCTTTCGGCAACTGGAATCCCTGTCCCGAGTATGAAAAACTTCGACGAGGTCATCACTGATATTATGGCAAAGCGCAGCATACCCGGCGGAGCAGTCGCCGTCACGAAAGATGGGCGCTTAGTCCTAGCACGAGGCTACGGTTTGGCGGATAGAGAACTGAATCAGCAAGTGCAACCTGTCTCCCTCTTCAGGATCGGAAGTATTTCAAAGCCGATTACAGCCGTCACAATCCTCAAACTCGCGGAAGAAGGCCGGCTGGACCTCGATGCAAAGGCCTTTCGAGTACTGGACCTCAAGCCCCTTGCGAACGCGTCCGTTGATCAAAGGATATACGACATCACGATTCGTCAACTATTGGAACATTCTGGTGGCTGGAACTTCACCTTAACCAGACGTGATCCTATGCAGGGGTCTCGACAAATCGCGGAAATGATTGGCGTTCCACCCCCTCTCAACTCCTCGATGACTATTCGTTTCATGTTGGGAATCCCTCTTGACTTTGATCCTGGAAAAGGTTTTGATTATTGCAACTTTGGCTACTGCGTGTTAGGGCGCGTCATAGAGAAGGTGACAGGTCAAGACTACGAGGGATACGTGAAGAGTCATATTCTTGCACCATTGGGAATCACTCGCATGAAGCTCGGGCGTACGCTCTACAAGGATCGTGCTGAAAACGAAGTTCACTACTACGACTACCCTGGGGCCCCTCTGGTCCAATGCGTATATCCGGACGAGGGAATGGTTCCTGCTCCTTATGGCGCGTTTTGTTTTGAAACTGCAGATTCTGTCGGAGCATGGATCGCTTCCCCGGTTGATCTTGTGCGCTTCGTAACAGCTCTGGACGGCCGTAGGCCGCCTGCTTTTCTAAAGCCTGAAACAGTTCGCCTAATGGTTGCTCGTCCTGCACCACCCCTTTGGGTCGGCACCACCTACGGGGTTTATTGGGGTGGTGATTTCTACTATGCGCTTGGCTGGTTTGTTCGGCCGACTGGAAATGACGCAGATTGGTGGCACACAGGGAGCATTTATGGGACCAGCGCCATCCTCACTCGAACCTATGACGGGTTGGCCTGGGCGGTAGCGTTCAACTCCATGCCGAAAGACATAGACAGATTTCGCGGTGAACTGGACAGGGCGCTTCGAAAGGCAGCTCGGGAAGTCACGGAATGGCCGACGCATGATCTGTTTGACCAATATGGAGCTTCCTCGACAGCCACCCCAGCCGTGATGTTTTCGTGGATACTATTGTCCTCGATTCAGGCTAAGTACCTTCGGATTCGCCTACATCTTCAACGTACCAGCGGCCGTTCCACATCAAGAGTGCTCGGTAGCCGCTAAAGTCATATAGATCAGGGGCCTCCTGTATTTGGGGGGTCATATTGCCGAAGACTAAGTGGATTTTAGCAACTATCTTGTTGATAGTGCTCCTACGCAATTTGCCTGTAGCCATTGCTGAAACCTTCGCTGACCCAACGGGTGATCTTTTCGATGTCCAAGGTAGGCCTGCTATTGGCGAGAAGTTTGTTGACATAGTCGAGGTGGAGCTAACGCGAACAGAATCCACCTACATCGCTCAGATTCGGGTACTTGATTCGCTGCCCGCAAGTGTTTCAGACTCGTCAGCCTTCCTTGAGTGGGATGTGCTGATCGACTACGATCAAGACATGGGCACCCATCCATGGGGGTCCTGGGCACTTGTTGATAATGGGATTGGAGTTGATGCACTTTCTCGGCTAGTACTGGGGTCGAGTGGCTATTCAGGTGAGTTGCTGACATGGCCCGGTGGCAAGGTGTCTCGACAGAAGATTGACTTCCGTGTGGAAGGGACGCTTGTTGAGATACGATTTGACGCTTCAATGATCAAGAACCCAGTAGGTTTCGATTTCGTATTTGCAGTGAGAAAATACGTCGCGGGTAAGATGATTGTAGCAGACAGATGTCCGAACGAAGGATGGTTTACCTTCTCAGATAGCAAAATGTCGCTCGTAGCCTTGAAGTCAGGTCAGCCAACTGAAAAGCTTCAGACGGATCATTCCGTCGTATACTACAATCAGGGAAATGATCGAAAAGCAAGATGGTATGCGGAAGCATTTGAGAACGCATACGTTCAAGTAGGAAAAGACTTGGAAGCATATCCTGCCAAGCAGTTCACGCTTTATGTCTACCTTACACAGGCAGATCTTGTGCAAGGGCTTCAGTTATACAGTGGTCTATCAGCTGACGAAGCAAACTACTTCAAGACTGGCGGAGCCCCGCGACCCATCAACTACATAATGCATGTAGCACCAGGATTTGATTGGCACACCATCACTCATGAATACACTCACACGATCATCGAGGAACTGAGCGGCCAAGTGTACAGGTCAATAAAGTGGCTTGATGAAGGGCTCGCAGAGTATGAAGCTTACATAACCGTTGTCAAGACAAAGTACAACCAAACGGAATTGCTATTGAAGGCAAACGCAATGCGCATAGTCTACGATGCGCTCGACAATGGGAAGCTCTTCTCTTTGAGAGAGCTTTCCTCTGAAACGGATTGGCATAACCGACTCCCGGGAACCCCTGAAAGAGCGCTACAGTACGCCGAGGCATGGATCCTCGTAGACTATCTGGCTGTTACGTATGGAGCACCCAAGTGCAAGTCGATATTGTTGGCTATGAAGCAGGGACAAGGTCAAGATCAAGCCGTCCAGAACGTGCTCAGTGTCTCGACGACACAATTAGAAACAGACTTCAAACAATATCTTCAGAAGATCAGAACAGCGTCTCCATCTCTCCGATTACCGGGAAAGACCTCTCCTGCATCGGATATCAAGTCCTTAGCATCATTTGTCCGTTCGCCTATTTTCGCTCCGCCTCCTTTTTTGTGGTTATGTTGTATGCACACGAGTAATGAGGCGGGTTACGAGGCGCTATCCCTGCACTAAGAGAATGCCAATCAGTGGCGAACCCTCCGAGATATGAACCCCATCAATTTCAGTACCAATTCTAGCTACGAAAACGCTTTGAGTCCCCTCGATTCTAACAGGATTCGTCCTTGTGAACGAGACAGCATTTTTAAATGAGGACTTCCTCGTAGCTATTGGCGGGAGAACGTCCTCACAGGAAACATGGGTTTTTCTTGATGATTAGTTTCTCAACCTGTGAATGGTGAATCCGAAAGAGACGGTGTACGATTTAGCATGCTGGATTCAGGAAGACTCGTCGAGAGAGACAGAATGTACGAAGAGGACGCACTTTGGAAGATGGCAAATATATTGATCCCTTGGTACAGAAGCTCGGGGGAACTTGATCTAGCACCGCTTTTCGATGGGCTGCTTGCGACCGGCAAGTTAGTCAATACCGAATATGCTGACTTTAGAATAGTGGGACTGTTTGGAATTTCGAACGTTGTTCTCCATCCGTATGGAACATGCCAAGAGTTCACTTCAAGTGTCGGTTTTCGTCCCCACGAGCTCTTGGAGATTCTGAAAAAAGAGCAGGTCAAACCCTTCGTCCCTAGTCTATACGATTTCGCTTCTGTTTCTTGGAAGGATGAGCGTGAAACGGATGCGCTTGAGAAGATCCTAGAAATGTCAAGACCTGTTGTGGTTTACATGAGAACAGGTGACGCGCTTCTGAATTCTATTCGTGCTATGTTGGAAGGGAAAAACCTTGATGACCTAGATCGCGAAACGACAGAGCTTGAGAAGCTCTTCGGTAAAGAATACCAACATCTTCTCAGAGGCGTTGAGGAGGTTGACTGGCATCTTTCCTCGTTCGATAAGAGGCTGGAAAGATTTTCTCATACTCGTCGTCTTTCGCCGATAATGAACTTCTTTGCCGAGCGATATGGGATCCTGTGCAATATGGGCTACAAGGAGTGGGTAGATACACTTCTCCGATCTGATATGCCTTGGAGACTTAAAGTCCAAGCAATGGTATGGTCTTCGCATCTGAAACCTAGTTCCCTAACATTATGCTACTCAGAAGTTATGGACAAGTCCTTGTTCGATATTATGCAATTGGTGAACTTCCGTATCTATGGCGGCGAACGAATCAAGCACTTTGAGCCTTTCCCAACAGACTTCATGCTCACCCTCACCGACATAGCTGGTTACGGAGAATCTCTCCTCAAAGACGGCGGAAAGCCCCTGTACCTATCTTCTGCCATCTCAGTCGAGGACTGGATTGATCTTCGCAGACAAATATCAAACAGCCCTGTAGTGAAGGGGCCGATGATTAGAGAGGAACTGTTGAGACAGGCACAGACAAAGGAAGCAATGACAAGAGCACGTACCGAGATTCCAATTGAAGCTCAGCTTCTGGGAGAGACTCTCGATACGTTGGACGAGATTCACAAACGAGGCTTCTTTTGGATCAGGTTCTCCATACTTACTGCCTTCCAGTTTTTGACCAACGACACGTCATTGCAGCGACTCTTCCAGCTAACGATGATTGAACAATTCCTTGACGAACACCTAGGCAAGAATTCGCTAAGTTCGTTCGTTGGAAAGAAACTGAAAGACCTCGGAGCGAAGAAAGTTAGTGACTCACTATTCCTCAAGGATTTACAAGACATCTATCTAAGGCTGATCAACAAACCAATTGCCAGATTGTGGCTTCTACTGGCACAGAAAAATATCTCCAAAGAACTAAAGGGATGGACTTATGATTTCTGGGAATTCAGATACGAGAAGAAGAGACGTGACAGGCTGAGCAAACTCTAAGGCTCGTTCTCCAACACCCTTAATGATTCCGTTCTTGTCTTCCCATACAGTTGGCTACCTGGATGCGTAGGTACTCGGGAGGATTATTCGCATTTCACTGTCGGAGCACTTAGTAAACCCTGAACCTGCAACTGTATGGGAGCCTGCAACTCTGTTCAACTATCCAAATGCGGCCTTCTGCTTGGCTTCTGGAACGGCTTCAGGCTTCTTCGGCATCTGTGCTTGGTCAAAATTGCTAAAACTAAGAGAGAATCCCACTAGCCAAAAGTCATGAACGGCGAAATGATCGAGGTTTCCTCAGCAGACCTGGGTTGCTTTCGGTGGGAGAAATACGTGCTTAGGAAGCTATCAAAGGATCTATCAGTCCTCTTCGGATCTACGGCAGTCAGACGATGTGCAGACAGCCCTCGTGCTCTGTCCCGAGATTGTATAAGACATATCGAAGAACTGACAGAGAAGAGAATGGCCCGACCTTTGTGAGACAGTCAGAGTTCGGCAATCCTTAAGCGGGGGGACTCCGCGTAGTCTGCTGATAGGACGGCTGGAGGTTCACAATAGATGCCGTTTGACGAGGGGAAGGCGGCAGATTACTTCCAGAAACTCTTCAAAGAGCAGATTGGGCTGTGCTGTGAATCAGTTGATGGTGAGGACGATAAGTTTGAAAAGACTTTTTGGCTGATGAATGACAACGCCTTAGCCATTGTTGCTCTCGATAGGCTTAACGAGACTTCTTTGCGAGACAAAATTAGAGCAAAACTTCAAACCTTCAAAGTGTTTGGTCACGATGCGTTTAGGAACCTAGGATGGGTTGATCCCATCATTCATCAAGACGTTTCCTATTTGGATCCTCTGAAAACAGCGAGATGCTATCGTTGGGACGATTCAACGAAAACCTTTGGCCAGCCGCTAAAGTGTGAGCCAGGAATGATCGGTGTAATGCAGGAGGAATGGGACGGCTCTGTGTATCGAGATGAAGAGCGTTACTTTGACCTAGCAGCCTCAAAGGCTCTGTCGTGGGATAAACAATATGTAACGACGCGGGGAGCGTCTGACAGACAGAAACGGGATTTCTTCATTACACGAATGGAGAACCTGTGGGATTCCGCAAATCTTGGCTTTAGAAAACCCGACCAGAACGAGAACTGGACAACGTACTACCTGGCGACATACTTGCTTGTAGGAGAGAAGACTGGCTGGCCAGAACCATTTGACCCAGAAAGGCGCACGACAGTAAAAGCTGTGCTTAACTCACTGCAGCAGGGCCACGGCGGCTTTTCAACATGGTACAGAGCCCAGGACGGCAAAGTAGTGAACATGAAACAGGATGGAAACATTGAAACAACATCGCTGGCCGTATACGCCAATATCCGGCCGAAAGAATACACCGCTTTCTGAGCAACCACCGAATTTCGGAGTCACCGCTCTTTCCTTATAGGGGCTATGCAATAGACTATCCAGGGGATGGCATGCCAAAGGCGATTGAACAAGTATCGGGTTTGACCGTGGGCCATGCCGGTCTTGGTCTTCGCGGCGGTGTAGCGGGGAGCGTTCGGCAGCAGATCCATGACGGAGACACCATCAATGCACGAGCCATAGGCAATTTTGGGATCCGTTTTCTCGGAGTCGACGCACCCGAGATCAGCTTCACACTCCCAGATGAAAGCAGATTCACAGGGCTATCCGATAGCAGGTGGGAAGCTTTCCTAAGCGACCCTTTTGCGGAACATCTGCCAGCATTCAATCCACCTCTGACTGACGGACTGCTCAACCATTTGAAAGACCAAGTAGGACCCGGAGCAGCAATGAATCAGGATCATCATGCAACAGCCGCCGAAGACGCATTGGAGCACGAGGTCCATACAGATCTAACAGCGCTTAGCCAATCCGAAGAGAACTTTCAATTCTTCCTAGTCTTTGCTCACGAGGTTATGGATAGATACGGACGTCTCCTTTGTTTCGTGAATCGCAATCAACCTCATCCAACAGTGCCCGACCCTCGGCCTCTATCCTATAATGAACGCTTGTTGAAATCAGCTAAGGTGAGCCCCTATTTCATCTGGCCGAACATCAACCCCTTCCGCAAACAGAAAACCAAGACTGAAGCTGTGATTCCACCAGGCGCCGCCAGAGACACTGTCAACCAGGAAGAGACATTACGCTTGGCTCGCGAGTGGGTTCGAAACGCACGTCAACAGAAGGTAGGCATATTTGATCAGCAGAACCCGTTGCGATTGGAGCCCTTTGAACTCAGATTCTTGGCCCGACGAACCCCGCCAGATCGATGGGTCATCGACCTAAGCAAGAACGATAACGTTCTGATTAAGCCCCAAGAATACTGCACGATACCCAACGTAGAGGATCGCCTGTTCATCCCAGAAGAGTACGTACCTCTCTTTGTCGAGAGAGGATGGCAACGACAAGCCTAATTTCGACCGGAAGCGCATCACGATGGTCCATTAGAGAACAAGCCAAGACCAGAAATGCTATCGACCACGGCAAGTCCTTTCAATTCTGGTCCGGCGCGGATAAGCATATCCCCAGTGCGCCATACGTTCTAGAGGGTCTTCGTCAGAAGGGCAATTAACAGGCCCAACACCGAGATTGATGCGAAGGTGAACAGACACAACTCTCTAGACCAGCCCAAGGCGACGACAAACTGTCCGACTTGTGAAGCTCCAAACAAAACAGTCAATGCAACCATAGGCCTGTTCAGGCGGATATCGTATTGTGTTCTGAGCGCCCCTTCGAGTAGTTTGAATTTTGTCTCGACGACCGCATAGATTCTGTCTATGCCCATGATATGTTGCCCGAACTCAACCCACTTCTGCGCTGTCTTGTGAGGCCAGATTCTGATGTTGTGATATTCGTTGAGTCCTTGAGCGATGCGTTTCTTAGTGTTTATGAGGTCAGAGAGAGAAGAAGATAGACCCTTGCCGTGCCCTTCTCAGTAGACAGTTCTGTCGTTACGACATGCCAAAGATCCTTCGGAACCGCTTTGGACTACACTTAGGGGCCAAATCAGATCAAGACAATAGAGGACGACCACAAAGACGGAAGATCGCCTGAGTTGTTTCAAGGTTGATTCAGACTCCGAACCTAAGTAGTCACTCGCATACTTAGCAACCAATTGCGACGCCCTGAAACTGTTGCCGCCGATCACATCGTCAAAAGGCAATCCGTGCTTAGACCTTAACCAACCCTCAAACCCCGCCCCCAGACCATAGGTAAGTCGCTAATGAATTTCATACTCATCCCAGTTCCTTGCCTGAGTATTTACACAATCCAAAATCAACACCCAGAAAGAAGCAAGATGCATGCACTGTCAGAGTTCTAAAGGCCCAGATACAGATCATGAACAACGGTAAAGGTTCTAGGAAGTGGAAGGACCACATGCCTTCCAGTGACCCAACGAACTCCATTGTCGCTCCTACGGTCATACCACTTGCGATTAAGGAGACAGTCCATCCTATTGGATGCGTATAAGCATAGAATATGCCGACTGCCACCATCACTACATAGAGAAGTATCACGGGCCACTTGAGAATTGGCAGGTACCCTTGCACTCGAGCAAAGGCCAGAAGAAGTATGATAGATACGAGTGTTGGTAGAGTCCCGAGTAGCCCCTTGTTCTTCCATGGAAAGAACCTCGAGAGCCTTGTTGCGGTCGCTAAGATGAATATCATCAGGAGACCTGTGCCGAACACTGATACCGGCGAGGGGACGCCTTTGTCGAAGTATGTATAGATCTCGGTTGAGACATGCAAGTATTCGTCTAAAGTTGCCATTGCGAGGGTGGTTGCTGTCAGAGTCAGGAGTCTTCTGGTTTCTATTCTTAGAGTTGCCCAGAGGCTGGCGGCTGAGACACAGAAGAGACCGGCTAAGAACCAAACTGGTAGAAGTGCATAATATCCTCCCAAAAAGAGCGATGTTATTGTAGCTGAAACAAGGACCAAGACGATAATGAAACTCTTGAGGCCCATGGCTTGATATATCGGGGGTATCCTGGCAAATAAGAGTTCATCTAAGATTGCGGTTTCAGGCAAAAAAGAGAATCTTATATCACCGGAAGACACATCTCCTCTTTGGGGTAGCCCTTGAGCTACTTTCTCGATCCACCAGCTTTATTCCTGATTGGAATGTTTGTGTACTATCTTGGGAAAAGGTTTGGATGGAGTCTTCGAACCACCCTAATCCTTGGACTAGTCATATCTATCGGACCATTCATGACAGGGAGCACTCTCCTATACCTAGATCTGATGGATTGGCCTCTGCCACCCACACCAGGCTCTGTTTGGATGTTCCATACAGATGTTACAGGCATCCGCAAGGCAGACGTGCCGCTTGCGCTGGCTGTCTTCATGCTTCTGATCTACCCATTGTGGCTTTTGTTTGGAGACATATTTGCTAGGAAGCTTGACCTAGGATTCATCGGCCTGCGCGAGCTCTCCTATCAGGATGTGAAGAGCCGCCGAAAGAAGCTTACCGCCGAATTCGCAGTTAGGAGAGGCCCCTCTCCCGCTGAACTCACTAGGGATGCGGTGACTGCGATTGGCGGAATGGGATGTTTCGTCAAGGAAGGCGATCAGGTCATGATCAAGGCGAACATCTGCGGCGGAAACCCAACCATACCCGGCTCATATACTAGCATGGAGGTTGTTGAGGAGCTTGTTAGGATGGTTCGGGAGGTTAGAGGGAAACCCTTCGTGGTGGATTCCGATATGATCTGGACAAAGTTTGACACAGCCGCAGAGGAGGAGGGTTGGACAGAGTGGGCACTGAACTCGAATGTTCCTCTCGTAAACCTCAACAGAACCAAGCAGGTCCGATTCAATTTCGGTAAGGGCAGCGCCATAGGCAGAGTCCCTGTCTCCAAGACGGTGGTTAGAGCTGATGCTATCATCTCGGTTCCCACAATGAAGACACATCTTCTCTGCAATGTGACATTGGGAATGAAGAACATGTATGGCACCTTCCCGGAGGAGAACAAAGCCAAGTTCCACAGGTTCAAGATTGAAGACGTGATCTACGAGGTGAACAAGGCCTTTGCACCGAATCTAACACTGATCGACGGAACGACAGGAGGCGAAGCTTGGGGCCCGCTATCCAGTCGCCCTGTCAAATTCGAGACAGTGGTTGCGTCCAACGATGTTGTGGCTGCGGATGCCGTAGCGTGTCAGCTCATTGGATACAATCCCTTCGAAATTGCACACATAAAGATGGCGCACGACAGAGGATTGGGCGACGGAAACGTAAGGTTCGATTTTTCAGCTCTTCCATACACCCATGGAAAAGACGGAAAGTGGGTGAGGCCGGATCCATCGGTTTCAACGTTCTATGAGGGACTCATCGAAACGTTGCTTCTATTGCCTGGGGCACAAACTTTCTTCGATCTGGCAGCAGACTTCGTGCTGCTGCAGATGGCTAGGCTCCCAATCTTTAGAGAGATAACGCCGATTACTGAGGAGGTTCTAAACGATGTGTTGAGTGCACTGTTCAGAAGTGGTTATAGAGCTGCAGCTTGGACTGATGACGATCTCAAAAGAATGCAGAAACATCTTGACGAGTTCCGGAAGAGAATGGAAGCAGAAGGAAAAATGTGAACGAGATAAGAGGTGGAATGCGAATCCGAAGCCTGGCACCGGGAGGATTTGAACTGCAAGTTCAGAGCCTACTATCAAGGCGTCAACCTAGGATCTCCATGCGTGGATGGAGCGCCCCCGCCGGAAGCATTGCCGCATCGAGGTTGCGGACGGCAGGTTCCTCAAGTTGAACAAACTCAGGAATAGAACCCGACAGGAGAAGCGCGCGCGCTACACACATTCGAGTCTCGTTGGCGATGGCTGATGAGTTCCGAAATAGATCAATGCATTGAACGTGTCGAGAGGGCCGCAAAGATCTTCTCAGAAACCATATCCTTAGCCAAGCAAATCGAGAGCAGAATCAGGGAAAGAGAGGAGAAGCGCAGCACATTTGACGCGCTGATAGAGCTGGCGAACGCACTCTTGGAGAACATAGAGGATATCGAGAAGGGAACCGAGGCATTGGACGCCCTGGCCTCTACGCACGGAAGAAGACTGAATTCGGTTGAGGCAGCGAGACTGGAGAGAGCATTGAAGTTTGCCATGGCAAATCTGACCCAGATAGGAGAGACTTTGGCGACCGCGAACCAGATAGCGGGCTCGCGTTTTCCTGTCGCTATCGCGCTCTTACGTTCTCTTGAGAATGAGTACAACGATCTCCTAACAATCTTGAGATCGATGCGGATCCCAAGCCCAGAGAGCCCGGAGATTGACCCCGGCATAAGCAGTGATCTAGGACTTCTTCGCAGAAAGAGAGAGAGGGCGGCCGCAGAAGTCAAAAGGGTAGAGTCCAAGCTTCAGGAACTAAGGGGAAAGTGACATACTGGCTATTTGCCCAGCGAGACACCTATCCTGAGGTATTTCTGCCAGGATAGCCGACCATACCAGTCTGCAAGCCCCCGAGAAACGCCACTCAATGCAATGTCCAGTTGAGACTTCGCCTTTCTGAGCTTGGTTATTGCCGCATTTATCTCATTGGTGTCCCGCAAAGTAAAGGCATTTTCAACCTGCTGGGCGCCCGAAGCTAGGAACGCGTAATTTCTCGCCAGCCCCTCAAATAACATCACGCCTGATGCATACTGGTGTATCATTGTTGTTGCGCTGTCCAGAGCGTGTCTAATCTCAACAAGGTTGCCGGTGAGGACGTTGAACCAATGTGACTTCAGTTCCATGGCTTCGGCGGCCTTCTGAGCCAGAAATTCGCAGAAGCTTCCTACGTCATCAGAGCTGTTTCTTATCTGTTCCACGAACTCAACGAGGGTGTCGACTACCCCCTCTTCATCTTTGGCAGCTTCCAGCTTCTTCATGATGTCGTTGAGCTTGCTTGCACTTCGTTTGGTCAAATCAAGGATTTTCTCGACATCTGCAGTACTGCGTAGCAATGATGGCGGGCGAGCTTTAGCTAGGTTCTCAATTTCGATGAAGCGTTGAGTCAATGGCGCAAGATCAGGTACAGGCGGGGCGCGAATGCCCGGTAGAGTATAGTGGACAGCGGCTGCCCCAAGTCCTCCAGCAACCGCGACAGCTATCGTCACATAAACGTAGAAGATAGGTGGGACAATCTCCTTTGTGATAGTCGTGATCGTTGTTTCTGTTATCGTAGTCATCACAGTCGTAGCCGTGATAGGGCGGAGTGATCCTATGATGCGGACGTAGTCCACTTCAACACTGGTAGGGACACCCTCAGGCATTTCCAAGCCAACAGTACCAGCTGGCAACGGGTCGCGATCTGTGTAGTCTATGAGCGGGAGACTCGGGACTCTTACCTCGCCACCTACCCATACAAGGATCCTTCCAGCTTCTGTGGAGACCTGCACCTCCAACCTGCCTCCCCAGTAAACCAACCCCCGGGCCTGCAAGTCGTATTGTAGGGGGACCGGCCCTCGCTGCTTGAGAAGATGAATAACCATCTCCCTCTCCCCCTTCTCCGAAGTGACCAAGCGAATCATATAGCGGTCTGGCCCATTGACGTGGACATTTGCATTCAGGCTTCCGCTTAGATGGTGGACTTCGAAAGCGAAAGTGAACTTGCCCTCGCACCACCAAGGCCGCGTGTAGCGCGCCCATCTGGACGGGAACGGACGCTCCTTGATCCCAACCAGTATCCCATTTGTACCCTCCAGAACCACCTTCCAGCCCACATCCAGCGCCCAACCCTGAGCTTCCCCGTCATCGAAGGTTTCCTCGTACAGTAACTGTTCCCCGGGACCTTGAGCACAATTCGTAACGGGGACAGTGATCAAGAAGACGGCTGTCAACATGACGGTCAGAAGTAAAGCGTAGGTGAAGATCTTGAGAGTCAGAATATCATGTCTACTCGCACTACGCCGCGCAACCATATGGTCTCCCCCAAGAGATCATCTCTCGTGGATATGCCCCAGAATCATACTGATCTAAAGATACCGCGGTTGAGATTGCATACAGTCCTAAACATATTGCCAGGTTTGCTGCCCCTTCCATTTCGTCAAGCTTTGCGCGCGCTACGAGTCTCTCGCCCTATTTCCCATGATGATAATTCGGAAGCGATCAGTTTATGTCTGGTTCCCTTGGCAAGCTCATATGATTCGCATTTTCAAAAGCCGAATTGCTCTGAGTCAACCCACCCCATTGTTAGAATGGACCAGAAATCCAGAGCCAAATCGTTAAGGACATACTCGTATGGTAACCATCCGTATCCTTTGTCGCCCCAAGTGGTTCCCCACGAGTTGCGGATGAGCAACGCACCAGTGGTCTCCTTGTCGCATTTGAGATTCTTGATCCTCATAGCATCGTCGTACCCTACTGCAGCGATAGCGTGCCCCCACTGAGCTTGCTCGCCTGGACAAGGATATGGAATCCCTCCCTTGACATTAGATTGGCTGAATGATGGAAAGCCGAAGAACCCGAACATCGAGGGGACACCGCCTGCAAGATACTTCTTCACACTCTTGAGGACTGTTGTGGTAGGTATCTTGGCCCCCAGAGGGTCATGGCAGAAGTACTTGATCGTTTCATAGTTGTCAGCTACTGCATATACGAAGGGAGAAGGATCTTTGTCGAAGTCTGGCTTTTTGTCAGTGTAGGGCCAGTATCTCTCCGGCGGCACACCGCACAGCACTAGCCCACCCATTGTGTTTCGCAACCATGCGCCTGTGTCCCCCGTGACTCCCATGAGGTTTCGGGTGGTCTTGTAGACAAACAGGCGAGAACCATCGATATGCTTGCCAAACGCTCGAAGCTCGAAATATTCGACTATTCCCAAGGCGGCGTGTGCTGTACATGAACCCAAGTTGCCCTGATTTTCAACTTCCGAGCACCACTGTCGAAGATCCACTTTGGGCGGCAATGCTGTGATCGCTTTCTCCGTTGGTGGAACACCCAACTTGGTTACCATCTTGGCAACATCAGGATGAACCTCTGTATAGTCACGCAAGTCGGGTAGCGGCGGCAGCCATCCTGTGCCAACCCTTTCCTTTGTCTCGGGAACCTCTACTTCCTTGTACATAGCATACAAGTGCTCGACCTCCTCCTCAGCTTCAATGGGCTAGACAATCATATGGTGTTACACCGGGCTATAACTGTGCATTTGAAACTCGTTGCTGAAGTTTCGAATGTCTGAATCGCCCGAATGTTCGAGCGGGGCCTGGGCAGACTTTGGTGGAACGCGCTGGGTTCGGATCCTTGATCGACTCCGAAAAAGAGAATAGGATCCACGCCTGACTATCTAGACAGGACAGTGGCCAATGCCCAAGACGATTGTCTTATCCGATTGTCATCTTGGATATGATGGATTCAACAAGACAGAGTTCAAGCAGCTCCTAGATCACTTCCAAAGCGAAGGCAGGATATCTCGGCTCGTTCTCCTAGGCGACATACTCGACTTGTGGAGAATCGACCCGGTGAAGTCATTTTCCGTTGCACAAGAGGTCTTGGAGAGTCTTCATCAGCTTGCAAAGGAGACATACTATGTAGTCGGAAATCACGACTATCACGTTCGCCCCTCGTGCCTGGTTTCTGGTTTGGGCGAGAAGTTCGCATGGACAATTGCCTACCACCCCTATCTGGTCGACGGAGATCTCTTCTTTGTTCACGGAGACTACTTCGACATTTACCAACTGCCGATATGGGAAAACACGGTCTACGCAGTTTACGAGGCGATCTACCACATGGACAAGTCTATGGTCGCGTCTCTAGAGGGGTGCTTCTGGAATCCAATCAAGCTCCTTAAAGAGTGGATTCGACTGTACCAGAAGTCACCCGCAAGAGCAAGATCTCAACCTCTCGCTGAGTATCTTAGCGCAGTAGTAAACGTACAGAAAAGAAGCGAAATTGCGAAACTGAATCGTGGGGTCAAGTATCTTTCCCAGAACCCGAATGTGGCTGTGCAGATGTTTGTCCCCACCTCGATGAGGGACCGCTTGCCAGATCAGTTACCAACACTCCTTAGCCGGACAGCCATGAGGAAGATAGACACTGCGCCAAGAAGAAGCCTGCTGTCCAAGAGGAACGTGGTCGATCTTGCTCGTGAGATCTCGGGTAACATGGGCATATCAAGAGTGATCTTTGGGCATACTCACAAAGCTGAGAGCAACCCATCGGAGAGTTACTGGAACACTGGCAGCTGGGTGGATGGAGAAAGCACGTTCGCAGAAATCGAGGACGGGCAGGTCCAGGTCTACAGGTTGAAGCAAGGACAGAAGGTGCCGATTGCGGAGGAAGGCCGCGCATCGTAAGTTGGATGCGCCCACAGGAGCTTCTGCTCTGAAGCTTCACGTGAGAGAGGCCAACGGCGCGTCCATTCCCGTTCAACTGTGATTAGTATCGGCTAGCGGGCAGCTTCTTTGCGCCCGTTAGAAGACAGCTCCGACAGCCTCGCAACGGTGGCCAGTGCTAGTTCTGCTCAGGTACCGAATGGCGCACTAACAGTAGCCCTGTGATTCATTCGAACCCAGACATTGTCGTCGAATAAGATCATGGTGAGCTTGTCCTGCTGGTCCTACATATATGATGCAGTGACTTGACGCCAGCGTCTTGCTTCTCACATCGCCATCAGGTCAGCTTTGGGGCACGCTGCTTCCATGAGATCTTTCTAACCCGTGCGATATCGCAGGTTAAGCTCCCGCCGGGCCCGCCAGATTATGGTGTATGGATCAGTCTTCCAGAACTTACGATGTATATGCATGCATCATAAGGTGGGTTACGCCTTTGAAGCGCTATCCGTGCGCTAAGAGAATATTAATCAGTAGCGAGCCTTCCGAGATATGAACCCCATTAATTTCAGAACCAATTCTAGCTACGAAAACGCATCGAACCCCCTCGGGCCTGCCACTCGCTATTCTATCAAAGATATCTGCGAAGTTCGAGCTATGCCCTCTCTATCAATTGCACAGTTGGTTGATTGAGTAGTGTTCAGCTTTGCTATCAAATGTTATTGCGAGTGGGAAGGCGTTGACTGTTGTGCAACGTAGGGTTGGTGCTGTCGGCGCTGTTTCGGGATGTGTGGAACACAACGGCCACTAACAACACACTACCAGAGTATCTCGTATTCAATAGGGGTGCGTCATCTGTCTCCTCATCTTAAATACTACATATAAACACAGACCTCCACCCGCTGCAGAAAAAAGAATACCACGTTTCCTGCAAATCAACCATGCAAACCGCCGACCCCCAAGTCATCAAAGCAATGGCCGAAGTACAATCCCTCTTCGAGGACAAGTACCGCAGACCACGCAAGAAAACCCTCTACATCGGCCAACTCCAAGTACTACTCGAAATCAAATTCTTTCAGTGGATTGTCTACAACGCCACAATGCAGCTTCTCAGAGAAGGATACCTCAAACAGAAACAGGTTCCAACAAAATACGCTGACAAGGTCATCTTCGTTTACCACCACAAATTCACCGAAGAGCAGATGACCACCCGCATCACAAACACAGCAAAACTCATCGACAGATACTCTCACCCAAGAAACGCAGATGCCTTGGGCAAACATCTGGAAGGACTAGTCAAAGCGGAGCTTCGTGCGAACAACTTCACAATCACAGGATCTCATACAAACGAATACCGTGGAATCAAATGGGAGAAGACCAGCCACACCCTAGATTTCATAGCTGAGCACAGATCTCAACGACTCAACGTAGGCGTCGAGGTGAAGAACACCCTCTCCGTACCAGAACGAGAAGAAATAGAGACAAAAATAGAACTCGCAAGATATCTCGGCCTTCGACCGGTCTTCGCAGCCCGATGGATACAACCCTACATCAAGCTAGTCTACGACAACGGAGGATACTGTTGGATGTTTAGAACACAAATCTACCCACCAGGATTCGAAAGCCTCACCAAAACCATTTGGAAGAGACTCCAACTGCCAGTGGCAGTGCGAACCGACCTTCCCGAAAAGCCTGTCCTCCGCTTCCAGCAATGGGTAGCTAAAGAAACAGTATAGGAAGCCTATCGCAGGATGAGATGCGAACCGATTTTTCACATCCTCTCTCATCCCACCGTAATGCTTGACAAGGGCCAGGCACAACTAATCAGAACCCAAGAGGACGCCAATCGGGCTCAATCATTCCCAAGGACCAACCTTATGTAACACATACTGAACACCACCCCTCAGGCCAAAAATGAAACAAGGAAAATCCGCCAACAAACCACAACACCCAAGAAAAAACCAGAGCATATTCGAGCTCACCTCGACTACTTCTCCCTCCATCGATAGAAAACGTGTTTCCGCTCCCTCAGGCCTACATCGCCCTAAGACTCAGACAGAACCCTTCCGCATGTATGGTACGCAAAACCTATCAATCTACCTCGTCAGATTTGGTTGTGTGGTTTTCAGTAAAGAGGATTTGGGTACGCGGGTGCCCGCGGGAACGTCACTGAGAGAGACCAAGATATGCCAACAGTGGGCTGCGAACTTTGTGAGAAGGTCAGAAGTGGTGTCTTGGGAGCGGAGCCGCTCATGCTCCGCGAGCTCACATCATCGCTAGTGTTCTTAGAGCAACACCAAATCTATCGAGGGTACTGCCTCGTGGTCTGCAAAAAACACGTAGAAGAACTATTCCAGCTCACGGAAAAAGAACGCGTCCAGTTCTGCGAAGACATGAACAGGGTCGCCGAGGCTGTCTACAGAGCCCTCAAGCCGAGAAAGATAAACTACGAGCTACTCGGCAACAAGGTTCCGCATCTGCACTGGCATGTGATCCCAAGATACGAAAGCGACCAAATACCAGAATGGCCCATCTGGACATTGAAGTACCGCCGACAGACACAGTCAAAGCCAACGATAGCGCCGTCAGAGTATGAAAAGACGAAGAACCTCATCATGAATCAATTGGCCGCTGTCCACTCAAGATCAACTCCATATGAAGACGCGATGAAGTCCTCATCGAGAAGGAAAGAGAGAACGTAAGAGGAACATGCGAAGCCATTCATCATGCCTTTCAAGCTGCCGACTGCCCCAGCAAGGCCGCGTGAGTGGCAGGATTCACTTAATTGTTTGATTGCATACAGGCGGGCCCATCAAGCTCAAGCGAACGGAACTATCTTAAGACGTCACTGACGCATAGTTCCGGTTGAGCTGCGATTGGTATCTGAAGAATCGAAGAGGATCAGACTTACGAGTCACGCTCATCAGAAGTTCGAGTTCTTGAGGAGGTATGGATTCAAGATTTCTGAAGGCGCTGTGAAGGAAGCTGTTTGAGCCCGAGCCGTGTGGATAAAAGAGGTGACCTATTGTTGGCTTTGAAGCCGATTGACCGAGAATACGCGATTAGAGTGGTCTACAAGATAGTCAACGATAATATAGTTGTATTGACGTTTTATCCAGTCAAGAGGGAGAGGTTCAATGTATAGGCTTAGGTACGATGCGGAATCAGACGTATTGATGATAGTCGTCTCCGAGTCGGGGAAGCTTTCACACGCCGAGGAGATGGGAGACATAGTCATACACCTAAGCCCAAGAGGTGAACCTCTCTTCCTCGAGGTGCTCAACGCGAGCAAGAACGTTCCTCTGATGGTCCAAGCCCTGGCCAAGAAAGAGGTGGCCGCGTAGCCCTTCGATACGTTTGCATCATCCGATAGACAACTGTAGCCTGCCCCAACAATCAGACCATGTTCTCATTCCTCCAAGCCTATATCGCACTAAGACTAGCACTAGAGGCGAACCCTGATGGGTAGGACTACTTCCTCGTGGCGCATAGTGCTTGAAGAGAAGCTGAAACGCTGGGAGAACTTCCGAGACTCTCTACGGATCGATGAGCGAAGGCGTTAGTTCTTCTTATGGTTTGAATGATTCCTTATTCCTCCTTGAGTTCGTAGACGACTTCGCAACCATCCTTGCCAGCTTCATGAGTGTCGAAAGAAGGCAAGGGTTAGCCTTGCCCCTAAACGATCGAAAGCTATAACTAGTAGTGGCCACCTAGTGTTTTCATAGAGGGAGTGAACCCAATGTCTGCTGTCGAAGCGGCCCGTCGTGGCATGTATGCATATAATATTGTCACGTGGCCGATGGTTTTAGTTACCTACCTGTTGGGGGCAATCGCGCTGGTTCTTGCTGTGAAGAAGACCAAGTACTCCAATAGAACTATCTCTGGCATCTTGGCATCTCTCTGGCTATGGTCTGGCCTGGTCTGGTCTGTGACATTTTTCGCTTGGATGTTTCGTGCTGGTGATATATTTTACTTATTCGGCCTGATCCTTGTCGTCGGAGGTGTATTGTTCCTATCCTTCGGCGTGATCAGATCTTCTCTATCTTTCAAATTCACAGGAGATTCGTACAATATTCTTGGGGCCGCGATGGTGGTCTACTCAATGCTCATCTATCCGATCATAGGGTCCTTGACTGAACGTGGTTATCCTGCCTATCCGATTTTCGGTACCTTTCCGTGTCCGGTGACCATCTTTACCTTCGGGTTACTGCTATGGGCGGATAGGAAGGTACCCAAAATCGTTACGGCTATGCCCCTAGTTTGGGCGCTGACGGGAGTATATTGGGCATTCATGTATCTGGTTTGGGCAGATGTCGGGCTAATCATTCTTGGTATCGTCGGATTCGTGACGATTTTGCGGCGGAACGCGAAACTACCAACGTAGTCTTGCAACTTCCGTCCAGGCACACTCTGGATCAAATGCCTACAGACCCAACCTACAACATCAACAAGATACCTCAACCAACCCGCCTTTGAAATACCAAGAGACAACTGTTACTGCATGGCAATCTGTCTGGAAAGGTTCCGAGACTTCCTACGAATTGAAGAACGCGCAATCCTAGAGCGGTTTCGCCCAATGGGTGGAAGGTTGGTTTCAAAGCGACATACTATTCTAGTGCCCTTTCATTCCAAAAGGACCCTTCATAAGAACTCGGATCGATGCAAGAGACCCATTTGTCTCTGAGCTTGACGTTCTCCTCATCCTCGTCCATCTTCACGAAAAAGTTCTCCATGTCGGCGAAGCTATCAAACCTGAGGATGAAAATCCTACTGCCTATAGGACCGATGGGCTTGCTCAAGTACCAATGCTGTTTATCTTGAGACCGGGCATATGAGCCCCACATCTTCATCAGTTCCTCATGCTCCTTGACCT
>Ga0209725_1000645_pt1 | contig 20893 bp, 25 predicted proteins | sample I18A1metaG_FD_184145 | JGI IMG/M metagenome (GOLD analysis project Ga0209725, IMG submission 184145) | Lake sediment bacterial and archeal communities from Gulf of Boni, Indonesia to study Microbial Dark Matter (Phase II) - ​I18A1 metaG... | ecosystem: Environmental > Aquatic > Freshwater > Lake...
GCGTGTAGTCCGTCTGTGATAAGTGTGAGCGGCTTTCCACCTCCTCTTTGCCTTGTCGGAACAAACGACTCGCGTATTCCATTGATTCGCGACTGAACTTGTCACCCGCAACCTCTTCCGCTATCCAGAACCGTGTCTCATCATCCAAGAGAGCGTCGACCATCCCGTTCAGTTCACCAGTTGTGCCGAAAGTCATAACTATCGATGAGAGGCACACGGTTCTCGGCGGGACAGATGCCGAGAGTCTGCGCAATCTTCCTGGCCCTGCTCACGATTGTTGCGATCGTAGCCCCTACTCAGGCGGCCGAGTTTAGAATTTGGACAGACAAGACCGTGTACTACTACGGAGAGACCGTTACGATACACATACAGCCAGCTCCCGCTTTGGGCGTTGCGTACTGGCTGATCGTATGGAAGCCAGATGGCTCTCAGACGAGAATTGACCTAGGTACTGGTCAGAGAACGGCTTCTTCTATTGCAGGGCCTCCGCCGGGACAACGTAGAGTGGAGCTGTGGGGGCAGGTCGTAGCTCCAGACACGACGCCTGAACTGTATGCAGACTGCGAATTCGAGGTCGAGGGAGAAGCTCCTGCCCAGCTTAGAATATGGACGGACAAGACGCTCTACTATTACGGAGAGCCGGTCACGATTCACATACAACCAGTCCCAGCTCTCGGGGTTACGTACTGGCTAATCATATGGAAACCGGATGGTTCCCAAACCAGAGTGGACCTGACCGCCGGTCAAGGAACGGCGACATCCACTGCGGGGCCTCCGCCTGGACAACGCAAAGTCGAACTCTGGGGGCAAGTCGTAGCCCCCAATACAAGCCCTCAACTCTACGCACACTGCTATTATGAGGTGCAAGGAAAGGCATTCGATTTCACGATAGCTCTCTCGCCAACGTCTCAGAGGGTCCAGCAGGCCGAGACAGCCACATTCCGGATAATGGTTACGTACAATGACCCATCTTGGAGCGGCACTACCATCGATATACAGGTCACTGGACTGGGCCCCGGCATGACTTGGAGCTCAACCCCAGGCGGCGACCTGTTCATTTCCGTGTCCCCGTCCGCCCAGACGGGAACCTACACGATAACCGTGACAGGTTCAGCGCAGGGCGTCACCCATCAGACAAGCGCCAGTCTCGATGTTGTTCCCAAGGCGCCGACCTTTGACTTCGCTGTCTCAGTCTCGCCGTCAAGCCAGGCGGTAGCCATGGGGGACAGAACCTCATTCTCAGCTACTGTGAGCCTCGTCAGCGGGTCCGCCGAAAGCGTCTCTTTCAGCCTATCAGGCCTTCCAGCGGGCGTCAGCTACAGTTTCTCACCTCAAACAGGCACGCCGACCTTCTCCTCAACTCTGTACATCGACACCACAGCAGGAGCACCGACGGGCACCTACTCGCTCACTGTGATAGGGTCGGGCGGAGGGCTAACCAGAACAGCCTCAATTCAACTGACCCTCGAGAAAAAAGCCAAGCGGCCTTCATCCATCTCGGTCTCAGTGTCGGTGCAGGAAGAGAAGGTCACCGTCTCTGGTTCGATATCACCGGCGAGACCCGGGACCGTGACACTGGATTTCGAGGCCCAAGACGGTTCCACGTTCTCAGATGACACACCCGCGTCGCAGAGTGGTCTCTTCACATACACCTTCAGTCCGCCCAAGGCGGGTGTCTGGACGCTTGCAGCAAGCTGGCAGGGCGACCAAGAATACGACGGCGCAAAGAGCAGCACAGTCACATTCACTGTGCAGGAGAAAGGAATCCTTGACCTAATCCCCGGCGGCATGGCTGGCCTGGTCGGGATCATTGCATTGATCATCGTACTGGCGGCTTTGATCCTGCTCGCACGTGGAAGAGCCCGTCCCCCTGCTTCGAGAACTGAGGAAGCAAGCCTTTCCGCCGAGACGAGGTTCTGCGGCAACTGCGGCAAACCTACCCAAGTACAAATGAAATTCTGTCCGCACTGCGGAACCAAGCAATCAACATAGGACGAAACAAAGAGAACCGATCAGACGACGCAGACCACTGGGTGTTTTCGAATTATCGGAGCCGCGCTGAGAAAATGCCGGCAATTGAACTGTTCGAATCGATTCTAGTCGCACTGATTCTCCTGAGAAATCAACTCGTTCACGACAAATCTCATCGTTGGCACGGTATGCATCTTGATGGATGATGCGGGGTGCGATCGAGCCGAGATAAAGACGTTCAATCTTAGCTTGCTCAAGTACAAGGGATTGAGCATATACGATCTGACCTTGGAGGATCGGATCGCCGCAACCGAGCACATGAGGCGGTTCAAACTGGACTTCGATGATGCCGCCGCATACGCTGCGATGACAGCTACGGGCGCAAGTGAGATCGTCTCCATGGACAGACACTTCGACAAGATACCAGACATCAAGAGAATCGAACCTTGAGGGGATTCTGCGCGTTTGCCCGAGACCTAATATTCGGCGGGTGAGTACGTCAGGGGCTGACATGCGGGGGTACCCGAGTCTCTGGCGAGTTGAGACGAGCCAGGCGGGAACCAGGTCTAAGGGGCAGGACCGCACGGGTTCGAAGTCGGGCGGTGCCAAGCTTAGGTGGTCCCTAAACGGATCAGCGAGGACCTGAGAGACCCTGTGGCGTAGGCCTTCGTGGGTTCGAATCCCACCCCCCGCACTTTTTACGGCACCCTGGGGTGTGGTGAGGCGCTAGGCAGGGTTCTGCCGTTTGGGCTGTGGATGCGGAAGCAGGGCTACCCTGAATCCACGATCCAACCATGCGTAAGGGCTCTGAAGGCGATAGCGAAGCGAACGAATCTGTTGAATCCTGAATCCGTGAAAGCATACCTAGCGTCGGCGGAGTTGACTGAGAATCGGAAAGAGAAACCAGCCGATGATCTCGCAAGGTTCTATCGTTGCAAGCAGATCACGTTCGATAGGCCAAGGTATCGACGCATCGAGAAGCTCCCGTTCATTCCGCTAGAATCTGAGGTTGACCAGCTTATCGCGGGCCTCGGCAGGAAAACTGCGATCTTTCTACAACTTCTGAAGGAGACGGGGATGAGAGCTGGCGAGGCTTGGAATCTTCGGTGGAATGACATCGGCTATGCCTCCGCTGCGATCACCATCACGCCTGAGAAGGGAAGCAAACCGAGACGGGCCAAAATCTCCAGCCAACTTGCAGAGATGCTACAGCAGCGGCCACATTCCTACGAGTGCGTCTTCAGAGATCCTACTTTCGACCCGCTCAAATCTATGGGGCATTTCCAACGTAACTTCTGCGAACAGCGAAGACAGCTCGCCGAGAGGCTGCAGAACCCGCGCCTAAACGGCATCACCTTTCGGACATTACGTCACTTCAAAGCCACGATTGAGTATCACCAAACCAAAGATATTCTTCACGTCATGCAGCTGCTCGGTCACAAGAGTATCAAGAACACGCTTGTCTACATGCATCTTGTGGACTTCGAAGGCGACGAATACGTCTGCAAACCCGCGAAGACCATGGACGAGGCCAAAGTGCTTATCGAGAGCGGGTTTGACTACATCGCGGATGCTGACGGCGTTAAGTTGTTCAGGAAACGGAAATGACTAACGTTCGATGGTTGAAGTGGGCGGTTGCGCGGTACTACCGTTCGCATGGTTACAAAGTGAGCATGAAGCCGGCAAGAGCGGGTAATGCGATGGTCGACGGAGTCGCCATTTCGCCCGATGGAGAACGGACAGCGATTGAGGTCAAGAGTCCAGCAGACGACATAGTTCGCGGCGTCGGACAATGCTACGAAGCCTTATCCGCGGGCTTCGGTCGGGCGGTCCTAGTGACGACGCTACGGGTAGCCAAGCGGTTGAACAAGCGAGTGTTCCAACGCAGAGGCATGAGGTTGATCGGTGTTGACGCCAAAGCTCGTATCCACCGTTATGACGCTGAAGGCTGGAGACTACTGTCGTGCTCGTAGTGGCAAACCGAGAACGTATCGGTTCGGTTGTTTTCGTTGCGCGCTCACTTCGCTCGCGCTCGTAGAACGTGTGGTGACAGAAGACGGAGGGATTCGAACACGTTCTTCCGTATACCGTCTATGTCTAGAACTCTTACACATTATGCTATTTTATTGGTCTCTCTTGGGTCCCATCTGCATCGGTTCAGCGGATTTCGATTTCTCGTCGGAGCCGACAATGACGGTTCAAAATGACCTGAAGGACGGACGACGGGTTAGGGGAGGAATCCCCTAACAACCCGTCTTCTCTGGCCTGATGAAGCTGGTTCATCTAGCGAAACGCGTGTTAGTCGCCGGATGTGACGAGGGTGATCTCGTCGAGGTCTGGGAACCCGTCATTGTTCCCGCTCGCGTCGTTCCACTGATAGACGTAGTAGGCGTGCGTGTATGTGCCGATGCTCGGGTAGATTGTGGACTTGAAGTATCTTCCGCCGGCGAAGCTACCCTTCCAACCGTACCCGTAGATGATGAAGACCGCGTTACCGTCGCTGTCCATGAAGTATTCGACGAGAAACATGTCCTGATGGTACGATATCCCGTTACCGAACAGCGTGGAGTCCAAGGCCGTGCTCGTAAGCTTCACACCAGTCCTCGTGTATAGGTAGATGGTCGTACCCTCAAAGCCCGGGTAGACTGGCGCGATGCGCTGATTCTCATAGTATCGCACGCAGGCGTGGACTCCCTGCCCACCGACGAGCACGATCGCCGTCCCAGCCAGATACGTTCTGCCACTAGACTGCATCACATACCAGTCAGACGTATCCAGGGTTTCAACCTGCGCGTTCACCGTCATACCGTAGATGACTCCCATCGCTGTGAAGTCTGAGAGCGCAGCGTTCTTTGCGCCGTTGCCCTTCGGCGAATGACCAGGATCATAATCCGGATAGATCAGATAGACAGCCCCAGCTGCTGCGTCTATCACCGAGCCCTTGACCGAAGAGAGACCGCCCGCTGTTGTAGCTGTTGTAACGACGGCCCTAATCCCATAGTCGATATACCCCCAAGGATACGTAACAGTATGTTCAGCTAGGTTCCAGACCCCACTCCATACCTGATAACTTCGCATATCTGGGGATGAGCCATCAGCACCAAGACTGGGCAAATTGGGGACGGTCCACTCTGCTCCCACGTAGAAGTCGACTCCAGACGCGACAGAGACCCCTTTAGCCGACACGTCCACATCGAACCAGCCTGTCGCAGATGGAGTGGCAAGGAAGGGTAATGTGCATCCGAGGGAGGAATCACCTTGTCGTTGGTGCCCCAGATGACCAGAGTCGGGCATCTCACGTGATTCAGCACCTCAGGACTGAGGGGAGACTCCTTGGCGAGATTCCTGATCACTATCAGAGGTGTTATCATGGCGTTTTCGGTGCGGTACACGTTACAGTAGCTGTCCACCGCATCCGACGTGACAAGAGAACTGTCGTATAAGACGCCTTTGAGAGTCTCCTTTACCGCAAACTGGTAAGTCAACGATATGAGCAGCTCGCCCACTATCGCTAACTTCATCAATCGAAAAGGTAGGAAACGTGGGTTACCCCCCGGATCCAGAAGTATCAATCTGGAGACTCGCTCTGGATGTTTGAGGCAGGCTGTGACAGCAATGAAACCTCCCATCGAGTGACCCACAAGCACCGTGTCCTCAATGCTCCTTGAGTCCTTGTAGGATATGACGAAATCTGCAAACCCCTCCGGCGTATAGTTGAAATCCAACGGCTTAGCGCTGTAGCCGAAACCCGGAAGATCCAGAGCAAAGACAGCGAATCTGCCGCTCAGCTCCTTGAAGTTGTTGCGCCAATCGTAGGTGGTACCGGTGAAACCATGTATCATGACCACCGGCTTTCCTGCGCCCTCCTCCCATATGTGAATCCGATGACCACCCACGTTCGCGAAACAGCCGTACTCAACCAAGCTTTCAGCCGGTACGGGCGGCTGAAGCTTCCTGTAGAGATAGTTGATGCCTAAGGCGAGGAGCGGCGCCACAATCAACACTATGACGCCTATGATCAGGTTAATCATTGCATAACCATCTCGGGTTAGCCTCCCGAATGAACACGCACGCAAAGTTGAATGACAGCGAACGACCGACGCACGTGAAAGTAGACAGGCGTCTTCTGCACAAGACGACAGACGCAAATCCACTGCCCGAACTGGCATGTGGGCAGCCGCCAATTTGTCGTGGGGTCAGTTGGCGTTCTTTTTTGGTTGCCGTCGTCTTGGTGGACATCGTATCTTGAACCCATGTGTTACTCGCATCGGTCCTGATTATGCTCTATTGCTTACAGTGGCAACTCCGCCGATCAAGAGTTGTTCTTTGCCAAGAACTCCAGAAGGACAATCAGCGTTGGAACTTTGATCTGACTTATTTCGTGTTTGTTGGGTCTATACCAGTTGGTCTCGAAGGCATAGATCGATCTTGCATTCTCCATTGTCATTTTGCGGAACTCTTCCGAGAACTGCTGCTCGAATGCTCCTGACCTGCTTTGGACTCCGTCGACTAGTATTCTTACTGCACTCTCTGGGTCCCCTTGCTTGAGAGCATTCAGAGCTCCTTTCTGCACGTTGCTCTCTTTCAAAGCGTCACGTGCGACTGAAGGATGAGTGAGAGGGAGACCCAAACGTTGCATGGCGCTTTTTGGATTCTCGATCAAGACTGAATAAACCGCCGGTTCGATGAGTGTAAGAGAGCGGAGCAGCTCCGGATGCTTGTAAGCCAAGTAGGTCCAGATCAGTCCGCCGTAAGAGTGACCTCAGAGATGAAGTCAAGCTCATGCGAGACGTCCGCGACGGAATGGCGGGCTCATCTCGAACAGGCGCCCTACTGGTTGGGGCATGGAACGCCTTCTATTACACATGGTCGCCGGCGCTGGCCAGACTCGTTTCCGGGAGCAAACTCATGCAAACGATCTTCCGCGTTGCGGTGCTGCCGCTAATGTTCATAGTTCGTGTCGCGGCCGAGGTCTTTTGGACACTTGTGAACATCACTGGCCTCCCTGATCTGGCGTCATTCGCCGCTTTCACTGTAGCCGCCTTGCTGTCTGTCATTACATACGTTGTTTTTCCCGCGTTGCTGGCAGCAAGATTGATGAAAGAGAGATTACCACGCCGTGTCCTTCATCGTTAGAGTGCGCTGGGGTAGGTTGCAGAAGAGAAGTCAGTGTGTGTGCATGTCAGCCGTATCGGTATGATATGCCTGCCCCGCCCCTTGGATTAACCCACTCAATAAAGGGACACGCGATCCTGCAGGTGCCGCACTCGACGCAGTTCTCATATGCTACGAACACTCTTGGCTCCACGTATGAGTAGACGTTCGCCGGGCAGACATCAAGGCAGACTCTGTCGGCGCATCTAGCACACACTTCCTGATCTACCTTGATATGCGACTCCTCATCGACGACATGTCTTAGCAGATACAGCTTTTCCTCTAGTCTCACATCATTTTCCTCCCGAGCACGTAGAGATCCTTCACGATATTCCTGATCTTTCGTTTCGAGGTTATCATTGATCTGATTCTCCTTATCTTCTCGGCTCTTGTGGAACCATCCACCTTGAACCAATTCCCGAGCGCGGCGTTCAAGGCCTCCGGGTATGAACTCATGATCTGGGGATTCTCCTCTATGTACTTCAGTAGCCCTGACTGCTTCTTCATGTCCCTCACAGCGAACGAGTCCAAAAGCAGTCGCTCATACTGGGCCAATGCTCTAGAAGCGTAGTCTCTCGCCCGGTGCGCCTTCACTGTAACCTCGCCTGCCAGTCGCCCTGACAGCACCGCCAGGTCCATGCCTTCTCCTGTGACAGGGTTTGCAAGCATCGCTGAATCTCCCACCACAAGCACACCATCCGAGTACAGTCTTGGCATACCCGCGTACCCGGCTTCGGGTATCATGTGAGCCTGATACTCCTTGACGAGGCCGTCACGCAGGAAGGGCTCCACAGACGGTTCCTGCTTGAATTTCTCCATCAGATCATAGGGTTTGATGTCTTTCCTCATCATGGTTGAGATGATCGCGCCGTATCCTGCGGAGAGCGATTCCCTGTTTGTGTAGAGGAATCCGAATCCAACAAGCCCTTCGAATGCTGCGCCTATGTAGTGGATCGCTGCGCCCTCGCCTTCGTTCAGTGCAAACCTCTCTTGTATTCGATCAGACGGCAACGACACGATTTCCTTCACGGCCAACGCCATCTGATCGCGCTGCGGCTTCGTGATTAGACCCGCCTTCTCACATAGCATCGTGTTGGCGCCTTCTGCCACAATCACCACATCTGCCAACACGTCTCCTCTATCTGTTCTAGCCCCAACTATCCTACCGCTCTCGGAGAGGAGTTCAGTCACGTTGGTCTTCGTGATCAGTGTCCCGCCTGCCTCCTGCGCCTTCTTGGCGTACCACCTGTCGAATTTTGAACGCAAGATCGTGTAGCCGTTTGGAGGCTCGGACTGCCCAGCGCTCGAGTAGGTTACGAGCGTGTGTTCGCCTTTTCCTATGAGGCAGTAGGAGTGCTGAACAATCTTGCGCTCAAGAGGAGCTTCGTTCCAGAAACCGGGAAGCAGATCGTTCAGGGTCTTGACGTAGAGAACGCCGCCGATGACGTTCTTGCTCCCTGGGTACTCGCCTCTTTCGATCATCAGTACGTTCATGTTGTTCTTGGCCATGACATAGGCGGCTGTGACGCCAGCCGGTCCCGCTCCCACAACAACCCCGTCAAACTTCTCGGTCAACCTACGCTAACCTCTCGCTTGAGACTTGTCGCGTGCCAGCTCATCGATGAGTAGTGGAAGTATCTTTACGGCGTCTCCTATGACTCCGTAGTTGCAGGAGTTGAAGATGGGCGCTTCAGGATCGATGTTCAACGCTATCACGGTCTCGGCGCCCTCTATGCCAACCAGGTGCTGAATAGATCCGGAGATACCGGCCGCGATGTAGAGTTTGGGTCTGATCGTTTTGCCCGTCTGGCCAACTTGTATCTCCTTGTCCGCCAGACCCGACTCGACCGCTCTCCGTGAGGCGCCAACGGCTCCTCCGAGAATGTTCGCCAGGTCTTTTACGAGCTGGAAGTTTTTTTCCGAATTCAGTCCTCTGCCGCCCGAGACCACTATCTCGGACTCTTGCAGCATGCTACTTCTTTCTATCCATTCATAGTTGAGTATCTTGGTTGGGATCTGCGCTTCGTCAAAGCTCATCTCGACTCTTACGATCTCTGCTTTCCTGTCGGTCTTCGGCGGCCTGGGGAACACTCCTGGTCTGACCGTACTCATCTGAGGCGTATGCTTGGGCGTCGCGATCATGGCAAGTTGCCTTCCGCCCCAAGTTGGCCTGATCTGAAGCAGCAAGCCTGTCTCGGGTTCTACGTCAAGGGACGTGCAGTCAGCGGTCAAACCTGTGCGAATATTGGTGGCCACCATGCCAGAAAGATCTCTTCCGTTTCTCGTCGCCCCGATCAGCAAGACTTGCGGCCGATGGGAGACCGCGACTTCACTCAACGCTTTCGCATACGGAGCCGTCCGATAGTGCTTCAGAAGCGGGTGATCAATCAAGTAGACCTTGGAGGCGCCGTATTCTGCGGCCTCTCTCGCAATGTCTTCAGCCTGATATCCTATCACAACCGCCCCGAGCTGATTGTCCAGCTTCTTTGCGAGGGTTGCCCCAGCGCCGAGCAACTCCCAAGAAACGCTAGCGGCGCGTCCTTCGTTCTGCTCGACGTACACCCAGACCGGTCCGCGGTCCGAGCTCGCATCCCGCTTCACTACGGGCTGAATCTCCTCCACGGCCTTAGTTGAGGCGGTCACGGTCTTGCCGCTGAAGGGCCTGCTTGAGAGAATCTTCTCCTTCAACCAATGAGCGGCGCCGGCTGGATCGGTTCTGCCGTCGAATATCTCTCCCCTGCCTCTTGGCTTGGGGACGAACATCTTCTTCACGATCGTTGGAGAACCGGGAAGACCCAACTTGGCCGGATCAGCGTTGATCGAGGCTCCGTTCCAGAAACTGACTTCCGCTCTCTGCGCGCGTAGAATTCCCTCTATGGCGGCTCGGCGAGGTCTGTTCACGTTCTCGACGACTGAGATCGCGGCGGGCATGGGGACCTCCACCGTTTCTGTCATGTCGTCAGCTCTTCTGACAGCCACCACGACCCTCTGTTGGGGATCGAGTTTGACGATGCGCGTCGTGTACGTGATTATTGGTATCCCGAGCCTTGCCGCTACGCCTGGTCCTACTTGGCCCGTCTCCCCGTCCAACGCCTGTTTGCCGAAGAAAAGCAAGTCCGCTGGGCCTTCCTCGTTTTCGAGCGTCCTGATCGCGGTTGAGAGGGTGTAGCTTGTCGCAAAGGTATCAGCACCAGCCATGGCCCTGTCGGTGAGCAGTATCGCTCGGTCCGCCCCCATGGCAAGAAGGTCTCTCAACGCTTCCTCTGCTTGGAGCGGCCCCATGGTCATGACGGCAACCTTTGCGTCGTGAAGATCTTTCAGCTTCAGGCACTCTTCCACAGCGTTGATGTCGCTCGGATTGATGACCGAAGGTATGCCTTCTCTGATCAACGTCCCCGTCTCAGGATCCATCTTGACTTCTGTGGTATCGGGCACTTGTTTGATACACGCAATCACGAACATTGTTGTGCGCTTCGCGTAGCTATGACTTCCAACTAGCTATTTTGCTTTACAAATGTGCAAGTTCTTCTCCTCAAATCAGAACCGAATCAGATGCAACTTCTTGATCGAGAACTCGGGGCACCGGACTTGCTCGAGTGCGTGATCTTGAATATCGAAGATTGGTGTCTGCCGTCTTTCATCGTTCAAGCATGGGTACCGTAGACGTCTAGGAGTTGCAGCCTCGTTGCCTCAAGCCGCTGTGTGATGACATTAGAGAATCGCTTCAGCAGCTCGTATCCCAGATTGTGGTCTTCTTGCGACTTGGTGCGAAGGCATTCACCGTCTAGAGCAATGGCGCGTGTCAGTTCTAATGCACGAGCGTCGAATCGCCAGCGATACGGCGGTATCAACCATGACCATCCCAGTATGTCCCCTTCTCCGATAGTCTGGACTGTGATCACGGCCCGGGGGATGGCCGATATTTGCAGGGCTACTTTGCCTTGACGAATCATATAGAATTTGTTCGCTTCTTCGCCTTCATGGAAGAGGAATTGGCCCACGTCGAGGCGCACGTTGGATGCACAGCCGACGATGAGCTTGATGTACTGTGGTTCAATGCCCTTGAGAAATGGATGTTCTGCGATGATGCGCTCGAGTTTTTCAACCACGTTGCGTCCCTGTCGAAATTGTATGTGTATTACTTAATTCACTTTCCCGAATAGCCCTGCTCTCCTCGGCTTCCATGCTTCGTGGCATCAATGCTGCAGATCTCGACACTTTCGCAAGAGAAGCAAGTCCGCTGCAGACGACTAATGACTGGGCCTCATTCCCTGCTTGTAGTCTCCGGCGTCATGATCGAATGGCATCTCGCGACCTTCGCAGAAGGCGGCAAGGTTCTGAATGAGTCCCTTCCAGTAGAAAGTGATTGAATCTCGATCTTGCTCGTTGTCGTACGCGTCCAAGTGATCAAAGACTAGCAATGTGGCCTTTCCGCCGCGTCTGTCCACGAAACTCCAAATGCCCAAACCGGAGACTACGTCACTGTATCGATGCACAATCGTGTGGTTTGGCACCAACGCCAGTATCTCAGCGCTCGGATAGCTGTCGCCGATGAGTCTGCCTCCTACCGCAAATACTTGGATACGACATCGTGGATCGTACCAAGCCTTCAGAGCCTTTGTTTCCTGAAAGGCGCGGTATACACAGGCGATAGGCGCTCTGATCGTCTTCTCCAGATGAATGGTACGGGTTTCGGTTGTAGATCTCAAGCCATTGGCCTTGTGGGGTGGATAGGGGAATTGCTGGTTTACTGTTGTTCCTTACGTGTGCGAAAGTCTAGAGGGATTTGTTTCCTATCCGGAACGCCTCATTCGCCCTTGAAGACCGGCTTCCGTTTCTCCAAGAACGCCTGAATTCCCTCCGTGTAGTCGTGGCTCTCGTAGACCTTACGTCTCAGAGCTTGGATGCGCTCGAACGTTTCTGCTGTGACCGGATGAGCGCTGGCCAGAATACGGAACTGCTCCTTGATGACTGCAATCGACAGTGAGGAGTGATTGGAGATCTTGGTGGCCAAGTCAAAGGTGAAGGTCTCCAGCTGGTCCGAAGGCACTAGATAGTTCAGGATCCCGAGCTGCTCAGCGCGTCCTGCGCTGACAGGCTCAGCCGTGAAGAACATCTCCTTTGCGACGTTTATGCCTACGCGGTTTATGAAATGAAGGATTCCGGAGGCGTTGTACGGTAACCCAATTCTGGCAGGCGTAATGGCGAATGTGCATGTGGGATCACCGATTAGCATGTCACAGGTTATTGCTAGATCGCAGGCGCCACCCCACACTCCGCCCTGCACCATAGCGATCACCGGCCCCGGAAACTGCTGGATGGCCCTCAGAACTTTCTCCAGAGGAGTATCATACTCTAGGGGATCTCTCCCTGACCTCGGAAGTTCAGTAGCGTCAAGCCCTGAAGACCATGCTTTGACGCCCTTTTCGGCTCGTATGACTATCACGGGAATCTGAACATCTCGAAAGTGATTGAGTGCGGACAGCATCTCGTCCAAGAGCGCAAGACTCAGCGCGTTCCGCTTCTGCGGGTTGCTGAACGTGATGACGCCGACATTGCCTCTTGTTTCAGTCGTAACAAAGGTCATTGCTTATCTCACCGCTTCACATCTGGGTGATCTTTCGCGCTTCCGGCATAAATCAATGTATGAAACTGCTTGGCGCTCCCGCAGAATTCTTATGACTCGGCGTGGTTAAGCCAGTTTCCTGTGAGCACCTCATTGTCGTCTGAGGATCTCGTAGCAAAGAAGGCAAAGCTGGTAGATCTGTTAGACTACCAGAAGGCCTCCGTGGTAAGCAGGACACTGGTGGATAGAGACGCCGGGACCGTCACGTTGTTCGCCTTCGATCAGGGGCAGGGCCTCAGTGAACATACAGCGCCGTACGACGCACTAGTTCACGTTCTGGACGGCGAGGCGGACGTTACGATTTCGGGCAAGATTCAACGATTAGGCGCGGGTGAAATCATTATCATGCCGGCGAATCAGCCACATGCCCTGAAGGCCGTCAACAGGTTCAAGATGGCATTGATCTTGATACGTTCTGAACCTCAAACGTAGGCCATCCTCGGTTCGAAAAACTTTCTTAGTCTCTCGTTCACCGTTCGATCCTAGCCCCCAACCTTCGCTTGGAGCCCAAGACCTCTGAAGATGTCGGCTGACCGCTGTATCTGCTCGCTCGAAGGCGGCTTGATTTGTTCGAGTTCATAGGTCCTCCCCAACCCCCTGTATTTTTCGGTTCCCGCGCGGTGATAGGGCAGGATCTGGATCTCCCGCACATTCCTCAAAGACGCAAGAAAGCGGCCCATTTCCAACAGGTTCTCTTCGTCATCGTTCGCTCCGGGAATCAAAGGAAAGCGAACAACAATGTGGGGATGATGATCTGAAAGCACTTTCAGATTCCCCAGAATAACACTGTTTGACACACCGGTGAATCGCTCATGTTTTCGAGCATCGATAATCTTCAAGTCGCAGAGAAATAGGTCGACATGAGCGGCGATCTTCAGTAAAGTTTGGGATTCGGCTAGCCCGCAAGTCTCTACCGCGGTATGGATTCTTCTCTCCTTGCATGCCTCCAAGAGGTCTTGGAGGAAGTCTGGTTGCATCAGAGGTTCGCCGCCCGAGAAGGTCACACCGCCGCCTGACTCGTCATAGAATATGATGTCCTTTTCGATCTCCTCAATGACTTCCCGGACGGTCATGTTTCTTCCAGTCATCTCCCGCGCGGTGGACTGGCAGACTTCAACGCAGGTGCCACACAGTCGGCACTTGTCTTTGAGAGTTAGTGGAGTTGCCTCATTGAACAGGATGGCGCCGTTAGGGCAGGCTTTTGAGCAGTCCCCGCAATGCATGCACCTGTCCGCCCGGAAGAACAGCTCGAGCTCTGGGGATTGGCCCTCGGGGTTGTGACACCAACGGCACCTCAGCGGGCATCCCTTGAGGAAAACGGTCGTGCGAATACCGGGACCATCATGCGTCGCGTACCTCATAATGTTGAAGACGGTCCCCTTGGCCGAGGATGTCGGCCGAGACAGCGCGAGACCGGACTCCGGTGCCGTCTCTACGGATGTCGGTGCGGTCAAGGGTTCTGAGGGCATCTTCGCCCTCTCCTTCCGGCAACGAGGGCACGTCTAACAGACCGACGAGGCTCAATAAGATTTTGCGGCCATGAGCCTGTATGATTCAAGACTCGCTAGCCGGGTAACGTTGTTGACCATCGCAACAGAGATTATTATTAAGGTAGAAAGCTGAATTCTCGCAAATGGTCCGAGAATTGCTGTTCAGTCACCTGAAAGACAAGGTCGTCTACAGCAAGAACATGGTGGCCCTAGGAACGGTCAGGGATCTCGTGATCGACACGACGGAAATGAGAGTGACGCATCTTGTGCTCCAGGTTGAGAAGCAAATCGCCAAAGAATTACTTGGGAAGTTGATCGTTATACGTCACGCGAAAGCCAGACTTCCCACATCGTTGGTTGAAAGCGTCAAGGACGCTATTATTCTGAAGAAAGACGTCAATGAGTTGAAGGGCTCTATCGACAGTGTATAGGTCTGGGATGGCCGGTCACAGTTGTTCACGATTTCTCTTTGATGATCTGATGGGCTCTTTTGGCCGCCCACGCCACAATAGGATTGCACCGTTCGTTGTGAATTCTGTCTAGGTACTCTTCTCTTCCTTCTCGGTCCTTCAAATCGACCCCAGTCAGCTCGCGGCATCTCCAAGTCCCAAATTCTCTCACGAACTCGTTGTAGAATCGGTCGACTGCGGGATAGCACGGATCACGGGACTCCTCTGGCCCATCGCGGCCCAAGGCCAGGCTGATGGCCATCACTCCCCCAGCTAGAGCTCCGCAGATGTTGCCGTTCCGGGCGACGCCGCCCCCAAAACCGGTGGCAACTCTGGGGATGAAAGATCCACCTCTCCATCTCGTCAGCTGTGGCTGTTCGCTTAGGACTAGCAGAACCGATTCAGCACAGTTGTAGCCACAGTTGAAGTTGCTTCTTGCTTGCTCCTCTAGATTCATGCCTTCTCCCCGTTGTATTCATTTCCAGATAGGGTGGACTATTATGCGTTGATCAAGTCAGGCTCAACAGTCCAGTTTGGAAGTAATACAAGCACTCAACTACGAAGTATCGTGATGTGCATTTTCTCTCTCACATGCTCAGGATCGTGGATGGACCATATGGGACTACCAAAACTTGCTTTCTCTTGGTCGCACCTGCCGAAGCCAGCGCTTCGTCGATCGTCCTCGCATAACGCATATGCATCTTCTCTATCTCAGATCGGAGTTCGGGCCGAGTCACGAACCATAGTGGGTTTCGTCGTAGTATGCGACAGAGCACCTGAACTTCCCACTGATCAGTGACCGCAATCGGCGAGTCTCTCAGCCTGTCGTAGAGTAGGCTCGGCAAATCACTTGTTAGCAGATTGAGGAAATGTTCGTGGCCAACCCCGTCGACGCACTCGGCGACCATGATTATCTTGGAATCTCCACGCAGAATCTCCTCGGGGACAGCTATGCCTTTCACGCATTGGTACAGGTTCCTGTCCAGCGGATATCCTCCATTCGTCGTTATCACCACGCCAGGCCGACTTGCAACGCGTACCCTTGAATGACGATCCACGGCGTCAGCGGCCGCCCTGAACGAAGCGACCGCGTCCCCAGATGAGGCATGGACTATTCGCTTCCGACTGTCGAGGACAAGATTCAGAGCAAATAGCTTCCTGAGATGACGCAGAGATTCGTCAGCCTCAGCCCGGACGGGACTGTCAATCATTCCGTAGCGTGATCTTGGGTCATCGATGTTTCGCCAGCTATGGTTGCCGAGTATCGTCTCCGTGCCTGCGACTCCCGGAAGGATTACTTTGCTTCCGCCCGTGAACCCAGCGAAGAAATGAGGCTCGATTGTGCTCTCGATTATCACGAGGTCACTTTGTGCAACAGTTCTGTTCAGGTAGAGAGGCGTGCCGGAAGAAAGCCGTCCGAGGAGGATCTGCTGACCTGAGTCGTCGCTGTCGTGAATGGATACCGTTACGTCTTCGATGACTTCATCACCGAACCTTTCTTCTACATCGGCCATCGTCTCGCCCTTGTGAAGACCGGTAGCAACTAACACCTCGACCCGGTCTCTGTCAAGGCCACCTGACTTGAGCTGGCGAAGAACGACGGGGATTGTCACATGACTGGGAAGGCCTCTCGTTTTGTCGCAGGTCACAATCACAGCCCTACGACTGTGCCTTGCAAGCTGTCTCAGTCTGGGCAGTCCGATAGGACAGTCAAGAGCGGTCTTCACCGGATCGCGTCGGCGATCTATTCGCCATCTCCTTGGCCTGACGTAATGAGCCACGCATGATTTCGGAATAGAGCCAGAAACCATCGAACGTCCATACGGCAGCGAGAAGCGCACACCCTTTCGTCTCCATACAACGCCTACTGGAAGTGTCGTTCTAAATCCTTAAATGACGACTGCTGTCGTCACAGCGGCCAGGTCCGAATTGTCAGTCTTGGAAGTGATCAAGAACAGAAGCAGCATCCGGAGGTACAAGGACAGACCCATACCCAAAGACATTCTGATGAGTATCCTTGAGGCGGCTAGGCTCGCGCAATCCGCCAACAACGGCCAGCCTTGGCAGTTCATCGTCGTGACTGATCAAGCAATGAAGCGTAGGCTGGTGGACACAGCTGACGGCCAAGATTTCGTCGGTGAAGCTGCTGCCGTCATAATCTGCCTCGCAGAGCCTGAAGCCAGCTTCGCAGTGGGACCGTTCGAAGGTTTCCTCATCGATCTTTCTATAGCCATTGAGAACATGGTTCTGACGGCTTGGGATCTAGGCGTAGGTTCATGCTGGATCGGAGCGTTCAGCGAGGACGAGGTGAAAAAGCTACTCGACGTGCCTGATAGTCTGAGAGTCATGTCTCTCCTGACGCTTGGCTATCCCGATGAGAAAATCGGATCAAGGTACAGGAAATCTCTGAGTGAGATTGTTCACTACGAGAAGTACGGGCGCAAGCAAACTGGACGGCCAACGACGGCGAGAGCGTGAAGCGTCATCTGGTCATCGTCGGAAACTGAAGCCGGCGTGTTGGCGCCAGAAACCGTACCCGTACGCGATGAATCCTGTGAACCATAGCAAATCAATCGGGTGACCGTCGTAGTAACCAATCACTAAGTTGACGTACGTGAACGCCAAATCGCCGAGCGCAACGAGAGCCGCTCCTAACGCGAGCAGCGCGAACGGAGCGCGGAAGATGCCTTTTCTAAAAGCGAGCAGAACTGGCAGAAGCAACGTAAGAATGAGAACGTCGAGTGATGGATAAAGGGCCGTGACAAGAATCTCCAATGGATCCTCAAGAGCTTGGACCGATGGGACCACGGCATAGAGCGCGACCAGCAAATAAAACAACACTCCAACGACAGCCGTAGTTAACCAATCCACTCTTTCCAGCGAAGACCTGAACTCTCGGAGGAGGCCTATGCAGCCCAATAGTATCGGAGGATAGGACAGAAGATAGAAGACGTCTGCCAAGGAGAGGTACGGCAGATCCACACCCGCGATGAGATAAGTGTACGTGTAGACCGCGAGACCAGGCATCCATAAGAGCAGGCCAACTGCGAAGCCCAAGGAGAAGAGTCCCATCTTGGATCTTCCTAGCTGAAGGTAGCTGACCAAGCCGACGAGTCCCGCGAGTGCTCCAAACAAGATCAGTCCGTAATTCGCGAACAATAGCAGAGCGTAAGTTCCTTGACCAAACGCATAGAACAGCGCAATCCCGACCGTGATCAGAGCCACAACGACATGGTCCAGCCGAACTTTCATGTTCGATCAGACTACCTAGCGACGAGCTCGCACTTCAACAAGTCCCGAGCCTCATCGTAGACCACACCCTCTGCTTTGAATTCCTTGCCAAGCAGCGACGTAAGCACACCGCACCAATAGGAGGAAAGAAAGGCCTTAGAAGCCCCAACAGTTCGCCTGACGCACGGGTTTGCTATTTCCAACTTGACGCGATAGGGAGGATTCTCTGGTATTGCGAGCCTAACGGTACCCACGCCTGAAACGCACTCGGCGTCTGTCAGCAAGCCAACTATTTCACGAACCGAGGCGTGGGGTTTCTGCGCGCGGATCTCTGCAGCGTCTTGCTTCCCTAGGTGGAACTCGTGCTGATTCAGAATGACCTCGGCGACCTTCGGACCGACCATGAGATCCAGACGGTCACACAGCGCCTGCACGTCAACGGCTACGTGCCGTTTGCCTAGGACCCGAAGCTCACACTTCGATCTGTCCTGAGTCAGGTCCTCGCCCAAACAAGACACCGCTACTGCAGTCCGCGACACCGTAGCGATCAGTCCCGCATGAGCAATGAAGAGGTAATTAACTCTGCTGAGAGGGATTGACACGAGAATTGCAATGCGTGCCGATGAGGTCCGACGAGGCTTCATCCAGTTTGTGCCATCACCTGACGGTGGCTCTTCCATTCTTCTCAGCAGAGAATTCTGCGCTTGCTTTCCATTCTGGTAGGCTCAACGAGCGGGATCGACATTTCTCATTCTGTAGAAATAGTATGGTCTCAGGTAATTGCTCTCCATTTGCCCAACCCTTTCTCTCTCAGTCCCTCGGGCAATGGCGGCGAAAAAAACCCGGCCTATCTCAGTGGAGGACATCGGCAAGAAACTATTTCGCGACCACCACACGAATCGGATTTCCGATCTTCTCCTCGAGGATCCTGATCCCTGAGTTGACATCTTCAAGCCGTACCGTATGCGTGACCGAGGCCGAGAGATCTATCTTGCCGGAATCAACGAGCTTGATCAGTTGAGCTAGTTCTGATCTCAGATGGTCGTTTACGCCTATCAGTTCCATCTCTTTGCCGATGATGGTTCCATAGGGTGAGACCGTTATGTCGTCTCGGCCTATGCCGACGAGGACCACCCTTCCGCCTTTTCCAACGCAGTCGATCGCCTTTTCAATAGTCTTGCTCTGACCCACGAAATCGAGAACAACATTGGCCAGTTTTCCGTCTGTCAGCTCTCTTATCCTCTCGCTGGGGTCGTCAGTGGCCGCGTTGACGACCTCATCAGCTCCAAGTCCCCTAGCCAGCTTCAGCTTCTCGTCGGAGACGTCAACCGCAATGAGCTGTCCAGCTTGGAGGTTCTTGGCAAGTTGCAGAGCATGCGCTCCAAGTCCTCCAACACCATAGACCACGACAGTGTCTCCGGCACTTGTTCTTCCTCGTCTCAAGGCGTGGAAGGCGGTGGAGACTGCGCATCCAAGTATGCATCCCTGCTCGAACGGTACGCTTTCGGGAAGTTTCAGAACGTTTCTGACTGGAACCTTGATGTACTCAGCGAAGCCTCCGTCGACGTCTTTGCCTATCATCCGGTAATGCTCGCAGTAGTTCTCTCTGTCAGTTCGACAGAAAAGGCAGTTTCCGCAGCTTAGTACGTAGTGAACGCAGACCCTGTCGCCTTCCTCTATTCCTTCGACTCGGTCTCCCGTTTCCGAGACGATTCCAGCGATTTCGTGCCCCAACGTTATGGGCAGTTGCCTGACGGGGCTGACCCCGTCACGATAGTTTATGTCCGAGTGACATATCCCGCTCGCTCGGATCTCAACGAGAACCTCGGCGGGTCCTACCTTGGGCACGTTCACATGGTCTATACTCAGATTCTCGCCCACTCGGTGCAATCTTGCCGCCTTCATCAGCTCAGTCATTCAGGGCGCACTGAACCGCGTAGGGACCATCATGTAATATCATTTCTGCGTAGAGTGACGATAACACGTCAGCAAATTGCCAGTTGAGAGGGCTGGACAGGCAGAAGCAATGGGGTCTACCTGCCGAGGCGACCATGGAGCCGACTCGTCCTGACCATTTTTTAAGGCAACAAACCCTGTTAGTCAGGAGGCGGAAGAGCCTGAGAGGCAGTCGCCGCCTGTCTTGAATGAACCGATTGTGGTAGACCAAGTTTGACGAAGAATATCTTGCTGCCGGTTGATGGCTCAAAGTTCATGGAGAGGAACATCAAGTACGCCTGTGATGTAGCAAAGAGCGAGAAGGCAAATCTAACGCTGATTCACGTGGTTTCGCTTCCAACGGTCGTCGAGCCTGGAGTCCCCATCGATCCGACCCCCTTCGAGGAGGCTGGAACTCAGACACTTGAGAAAGCAAAGGAGATCGCGAAAGACTGTGGAGTGGACTCTGAGACAAAACTGGGAAGGGCTTTCGGGAACCCGGGGCAGGAGATACTCAGGGCCGCTGAGGAAGGTAAGTACGACCTGATCATCATAGGCGCCAAAGGTCACAGTCTACTCAGGAATCTGATGATCGGGAGCGTCTGCGACACGGTCGTGCGGAACGCCCCTTGTCCAGTGCTCGTCGTGAGGTAGAGTCGACAGAGGTTCAGTCATCTAGGTCAGCGCGGACACAGACCCCTTTCAGGTCTGCCTCTTCCAAGCATTCTTGTAGATCAGTGACCGGTAGTCCTGTCTTTCTTCCTTAGGCTTTGGGTCTGATGAGCGACCTATCGGCAATATCGTCTCGAGTTTGTATTGCTCAGGGGCATCAAACACTGTTCGGACATTTTCGGGATATGACGGTGTGTATGTAAGAGAGGACAGCGATCTCTCTTCTAGAGCCAGTATCATGTAACCTATCGCAAGCCAAGTGCTCTCGGTGGCGTATGGCATTTTCTGGTCAGAGAACACTGCCAAGAGTACTGGGGCTACGGTCAGGAACGGCTTCTGCCACGTGATATTCTTCGATCTAAACC
>Ga0209725_1000646_pt1 | contig 20891 bp, 17 predicted proteins | sample I18A1metaG_FD_184145 | JGI IMG/M metagenome (GOLD analysis project Ga0209725, IMG submission 184145) | Lake sediment bacterial and archeal communities from Gulf of Boni, Indonesia to study Microbial Dark Matter (Phase II) - ​I18A1 metaG... | ecosystem: Environmental > Aquatic > Freshwater > Lake...
ACAGAGCTATCAGGCTATACCAAGACGAGTTCGAGGACAAATGGATAGAGAACATTGTTAGAGGAACTCAGATAGACGGTGTTGACCCGAGAACGCTGACTGTTCTGCAGAAGATCATTCAAACGGCGCTATCAGTGTACATGAAGAACGGAGAGATCGTGTGCGCCAACAGAGTGTTCAGCGATACTGCTGGTGAATCCACTGTCTCAGAAATAGTCAAAGCACTTCAAGACGGAAAAGTCGTAGTCATGGACACATCGAAAATAGGTGACGAGGCAGAACTTCTTATTGGAAGCATCATCGCAAGTGAGATCTTTCACAGATACCAGGATTATAAGTCAAAAGGAGAGCTTGAGGACAAGCCTCCTGTGAGTGTTGTTATTGAGGAAGCACCTAGAGTTCTTGGAAGCGAGAGGCTTGCGACCGCAGGCGATAACATCTATAGCAAGATAGCTAGAGAAGGCAGGAAGTTCAAGATAGGGCTCGTGGGCATCACCCAGCTGACTAGCGTTATTCCGAAAGATATTCTCACCAACATGAACACAAAAATAATTCTTGGAAACGAGATGGCGCCGGAGAGGCGCGCGATAATCGACAGTGCGGCTCAGGACTTAGCTGAGGACGACAGAAACATAGCCAGTCTGGACAAGGGTGAAGCCATAGTTAGTAGTATATTCACGAAATTCGCGGTGCCAATCCAGATACCTAAATTTGAGGATTACGTGGCGAGTCAGGACATTCAGATTGCTAAGAAAGAGAAGGTTCGGTTCACTAGGTGATACAAATGCCAAGATTTGCACATGTATCCGACACTCACTTGGGAGCAAATTCTGACCCGGCCCTTTCGCGACTTGAGTTGCAGGCTTTCAGCCAAGCTATGGACGAGTGCCTCAGAGAGGACGTCGATTTTATTCTCATTTGTGGCGACTTGTTTCATGTCAGCATCCCAGACTTCCGCATCGTGGACGATGCAGTTCGCAAGCTAAAACAAGTCGCCGACCGCGGTATTCCTGTCTACGTAATCTACGGAAGCCATGACTTCACACCAAATGGCAAGTCCATCGTCGACATTATTGAAAGCGCTGGCCTAACCAAAAAGATAGTCAGCGGTGAGATTGAGGCAGATAAGCTCAAGCTCAATTTCTTTGTTGATCCAAAGACTGGCGCAAAGATCGTTGGTATCTCTGGTAGAAAAGGCGGACTTGACCGCGAGTACTACGAAATGCTTGACCGTGAGAGCCTAGAGAAGGACACAGGTTTCAGAATATTCGCTTTCCACGCTGGCTTGGATGAGTTCAAGCCTCAATATCTGTCAGAAATGGAATCAATTCCAATCTCTCTTCTGCCAAAGGGATTTGACTATTATGCAGGAGGTCACATCCACGAGAGAGTCGAAGGAACCCTAGCTGGTTATAGGCTTGTAGTCTTCCCTGGCGCATTGTTCGGGAGCCAAACACGCGATCATGAGGCAAGCGGCAAAGGAGAGAAACGTGGATTCTACGTGGTGTCTTTTGGCGACTCGGTCAAAGAGACCAAGTTCGTGCCGATTCAGGTCTGTAATTTCATTTTTAAAGATTCCAATGTGGAAGGCAAGAATGCTCGTCAAGCACAGGATTGGCTCGAGGAGAATCTCGAATCGGTTGATGTAAACGACAAGGTCGTCATGCTCAGAATTCGTGGCGAGTTATCAGGAGGAAAGACCTCGGATATCAATTTTGGAAAGCTCAGACAGGACCTAGCCGAAAGAGGCGCGATTGCCGTCTATGTAAATAGGCATGGACTAACGTCAAAGGAGTTTGCGGCAATCAGAGCCGCTGGAGAAGACATTCAGGCAATCGAAAATAGGCTACTGAAAGAAAATCTTGGAACTGCGAAAGTCTCTGAAGATGCGCTCAAAGGGGAGAATGGACTGAAACTTGCCACCAATCTGTTGAAAGTTCTTCGCCAGCTGTCGAAGGTCGGTGAATCAAAGCAGAACTATGTTGAACGAATGAAAGAACAGGGCCTCGAAACGCTCGGGCTCAAGGAGGTGTTCTCCTCATGATGCTCAAGACACTTGAACTCGAAAATATCCGAAGCTACGACAAACTTAAGGTAGATTTTCCACAGGGCGCGATTCTCTTTGAAGGAGGTATGGGGTCGGGCAAATCCACACTCCTCATGTCAATTGAGTTCGCTCTGTTTGGGCTGGGTTCGCTAAAAGGCGGCTCTCTGCTTAGACTCGGAACAAAACAAGGCTCAGTGACACTAACCTTTGAAGTTGACGGGCAACAATACACTGTTCACAGAACTCTTGAGCGTAAAGGCAAGTCGGTTCAACAGGGGACAGGATATGTTGATGAACCCAATGGCAAGCTCAGCTTGGAACCTTCGGAGCTGAAACAGAGGATCCTCGAAATTCTCCACTTTAATGAACCCGAAGACCCTAAGGCACAGAGCTGGATATACCGATATGCAGTCTTTACCCCGCAAGAGGAAATGAAGGCTATTTTGTCATACAAGCCCGACATTAGACTTCAGATTCTGAGAAAGGCGTTCAGGCTTGAGGAGTACAAGACTGCCCAAGATAATGCCGACAGGCTGTGCCTCGAGATTAAGCGTAAGATACTGGAGTTCGAGACCGTCGCTAAAGAACTGGAGCCTAAGAAGAAGTCCCTGAAGGATAGGGAGACTGAAAAGACTCAGAAGGCCGAAACCCTTGGCATGCACGAAAAGAAAGAGACCGAGCTAGATGGCGAGCTCAAGAAGCTGCGCGATGACCTGCAGAAGTTGCAGGAGGACAAGGTCAAGCTTGGCAAGCTTCAAGCCGAGATACCGCAGCTCCAGAGGCAAGTGAACGATAAGAATGGTGAAATCAAGAGCCTGAGTGAGGATTCTAATACGGCCGAGAAGAAGCTCGGGGAACTGAAACAAAAGATAGAGCCGTTTGAGAAGGAGAAGCGCCCGACCACAAAGACTGCCGAACAACTTGAGAACAGTATTAACGAGTTCGAACGCAAGGAAAAGAAACTCAGGAGCATTGAAAGCAAGATAGAGGCCAAGCTTGACGACTACGCTAAGATAGAGAGGGAAAAGAAATGCCCGACCTGCGACAGACCTGCAGACGCAAAGGACTTCCATGCGCTGGTAGAAGAAAAAAAGGAAGAGAAGAGAAAGGCTGCCAACGCGGTCGTGCGCTGTGCGAACAAACTGAAGAAAACGCGCCAACTACTCAAGAATCTTCAGAAATTCGAAAGCAACCAAGAGAAACTAGAGCAGTTGCGCAAACAGGCCAAAGAGTTCGAGGAAATCGTAGACAGGAATGCATTGAAGATCAAGAAGCTGAAAGAAGACATGGTGGAGTTCGGGAAGAGTCTTGGGCAGAAGAAGAAAGAGGCGGAAGATCTTAAAGACGTTCAGGACAAAATTGATGAACTCGACAAGTCGATCACACGAACCGACGGTGAGCTGAAGGGCATCCGCAACGATATTTCATCACTCCGGCAGCGAATAACTGACCTGACAAGTGAGATTGGAGGGCTTGACAAAGAAATCAAGAAGATGGAGGATGCCAAGAAAGTTGCAGAGAAGCTCAAAGACTTCCACATTTGGTTGAGCGAGTACTTCACCAACACTCTGGCGCTCATTGAAAAGCATGTCCTCATCTCAATCAATCAAGACTTCAACGACCAATTCCAGAAGTGGTTTACTCTTCTGGTTGAGGATCCGACCAAGGATGCTACCGTCGATGAAGATTTCACACCGAACGTCAGACAGGACGGTTACGACCAAGATGTAGACTTTCTTAGCGGTGGTGAGAAGACTAGCATTGCACTCGCCTATAGACTAGCGCTAAACAGTCTTGTTCAGCAAGTTTCAGTTGGCATGAAATCGAATCTCCTCATCTTGGACGAGCCAACTGACGGGTTCAGTAAGGAAGAGCTGTACAAGGTTCGGGAAATCTTGCGCGAACTTAAGTGCCCACAGGTGATCATGGTTTCTCACGAGGCAGAACTTGAAAGTTTTGCAACACACATTCTTCGAGTGAGCAAAGCGGGAGGAAAGTCAACAGTGGAGGTCTCGGCATGATAGAGAGTGTGCAAACAAATTCTGCTGAAACCCTGCAGGTCGACCTTGAGAATCTCATTGGCTCACTGCTTAGGCAGTATAGGAATAAGCATGTGCTTATCCGGGAATGTATTCAGAACTCGGTAGATGCTGGCGCGACCCGGATAGAAGTCACAGTCAACGAGAGGGGCATCCTGGTCGAAGACAACGGCGTTGGCATGAATCTTGAAGAGATAAGAAAGTTCTGGAACACGATTGGAAGGACAGGCAAGCGGCCGGGTAAGTCTATTGGAGAATTTGGCCTAGGCAGATTAACACTTCTTCTCGTCTCCGACACCATGCACATGGAGACAAGGAAAGATGGTTACGCGTTTCATGTAACAACCGACAGGCAAGGCCACGTGAATATCAAAGAAGGCAATCGAGAGCAGAAAGGCACAACAGTCTGGGTTGAATGTCAGTTAGCCTCTCTTGTTCAAGAGTTGCTCTCATACGGAAGAATAGTAGCGAAGGCAAGGCTAGAGCAGATACTGCTGAATGGAAAGCTCGTCTCGCAGGGCAAGTATCAGCCGCTGACTAGTGCGCTTTCATCCACCAATGTAGCCATAGATGGGATAACAGGCTGTATTTGGATACCTGCAGAGGCGCCCGCGAAGGCAAGACACAAAGAGAGAGAGGCCACGATCAGGATCTATTGTAACAATCTATTTGTCAAGAATCTTGCCACTGACTACTACGTTTTCGGTGAGATAAACTGTGACAACTTGAGGGTTGTCACCTCAAGAGACGATTTCGAGGAAGACGATCTGTATACGAAGTTCCACAACAAGCTACTAGAATTCATTGAGACACAATTCTATTCGCAGATCGCGTCCAGCTCTCTGATCAACGATTCGCGAACCAAAAACGATATTCTGATAGCTGCATCCCGACGCGGTGATAGAACACTCTTAGAGAACATGCTTTTCGAAACGCCCTCTGGTGAGAAGCTCAAAGGCAAGGACATAATGGCCAGAAAGGATGTTTTCGTGGTTTCAGAGACAAATCCAAAGGACCTTGAGCTAGCAGACAAGTTTCATCAACTAGGTGTCGGAGTCAGCATCATTGCACCTACCGGACTAAAGAACATAATGAGCCAGACTCTCGGCACAATAGGACGAAGCGAAGTTTCAAGCGTCGTTATAGAAAAGCTAACGGGAAAACCCGCAAGCAGACATGAGGAAGATGAGTTTCAAGAGGTAAAGCGCCTAGTCGCAGACCTGTGTGGATTGGAGGTGGAACTCAGGAAAGAAATGCAGGCGGCTGCGGAGTGCGCTTACACTAAGGGCAAGATTGCGATCAGCATAGAAGCTCGTGAGTTCACAGAGGCACGAGATTTCTTGAGGAAAAATAGAAAAGATCTTGCCATGGTTAGGGTGCTAGCTGTCGTAGCCCACGAAATGGCGCATGTTTCCACCCGTGGCAACCCCGTTCACGATGTGCGATTCTATCAGGAGTTTGAAACAATGATCGAAAAACTTCACCAAAAGCTGATCAAATTCCTACAATCAACGAGGAGGTGACAAAATGAGTATTTGGAATATCTTTGGAGGGCGAAGGAGACAACGTTCTTCTTCATACAGTCAAGGCACTAGAGCAGAGAGAAGAATTGCTGAGAGACTACGAAGCAAAGGGTACGTCGTCCGGCAGAGCCGTGCAAGCCGAGGACCTTACGACCTGTACGCATTGAAGGGTGGAAGGAAGTCCCTTATCCAAGTAAAGAGCGGCAGCTCATCGTTTAGCAGAGCTGACAGAACGCGACTCAGGGCAGCTGCGAGAAGCAAAAGGGCCAAGGCTTACTTGATGCGAGTGAAGCGTGGACGAATAACATCAAGAATAGTCTACTAGCTTGTGATTGTCAACGTATCGACCGAAGAAAGCTCAACACAGTAGTCATCGTGTTCAATAGCCAAATTAACAGCTTCCAAAGAGGCGGTCATGAATTTGGGTATTTATTTTTACAAAACTAGTCTTCATGCGATGATGAAGTAGTAGCCGAAAACTGGAGAGTAAGAAAAATGTCCGCAAACAACTTTTACGACACTCAGCTAATTAACTCAGCTGTACTTCGCTTCATCAGCAAGAAGCTCAAGGAAGAGAAATTTGAGAAAGTCTCTTCTTTTATAGATAAGACCAAGGAGAAATTTCGAGGCATCCTTGAAGATTTCTTATCCGGGAGGATCGATCTAGACAAGGTGCTTCAAACGATCCAGCAGGAAATTGAGCCGCCGCCCGAATTCAAGAAAGTGGGTCAGTGGCAAGAAAGGCTCGTAAGAACAGAGATTTCCAAGATTTTCACCGTTGGCTACGGCGATTATTTGCTGTCGCTTGGAGAAACAGAATGCTTCATCTCACATTCATTGTTGGATGAAAGCGAGGAGTGTTTGCAATTGATTACGACAAAGAGGCCGAGTTTATGGTCTTCTGACTGAAATGCCCTATCTTCATTTCTCCGCACAATTTTTCTACAGGGTCGTATTTCATCAATCTAAACCTTGTACTATAGAAGTACCGAGGGGCAGAAATGATAGAAGTAGAAGTGTATTCATGGCTATTTGTTTCTAAGCAATGGGATAAGTTGAGGCGGATGCCAATTCCTGACAAAGGTTTTGAAAATTGGTTTAGAGAATATCTTTATCAAAGTTTGAATTTTGATGTTGTGTCTGATCAAAGAGATATGGGCTTAGGATTGTCATATTATAGTTTATCCGATACTCCTCACGAGTTAGATGTAGTTTGTCTAAAGGACAGAGATCTATTCGTTTTTGAGTTAAAACATTATGAAGTAAGTAATATTACAAAAGAGATCGTCTTTACTTTTTTGGGCAAAGTCATGGATTTCTATTTCAGGAATGATGAGTTGCTGTCAAACTATAAGATTACCATGTTGCTCGTCACTGTTAACAGGAACGTAGATGATTCTATTCGGAAGCTATGTATCACCTATGGCATTAAGCTGATAGAACCCCGTATAATGACTCTTGGGATAATGGACTATTTCGCAAGAGACCTTTATCAAAAGATATCAGAAAAGGACGCCAAGTTTAAAGCTGAAGTGGAGGAATTAGTAGAAAAGATTGGCAAGTTGAAGCAAGAAATTGATTACTCATTCTCTGATATCTTTAGATATAAGGATGAAAGGATTAGAATAGAGTTGCCACTATTAGCAGAGATGAATCCAAGCGAAACCTTGAACAAAGCTAAGGAATACTACAATTCATTTGAGGGGGCAATGCGGCAATGGAAAACACAAAGGATTTGAGCATGCCGTCAGGCAATGTGCATGATATTAGATACCTTTACACAGTGATAGCTACTCTAAAACAGAGAAGTGGATTTATAGAAAGTAGCTCTAAGATCCTTGAAAATTTTAGAAAGGCGATAAATGACTATAACGATGGCAAAGCTAGCAGGTACGGGCTTTCATTTAGACCCCGTGAAGTAAATATTAGGGTCGTGAAACATGTTGGAGCCGAACTCAAACACTTAAAGCTTATTCGGAGCGAAAATGAACACTTGGCATTGAGTAACGAAGGTGAAAAGGCAGCACTGCTAATCGAAAGAAAGGACTCCAATGAGTTGAAGAAAATCTTCGCAAGATTGATGCTGGAAAACTACAGCATCTTTGAAAGCTTTCTAAAGCGTCTGAAAGAGATATCAGGTAGCAGAGGTCTACCTATCCCTTCTATTACCTCCTCTGCTTTTGACAGATGCGAGGGAGATCCAATAAGAATTGCGGAGCGGTATACAACTATCATAAAAGAGAACTGCCCCGGTCTTGCCCTGAATCCTAAGAAGTTGCACAGTATGTTAGAAGAAGCAAATATAGTTTCACTAGTAAAAAGAACGGAAAAGATAAACAGACTTCAGGCAATCATTGAAAGATATGTTGTTGGAGAGGCTTTTTCGCCAAGTATTAAAAGCAGGCGTGTCTACGATTTCGTTCGCTCTCGAACCTCATTCTTAGAGTTTACTAACTACGCTATTTTTGATTTTGAAGGGTTTCCAGCGGAAGTTACCTACTTGATCTCTGATTTTAATCCCACCTTTACCCAAACCACTAGAGCGGTGGAATATACCGGCGGTAGTATATACATCAATTACCCATCCTTTGAGGAAATACTAGAACCATTCAAAAATGCAGTCATAAGAACTTATAATGCCAAGAAGGATGAGTTTGGGTATGCGAAAATAGCAGATGTGCGAGATTTGGTCTGTAGAGAGCTAAGAATATCCGACAATTTATTTGATGCATATCTTAAAAGACTGTATCAGGAAGAAGCACATTGGTTATCCTTTACATATTCTGGCGCGGGGGATATGGTCACTGAAAAACGTTTGCCAATCGTCTTCGAAAAACCCGTAAGAGAACTGTTCACATTGCTAAAAATTAACCAAAGGAGGTAAGAATATGGGTTACGAAGTTTATGGACTGAAAGACAATCCATTCCCTAGGGGTGGGGCTATACTCAAACCGGAGTCCAGAGATCCAAGAGAGAACGGCTCAATTTTCTCTGTGAATGCCCGTGCAAGGGAAATTCGGGAATATGAAGAAAAATTCATCGGTACAAAAACGTCTTTTGATGACAGATATAGATGTGGTTTCCTTTGGGCAGAAGGAGATAGGGTTACAGGACGAGGCATGGGGAAAACTGCTCTGGCTATCTATATGAAGCACAAGATAAACGATGGATATGGCAAGAGTTACTTTGACCCTAAGGATAAATTTTTCTGCAGTTATATCTCGTTTTATCAACAGATGGTAGCCAAGATTGGTTTATTTTTCCAAGAAGGACTTAATTCCCTTATAAAGGACGGTATTTTTGAAGAAGTTTCAAAGTGCACAAATGCAGATGCGCTTGTTAAACAAGGTGCTGATGGTGGATTTGCTCAAGCTGTAGCAAATAATTCGGTTCGTGGTTATTTAGAAGAGGAAATTTTAGGCCATCCCCTAGATATGAGACTCACTGCTCGAGATTGGAGATACGACCCTATTCTCAAAGATATATTTCTAAACCAAACGACAAGATGCTTAAGAGCGGCGAGATTCAAGGGGGGAGTACTTTTAGTAGATGACCTTGAAAATCTTACTGACAGATCTACTCCAAGGCAGGTAGAAACTTTCATAAAAGATTTCGGTCTGGTCTTCTTCCGGTCAGGCAATGAAGCAAGTAACACTGGTTTTTATACAATAATACTTACAACGCATCTAATATCTGCACAAAAAATTAGTCAAGCTTGGACAGTAGCAGGGCTTTCTTCCTCTTTCCCCTTGGTTCCTGGTGGACACGCTTCTCTTCTTACGCGTAAACCAGACATGGAGCAATGCATAGACATAGTAAAGCAACATTTAGAATACTTTAGGGACAAGTCATTTGCGCCATCTGAGGAATTTTATCCATTTAAAAGAGATACCATTGAAACTGTTGTTAAAGAATGTGATTTTCATCCTCGGCGCTTCTTGTCACGCTTTAATAGAGTAATGGTTGAAGCTCTCAGCAAAGATGTAAAAGAGATAACTTCAGAATTTGTAAAAACTGTGCCGGAGATTGAAGAGGAAGAGGCACCGGGGATTGAGCAACTTTAGCAATAGGGAGGCCACCACTTCATACAAACACGGTGTAAAAGACCACTGGCATAGTGAGTTGGATATAGGACCTAGAGGACGATTCTAAGTAATAGAACTTTCAGAAGTCGCAAAGAAGCTAGGAGCAAGATTTAAGCATAAAAACTGTGGCGGATAGTCTTTTCAGGATTGTAGAGGGTCTTTTTCGACCATAGTCATGTGGTGCCATCTTCGCTTTTGGAACGGCGACCTTGCTAGTCAACATTCTAGCAAATAAGCTGGCTAATAGAACCGCTTAGAAGAAAGCTACTCTATCTGTAGTCTATTGTAGACATTAGCTGTTCTCTCTGAGCGGTCTATGACAAGTGATCTGACCTGTGGGTTGGCTGTTAAGACATCCTTCATTGCCAAAAGTTCGTCGGCAGGTATGGTTTTGTCTCTAGCGAAGTGTGCGATGAATCCTTGTTTCACATCATTTCTAGCGTCGGTGAGCTTTACTAGATCGTTTCTCAAGTGGGTGACGTCTTCGTCAAGCCCGAGCTCTACAGCTATCAGAGCTCTCTGATGTGTCATGTCGTATCTTTTGGATTGAAGGCTGTTTATAATGGCTATGTCGAAGTGACCTCTTACTCCCTTCTGTGAGGGAACGAGAAGGCCTTGGCTGTCTCTAATGTATCTTCCTATGGTCGGCAGCTCTTTGTGGAGTAGAATCGCCTTTCTAGTATCGATAGTTTCAATTAAGCCTTTGAAGGTTCTTCCAGCATAGAGGAGGTAGTATAGGTAGCAGTGCATATCAGATTCAGTATAGAAGAGGTGTGAATATCGAACGAACTTCCTGCCAAGCCTCTCCAAACAGAATATTACTCGAGACGTACATTCATTAAGCAGACTCATGACGGCTACCACTCCAAGGCTACAGGATCTCTGGTTCATTGGAGTATTGTGCAATGGAGCATATGAAGCAAGCACATACGGCCTTCAAGGAAGCCTAGCAAGATGGATTTTTCGTAAAAACCATCAGCACTCAACGGTTAAGTGGTGCCGTCTCTAAATCAGGAGAGAATTTAGAAACTCTATTTTTGATCTGCTTGGAATCTTAGAAACTTAAAACTACGAATATTTTGCGCATATTCTATGGTACTTCTTGTAATTCTCCAGTTGCCATTGACTTGTTCCTCTGGCTTGAGGTTGAGGTATTACAGTGAAGGGAACATCAACGCCCCGTAGCTTAGGGCCAACGATACGGCCTACATCGTTGCCAGTGACTATGGTATATCTCGGACTTGACTCTAGAATCATGTTTGCTATATAATTCTTCCAACTGATTTCAATTATTCTCTCAGCGATAGTATGGTTCTTTTCTCCACTTCCATACAGGCCTACTATGCTGGCATCCAATAGCCATATGCCTTTATCCTGCATTTTTCGTAAAACACTGACCTTATTCTCAAGTCTCTGCCCAAGATCTTTAGTCTGCGTTTTAAAAATCTTATGAAACCGTAAAGCTTGCTCATTCTCTGCAACGCATGAACTGAAAATCTTCCAGTATTGAGGCGTTCCAGTATTCTTTCTATCTGTTCTAACCGTTTTTAACAGTCCGTTTTCACCGTAGCCTAAACAGCAGACAAGCCTAACGAAACGAAGCGGATAGTCAGGTATGATTGCGTGCAGAATGAATTCATCACACTTCATAGTATAGTCTTGTTCATCTGTGTAGACATGCGATTCACCCAGCAACAGAATGTTGGTTTTCTCTGGCTTCCAGAACCGTCGATATTCTTCTACTTGCTTAGCAACTTCCAAAGAGTCTATTCGAGTTTTTGGAGGGATATTCCCCTTAATTTTTTCGTATGTCTTCTCGAGACTCATAGCAACTACCTGTCTTGATTTTGAGTTTGCCATTTTACTCAGAATTCATCAGCGACTTGTCTTTTGAAATTTTCTTATTTAGGCTGAACTATTATGAAGATGAATCGTAAGGTGATCCGTCTCTTTGAAACGCTTCGCCCATTCGATAGGAGGCGCGGTTTCTCCTTGGGTCCTAGTGGCCGCGCATGTCTATAGCCGTTCCGCTTTGCCTAGCCTTCTTACTGGCCAGGATCTGCTTTTTATGGGTGCGTTCATGACCGGTATGGGGGCTTTAGGCGGGATTCTCCCGGATAGTGTTGAGCCTCCGAAGAATCCTAGACATAGAAGTTTCTTCCACTACATCCTCGGCGGCTTAGCGTTCATCTTCTATTCCTTGGTCCTTCTTGGAAGCTTGAAGATCTTGAGCTTCGATGCGGCAATGTACTTCTATGGTCCTATTGGTTTTCTTTTTCTAGCGCTGATATCGGGATATGCATCACATTTCTTTCTTGATGTTTTTGTCAGCAGCTAAGCGACCTGGGCACTTGGCTCCTGTGTCGAAATCTACTTTCAAGGTGTTTTATGTGCTTGTTTCGGGAAGATTCTTGAATTTGCATTTTGGCGCTACTTCCCTAATTCTTGCCGGGATGATTCGGTCGGCTAGGCGTAGGTCATCCTCGTAGATGTTGATTCCTCTGAGTGAATGGTCTTCGTAAAACTTGCTTTTGAGCTCTATTGCGCTAGTTTCTCGCCATGACTTCTTCTCCCAGTATTCGATGTATAAATCGATTTTGGGGATGTACCAGTCGCATAGGACCTCTCGTTTGGCTCTTTTCACGGGGCAGGTGTATTCGTGCTTGTATGGGAGGTGTTCATGAAGCCAGTCGTCTAGATACCTCTTGCCATACGATTTTGTGATATGGCCGTCCCTCGCCTTATAGCCGACCAGATCTGTCTTCACACGCGGTGCGACTGCGACCTCTAGGAAGAGTCTCCAGAGCTCATCGATGAACTTAGGGCCGAGCCAAGGTGGAAAGAGCAGTACGCCCCTCCTACTCACTCTTATCCATCCTCGCTTAATTAGAGGCAGAAGGGTTGCTTGTTCAAGCGACGGACATCTCATCTTCCTTGTTACTCGGACTTGAGCCGGAAACCGCCCGTCAAAAGCTGAGGGGTCGATGTTTAGCGTGCCATCTGTTGTTGCCTCGAAGACTCCATGCAAACGATTGCTTTGGTAGTTGAGTAGGAATAGAGTGTCTCCTTTCTTGACTTGGGAGACTCTATTCCAGTCCGACTTTGGCATGGCAAACAGTTTCCTCTCGAAACACTCTCTCTCCGTCCTGTGGCTACATATGAAAATGTATCCGCTTGGAACTGTCGTCTCTTTTCTCTCTTCTGCCTCGTACAACAACCCGGAAGACAACCGCTTACGGGAAGCATTAGTCGACATGGCTCTTCGATCTCGAGGCTCAACTAATTCGAGACCGAGAGGTCAGCAACCGCCTTGTATCAAACCACTTCACATACTTGAACCCGCAGAAGGAAGAAGGATAGGATACTTCTTGCCAACTGCATGATGAAGAGGTCAATGTGAGCTTTCTAAACATTCATCACCATATTATATTGGTCGGCAGAACAAGATATCATCGTTAATCTTCTCTACGAGAGTCCCGAATATGTCTTCAAGCCTGAGCTTCTTGGTTCCCTCCCGCAAGTAGTGATATAGATTCTTGCTAGCCCTCTCAACTGGAAAAATTACTGCCAGCCTTCTCCTAAGGATGAGGTTCGCTTTCCCTGATAGTTTAGAATGGAGAAAAAGGGCTAGCTTCTCCGCAGGAGTAGAGACTATAGCTACTCCGAGACCACGAACCACGATAGTTTTAGAATCTCTGGGTAAAGTTTCCTTAATTATATCTCGGAGAAACTCAACTAGGTAAGTTTCGTGATAGCCTATTTCTTGAAGAAAAGATGTCAGGGATGCTTCTGAGACGAAGTAATAGCCGGGATTTAGAGGAGACATTGCTTAGAAGTACTCCTCCAGCCCCCTCTTGGGCCTCTTTCCCCGTTTGAAGAAGTGCTCCCTGACTTTGTCGTATGTCACGTCTCCGGTTCTCGACCTCAGGTATCTGAGAAGACTCTCAATCTTTTCGCTCTCAAAATCTTCCAGCCTCTCCCACTGAACCTCTTTGTCTTGATCGTAACAGAAGTATAGGTAGTGAACCACATCTATGGCTAGACTGGCATCAATCTTGCGCTCCTGAATGTCCCTTCCCCTGGCTATGGGGCTTCGGACAAAGAACTCTCTCCCTCTACCTTCTATCAGGCCTTTGCGCTTCAGCTCGTCTATCGTGATGCCAGCAGGCTGTGTAAGCTTGAGGAGCTCGTCGTAGTTCACCATTCCTGATTCTATGAGGGTGGTGACGTAGAACTGTGAGAGCAAGTCGACCTCGGGAATCTTATGGCCTGCGATGAACTCATCTGCAAGGGAGAAGGCTTCATCCACGACTTCTCTTACGGAGACTTTCTGCCCGTTACGATAAACCTCTGGATAGTGCTTTGAGTAAACCTCTATCAGCTTGCCCATGATAACGGTCCTTCTGTCCCCTAAGGAAATTGTCGGATGAAGGGCCTCTATCCGCTTAACCGCCTCTTCAGCAGCCAAATAGAGTTCTCTTCTAAGATCAGGCCACGATTTTCTCTTCGGCTGCTTGATCCTCTCTCTGGCCACGATTATGGTGTCAAACATTCTCATTTCAGTTCTTTCCTCTCCCATGATGCTGTGCTTGGAGCCCACGTTCTCGGAGTGAACCGGGTACGTTGCTATGACATAATAGCCGGATTCAAGCAGGGCAGTGAATATGGCTACCCATGACTCTGGCTGCGTATGATGGTAAGTTGAGACCAAAAGACCTTCATCCTTTAGAACTCTCTTGGCGTTTTGAAGAACATTGACCATAGCGGCTATGTAGAAGTCATGCCCTTTGCTATCCGACTTGCTAACGACTATCTCCCTTGCTTTTAGGGTTAGAGGAGGGCCGAACTGCTTGGGGTACTTGTCCTTAAGGACTTTGTGAAGCCAAACATAGAAGAAGTCACTGAGCTGTGAATAGTGGACATTAGCATAGTATGGAGGGTCTGTTATTACTGCATCAATGGATTCAGGAGCGAGGAAGGTGAGGTTCTCAGATGTGTCGGCAAGAAGCATGACGTTGGCCTTGCAATTCTGCAGTTGCTTAAAAGATTCAGCGAGTACGTATTTTTTGGGTTTATCTTTAACACTCACCGTTTTAGCCTTTGCATGAGCATAAATAGAGGGATACTTTTCTTCAGCCTGAGCCAGGCTATCATAGGCTTCTGTTATCTTCTTATATGCCATTATGAAGTTTCTCGTTCCGAGCTGGTCTGTAATGCCCCAGACATTGTTTTCAACAGGAGAGTAAACTGAACACCAAAACGCATGCATTGCTAGGAGGCCCTGCACACCGTGGTCTACGGTATCGTACCTAGCGAGCATGCAATTTGCTTGCAGCATGTCAGAAAACACAGTTATGAAAACTTCCTGTAGAGGAGGTTTGACATTTTTCAAGATCCCATCAAGCAATTTTGCAAGACAAAGCAGTTGCCTAGCATTGAACATGTCGGACCAGCGCTTGTAACCATGATTATGCAACCTGAGCGTTTCATCCAGTACTGGTATCTCTTGATCAGGAACTAAGATGCCATAGTATTTGTCTCTGACTTCTTCCCATAGTTCAGAGGCATTTTTGTACAAATGGTCGTCAAACTCGTCGGCCTTTTTGAAGCCTCTTCCGTGGCTATGGCAGAAATATTCTACTCCAAACATCTTAGCTGGAAGTATTCCTTTCCTTCTAGTTACGTTTATCACTTTTTCTGTCTCGGCCTTGCAATGCGGGCAGGTATACTTGTCCCCGCTTACTGAGCCGTTTAAGGGGTCAAAGTTATGGTTTAGCGGGCAGGTAACTTTTCCATCTTTATTAGGAAGCCCCCCGAAGATTTCGAAGCATGAAGGACATACATAGATGTTCTTCTTTTCTTCGGCCCTGTACGCTTTGGCTATAAGGTACTGTGAGAAGAGGTATATCCTTTCCTTACACCTTGTGCAGTCGGTGTATTTTACCCAGAACACATACATTGCATCTACGAGTGCCTCTTCGGGCTTTCTATTTTCTGCTAGGCATCTGGGGCAGTAAGTCTTGTAGTACTTCTTTATCCCTGGACCCACCTCCCTTTCAAGTTGCTTAAATTCCCTTTCAATCTCCTGCATGTCTAGGTCGGTCATTTCAGCTTCAATCTTTGTTATCAACCAAGCCAGTGGATTGATGTCTATCCCGACTACCTTGGCCCCAAGCCTTAGACCCTCGATTATAGTTGTTCCCCCTCCCATAAATGGATCTAGGATGACTTTGTCCTTGAACAGATCACGGAGGCTTTGGTAGAAGATACCTGGGCGCTCTGGAGTCCCCCAAAAATCCTTCTTCCAATCCGTCGTCTCTGGGGGCTCGTCTTCAAGTACTAGGTTGCCGAACTTGCCTTTTGGAAGATTTTCCAAGAGACTCGAAATGATTATGGCTCTGAAAACGTTTCCAGGTCTTCTGGCCCACCACCTATGTAACCTGTATATGTGTTTGGTTCCCTGTCCTGTAGCCTCTCTGCTCGCTATCTCATTTAGTCCTTCGATAGGAAAGTCGTGCTCTATGATGACCCTCCTCAGCTCCTCCCTCAATTTCTATTACCTCTCGAATATAGCCATTGGAGTGAGAACTTCCGTCATTGAAATACCTCCGTGAAAGCCTGTCTTCTTTTGACCTTTTCTGTCCCAGTCGTACCTCGACACTAAGTAGGATCTCCCTGAACCACATATTATCGTGCCTTTCAGCTCCTTAGGAATTTCGACCTCTATGTCCGCATACCTTGCATCGTGAAACAGATCTCTGTAGCTTTCAGCTACTTCTCCCCTAAGCTCCCACGTAGTGCCTGAGAGCAGGTAACCGTGGTCGGAGGTCAGGAAGAATCTAGAGGGGCTGTATTCTTCTATCACTCTCATGACTACGTTTCTTGTAGTCCTATAGAGAACTGTCACGCCTATTCTCCTCGGAGACTTGAGGAGATCGTCTGGAAGAGGGACCCAAACAGCAAAAGGAGGATCTGGCCTTAGCGGAATATAGGCCCTTTCGCCCTGCACGTGGACATAGCGAATATTCTCTTCTCCAAGATTGATCGTTTGAGGGAGCTGTGAGGGAGCCCGCTTGAGACCGAATACTCTTTCTGCGAACGGAATGGTTTCTGAAGGTACGGCGGAAAATGACTGCTGAAGGCTCTTTAGTCTATAGCCCTTCTCCTCGAGATCCTTCTTGAGGAGAAAGAATTCCCTTAGGCTCATTCCATCGACTACTATCATCTCCGAGACTGAGGAGGGGAAGATGGAGCGCGGGCCTAGATGGTTTTCAGCATTTCCGAGTAGCACGCCATAGATACTGGGGTTTACGTTTATGAGGAACCTTTCTAGCTCGTCTGCTTTAGCTTCACAGTTGCTATAATAGTTCTTGCATTCGTCTGTTTTCTCTATCTTCTTGCTTGCTTCGTCCCATATTCCCGCGAAAGCTTCCCATACATCTTTTAGCGGCTCATCCGACTCCACCAATCGTTCTAACAGCTTCTGGCAAGAATTATTTTCTTTCGACATTCACTTGCACCTTCAAGCTTTGATCTTGGGCCTTCACCTTAAGCTCCCTGAGAGCTGTTAGATTGTTGATGATTTTCATCACTATGTTGGGATCTATTGTTTCTGGCACCGTTACCTCAATGGTCAACTTCGCATTCTTTACCGCCACTTGAGGAAGACCGCTCTCCGAGAGGAGAGTAAGAGGTATGTCCTTCCCGTAATCTACGACCACTGTCACCGACGTGGGTCTCACAGTCAGTTTCTGGGATATGAGTGCCTCTAGTTGGGGTATGACCTCGAATGGCTTTCCTTCAAAGGTAACAGGTTCAAGCTGAATCTGAATCTGCTCCTCTCTCACCTTCTTCTCAATCCTCGGTGTCGGTACTTTTATCATAGGACCCTTTGTCAAGACAGCAGACCCTATGGAGAAACTAGGAGCCTTCTTGCCCGCCTCAATTGGTTTGTCTTCGATCTTCATCGTAACTGTTTTGTCTTCCATTGGGATTTCTCGCAGGGCTTCGACGATCACTGACTCATCAACAATTATCGGACAACCGACGTTCATATAGAAGTGGCCCAGAACGTCGGTATCCGCCAAAGCAGAAGTACCAGCTTTTTCTATAAGACCCTTTATCTCGTCCTTCACAGGTTGCAGATTCTGGATGTATTTCTTCTTTAGGAAGAGTCTGACTCTATCATATGTCAGGGTCTCCGAGAAGGGCTCAAGGTAGGGCCTTAAGGTCTTTCCCTTTTCGTCATAGGCAAACGTCATCATGTTCCACTGCTGCTCCTTGATGTGCTCCATGATCCTTCTTGCTGAGGTGTTGGCTATGCCGTCTGCCTTGCCTGCCCTATCTTCGTATTCCTGAGCGGTCTGCTTGTCTGCATCCCTAACTAGTCTTTTGTATTGAAGGACAACTTCTTCAGCGGCTATGAGGCTCTTAAGGTTCCAGAGGAAATCAGGGTCCGTAGTAAGGTCGACGCCCCTGCTAGGAACTATTGCTACTGCCAGGTTCCTGTAGCTTGAGTCAACCTTCTCGAACCAAGGCCAAATCCGGGAGTGGAGCTTCTCATCTTCGGCCTCTCTCTTGAACGAATGGAAAACCCTCAGCCTTTTTCCCTTCAGAGGAATCGCTATCGCGTCCGGATCCTCCAGAACTACAACGCCGTCTGAGTCAGCAACTGACCTAACAAAAGTCTCCTTAACGAAGGTTCCTAGTCTCCTGAACACTCTATCACTGTCGTCTCTTATCTTCCTTGCAACGTCCTGGATCTCAACGCTTACCTTCCTCTCGTCTTTTACGACTAGTCTTCCCTTCTCTGGGTAGATATAGAGCGAGTCTCCTTCGAGCCTCCTAGCATTGTTAACTATGTCGTATGTCCTCATTCCGGGACGACTCACTCCTAGGATGAGGTCAAGAGCCCCCGCTCCGACTGCCTTTGCGTCCTCGGGCAGAGAGCACAGGTAGATGACGTTAAGCAGCCTCTCAATGTCCTCTCGGTTGACGCCCTCCATCTGCGTGAATCTCTCAAAATCCTCTTCTATTTTGCCTTTGATCCTCTCGTTCCTGAGGCGTTCGAATATCGTCTTGTAGCTAGCATCCCCTGCTAACAGCATGTCCTTATCCTCGGTCTGATTTACAATGTCTATCAGCATATACATCGGTCCTCTGATACCCTCCTTGCTCTGCTCGCTAAGGGCATCATACTTCCTCAATAGAGTCTCGATAAACCTAGGATTTAGAGGGTAAAGACTTGCCATTCTCTCCTCGAAACGCCTGTAATCTAGTGGGTCGAAGATCATGTGCTTGAGGCTCTCATCTGTCTTGAACCTCTGAACAACCTCTTTGGAGGCCTCAACATACCTCTTTGCAAGAGATTCAATCCTTTGGCTCTGTGGCTTTGTTGGCTCTTCGAAAAGGCGATATTTAATTATGGTCGGCCTATCTGGGCTTCCACCGGGTGAAAAGGTCTTTGGTCCAGCTCTCTCTATCGCCTCATTGAGCTCTGGGTCTATGCCCCTTATGCTGAGGACGAGCACTCCCTCAACCATTCCTTGGAGGAAGACTTCACAGAGCTTCTCCACGAAATAGATGTTAGCTTTCCTAGCGAGCTGTAGTTCCCCTACCCAAGCATCAAGCTCGTCTACAAGTACCGTAAGGTAAGAGCTCTGCGAAACGAGGTTAAATGCTCCCGCTATTGTCCTTTTGTCCGGGCTTCTACCCTCTGTGGTTCCCTTCTTGAAAAGCTTCAGGGCCTCATTTCCTTCTGTGCGTGGAACTCCTTCAGAGAAGATGGCATCCCACAGGTACCTGTATTTGGCTCCCTGCGCCTTAGTGGAAAATACTATGGGCCTGAACTTGATCTCTGGCGGTTCGATGTCCTTAAGGGAGGGAAACTTATCTGCCCACTTTGACAGCCATTTTTTCATTTGCCGGGGATTAGCAAAGCAATGGTATCCCAGAGCAAGAAGATGCGACTTGCAGGTTCCATAGCCACCCCTCATTATGATCGTCCTGCTTCTTTGCCTCTTCACAAGGAACGCAAGTTCAGAGACAAATTCTCTCACCTCTTCTGAAGGGTAAGTGTTTGCTAGGAACCAGTTAGGATCGGTTTCTGGGGTACCTGCTTTCACCAAGTTTTCCAAGCTGATGGAAAAGACGAACTTCTCGGGATCAGCTATCTCTGGCCTGGGCTGGATGATGAATGAACTCGTCAAGGCTTTTTCCCCCCTTCCTTATTGTAGAATCCGATCAATCTTCTTATGATTTCATCATAGGTCTCATTCTTCTTTCCGAGTTCAGCAAGCTGCTCCCTCGTCTCCTTGTTTATTTTGATGGTCGTAATCTTGCTCAACAAGTATCCCCAGTTCATACCTACTAGGCATAGGTATTATTTCAATATAAGCTATGCTGTACCGTACGACAATATGTGGCAGGAATCAGCACTAGCAACCTGTTCAAAGAGAAAACTCAACGAATCGAGATTTGCTTTCTAAACTCTGACCTTCTCTATGCACCAGAACCTGTGGAATTTAGGGTTTGGTAGTTGACTGTGTTTTACTTTTGGAGATTATGGCTTTGTCTTGATCGAGACCATACCATTTTACTTCGTAGCCCAATGCTTCAAGCACTTGGTTTGGTGCTCCTACGCCTATGTCTTGCATTAGCTCTGTCACTTTCGAGAGGCTTGCTTCTCCAAGTTGGCTCAGTCTCCTGTCGATATCATCCAGCTTCTGAATCTTCCTGGTCAAGTAGTTCTCAGTCCAGAAGCCAACAACCTCCAAGTAGGCCTTCATGCCCTCCTTCTCGAAGCTGAAGTCAGGGATCATAATATGGCTTCGAGCGACGAAAGGTTCAGGCTCCCTCCTCAACCTCAGGTCAAGCTCTTAAGGAGGAAAGATAGTGAATATGGCTCTCAAGGAAATGGTCAGCTCCTCAGAGAAGGTGAAAAAGACGGGGCTAGAACCTCGTATGACAATAGCCGTTCGTAAAGTCTACGTTGAGACTTCTGTGATCAATGGTCTTCTGTCACGTGACTCAAGGATAGCTCTCGTTTCATCCGCTTTTTGGGATAGGGTCAAAGCGGGGGAGTTGGAGGCTCATATATCGTCTTATGTCCTTTTTGAGTTGGGTGAGACGTTTAATGGAGAGAAAAGGGATAAGCTTTTGGACATTGCATCGATCTGTATTTCGGATGCGCCAAGTG
>Ga0209725_1000647_pt1 | contig 20888 bp, 20 predicted proteins | sample I18A1metaG_FD_184145 | JGI IMG/M metagenome (GOLD analysis project Ga0209725, IMG submission 184145) | Lake sediment bacterial and archeal communities from Gulf of Boni, Indonesia to study Microbial Dark Matter (Phase II) - ​I18A1 metaG... | ecosystem: Environmental > Aquatic > Freshwater > Lake...
CGTATCCTTATGATTTGGAGAACTACTATTCACCTGACGGAGCCATAATCACTGACACTTCAGGCGCTCTACTGTTCTTCATCAACTTCACCTCGATGGACGCCTACAACAGACAAGCAGAGGGGGCCGGTTGGGGTGCAGCTATAGACATCAAGTATGAAGACGGTGCCTCTGGAAACTGGCTTTACATAGCTATCCCGCCTGAGTTCGGTGTAACTGAAGGCTGGGAGGACATGACAGAAGCCTACGTTGTAACGAGCATAACGAACAACTACGCTACAATAGAGACAGGAAAGTTCGGTTCTACAAACGGATTTGCTCCAAACTGGCATTATGTCCGCATCGCATCGTGGCACGAGGATGATCACGATGACAAAGGCTATCTATACATGGGTGGCTGGGATCCGTACCCTGACCGACAGATACGCGGTGGCGATTTCGACGGATGCTACTGGGTCTGGGTCGGCGGACTAACCGCTCCAAACTGCGCAGGCAAATACTTCTTCAAGATACTCTACACGGACCCTGCCTGGCCAGCCTACCCATGGGAGAGCTACATAAGCTTCCCAGCTCCGAACTACCCAACACTAATCGTGAAAGGCGAGCTTGATCCAGGCTACATAAGCGGGTACATCCTATACGGCGGAAGCTACTACTACGGCTACTATTACGGCGACCGGATCTGGAAGCCGGGCCGCGTTAGAGCGGAAGGTGAAGCCATAGATCCGATCACAAATGAGCCGACAGGCAGACCGGTTTGCGGTGTCGGATACTTCAACGGTAGCGCTGAAGGCTTCTACGAGATCGAAGGTCTAGCGCCAGGCATATACACGCTCACAGCTGAAGCCGAAGGATTCCCACCTGTAACGCTCGCCACAGAGATAACTGTTAAACGAGGGCAATCAATACACGGCGTCAACATCTACGTCTACCCAGGCGCGAAGATCAAGCTGAAAGTCAACTCCAAATGCCCAACCGGGGTGATAGAGTTCCCAGACTGGGTTGTTGTGAACGGAAGCGTAGGTAGCGTCGGAGACAAACTAGGATGGTATCCAGGCTACCCACAGGCGTACTATTGGGTTGACCTAAAGGACTCTGAAGGCAACTGGATAGCGAAGAGAGACGGCTACTGGGATATCAGCACCTATCCAGGCAATCACTCTTTCGAGGTGTACTTCGGCGACGAGACCAGCTACGAGGGCGCTGAGGTTGTATGGGACGGCCATGTGCCCGACGAGGAAGCCCACTACATCTCAGGAGTCGCGGCAGGCGTCTACTATGTCTACATCGACGTCTTCGGATACGTCCAACTGGACGAATATGAGGTTGTAGTTCCATCATCCCAGTACACAGGTGAAATCTACAGGGAAGTCGACATATTCCAAGGAGGCAAAGTCCACGCTACTGTACACTTCCACAACCAAGAGATGCCGTCAGCATCAGAGCCTCCGATTGTTTCAGGAGACTTGATCATAGAAGCCTATGACGAAGAAGAGAACCTTGTTGCATGGAATGCAACGACGGTAGATTTAACGGATACGACTAAGAACTGGGCGAATGTAACGGTTGATGTGATCGGTGATGCTTGGATACCTTACGGTATGCACGCTGGAACATACACATTCAAAGTCTGGTACCCAGGCTACGCGCAGCAAGAATTCCCAATGCATACGGTACAGCTATGCACATGGAACAGCTTCAGCTTCCATCTAATCAAAGGAGCAAACATAACCGTAACCGTCTACTCACGTGACTGGCAGAGCCCAGCTCAAGTATTGAACTGGCTACACCCACCGAGCAGAATCAGAGTATACTTCTACAACTCAGCAGGCGACAGCGTTGGCTATAAGAACTCGAACCAAGCTGCCCTCACAGACCATGTCACCGTCTATTTCGACGGTAACCACTACGGCCTCGACGACTATATTGTGTGGGGCTTGTATCCATCCGGCTTACCGACAGACGTCTACTCGATCAAGGCTTACACAGTCGGATACATACAGAGGGTGGATCCTGAGGTTTGGGCTATGAAAGCATCCTCGACAGGCGACATACCGCTCTACCTGTACGCAGGCGCGTCCATCTTCATAACGGTGAACTTCAAGCTTGAAGAGCTCCTAGCGCCATTGCCTGCTAGCGAGCATAGCTACTACTTCCGCATCAACGTATTCGATGAGGAAGGAAACCTAGCTGCAGCGAACATATCATCAGTACCTCAACAAACATCTCCGCCGCAGGCTCCAGGATACGATGGAGTGATAACATGGACATTCGAAGTGATCGGATTCAACGGCTTCGACACACCAGGACGTATGGGTACGTGGGGTCCACCGACTTCATGGGAGGAAGGCTGGGTTCCGTACTATGCATTCGGCTACTGGGAGCCTTTCACTTGGGTACGCCACCTTGACTATGGAATCGACGCAGGAACATACACGCTTGAAGTCATAGACGAGACGAACGGCTACGTCCAGACAGCAACCGTGGCGGTAACCGTCAGCCTGATGGGCTATGCTCACGTCTACCTAGACATGCATCAGCAAGCAGCCATATACGGAACAGTCTACCAGCGCAACTACATGGGCGACTTCCGCACAGCTTCATGGTACACAGTTGAGCTATCAGGAAGCCCAGCTGCATCAACAGTCACAAAAGATGGAAACTTCTTCTTCTACGCACCCGCAGGAACATACACATTGAAAGTCTACCTGGCAGCTCCTGACGAGACAGAAGCAGTCGTAACCCAAGAGAGAACAGTAGTCGTAACATGGGGTGCTGGCGCAGGAGGCAACGACTTCTACATGGAAGAAGGAGGAGTCCCAATCCCAGAGTTCCCAGCAGCAGGCGTACTGATGCTGATCTCCGCTCTAGCAGCGTCACTGTATCTGCTACGTTGGAGAAAACAGGCAATCCTACCGATGCCATAGAATTCGGGGAAACCCGAATCAATCTCCCTCCTTTTTTAAAGCAAACTTGTCGTACACATGTCTATTCATAAATATCTCGGTTTTTCATATTCAAAAGGGTTCCAAAGCGAGTGGTATTCTTGAAGGTTAAGATAGACCCCTTATTCAAATAGCCTTGGTGATCCATTGCCAACAATCCCAGTGGAAAACCTACTCAACCGTGAGGAAATTAGAAAAGGATTGTTAAAATAGGGGATATGAAGAAAAGGGACTATGGCGTTTCGCAGATCCCGAATACGTTGCCCGACTCGAATTCACTCTGAGAGGGGAAGATGATGAATAGAAAAGAGATCTTTGAGAAGATTACTCAGGTACTTAAGAATCAAGGGGCGAAGAAGATAGCGGTCTTTGGTTCCTATACAAGAGGGGAGGAAAAAGCGAAAAGCGACATAGATATTATCGTTGAATTTTCAGAGAGAAAAAGCCTCCTTGAGCTAGTGAAAATAGAAAGAGAGTTGTCTGATACCGTAGGGATAAAGGTGGATTTGCTGACTGAAAAATCTATAAGTCCATATTTGATTGATACTGTAAGGAAGGAGATGGATGTAATCTACGGATGAAGAAAGGCAACTCCGTATACTTGAGGCACGTTCTGGACGCCATATCGAGAGTAGAGGCACCCGAGGCATAAGTTATAAAGACTTCATGAATGACCATCTTAGGCAGGACGGAGTAATAAGGCAGATCGAGATAATAGGTGAAGCTACAAAGAGGCTGTCCAAGGAAATCAAGGAAAGGCATCCCGAAATTCCTTGGAAAGACGTTGCGGGAATGAGGGACAAATTAATTCATGACTATTTTGGTGTAGATTTGGACGCTGTCTGGGATACAGTTGAAAGGGACATTCCACTGTTGAAAAACAAATTGAAAGGCATTATTGAGAAAGAACAGTCCTACCGATGCCATAGAACTCGGGAAAAACGCTAACAAAGAATTCCTCCTTTCTTAAATCCAGAAAAGAATTCTTTGAGGAGTGGATACTCTCACCATATACGGGTACGGCTTCATGTGTTCAACTGATAACCAACAAGCAAGAATTATCTGAGCTCTAAGAGAGTACTAAAACAGCTGAGATTAGGAGCGCTACTCCGATCACTGATCTCTGGATCAGCCTCCCCTTGAATCGGACCAAGCTCAGCCGGTTCACGTTCATCATGCCGAATCCTATGAGTAAACCCATTACGATGACTGGTGAGGCTACTCCCGCCGTAAATATCATTGAGTCTGTTAACGGAGCTGTAGAGTTGACCAACATAGCGACAAAGAGCATCGCGATACATGGAAGCTTTATGAGTGAAAAGATCATGCCAAGCACAAAGTCATAGACAGGATTGTCAAGCTCCCGAACCTTCACAATCAACCCTTTAACAGGTTTAGGTGTTCTGAACAAAGGCACTCTAGCTTCAGTATCGTTTGCGCCTCCGCCTCTCCTAGAGTGGAAGTCTTGGGCGACTTCTACAAAGTGCAGTAGACCGACAACAATCAGGATGAAGGCAACCAGCCAACTCGAAGCTGCCAAGTAATCCATGGCAGTCGGGTTTGAGACTATGAGAGAAAAGAAGACTACGTACGCGTATACTAGTCCAAGCGAGATTAGACCGATCCTTCTGGCCACACGCTTAAGTTCGATCTGAGTTGCACTCGCGAAGAAGAAGGATGCAAGCGCAAACAAGCAGGGGTTGAAGCCTGAGACCGTCCCAAGCGCATAGATCAAAGGTTGAGAGAACCCTGTCTCGCCTTGCCTCTCCTCAGCCTCTGTTAGAGACCCCTTCGTCAAATAGTATACTCCCTTCTGAACTTGCATGTTTTCGAAGGGGGGATAGTAGATTACGCCAACTCTTGAGTTATGGACAACCAATACAGGTCCAGTCGTCTGGTTCCTTGGGATCTTGAATGCTTTGAAATACGCTTCCCCAATATCCTTCTCTCTGTAGTAGTTGACTAGATTAAGCGAAACCTCTTTGCCGGTGAGATTTCCCCGCCAAGTTAAGTACAGTTCATTGATGGATCGCTTAGTACTGTCTTCGCAAGCGGGGCAGGTGGTGGAGAAGAGGAACACAACTTGAGTCTTGTTGTTTAAGAAAATTCCATCTGTTGGTTCAAATGCTACGGGGATCGCGCCGAGGTCTTTTTGTATTTGAGTTAGGTCGCCTTGAGGCTTGCCACCTCCATCAGCTGCAAAGAAGGCTGCGTTACTCAAGGCTAGCAGAAGGACGGTTACAGCTAGGAGTATGGGCAGAAGGTGCTTTGCGTTCTTTCTCGATAGAGGTTTTCGAAAGCTCCTCAAGGATCTATCTGCACTTGGTTATTCCTCAGGTTCGCGGTCCTACTTAACTTGATCTGCACCAAGCGACCGAATGATCCAGAATTCGTTTGCGCAGTAAGGACTGGAAAACGATTCTCTACGAACTTTGTCTCTCCAAGCCTATGCAGGCCAGAACCTTCAACGAATAGAGAAATAGTGTTGGATCTCAAGTGAATAGCTGTTTAATCAGCTTACGGCAGTCTTCCAAGGCTTTCTCAACCTTAGGAAGCATCTCCCGGGCCACTTGTTCGTATTGTTCCGGAGGATGTTCGTATGGATACCTGAATCTCGGCCTAGCTCTGGCCAAGTTGTCTGTGACCTCAGCTACAGCCTGCATTTGTTTAAGGAACCATTGAGGGTACTTCTCCCTTATTTCGTATAGGAAGCGGCCTACTGCATGGATTTTGGGGTAATCTACTCCGTAGGCTATCAGAACCGCCTTTACAGCATACTCCATGCATTCTTGAAGATACTTCAATGATCCAACATGGTCTTTTTCCCGTAAGCATGTGACAGCATTCTTGAACTCTCGTTCCGCGGTCTTGATCGCTTCTTCAGCTCTTTCCCTGTTGACAGCCATCTGTCTATCCCAAGTCTATCTCTATAGATTCGCCGGGAGTGATGTCGGGCTTTAAGTACCAGAAGTAAGTTCCATCTGGCCGTTCAATCCGAAGGGTTCCCAGCGCCTTGAGCGCTTCTTTCAGCTTCTTCATTAAATTTTGAAAGAAATCTTCTGCGTCATAGAGAACCGCTCTGTCAGAAAGCATATCGAGATAGACGGGTTGAAACTTCTTGGCGTAACTCTTCTGTAGCGATGCTGTAGTCACCTCTGGGTACCCATAGAATCCTTGCGCCTTAAGCCAGTAGTCGCAGGCTCTGTACTCCCATGTAGATTGAAAACCTTTGAACACAACTTCTTCACTTTGCCAAACGTTTCTTGAGTCATCTTCAACTATGTAAAACAGGTCTACATCGCTTCGACCCAGTTGGAAGGAGCCTTTGACCGCGGAACCGTAAAAGACGATGGAGACCAAATCATCGCCAAACTCTTTATGAAAGAGTTCGGTTAGACGCATCAGGGAGATCCTCATCCATTCATATCTAATCCTAGCAAGCTCTTCTCGGTTGACTCGCTCGCGCCCGAATTTCTCTTTCAACTCAACGACTTTAAGCGCGGTTTCAAAGCCTTCGCTTGTAATCATGTAGCAAGCTCCAGCCTTCTTAATCAAACCCTCAGCCGCCAACTCTTTCAACCTCTTTGTCAACGTCCTCGTGTTGGTGACAGCTTCGTTCAACTCTTTGAACCTAGCTTCCCCTGCACAGAGCTGAAGAAGAACATCGGCGGCTCCATCTCTTGAAAGCGCATCGAGCTTCGACATACTGTACCCAAGTAAAGTAGAAGACCAGCAGCTAATAAGGCTTGACGTTTCCTTGAAAGCTTACTGGAGTGGATGAGGTCATAACATATGGTGGTATTCTTGGAAGAAAAGCTTAAGGTCGAGAGGCAGGGAAGGCTAGTTCTACCGTCACAACTCCGTGAGCGCTTAGGGCTGGGAGGGAAAGGTTGCGCAGTATCAGTTAGGCTGGACGGCTCTAATGAAAGGTGCAGGCTGGTTTCTAGATCAGTTTCAAAGACATGATCTACCTTAGGATATAAGGTGGAATATTATCTTAGGCTCAAATCAGTTTCTATTGTCTCTAGGGCGAGGATGCGGATACCCTCTTTCTCTGCGTATGTCGATACTCGCTTGTTCAGAAGATGTTTATCCTCGGTGAGGAGATCTGTGTGGCAAGCGATAGCCGTGGCGAAGTAAGTGGCATCCGAGGCGAAGAGCTTCAGCTCGATTTCCACTTCCTTTGCTTTGTCCAAGAATCCGCTCATCGGTACGACTTCTATGAGATCTAGAGAAGCTGCTTCCTTCAATGATTCGTAGGCTTCTTCAATCTTGTTCTTGGGATAACCGATCTTCACCAAGGCGCGAACAAGTTCAAGGAAAAGCCATTCGGGTGCGATCGCATGCAGCTTCGTTGTGAAGATGTCTTCTCTGACTTTCAATGCCTGTTGCTCGTGGGTCTCTCCTTTCTTGAACCACTTCACCACGATCGATGCATCGACGGCTATCGTCTCGGGCAAGCTAGGTATCCTCTTCTTCATGTGCCTCTATTAATGCTTGGCTCGGGCTAGGGTAGGCCTCAGTGCCTTCTCTTATCTTCTCTATCCTCTGCAGGATATTCTTCCCCTTTTGGGCTTTCAAAAGCAGCTTCAAAGCTTCAGCGAAGGCCTCTGTCTTGCTTGCGTATAATCCGCTCTCCACCAAGCCTTCAACCTCCCTAAGCAACTTCTCTTCCAGCTTCACATTGACCTGCGCCTTGGCCATTTATAGCTCTCCGTATATACTGAGCATATAGATGTCATAGCTATACTTAAGGCTATCTTCAATTCATATCTCTTCTGCACCAAAAACCGAGCGGCAGGATCACGCTTATGCAAAGTCAGCCCATGTGACTCTTGGGAGTAGTGAACCTTTCCAGTTGTTGGAGCGCTTGCGGTCTTAGTGTCTTTAGACAAAGAAAACTTCAAAGATAGAGTGAACTCCGAGGCTGAACATTGAAGCATACCATGTGTCTGAGTTTCCATTTTGATCGAATAACAATCAAGCAAACCAGTGCGAGCTAAGGGACTTGCGTTCATGTCTGTCTTGTCTTCAAGATGGAAAAGCAGACTCGCATTGAACATTTTTGTCAGCGCATATTTTGTGGATTAGAGAAGAAAGATTCAACCAATAGTCAGATTTCCCGCCAACCAATTCAGGTAGCTGATCCCAAACACCAGGGCGTTCTGACTCCATGAAAGGGCGTATGGACTCAAGAACCCAAGGCCTCAAGTTCAACTTATCGAAGAGGAGCCTACTCTTCGTCTTGGAAGCGATCTCGATGATCTGCGAGATACTTTCTTCGCGATCATTCACGTATGGAATTATTGGTCCGAGGAAGATCCAGGTTTTCACTCGTCTAGAAGCAAGCTCCTCTAGGACATTGGCTCTCGCATCAGGTTTAGAAGCTCTCGGCTCAAGTCTGCTCGCCAAGCCGGAGTCGATTGTGGTGAGAGTGACCCCGACATCGAAGTTATCCGGCTTGATCAAGTCGAGGTCCCGTAGAACGAGCGCAGACTTTGTTTGAATGGAGATTGGAAAGTTGCGGCTGGATAGCATCTCGATACAAAGTCTGGTTAGCTGGAGTCTAGACTCAAGAGGCTGATATGGGTCCGTTACGGTACTGACTCCAACAACTCTGGGAGGCTTTCGCGTCACTTCGCGCGAGAGAACATCTAAGATATTGCTCTTCGCTTTCACAAAACGCCCCCAACTCAATGCGAGTTCTCTATCTCGAAAGACGGAGCGGCTATAGCAGTAGACGCAGCCATGTTCGCAGCCGAAGTAAGGGTTCAAGGAATAGTAGAGCCCAGGCAGTCTACTCAAAGAGAGAGCAGTCTTGCAGTTCACATAAGAATAGTCCACGTCAACCATTCAGTTTCTGTCTCCACGAAAGAAGTCTGTAATCTTCTTCTGGAACAATGCTTGCTTCAACATCACGCTGTTCTCAATCCACTTCCTCAACGGGATCGTCAACTTTGAACTCGCGTAACCCAAAGCTTTCTGGAGGGTGTCAAACTTGACGGGTTGAGTCTTCAAAGTGCTTCGAACACTCTCTCTAACGTTCCAAACTCCGACAGGTACGATGTAGCCTGGGTGAATCTCTCTCAGAACGAGAGCAGAAGCTTGTTTGCGCTCCATGCTGAGCCTTTCAGCTACAGCCAACCTTGTGGAGTAGTAGCATCCTCCAACGCTTGCGTATGTGGTGCGGCCGCCATAGCTTTCATAGTCGCCCATCAAGGCTGGAGCGGTCCCGTCGACGTTCCAAGTCGTCTTCGGGAACCAAGCCTCAATCCACTCGAAGCTCCAGCGTTCAGGCATCAGGATGGCCACGAAGATATTGTCGAGATTCCTGAAGCTGTAGACCCTATACTCATCGATCGTCCCATGCTGCTTAATCTCATCCATAAGTCTCAGAGAGAGGCCACTGTCAACCGCTGTGATACTCCATCTTGTTGGAACAAGCTTCCTCCTCTGACCTACACCGAACATCCCGATGCTCAGAGCCCTTTGAATCCTAGTCACTAGGACTCCGTCGCGGTATAACTCCCAGAAAGCTTCAGCAGCCTTCAAATCCCTATCGTAAAAGGCTTTCTCAATCCTCTTGTCCACACTGACATGGGAAGCCCTGAAAGACTTCAAAGGGGCTGAGGGACCGAAGGGCTGCGTCTCCTCACTCAAAGTCAGAATCTTTCTAGGCTTCTTAGTGAAAGTCGCTTGAGAGTCAGCGGGATGTATCCCCATAGCCAACTCTTGAAGTGTCTCAAGGAGCCCTCCCCCGAATTGAGCATCATAAACGCTCGCTCTAGTCTTCCCTCTGATCAAAGAGAACCTGTAGTCGATGATCTGCTCGATAGATTTCCCCATCCACATCTCAGGGGTATCGAGGATCTCAGTATCTCCGTGGTAAGGAGGGACCATAGGCCCAATATAGACTTGCGGATAACCCATTCGGCCTACAAAGACGCCTGGAGGCGTAGACCCGTCCACAACATCAGAATCCAGCATCTGCCCATACTTCGCGAGCGACTGCGCTTTCGCGATGACAGGGCAGCGAAGTTTACCGCAGAGCATCCTACCTCCTTTGCAGAGTAGACATAGTCTGCTCGACGGGTAGCTCGCAACCTCTATGCTCCCGAGTAACCCGAGGTCAGTAGTCTGCTCGGGAAGGATAATGTCGTTAAGCCACTTTATCTGAGTTGACAATCCCGCTATACTCTCTCGAACAGATCACCGTTGTTCGTAGACGATCTGATGAATATAGATTTCTATCACGATTAAAAAGGGATAGATCGGCGAAACTGAATCAAACCTTTAAGCGAAGGCTAGGGAACGAAACCTTCCAACGTCCTTTGGTCCAGTATCGACTTGAGCTTCTCGAAATCATCTTTCATAACCTTCTCAAGGCGATATGTGTACAATGCAGCGGCAGGATGGTAAAGAGGAATAATCTTCACCTTGCCCGCTTCGAAGACTCTACCGTGAATCCTACTAATCCCATCCGGCTTGAGGCCATACTTACGAAGAATATATTGGGTTGCGGTATCCCCCAGAGTGCAGATGACTTTCGGCTTGATCTTCTCAATTTGGCTGTCGAGAAACTGTGAGCATGCTGAAACCTCTTGTTCAGTAGGCTTCCGATCCTTACCTTCAGAAGAGATCGGCCTACATTTCAGAACGTTCCCGATGAAGGCTTCGCTCCTTTCAATCCCAATCTCAGCTAGAAGCCTATCGAGAAGCTTCCCAGCTCTACCGACGAAAGGCCTTCCTTGCAGATCTTCCTCTCTGCCCGGCGCTTCACCGATGAACATAACCTCGGCTTTATGTGACCCTTCACCTGGAACAACCTTGGTCCTGGTTTCGGCAAGTCTGCATCTTTGGCATGCCGCAATCGCTGCACTTATCTGTCCAAGTTCCTTGACGGATCCCACAATCATTCCCACATATCTGCTGGTCTCCAGTTGGAAACCAAAATTTTATGTCTTTCTATGTTGGCAGCTCTTTAAGAAGCTCCGATATTTTGCGTACGCTCAACTTGTGAGCGATAAGAGAAAAAGCTACTCCTAGAAGGATTGTGAGAACCGTCACTACGCCAAGCGAATATTCGCTCGGTGGGAAGATCTGTCCGAGAAAAGCGTATATGAATGCTGGCGCGCTAACGATCCCTCCAACAATCAATCCAACAACTGTTCCGACAAAACCTCCTGAGAACGTGACAAATCGACTCCGAGGGATCTCGCTGAAATCAGGAAACTTGGAGCCTATCATCAATCCGACGGAGGTCTCAGCTGTCGCTAGAGAAAGACCGAGAAAGAAGAAGAGAATCAGAACTTCAAAACTAGGTCGAAATAGAAAGCCTACAACCAAAAAAATGACCAGAAGCACGCCTAACGAGATCAAGAGCCCTAAAGTCAGCTTCGCTCTAACAAGCTCTTTCGGAGCTATCGGCGACGAATATATATTCCAGATAGCCGACGCTTCTTGGCCGATACTTATCATCGATATGACTAGGGAGAATATAGCAACAGCCAGAGAAAAAGAAACTAGACTGAACGCCATAAACTCAAGCTCGCCTCCAGATGAGGTGAATGACGCGAGCATCGAGACAAGTATTATCGCTGGAATAGCGAGAAGCCTAGCCATCTCTCTTCTCCTCGTCAATGATCTGAAGTCTTTCTTGAAGATCGCGGACTCCGCGGAAGAGAAACCCAACCTACCTAGGAGACCGATTCCTGGAGAATAAGGAGCGGTAGAGATCCTTATAGATGCAGGAATCGGCACCCAGTACCTCTCCCTGAGCTTAACGCTCACCCAGAACATGATTCCCATAAAAGCGATTGACGAAATGGCGAGCGCAAATGCACTGACGTAATTCGCTTGATAACTCTCCATTATAGCCAGCGAGGGCCAAGCGACTGGAATGAACCATGCAACCGTTATGCCCGTCATCAGGCTTTGCAGAAGGATATACATAACTCTATAATTGAACGCAAGCTGAAAGACCAGGAGGATCAAAACAGCTCCTACTAGACGAATCGCGATAGCAAGCCTCCCTCCCCGCCTATAGAAGGCAGAGGATGTTCTACTCATCACCGCTCGAACTATCTCGATGACGAACGCTCCTAGAAAAGTTCCGACGAACGTGAACACCGCCGTCATCATCCAAAGGTCTATCCTCTGGAAGTACATTCCCAAAGCCAGCGTGGCCCCGAGACCTGTAGCCGGAATCACAGAGTAAGAGTAAGCTACCGACAGCGATGAACCGAGAACATATTCTGAGGCTGAAAGAGGAAGCGCGTTGATTATCTCAGTAGAGGAAAATTGAGTTGAGTAACTCAGCTCCCACAACAGTCCGCTGAGAATAGTGAAAAAGATTACGAATGAAGGTAGGCCGATGAGACCCTGCCGAGTGAGATCTTCAAGAGCTACGCCTCCCTCCCCGACTGATGAGATTGCAGGAGCAATTTTCCAAAAGACGATGAAAGCCAGAACGAAAGCTGTCAAACTAGCGGCGAAGATTGCGATCGGTCGTCTGAGAGATTTTAGTCGAACTCTGCTTCTCGTGGCGCGAACTTGAGAAATCACGAGGACCATTGCGAGTCTGTAGACGATTCTCAGATTCATCTCGCAAGTGCCTCAACGATACTGCGGACATCATTCGTTCCAGTGACCTTCATGAATACGTCTTCAAGCGTTGAGCCTGGCATACCTGCTTGAGATCTGAGTTCCTGCATCGTTCCTTCAGCTAGAATCCGCCCTTCATACATTATTGTTATAGCGTCGCAGATGGCCTCAGCTATCTCCAGTATGTGAGTACTGAAGATTGTTGTGACTCCGTCTCTCGCCAACTTGTGAATCAGATCCTTCACGATCCGTGCGGATTTTGGGTCCAACCCGTTAAGAGGTTCGTCGAAGACAAGCAGTTTTGGTCTATGGAGAAAAGCAGCGATTATCGCTATCTTCTGTTTCATCCCTTGAGAGTATCCGCTGATCATCTCGTTTTCTCGACCTTCAAGCTCGAACGCTTCCAGAAATTCAGTTATTCGACTCTTCTTGGTTTCAACGTCCAATCCGTGAACGTCGCCTATGAAGTCGAGATATTCAACCCCTGTCAGAAACTCGTATAGACGAGGAGATTCAGGTACATAGCCTATCATTCTCTTAGCTTCAATCGGACTTTGCTGAACGTCAACGCCGTAAACCTTGATACTGCCTGAATCCGGTTTCAAAATTCCAAGGGCCATCTTCAAAGCCGTTGATTTCCCAGATCCGTTCGGCCCAAGAATTCCCTGTATCTTTCCAGCCTCAATCTCAACTGACACGTTTTGAACGGCCCTTACTGGCCCGAATGACTTCGAAACTGAATTTATTGATAATGCTCGCAAGCCCGCTCCTCCAAGTTGCAGTGCCATACTCAACTGTCAGAAATAAGGGTAACGCGCGAAGAACTCCATGCTCAAGGCTAACAAACACATATATTTTGCCCAATAAGAAATCTGTGACTGTTGGGACCTTCCCCGTTTCACGGCAAACCAAACTTTGAACAATTGCACCTGTTGAAGTTCCAGTAGAATCTCCGTCAGATTTAGGGTCAATACGTACATTATCGAACGATCTTTCGGTCTGCAGAACTTTTAGGATGCCTACTTCACGAATCAAGGAGCATTCACTTGATTCATGTGGCGGAAAAATTTCACTGCATGTCAAAACTAACAGCGGCTTGAACGCGAAAGACTGGAGAAAAGGTGCTTAGATCACATAATGCTCCTTCGGATACTCCGGAAAGTAGCGGTCCCTTCTATCTACCAAGACTGTTACCACGTTCGCTCCTCTTCCAAGCTCTTTAGCAACCTTCAGGGCGGCGTATACGTTTGCGCCAGAAGACATCCCGCAGAACAGCCCTTCCCTACAGCACAACTTGTTCATCATCTCCCTAGCATCATCATCTTTGACCGTCCAAACCTCGTCGGCCAGGTCCTTCTCTAACATCGCATCCACTAGAAACTTCATCCTAGGTACCCCAAGAACTGTTAGGTACTTGTGCATGGAGCCGGATTTGGACCACTCTGTCACTCGGGCGTCTTCAGGCTCCAGACCGACCACTTTCACGTTTCCGATTTTCTCTCGCAACGCCTCAGCAACTCCGAGTATGGTTCCACCGGTCCCGATGGAAGCTACCCACGCATCGACCTTGTTATCTAACTGCTCGAGTATCTCCCTTCCAGTGGTCTGTTTATGGGCTAGTGCATTGTCGGGATTGCAACTTTGGTTAGCCCACCAGACCATGCGATCGCTCCTCTCCAAGTCGTAGCACTTCTTCATGCCAACAGCAAACACGGCCGCCGACATCTCGCTGGCGGAGAGCCCATCCAAGAGGCTCTCATGCCCCTTTGTTGAGAACTCTTCAACCTCAGCTCCAAAACACTCCATTATCCTAACTCTATTCTGAGGGTTGTATTCGCCTGCCCATTGGGCGGGTATGAACAGTCTGACCCTGTGGTCCTTCATAGACCCGACGAATGCCAATGCCGGGCCCGTGTTGCCGCTCGTCGCATCGACGATTGTACCCCCCTTCCTGAGCTTCCCGCTCCTTTCAGCCTCCTCGATCATTCTCAAAGCCATGCGATCTTTGATACTCCCACTCGGGTTCAGGAATTCACACTTCACGTATACATTCGCATTATTGCCTGAGGTCACTCTCCTAAGCCTCAGCATGGGAGTTTTTCCAATAAACTCCAGCGCACTACTCAATCTCTCCACCCGAGACAAGATGCCATGTTAGATAAGCGATCAGTTAAAAATCAATCGGGCGCGATGACACGACAGCCATAACTAACCAAGACATTCAGAAACTGACAAAGACATATATTTCAGTCGGCTTTATCTTAAGCGCGCTAGATGGAGGCTGGATGCTGTGCCGATCACTGATGTCTTCAAGAAACAGTTGGCTCAAAAACATAAGCTCTTCTACAAGGTTTGTAGAAACTGCGGCGCTAGGAATCCGAGTTCAGCGTATAGATGTCGTAAGTGTCGTGGAGACAATTTGCGGTGGAAGAAGAGGGAGCTGGGCGCCAAGTAGAACTTGCTGTCGCTTAAGGTGTTAGCCTGAATCGATCTCTCGGGAACAGTATGACCTCTCTAATGTTCTCCTTTCCGACCAAGGCCATGAGCATCCTTTCTAGCCCCATGCCGAAGCCTGCGTGAGGAGGCATACCGTAGTCGAATATCTTCAGATAGAAGTCGAATGATTTTGGATCTAGGTTCTGCTCCTTCAATCTGTTGACAAATACTTCTTTCGAGTCGACACGTGAGCCGCCTGAGGTTATCTCAATCCATTCATACATGAAGTCGAAGGCGTAGCATAGCTCAGGCTTATCCTCCCTCGGCTTGATGTAGAATGGTCTGACTCTCGAAGGCCAGTCGACTATGAAATAGTATTCCTGCTTATGCAGTTCGCCGAGCTCCCGGTAGGCTGGGGTCGGAATATCCTCTCCCCATTCAACTTCAACGTTCCTCCTCCTCAATTCTTCCACGATCTCGCTGTAGCTGTACCTTCTGAAACGTTGAGAAGGCGTCTTAAGACTTAAGCCCAAGATCTCAAGTTCGTTCCGGCAAGTCTTCGCTACATGGCTTACTATGGAGCGTGTCAATTCTTCTTGCACATTCATTACATCATCGACCGTTGCGAAGGCTTCCTCTATATCTACTGAGATGAATTCATTCAAGTGACGTCTTGTATGGGACGCCTCAGCTCTAAAGTAGGTCCCTATCTCGAAGACTTTCTCGAAGACTGTTGTCAACTGCTCTTTGTAGAGTTCAGGGCTTTGAGCTAGGAAGGCTTTCTGCTCGAAGTAGTCGACTGGGAATAGGGCAGCGCCTCCTTCAGCGGCCGCAGCTATTATCTTTGGGGTGTGAACCTCTATGAAGCCGTTCTCTATGAAGAAGCGGCGTATCTCTGTAACGGTTTCATGCCTGATCTTGAAGATCGCTCTGCACTCTGGTCTACGGAGATCAAGGACCCTTGCATCCAGTCTAACATCTATGTCAGCTGGAACCCTGCCGGTCGGATCCAGTGGGAGCGGGTGAGCTGCAGTCGCGAGGATCTTGATATCTTCCGGGATGACTTCAACGCCCTTCGGCGCTTCTCTATGGCTTCTGACTGTACCTTTAACGCCTATCGCAAACTGCCTTCCGATCCGGCTGATCTTCTCGAGGATCTTCTCAGAAACCTTCTTCCGTAGAACAGTTATCTGCAGAAGCCCCTCTCTATCCCTTAGAGTTATGAACGTTATGCCCCCTAGGTCTCGAACGTCTTCAACCCAGCCGAAGACAGTGACCTTCTCGCCGTCTAAGGCGGGGCTGACCATGTTTGAGTAGTGAGTTCTACGCCATTCCTCTAGGCTGTCAATACTCATCCCAGTCTCTCCCTTAGGATTCTAGCTACATCATTAGGCATTTCAGCTATATCTACACCAGCAGATTCAAACGCCTTGATCTTGCTTTCAGCTGTTCCAGACCTTCCCATTATTATCGCACCAGCATGCCCCATCCTTTTGCCGGGGGGTGCTGATCGGCCTACAACATAGGCAGCCAAAGGCTTCGGATAACCCTTGGTCTTCACGTATTCAGCAGCTATCTCCTCAGCGTTTCCTCCGATCTCACCTATCAGGGCGACAGCATCAGTTTCTCGATCGTTCTTGAACATCTCTAAAGCTTCAACGAAGTTCAATCCGACTAAGGCGTCGCCTCCTAAACCTATGCAGGTTGACTGCCCTAAACCAGATCGCGCTAATCCTAAACACACTTCAAAGGTCAGGGTGCCGCTCCTCGAGACGACTCCGACGCCGCCCTTCTTGAAGATGTGGCTCGGCATAATGCCCAACTTGCATTCGTCCGGAGTGATTAAGCCAGGAGTATTAGGGCCGACGATCTGTACGTTGCTTCTCTCTGCTTCCCAGAGGAACTCCATGGCATCCTTCATTGGAACACCCTCTGTAATAATCACTATAAGCTTTAGGCCGCCACCTATAGCTTCGAGAGCAGCGTCTTTTACAAATGGTGCTGGAACAAAGATGATTGAAGCATCAGCCTCATGTTCATCTAAGGCTTCATTGACTGTATCATAGACTGGGACTCTTTCTACTTGCAATCCGCCTTTTCCAGGGGTGACGCCGGCGACGATTCTCGTTCCATAACTCAGCATCAACTTCGTATGGAAGCTGCCTTGAGTTCCTGTGATATTTTGAACGATGGCTCTCGTGTCGTGGTCGATCAGTATTCCCATTCTCCTACACCTCAGAAGCTAGCTCCACAGCCTTCTCTACCGCATTCTCCATGCTTTGGAACGACTCAATCCCAGCTTCAACCAGTATTCTCCTCCCGATTTCATCATTCGTCCCGACAAGCCTGATCACCATCGGCTTGATCACTCCAGCTCTCTCTCTAAACGCTAGAATTCCCTTGGCAACTTCATCGCATCTCGTTATGCCACCGAGAATATTGACGAGCAAGATCTTCACCTTTTGGTTGGATAGAACGATCTGTATAGCATCTGAAACTCTCTCAGAACTGGCGCCTCCTCCGAAATCGCAGAAGTTCGCAGGTTCTCCGCCGTAGTGCCTTATCATATCCAAGGTCGCCATGACCAAGCCTGCGCCGTTGCCGACAACCCCTATGTCTCCTTCAAGCTCTACGTAGGCTAACCTCTTCTCTCTAGCTTTCATCTCAAGAGGCTTCATCTCCTCTGTCATCTCCATCGCTCTCTTCTGGAAGTCAGGATGTCTGAAGAGCGAGTTGTCATCGATCAGGATCCTGAGGTCAGCAGCGGCAAACTCTCCTTCAGGAGTTTCTATCAAAGGGTTCGTCTCAACAAGTTCGACGTCGAAAGCTACAGTCATTCTGTAGAGTTTGAGTATGATCGAGGTCAAATCTAGGAGCTGCTTTCCTCTATAACCCAGCTTCGCGGCTACGTCTCTTGCTTCGTGCTCACGAAGTCCGGAGAGAGGGCTTATGTCGCGTCTGACTATCTTTTGAGGAGCCTTCTCTGAAATCTCCTCTATATCGACCCCTCCTTCACTTGAAGCAAGTATGGAGTAGCAACGCTTGGAACGGTTTACCACAAGTCCTAGGTAGAGCTCCTTCTTTGTGGGAATTCTCTCCTCAACAAGAAGCTTCGATATCTTCTCCCCTTTCAAATCGGTTCCGAGGAGCATCTTAGCAATTTGGTAAGCCTCCTCTGGAGTGGATGCGAATCTAATTCCTCCAGCTTTTCCCCTTCCTGAAACGAGGACCTGTGCTTTGATCGCACAGGGCTTCCCCAACTTCTTCGCCGCTTCTCTAGTTTGATCAGCAGTTGACGCCAAGATAGATCTGGGAAGCGGAAGATTGAAGTTCACGCCCAAAGCTTTCGCTTCATGCTCGAAAAGCTTCATGGCGGACAACCAACCCTGATCTCATTTCAAGATCTCGATGCACACATATGACCGAGTCTCTTCCACTCCATCTATCTTCGAGATCCTCTTCAAAGTCTCATCGATCTTTCCTTGATCAGACATTATCACTAGGTCGACGTCGCCGGTCACTCTAAGTATCTGGATAGCAGGTAGAACCTTGATCTTCTCATATGCTTCAGATCTCTTCTGAGGGGAGACTCTGACGGTGACTATAGCTGGGTTCCTGTAGATCCCGAGCGCTTTCAAACCTTCTTCTGTGACGCTTATGAAGCCCCTGCCTGTCTTAACGTATTTCATATTCCGCAGCTTCTTCAGGTGAACGTTCAATGCTTGCCTGGTAATCTTGAATTGTTCAGCGATCTCGTTCTGCCTCTTCTCTGTATTGTATACGGTTTCGCGATTGCCGCGTTCAAAGAGTACTCTCAAGATTTGAAGCGATCTTGCTGTCAGACCTTTTCCTATCATCTTTTAGCCCCAGTCTCCAAATGTCAAATTGGATTTTACGTAAGTAAACCCAGTTAAAATCGTTTTCGATAATCTGACCGTAATGCATTTATTCCCACGAGAAGTTAGGTTGAGCCAGATCATCGAAGATAATGGCAGCTATGGAGGTGGATTGAATGTCAGAGGCAAGCGCTGTGTTGATCGGAAAGAAACCAGTGATGAACTACGTATTGGCTTGCATCACGTTGCTTCAAGGGGGAGCGGGCGAATTGACTGTGAAGGCTAGAGGGCGTGCTATAAGTCGTGCTGTTGATGTCGTGGAGATAATTCGGAGGAGATTCATGCCGGACATAAAGATCAAGGAGATTAGAATCGGAACTCAGCAAATCACGGGCGTAGAAGGCGGAACTCCAAGTAACGTCAGTACAATAGAACTCGTGTTGACAAAGTGAAACGTTCGATGATCATAGGCGCCCTAATCCCTCCTTTTATTTTTGGAGGGGAAGGAAAACTTGGTAAAGACAATATTAGACAACTTCTGCGTGAAGAGTGGGATACTCTGCTCAAAATGTGAGGAGAAACTTAGAAGGGGCCTTGTAACCGAGTTAGATTTAAAGGTAATCAAGATTCTATCTGAACTCGAAAAAGAGCATTCTATTCTTCAAGATATCTCATTTCACAAGTCTGCAGAGGTTGGAAACACTCTCGCGATACTTGTGGATAAACGAGACATAGGCAAGATGCTCGGCTACGGAGGTAAGATCCTCCGAGCGATAGGAGAAAAAACCGGAAGGCGAATAAAGATACTGGGCTACGGAGGGGACGCGAGAGAGTTTCTCGAGGAGCTTTTCAATCCATTCTCAATTCTGACTATAAACACGATCTGGCTCCCAGATGGAAGTACGGAGACTAAAGTAATATTGTCTGGGAGAAGCCCGAGGCGGATGCCGCTTGACTTCGATGTTATCAAGAAGCTTGCGAAAGACATTAGAGGATTAACTCTCAGAATCGAGTTCGAAAGAGCGTAGCCTCAGCGATTGAAGACCGGCCATGGCTGTTGTGTCCGTAGAAAAGGATCAAAATCCTATGCCTGAATCCGCAGATGTTGTTGTGATCGGCGCAGGACCATCTGGACTTATTTCAGCGAACGCGATAGCGAAGAGAGGACTCCATGTCACAGTTCTGGAGGAACATGAGGAAGTTGGCTTACCATCTCATTGTGCAGGACTAGTAAGTGTGGAAGGCCTATCGCTGGTCGGTATCGAGCCGAACTCAAGCTTCATACAGAATAGAGTCAAAGGTGCACGTTTCCACTCACCATCAAACTTGACGTTTAAGGTTGAAGCTCGAAGAGACGTGGCTTATGTAATCGACCGATCGAAGTTCGATCAATATCTCTCTCGAGAAGCGGTCAAGAACGGTGTAAACCTGATTCTCGGCAGAAGCGCGAAGAACCTGAACAGATTAGAAGGAGTAGTTCGAGGAGTCATAGACGATCGTGAAAGTGTCCTAGAAGCCTCGATAACAATAGATGCTGAAGGTGCCGGTGGAAGACTGCTAGCCGAGACCGGCCTAGAACCCGTAGACGCGAAACGCGTCCTTCCAGCTCTTCAATATGAGCTTGTTGACGTGGAGGTTGAAGAGGAATCTGTGGATCTGTTCTTCGGCAGAAGATATGCCCCCAACTTCTTTGCATGGGTGATTCCGACGGGACCGCGCTCAGCGCGGGTCGGCTTAGCTTCGAATGAAGGGAGTATTCGCCAACTGCTCGACAAGTTCGTTGATGAAAACTTCAGTGCATCAACAAAGGTGGATAAGAGAACAGGATTGATCATAACAAGTGGGCCGATAACGAAGACTTGTTCACATGGGTTCATGGCTGTGGGTGATGTTGCAGGGCAGACTAAGCCGACCACAGGAGGGGGAGTCGTCACCGGAGGCATATGCGCTCTAGCTGCAGCTCGAGCAGCAGTGAACGCAATGGAGAAACACGACACGTCATTGAAGCTTCTATCTGACTCATACGAGGTTGAATGGCGAAAGCTTCTCGCCAATGAGTTTTCAACGA
>Ga0209725_1000649_pt1 | contig 20866 bp, 19 predicted proteins | sample I18A1metaG_FD_184145 | JGI IMG/M metagenome (GOLD analysis project Ga0209725, IMG submission 184145) | Lake sediment bacterial and archeal communities from Gulf of Boni, Indonesia to study Microbial Dark Matter (Phase II) - ​I18A1 metaG... | ecosystem: Environmental > Aquatic > Freshwater > Lake...
AGACCTTCAATGCCATAGATGCCAAGATCTCACAGGCACTGACAGACACAGCTCAGCTCCACAGACTCGACATTCGTAGAATTGACCTGAAGAGAGGATTCCTCCTCGGGCATAGTCCAACTTGGAAGACAGACGCTCTCATCACATTTTCCGTGTCCAACGGAATTCAGGTGTGGTACAAGGGTGAGGGAGACTGTTCTGAGTGCACGAAAATTGACAGCTGCAGACAAGTACTCATGAGGGAAAGCGAGGAGCGCGGCATCCCGCTGCCTCGTGACAAGACAAGAGTAAACCCGTCTCATTTGGCGGACAACTTGTTCAAGGCAATAATGGAGGGACCCACATGAAGGAGAAGCGTTCTTTCTTGTGGCGTTGGTGCCCGCAACCGGAACGCATCAGGGCGAACAGAAACAGGATGACTGATAGGTCATGGGCGCCGCTGGTAGCGTCAACTCTCATACTGTCACTTCTGGCAATGCAGGGCTTGCAGATGTGGGCACCCTCTGCAGTGAACGTCATCTATCCGAACAGTTACGCCCCGTTTCCTGCTCTTGAACCAAGACCTGAGCCTGCAGCTGCGACTCCGTTGGCCTCAGAAACTACCGCACTCGTCTCGAGCGATCACCTCACCGTTCATTTCAGTTTCCCTGACTCCGCAGAACCAGGAAAAACTGTCACGGTATCAGCACTCACGACGGCGAAAGCGAGCAAGAAAGTGAACAGGCTATCGATCGAGGTCTTCGCCTACGTGGACAAACAGCTGGTAAAAGAGGCGGAAGCAACCGTTCTAGAAAACAAGAAAGTACGTTCTGGCGATACCTGGCAGACCACACTGATTGTAACCGTACCAATTAGTGCCGAAAGGAGTGCGATGATCGGAACAGTAACGGAGGTATGGGAGGAGACGACTAGCTACTACTCGCAATACTACTATTCTTGGCCTTACTACCCGTACTATCCGTACGGCCCGTACTATCCATACGATCCATATTATCCCTACGATCCCTATCGTCCCTACCCGTTGAACTACACAATCCGCTATGTATACCAGCCGTCATATGTCGTCACCGAGAAGTCATCGCGCCAGACGATCCCGCTCACATACGTACTGGCGACCACCCCTGAATACGAGGAACTAGCAACGAAACATGAGGAACTGCAGCAAGAGTACGATGCGTTGGTGGCGAAACACAATGAACTGTCCTCGAAATATGAATCATTGAGAACAGACTATGATCAGGTTGTGTCAAACTACAAGCAGCTCGAATCAGACTACAACACGACGACGCTCGAGCTTGGGAACTACAAGATCTTCACCTATGCTCTCGTTCTGGTTTCGCTGGCACTAGGCATCGCAGTCGTGTTCCTTCTCCTTCGACGCGGCCAGGCGCCACAGCCGTCCAAGCCAACAGACAAACAGCCATCAGGACATTGAGGTTGCCTCGGATTCCCTTTGAGCGTCTGAGATGCTCGGGAGGAGCCCACGCCATCACAATTCAGGGGGCAATCGCGGGCATAGGATTGTTTGCATTCGTGCCGTCGCCGTCGCGTTCCCACATATGGGGTACCGAGCAACGCCCTCGAATGTCAGATTCATGATACAGATCTTTCTCTTCGACATGGTTGTACAGCATGCTGACAAGTACTTCCGAAAGAGCCAGTGCATCGACATAGAGCTAGCATTCAAGCAAATACCGCCAGAGTAGGATCGTGTAGATGCGGGAAGCATCACGCTTCCTGCGTTCGAACCTTTTCTGATTACCGGCACAGTCAGCTTTCTGCAAGGTATCTTGCATCTTGCTTAGCAGCGTTGTTCCTACTGAAGTCGACTAGATCGGCGGTGATGGAATAGACATAAGTTCCACGAACTGGTCTACGACGAGCGCGAACGCAACCTGGGATGGTCGCAGGCGACTGCAAGCATGACTAGAGGGAGCATTGGAAGGTCAACGGAGATCTACGGGAGGATCAACAGGCTTGTACCTGGCGGCACTCACTCCAACATTCGATTCATGCCGCCTCATCCACTCTGGTTTTCGCGCGCAAAAGGTTCCAGAATCTGGGATGTTGATGGCAACGAATACGTTGACTGTGTAATCAACATGTCAGCCCTGATACTGGGGCATGGGGATGAACGAGTCAGCAGAGCTGTGAAAGAGCAGATTGATTCTGGACTGACCTGCGGACTTGAGACGGAACTCAACGTCAAGGTTGCAGAGACAATCAGGGAAATGGTGCCTTGCGCCGAGTCGGTGAAGTTCTCCAATTCTGGGACTGAAGCGGTAATGAAAGCGACCATGATCGCGAGAGGCTATACAGGAAAGCAGAAGATTGCGAAACTTGAAGGCGGATACAACGGCTGGCATGACTCTGCAGCGATCAGCCATAAGCCCGACTTGAGAAAAGCGGGCCCGAGAAGCAGACCTCGAGGCGTCCCCGAGAACCTTGGCCTCCTCAGATCCGCCACCAAGTCCACGATAGTCATGCCCTTCAATGATCTTGAGAGTGCTGAGAGGATCATCAAGAGACACCGGCGACAATTAGCGGCCGTGATCCTTGAGCCGATCATGTTCAACATAGGATGTGCCTGCCCGGAAGAGGAGTACCTGAAGGGACTGAAGGAGATCACTGATGATAACGACGTACTTCTCATCTTCGACGAGATAATCTCGGGCTTCAGGGTCGCTCCGGGAGGCGCGCAAGGGTACTATGGTGTCGTGCCGGACTTGGCCACCTTTGCCAAGGCAATCGCGAATGGTTATCCAATGAGCGCGGTGGCAGGATGCGCTGACGTGATGAAAGTCACCGAGCCTAGAGGGAAGGTCGGATGGGCGGGGGTCTACAACAGCAGCCAGGTCTGCGTGGCGGCATCTCTCGCAACTTTGGAAGCCCTCAGGGACGGGAAGATACAGAGCAGGCTGAATGAAGAATCCGCAGATCTCGAAAAGAGATTCGCCGAGTTGGCTGAAGAAGAGCACGTTACAGCAAGGCTTCAAGCCCTTGGAGGGCAGTTCCAAGTCTACTTCACTGATGAGAAGGTTAGAGACTACAGAACAGCAGCCAAGTGCGACGCCAAGCGGTTCGGTATCTTTCAGGGGCAGATGCTTCGAGAAGGCATCTATACACTTCCGATTCCACTCTTTCACCACGGAATTGTCGCAGCACATTCTCAAGACGATTTCGAAAGAATCATTGACGGGATGCGCTCGGGCCTTCAGAAGGTACGCCAAGAGGTCGGATCGTAGAGCACTCAAGAGGCCGCCCGGTCACCTGCACAGTCTAGACTTTTCTAGGGCGGATTCCTGTAGCTAATTGGAGCCCCGAAGACTTCCAATGTCCGAACCCGAAAGCTCGGAAGCCGGTGTCGAATTCATCCACGAGGGTGGAACGGGAAGCGAGGCACGCGTCGACGTAGAGCTCCGTAACAGATTCCCGGGAATCGGCGGAACCATTGAGACGTACCAAGCAATAGCGGTGGCGCGAAGAAATGAGTTCAGCAAAGCTCCAGACATAGGACATGAAATGTTCCTCCGCCACATGCTGATCAAGAAGCTTGAAGACTATTTCTTCAAGAAGGGGTTCTACAAGTATGCTCACGTGACTAGACCCCTCGGCTCCACGGAAAGGGCCTACATATACGAATGGGCGTTTGGTCGAGACGGATTTCCATGGTCCTACCTGAACGGCACGGGCGATTCGATCTCCGTCAGGCTTGACGACTGGAACGCGTTTGGCAACGTCTTTCTTCAGGCAGGGGTCGACCTGCAGAGCGACTGCGCCAACCCGGACAACGGGACCCTGTCGCAGAACATCGTGCATCAGCTTCACTTGGGTGCGAACGCAGCACGTCCAATCCTGAACAGACTCTGGAAGCGAATTGATTTTGGACCAAGGAGCATCAAGCTAGACTACGAAAAACTTCTCGACTATCTCGGAAAGAGAGAGGAGGATATCAGAGAGACACTCAGAGTCGGCCGATACGATATGATGGTGCTAGCGTGCAACTATCTAATCAAGAGAGGGTTGGTCGACTCGAAAGAACGTGAGAAACTCGACATGTTGGTCTTGGACTATCGTCTGTCAACTCTGGCATTCCTCAATGCAAGAGGAGTAGGGGAGGGAAGTACGCGGGAGATTCGATTCCGGCCAACAACAACATGACAAATCTCGCTAGAACTCCTTTCTCCACCAGGGATCAGAGCGTCGGCACGATCTCAAAGAGATCCGAATCTGAACGCGTCATTACATCCTCAGCCATCCTGCGGATGTCCTCATCGGTACCCTTCGAGGTGCCTTCGAGAAGTTCATCGAACACTTGACTCTTCACACGTATTGTACACATGCCATTGTGACCTTGGAACTTGGCCAAGATCCTATCTGAAACCTCGGAAAGCTGAATTGTTCCCTTCCCGAGTGTGCAGCCCGACGCCACTTGTACGCCGTCAACCACGCAAGACACTGGAGGAGCCAGTCTAACCTCTATGACCGCTTTCAGGTCGTCCTGATTCTTGGGTTTGAGAAACGATCGTGCGAGTAGTCCCATTCGCATTCCAAGGACAAGGTAGGGCCCTAGATGGCCGTGGAAACTGACCGCCTCTGGAAGCATCGTCTTTGCGTCTTCTCTGCTGTCTTGCGTCAATGTGCATATCCTGAGCATTGAAGGGCGTCGGCAACCTATTATGAGTTGCACTGAATCTTGAATTGACACGCTGCAGAGATCGCTTGAAATGCTCGATGGTTTGTACACATCGTTAAGTAGTCGGCTGTCATGTAGTTCGCGGGTCTAGAAATGAAGCCCGAGGATCTTGTCAAAGAACTGCTTCAGCTCGACAAGGACATACGTTGGGTAGGAGTCGTGGATCAACGAGGCGAAATTCTGCAAAACGTCCAGCGGCCTGGCATCGAGAGTTTGACCGACCTGACAACCGAGGAGCTGACATTGAAGGAGTTCCCGACAATCATGGGACTGTTCTGGCGAGACCTCGTCGGGCGATCAGGAAAACTAAGATCAGTTCTAGTCTCCTACACACGCGTATACCTCTTCGCTTTCTATGTCGAAGACAAACTGGTCGTCTTGAGCTTCGAGCCTGAAAGTATGCCCCGTGTGATTCAAAGGCTCGAAGCTAGGTATGGTAAGCTCTAGCCGACCTTGCTTGAGTAAGAACCTCAACCGTCTGAATGAGCTTTTCACTCGTGTCAAGACCCTCCTCGAAACTCGGCCCTTGGACTTCCTCCCTTTGTTTCGTAACGAGCGTTGAAAAGATTCAAGAATGCACATGGCACTCCCAGTTGATCAGAGAGCCGACTGAGTATGGCACGCCACAACGTTCACGAAGTCGAGATAATTCAAATGGGCCTAGATCATCCTGAATGTGTCAATTTCGGGCCTGACGGTCGCCTCTATGCCGGCGGATTCAACGGCCAAGTCTACGTGATGAGCTCACCAAAATTCGAACTGCGTCAGCTGACCAATGTTGGGGGATACCTCGGAGGAGTCGCGGTAGATGGAAACCACAGCGTCTACATTTGCAACGCCACAAAGCGTATCGTGCAACGACTGACGCAGAAAGGAGAGGTTTCAGTCTACTGCGATAAGACTTCCGAGGGCCCGATAGTTACCCCGAACTACGGCCTGTTTGACGCGAAAGGCAACTACTACTTTTCCGATTCTGGTGACTACTGGAAACCCAACGGACGATTAATACGTGTCAAACCTGACGGCCGATCGGAGTCGCTGATAGGCGGAAACTGGCACTTCCCTAACGGACTCGCCATGTCACCGAAAGACGGATCCATCTTCATGATCGAAAGTACGGCGGCAGACATCGTTCGCATCCCGGTGAATAACCACGGCACAGTGGGCTCGCCCGAGATCTACGCTCAGCTTCAAGGCAACATTCTGGACGGATTGGCATTCTCTAAGAACCGCAATCTGTATGTTTCATGCTACTATCCGAACCGCATCTACGTGATCTCGCCCGATAGGAACATTGAGCTGTTGATCGAAGACACGACCGGTGAGATACTCAACCAGCCCACCAACGTCGCGTTTGAGCCAAAAGGGACTCGCATCTTCTTCGCCAACCTTGGCGGGCAGCACGTAGGCGCCTTCGATGTGGCCGAAGCAGGAGCCCCTCTTCATTACCCCAAACTGTGACTTAGTCGGGCCCCTACTCGCCCGAAACCAGCCAGTAATACCCATCTGACACTGATCTCGCTCTAAAGCCGCCCGAAAACGACAGATTTAAAGCAGACCGGCCTTTACCAGCATTCTCAGGAGCGGCTGGCCAATCGAGTGCTGATAGCCGCCCCGGAGCCAAGTAGGAATGCCGAAGAAGTCAAAGAAAAAGCAGAAGAAGTAGATCTTGACCTAAGAAGACTTTTCCGACACTTTCTTCCTTTTTGTTTTCTTGTCCGCAGGTGCGGGCCGGTCATTTCCGCCCTTTCTGGTCACATGCAGGGTCAGAGGTCGCCACTCGGCGAGTCCGTTTCAGCTACCTGTGGCCTCGGATATCTAGATGGAAGACCGCGCGCGGGTATGGGGACTTGACTGTGTCGTAGGCGAAAAAGAGGGACTATGAAGACTCGGGTATCGCTAGCCGGCTGGAGCAGCCTTGAGCTTGGGCGGTCTTCCGACCTTCCTCGGCCGGCCAGGTGGCCTACCGCGCCCACGACGGGGACGACGGCGCTTCCCGGGTGGGCGACCGCGTCTCTTCTCGGGTAGGCTGACTATGGCCAAGGCCAAATCCTTGGTTGCCTCCGCTATCTCGCCAGGCAGACTGACTATCCTATTCCTTAGATGCTCAGCAGAAGCCAACACGCCTGCAATCGAGTCAGAAGTTTTCCTTCTTGGCATTTTGCATCGAACCTACTGTGATTTCGTTCACATAGATGAACGTTTGCCTTGCCCTCAACCCTGCAATCTAATTATGCGAGCAACTGACGTGCAATGTCTGAGAACAAACGTGGTTCTGCAATTCTCACATCATATATCAACAAGTGATGAATCCCGCGTCTCACACTTGTCCGCAATCTTGCTTGTGAACGTTCAATGACCACACAATAACGCGTGCAAAAGTTGGACAATGAAGAATGGATCATCGAAGTGCAGAATCAAATCGTACTAGGATTGTCATGAGTTGATGAGCCGCGAAATGGGGCGGCACTGGAAATGTCTTGGCCAATCAGAGGCCGACGAGTTGGGACTACGAGATCTTCAAATGGCAGGCGGTATCCCGCAGACTGGCATAGCCTTATCTCCAAAGACGCAAACATCGTGTGTTGGCTCGTAGGCGAGCGCAGGAGCACTCGGAAGCTTGGCAAAGAAGATCTTGGCGCCGGTTGACGGCTCTCAGTACATGGAAAGAAATGTTGGCTACACTTGTGGAATGGTGAAGAGCATGGGTTCTAAGCTGACGTTCATTCACGTGGTGTCGCTTCCGGGCCCTGGCTACGCTTGGTCGCCGTCGGTTGAGTCCCCTGCACACATTCGAGGTTTAAAGAGGCCTTTGGAAGAGTCAGCGTCGACGATCCTCGACAAAGCACGGAATATCGCGAAACGGAGCGGCATCGATGCGGACACGATACTGCAAACAACCTACGGGAACCCGGCACAGGCTATTGTGAAGGTAGCTGAAGAGCAGAAGTTCGACCTGATCTCAATAGGCGCAAAAGGCCATAGCTTGCTTAGGAACTTGACCGTTGGCAGCGTCTGCGACGCAGTCCTCTACAACGCACCATGTCCAGTCTTGGTGATACGCTAGGACCGCTCTGTGATTACCCACGCCTTCAGATTCGAGTTGAGTGGCGGGCCCGCCGGGAATTGAACCCGGGACCCCCGGGTCTCCCCCGTCTAGGTAAAAGCTGCACCGATGTTGCTTCTCCGGTGCTCTACCTGACTGAGCTACGGGCCCTCCGGTTGACGAGGAAGCATTGAGTGTGAAAAGGATTTTGCACCTTTGAATCTTCAGACTCGGATAAGCAGGGGTTCGGCAGCCCGAGACCTCTTAAACTCCAAGCCCTTCCACATTAGTTCACAAGATGGTTGAACATGATACGAGCGAACTGCGGAACCATGATAATCTGCGCACTGTCACACGGTGAGGATCTCTTAGCAGCCATTGAAAAGGCTGCCACTAAGGCAGACGTCCGCTCAGGCGTCTTCATCCTCATGGGCGCATTGCAGAAAGCACGTTTTGGATTCTATTTGGAGGAGGGCCGGTTCGAGCCTATCGAGATTGAGCGTAATCTCGACATAACTTCCTGCATTGGAAACTTGGCGGAGGAAGATGGCAGACTGGTCATCCATGCGCACATGACAGTGTCTGACTCTGAAGGAAAAGTCTACGGCGGCCACGTGCTGTCGGGCTGCAGAATTTGGATCCGTGCTGAACTCGTGATTTTCCCGACGGAAGGCGTGCAGCTAAAGCGCAGCTACGACGCCGCTCTGGGACTTCACGTACTCCAAGCCTAATGCCGGCTAGTTGCCTCGGTGCAACCTTAAATTGCCTGGCGAGAGCCATTCACGCCCGTGATGGAAATGGAGAAGGTAGTCCTTTCTACTTCAGACGCTTCAGCGCCAGTTGCGCCCTACTCGCAGGCAATAAGGGTGGGATCATTCGTTTTCGTAGCCGGACAGGTTGGAATCAATCCAAAGACCGGTAAAGTCGTCTCGAGAGAGATCGGAGCTCAGACAAAGCAAGCGATCGAGAACCTGAAGGCTGTGCTAGCCACTGCCGGCATAGGACTGGAACACATCGTCAAGACGACAGTATTTCTCAGAAACGCAAGAGACTACAAGACGATGAATGAAGTCTACAGAGAGTACTTCGCAGACAAGCCGCCTGCAAGGACAACGGTTCAGGCCGTTCCGCCGGTGAAGGACTTTCTCATCGAGTTGGAGGCCATAGCTTACCTTCCATAGGCGACCTCGCAAATGGAGTAGCTCAGTCGCGCAATGTCGCTCACTCTAGCTGGGCCATGTCTGAGGGGCGTAGCGTCGCCTTATGAAACGCGGGACACGCCAAAGTCGCTCTGAGGGGAACACGAGTCGGAGTAGAAAAGAGCTAAGTTTAAGGTTCAACTTGTCCGTCGCCGCAACGGAGACAAAAGCATGAAACTCAAAGACAGAGTCACCATTGTCACCGGCGCGGGCAAGGGAATTGGAAAGGGTATCGCCACAGTCTTCTCCCGTCAAGGAGCAAAGGTTGTTGTGGTGGACTGGGACGAGGAGGCAGGCAAGAAGACCTCTGAGGAAATTCGTCGTTCCGGTGGTGACGCCTTCTTTGTGAAATGCGACGCGTCGAATGAAGAGCAGGTTAAGGCAATGATTCTGGCAGCCATTGCTAAGTACGGGCGGATCAACGTGTTGGTCAATAATGCCGGTATTGGCGTGTACAAGACGGTGCTCGACACGACGAGCGAGGAGTGGGATCGCTGTCTAGCGGTGAATCTGAAGGGCGTGTTTCTATGCTCCAAATACGCGATCCCGCATATCAAGGCGGCGGGCGGCGGCGCTATTGTAAACATCGCGTCGGTCCACGCGTACCAAAACGTAGGGGGCACGGCGCCCTACGCGGCCAGCAAGGCTGGCGTGGTCGCCTTGACGCGTGTGATGGCCATCGACTACGGCCGCGACAAGATCCGCGTGAATGCCATCTGCCCTGGCTGGATCTACACGCCACTCATCCAGAGCATCTTCGACGAGGCCCCCGATCCGGAGAAGGCAAGGCGCGAGGTTGAACACAGACAGATTCTCGGTCGCCTAGGCACACCGGAAGAAGTCGGCGAAGCGGCTGCTTTCCTCGCGAGCGACGAAGCGTCATACATCACCGGAGCCTCACTGATGGTGGACAATGGAATGACCGCGCAACTGGAAAAATGGTGATCTCCCATTACTGAGACGATGCTCAATACACAAGCTTACGCACGTTAGCCTCCAAAAGGGTACCTATCTGTTCTAGTCTCTGTCAGCGCCACTCAGAGTTCGTTGTTCAGAGACATTGTTTTCCTGCTTCTCAATCTTGAGAAACCTTAAGAACTTTGAACATTGCCTCTCTGTTACTAGCACGTTCAGAAGTGTCTTCAAATGACTCTTCTCAGCCGGACCTCCCGCAGTAGTGTTGAGCCTATGCCGGAGAAAGCTACGGTCGCCTCGATGGTCGCGCGGGACATTCCTCAAGCACGATTCGAGATCGCAGTCGACGCGGCAAAATGCACTGGCTGCGGCAGCTGTGAACTGATCTGCTCTCTGTACCATGATGGGGTCAACAGTCCCTCTTTGTCAAGGATGCGCATAATGAGAGATGCTCTTTCAGGCGAGAACTCCATAGAGGTTTGCAGCCAGTGTCAAGGGCCAGAATGCATGCAAGCATGCCCGGTGGAGCAGGCTATGATTGTTGACGAGAAAACAGGTGCAAGACTGATCGTCGACGAGGAATGTATAGGATGTGGGAACTGCTTTCGAGCCTGCCCTTTCAATGTTGAAGGCTCTGTCATAAAGCACAGGCCCAAGGAGAACGTCTACGTGAAGTGTGATCTATGCTACAAGAGAGAAACGGGGCCGGCATGCGTTGAGATTTGTCCGCAAAACGCCTTAAGCTACATCGAGCAGAGGTGATCTCGAAATGAATTACGGATGGGTAGGAAAGATCCTAAGAGTTGATCTAAGCTCAGGCAAGACAGACATCGAAGACACAGGCAGGTATGCAGAGAAATTCATCGGTGGAAGAGGCATAGCCGCCGCAATAGCCTGGAATGAACTTCACCCGGTGATGGATCCCTTCATGCCAGAAAATCGCCTGATATTCATGACGGGGCCGCTGACCGGGACTTCGGCTCCAGCGTCTGGAAGAACCGCGGTCTGCGGGGTCGCTCCTCAAGTATACCCTATCCCGTGGTTCACACGTTCGAACATGGGCGGGCAGTGGGGGTCAGAGCTAAAGTACGCCGGCTTTGATGGCCTAATCATTCGTGGAAAAGCGCAGAACCCCGTCTACATCTACATCAATGATGGCAAGGTAGAAGTAAACGATGCTAGGGATCTCTGGGGACTTGACACCTATTCGACGCAGAGAATGGTTTGGAACAAACACGGCAGAGATGCCAAGGTAGCGTGCATTGGGCCAGCTGGTGAGAGGCTAGCTCGCATTGCCGTGATCCTAACTGAGACAGAAAGCGCTGCAGGTCAGGGAGGGTTCGGCGCGGTCATGGGGTCAAAGAACCTCAAGGCGGTAGCTGTGCGTGGGACCGGCGGCGTAAGGATCGCAAGACCGGATGAGTTGATAGAGCTATGTCTGGAAATGAAGAAGGAGATGCCGACGGCTGAACACATACCCATAAAACCTTCGCTCGACCAAGAACGCGTAGTCGCCTACGGGCAACGCCTTCAGAACTGTAGCCACGCCTGCTTTGTCCAATGCCCCCTTAACCACTACTACAAATCTGTTCCAGGATTGGGCTCGCCAAGCCTTCTAAGCGGTCAGTTGCACTGCATCGGACCTGTCTTTGCCGGTGCGCCGAAAACGTTCTATGACTGGAATCCGGGGTTCAGGGCGGGTTTTGAGGCAGCTGTCCTATCGAACAAGTACGGGATCAACCAGTGGGAATTGATAATCGGCACGGTGCCCTGGCTTAGGGCAATGAAGCAGGCTGGCATCCTCACGCACCTAGACGGAGTGGAAATCGACCCCGACAACCCTTACTTCTGGTTCACTCTAATCAAGAAGATCGCGTACAGAGACGGCAGGCTAGCAGACGCGCTCTCTGAGGGAGGTCTCAGGGCAGCCGACATCCTCAAGATCGGGAAGAAAGAGGCCTCCGAGTTCTGGGTTCCGTACGGCTACACCGGACATTGGGATGGAAGAGGAGACCGCATAAACCCGATATTCTTCCCTGTTTGGATAGTGGCCGCGATACAGCTGGCGACAGATACGAGGGACCCCTTCAGCTCCTCTCACGGATACGTGGCAGGGGTGAGCCTCTGGTCCAACGTGTTGAAGTGGGATGACATCTATCGAATTGCTGACAAGGTCTACGGGTCTGACAGGGCTGTCAATCTACAAACGCCCTACGAATACAAGGCCCAGCCCGCAATATGGCATCAACATCGGAGTGTTCTGAAGGATTCTCTGCCCGTGTGTGACTGGGCTTTCCCGAGGATATACAGCCTGTCCAACGATGACCACTACGTCAAGGTAGCCACATCCAAAGAAACGATCTACGGGCCCTCGTTTGAACATCGTCTGTTCACAGCGGTCACCGGGACAGATTTGGCTCAAAACGATCTGGACAGAGCGGCGGAGCGAATATTCAATCTGGAGAGAGCTATCCAAATCAGGAGTCACGGTCGCTCAAGAAAGGAAGACGAATCTATCATTCCCTACTTCGAAACAGCAGAACATTTTGTCGGGCCAACCGGCAAACGGGAAAGCTTGGACAAGAAGAAGTTCGTCAAGCTGATGGACGAGTACTATGCGCTGAGGGGCTGGAGCGGTACGACGGGGCGCCCAACGAAAGAAAGACTCGTGGACCTAAATCTAGAAGATGTGTCAATAGAGATGGAGAAGCTCGGCCTAGTCTGAATCACTCGACGCCTTACGAATTGACGGTGACGGGATTTGCTCCTGCGCTTTCGCGGGTGGCTGATTGAGTATTTTGGCGAGCGGGAGGCCACCATCGAGGGCTCAAACCTGACTGTGAGAGATGTCCTTGCAAGGTTGGATAAGGGTGATGGAGAGATTCTGAGAGCGGTTGATCAAAGGGGCCTTTTCATGTCAGTGAACAGCAGGGTCGTCTACGACCTTGCCACCCAACTGTCGAATGATGACCTCGTCACGCTGTTTCCAATAGGCACGGGCGGATAGGATTTCCAGGTAGAGAGTTTGCGGTGGTTTGGTCGTATTCATCTCAATTTTTTTTCACGCAAGTCCAATTCCAGTTTTCTTGCAGAAGACGTGCGCCTTCTCTTCTCTGAAACCAACATAGACTCTCTGACCATGTCTAAACATGCGATCCTTTCCTGTTAGGCAGTTGAGTGTCGCTTTTCCAACCTTGACAGTGACGACTCTCTCGTCTCCGAAATTCTGCGTCAATTCTACTTTGCCTTCGAAAAACCTAGGCTCACGAGAATCATGCAGAATGACGTCCTCGGGCCTTACGCCTAACAGCAGCCCCTCAGTCATTGCCTCAACCCCTATTCCACGGACGGGCGCTGTCATATCCACGGTGAAGTCTGAAGCGTCGAGAATCCATCTCTCCCCCATCTGTTTCAGGCCGCAGTCAACAAGGTTCATTGTCGGGCTTCCTATGAATCGCGCCACAAAGACTGTCCTAGGAGAACTGTACAGTTCCCTAGGCGCGCCAATCTGCTCGATAACGCCGCCGTTCATGACCCCCACTCGATCTCCAATGGCGGTCGCTTCAAGCTCGTCATGCGTCGAGAAGATCATGGTTATTCCGAATTCTTGCTGAAGCCTCTTGAGTTCGACTCTGGTTGTCTCCCTGATCTTTGCGTCAAGGTTCTTTAGAGGCTCGTCCAAGAGCAGAATTCGCGGTTTCCTTACCAACACGCGCGCCAAGGCGACCCTTTGGAGTTCTCCTCCGCTATAGGTGCTCGGTTTTCTGTCCAGGAGATGCGTTATTTGAAGAAGCTCTGCTACCTCTCCAACTCTCTCCTTAACCTGATCGCTGCTTACCTTCTTGATCTCTAAAGGAAATGCAATGTTCTGAAATCCAGTCCGATTGGGGTAGATGGGGGGAACCTCGAATACCATTCCAACGTCACGGTCACCAGGAGGGACCGTGTTCACGATCTGACTACCTATGTAGACTTCGCCCTCGTCGGGAGCAACCAAACCAGCAATTATCTTGAGCAGAGTGGTTTTCCCGGCGCCCGGGGGTCCCGCAAAGACAAATAGCTCCTTGTCGGCGACTTCGAAGCTCACCTTCGTCAGTATTTCCTTTTTCCCAGCTTTCTTTGAGACATTTACAAATCGAAGTCCTACCATTCTTCCGGCGCTCCTCTATCAGAGGATCGCTTCCTCGGTCTTTTTGTCAAACAGGCGTATCTTGTCTTTGTTAAACGTCACCCAGACCTTGCTTCCGACGCCGACATCAGGCATTGAGTAGTCCTTGGCCAGAACTGTTATTCGGCCCATCTTAAGATGGTATATTGATTTGGCTCCAATGGGTTCTGCGAGTTGGACTGCAGCCTCAATAGCGCCCGAATTCGTCTTGTGAACCTCCACGGAAACGTCCTCAGGTCTTATCCCAAAGATCAACTCCTTCCCTTCGACTTTGTCCCGGACTGCCTCACCAAGTTCGGTGATGTCGAGTGCCAGATCTTCCGATTTCAAGACACCGCGTTCTTCACTGTAAACGAGTTCACAATCGATCAGATTCATAGCGGGGCTTCCGATGAACTTGGCCACGAACAACGTTCTACCATTGTCGTAGATCTCGCCTGTTGTTCCGATTTGGTCTATCAGGCCATTTCTCATGACCGCAATCCTGTCAGCCAGGGTCATCGCTTCCAGTTGGTCATGAGTTACGTACACCGTTGCTATTCCTATTTCCTTCTGCATCTTTCCTAGTTCAGCCCTCATTTTTTCTCGAGCTTTGGCGTCTATGTTGCTCAGAGGCTCATCCAGCAGTAGAAGTTTTGGATCCAGCACTATACTTCTCCCTACTGCCACTCTCTGCATTTCGCTTAGGCTGAGTTTCTTGCCTGCCACATCGAGAATGTTGTCGACGCCGACTAGTGACGCGGTCTCGTGGACTTCTCTCTTCAATTGAGCGAGAGGCATCTTCCTCACTCTAAGGCCGTAAGCGATGTTCTCGAAAACCGAGAGATGTGGAAATATGGCATAGTCCTGAAAGACGAGGCCGATCTCTCTGTTCTGAGGCGGGACATCGTTGACGAGTCTTCCGTCTACGAATACCTCTCCTGACGTTGGCACTTCGAGCCCAGCGATGATTCTCAAGGTGGTTGTCTTTCCACAGCCTGAAGGACCCAGGAGGCAAAGGGTTTCTTTTTCTTCGACTTGAAAACTAACATCTTTGACTGCTTCAAATGTTCCGAAGACTTTTCGAAGGTTCTTGACTAGCAGCTTAGGCATTTCGTGATCTCATCTGACCCTGCCGAATGTGAATCCTGTTACAAGATGCTTTTGGATCAAGTACCCTAGCACAAGAGAGGGGATTGTCGCGACAAGTCCTAGGGAAGCCATTGTGCCATACATCCTGCCCACGGCGCTCACATACTTGCTGATCTGTACAGGCAGAGTTGTCACCTGAGTTACGGAGATCACCAGAGCGAACAAGAACTCGCTCCAATTCAGTATGAATATGAATAACGCAGAGGCTACTAGGCCCCCTTTCGTGAGAGGAATCGTTATCTTTCTCAGAACGGCCCATGGGGTCGCCCCCTCTAGAAGCGCAGCTTCCTCCCATTCTGGCGGAATCTCATCGATGAAACCCTTCATCAACCAAATTGCGTATGTCAATGTGACAGCGGTGTACAACAGGATAAGCCCCACGTATGTATCTATGAAGCCAATGCTGGCGTAGAAGACCATCAGCGGCGCCACGAAAGTTGCCCCGGGAAGCATCCTAGTTAAGAGCGTAAAGAAGATAACGAAGGTCCCTCCCGCTCTATACCGCGAGACTCCGTAGGCGGCAAGGAATCCGACTAGGACCGCGAATATTGTTCCGAGTCCTGCAGCTATCAGGCTATTGATGAGGGGCCTCGTTATCGGTTCTGTGATCGACGTGAAGAAATAGCTACCGCCGATAGGGTTTGTCGGGACAAAGAGACTGATGTAGTTGTCGATAATCGGCTGTATCGGAATCAAGTTTGGTGCGTACCATTCGGCTGGACCTTTGAAGGATAGGGAAACCATCCAAGCTACAGGAGCCAGAGTCCATGCGGATACGACTATGAGAAGGAGATAACGACCAATACTTTTTGGCGCTACTCTTTTTCTTGCCACATCTCACACCTACTCGCGTTTCGCTTCAAGAGGCCTTATGGCCAATCTAGTCACGAGCGCAATCGCCACCATTATTAGCAGCGACACCGCGCATGCGTACGAGGTATTATGGTAGACTATCGACAGGTTGTACACGTAGAGCGATACGACTTCAGTTGAGTTTACCCCCGGTCCTCCTCGAGTCATTATGTACACTATGTCAAAGACTTTGAACGCTTCGAGTCCCCTGATGATTAGGGCCACAACCAACAGCGGTTTGATGAGCGGAAGACGGACTGTTCTCACAATCCTAGCGGAGGATGCTCCTAGGACCTGAGCAGCCTCTATCAGTCTGCTTGGAACCGCTGCCAACCCAGCATAGATTATGAGAAACATTAGTGGGGTCCATTGCCAAATGTCGGCAATCATTACCGCAAAGAATGCTAACACAGTGTTCGTAAACCAGTCGATCATGCCGCCTTCGCCGAACACCGGTTTCAGCAGCAACAGGTTCACGGGCCCGTAGTATTGGAACATCAAGTAGAACCCTAGGCCGACTACTACCCATGGCATCATCATCGGATACATAACGACCGACGTAAAGGCTTTCTTTCCACGGAAATCGCCCAAGAAGAGGAGCGCTATGCCGAGCCCGAGAAGAAATTCCACCGGCACCACCGCCGCGACGAAGATTGTCGTTCGAATCAATGCCCAGAGCAGCCTTGCGTCCCCAAATGCTTCCATGAACCTGGGGACTCCTGCGATTGAAGCATGCCACCAGTCGTAGCCTGAAAGCGGCTCCCACCTTGTGAAGCTCAAAAATATCATAATCGCGAAGGGAACTATTAGCACAAAATTCAGCACAAAATTGAGCGGAAGTGTCGAAAGTTTCTTGAAGCTTTCAGTTTTTCCCATCCATTGACTCAGTCTATCAATTCTCTTCATTGGCTAGGCTTCCAAAGAAAATACTTCTCAAAAAAAGGGGAAGGTTCAATCTTGGGTTGAATCTTCTAGCTCATGTATCCTTTTGCTTTCCAGACGTCTTGCACGTCTGGTGGATAGAGCGGAATCATCGATCTCCATGCTTCGAGCTGTGCATCTCTTCCCAGCCTGTCGGTTATCGGCTCCCAATCCTTGGCTGTGTCGTCCATCGCTGCCTTGGGGGTTTTGGCTTTGACGCACGCTGCGTTGACGTTCTTCGTAAGCTTGTCGAGGTATTCACTGGAACCTTTGATCATCAGGTCTGGAAATGAGTGAGCGATGCAATCTGCAAACACCTCCAGGAATTGCGGTGTGTACGCCTTCTCGAATGTCTCCCTGTACGGAGGCATAAACCAGCATTCTCTGAAGATGTCCATGATACCGACTCTGGAGACCGATTCAGCACCAACGACGGGGCTGGTAACCCATTGCCAGAACAGGTAGCCCAATTCTGGATATTTGCTATAATTGGATACGATGCCGATCCAGTTGACAGGGTTGTTCGCTGCCTTTAGCAGTATCTCTTTTCCACCGACGGTGACCTTGCTGCCAGGCGCTAGAGCTGAACCTGATTTGCCGACGACTGCTGATGTCGAAGGATCCTGTGCCCATTTTATCAATGACGGCCAAGCCATTGTAAGGACGGCTTTTCCTTCACTGTATCTCTTGTATAGACTCGCCCAGTCCATTGAAAGCGCGTCAGGATGCATGTAGGGCACGAGGTCCGCCATTACTTGGGTTGCCTCTATGCCCTCTTGTGTGTTTATCATTGCTTTCATGTCGGTTGGGCTGAACAGAATTCCTCCCTTTGATACGAAGATACACAGCCAAGTCGTGAATGCCGCCCAACCCGGATCAGCATAGAAGTATCCGCCATACACCTTCTCACCGTCCGGAGCTTTCAGATTCAGTTCAGTGAAAAACTTGCTTACGTCCTTGACCTCCTCCCAAGTGTCAGGCACCTTCAAGTCGTATCCAAACTTCGACTTGAATTGACCCGCGTAGTCGGGATTCTCGAGTAGGTCTTTTCTGTAGGTCAGTGTAAAGACATCAGCGTCCAAGTCCACAGCGTAGCGCCTTCCCTTGTACATCGTAGTATAGTCTGCTAGAGGCTCAATGACCGTCGTATCTGGGTATTTTGGACCATACTCAGGATTGTACTTGTTGTAGTAGTCTGTGAGATCTTTTGCCAAACCAGCCTCGATGACATCACCTTTCCATGTGCTGAAGATGGTGATTATGTCAATTGCCCCTGTCTTTGCCGTTGCCTCAGCCATCGCCTTAGTTAGGACATCTGGTTCACCGCCAAGTGTAACCACTTCAACCTTCGTTCCAGTTTTTGCTTCCCAGTCCGCAAAGAAAGGCTCAAAATTGTTCTTCGATCCAGCGACATGCAGGAGCTTGATTGTAGCGCCGGCGGGAACTGCGCCAGACGCGACAAGTTGCTTTGCTCCAGCCACAGCTCTATCCGAAACCTCCGCGCCAGGTAATGCTGGCGTTGTCGGCGGTGGCGTGCCAGTGACTGTAACCGTTTCGGTCAGGGTGCTGGTGGTGGTGAGCGTTGTTACCTCCGTCGGTTTTCCGAGATATCCTAACGCGCCACCAACAGCTAGCCCAACGATAGTTCCGCCCGCGACCTGCAGATACGTCCGTCTGGAGATTTTCTCTTCAGGTTTAGACATAGAAATTTTCCTCGTGCTTTTGAAAGGGCTAGAAGTGAGCTAATAAGACTTGCGACACGCCTCAAGAGCAGATCACTGTGGGAAGAGTTCGCCTGTTAGTTTACGGATGCAACCTAGCATGCGTTTCATCCTGTTGACAGCAAACGTTGAAGCTTGACCCCCGTCTTCTTGCGATCAAGAATTGGCTGCCGTCGTCGGTTGGCATGGGTCTTGACTTCGCGTCTTCATGCATCGTACACTTGCGTCCAAACCACGATTCCTCTGGGCAGAGCCCTTCCAAGTGACCTTGGGGCTATCGACCAGTACTCGAGGACACTCGATAGAGGATCGTCTTTTGGAAGCAGGGAGATGCAAGTCATAAATACAGCCTACACCAGTTCGCCGATGTGATCAAAATTGTCGTGGGTAAGGGAAGGGCTACTTGGGCTTAGCCCACTAATCTTTGGAATAATTGTACTCGTTATCAATAGTCTAATCGGAGGTCCTGTCAACCCCATCGATATCGTCACAGTAGGTGCCATGATTATCGTCGCAGTCTTGAGTCTTCACTGATCTGGAACAGCACCGACATGCTACCTACGATTTTGCCCGAGAGGATAGCCTTAACTTTCTGACGACCCCGACTAGGAGTGCAGCCTGAGGAGATATTTCCTGGGGGTGTGTCCGGAATAAATGGCGGAAGTAGATAGACTCCGATTGGAACGCTTACAGGCAAAGATGAGGACTGCCGGCCTAGACGCTCTGATCTGTCGGTTGCCCGAGAATGTTGTCTACCTGACGGATTACTGGCCCCACCACGGATTTTCTGTTGCTGTTTTGCCGAGAGAGGCAAAGCCGCTCCTCTTTCTGCCCGAGATTGAGACAGAGTACGCGGACCCGCGCTGGGCTGATGTGATCCCGTTTGGCTGGGGGTTGCTCAAGGACGCTGACCTATACGAGAACTACCGCCGGCTTCTGAAAGAGGCACACGCAAGGCTCGGTTCGAAGAGAGCACGAGTCGGAGTGGAGAGAAGCTTTGAGGTCGTAGGTTCAACCTATCGGTCAGCAGAGCCCGTTGTTCCCGCAGCACCATGGTGGCGCCTGCTTGATGACGTTCTCGCGGACGCCAGCTTAGTGGACGCAACCGATCTTCTGCAAATGGCCAGGGGGATCAAGACCGATTACGAGCTTAGAAAGCTGCGCGTCGCTAACGAAATCGCCGAGATGGGAATGTCGGAGTTCCTCGCTAGATTGCGGCCAGGCATGACTGAAGCCCATGTCGGGGCGCTAGTGGAACACAAGGTTCGCGCCGACGGCCCTGGCCACAAAGGTGCGCGCCTTGTACGCGCTTTGTGCGAAGTTGGTGCAGGACCCATAGGTAGCACGAAAGGGACATTGCTGGTTCCATCTACCACGCGAGCAATCACCGCGGGTGACATCGTGATGGTTGAATTAGCAACAGTCGTTGATGGCTACTGGTCAGATCTCACCTATGTCTCTGTGGCAGGCGAGCCTAATGACCGGCAGCGCGAGGTTCATAATCGCGTGCTTGAAGCACAGCAAGCGGCGGCAGAGACGATGCGACCTGGTGTGTCCTTCTCTGAGCCTGACAAGGCTGCCCGCCGGGTGCTCGAGAAGGCTGGCCTTGGACAATACTTTGTTCACATCACCGGTCATGGCGTCGGTCTGCGCTACCATGAGTTCATTCCGTTTCTCATGCCGGGCGCGACTGGCATCTTGGAAGCAGGGATGGTAAGCAGCTTAGAGCCGGGCGTATACATTCAGGACTTTGGCGGAATCCGCATTGAAGACAATGTAGTCGTTGGCGCCGATGGGCCGATCTTCCTATCCACGCCCCGTAAACCCTGGTAGGCCATCTCCGTTCTAATTAGTCGCTGTCAGTGACATCGAAGATTCGCCGTCAATCTCTCGGCCTTGAGATCGACACACGCTCGTTCCTGAAGCTCAAGTTCTTGCAAGATCGTATTCTGCCGCCCTAAATGTGGCCAGCTCTACAGGAAGAACATCAAGACAAATCGCAACGTCACGTCTCAGAGCGCCGAGTGCGACAATCAAAGTTGAGAAAGCGAAGATCTCTGAACACAAGCCGGAGTGACGGCATGGGCGACCACCGAAAACCTCTTCAACACTGAGTTCTTATCCCAGCGGCTTGACGAACGAGATTTGAGGCTCGTGACTTATTCCGCCAGTGGCAGGAGCAGAGTTGGGGCGGTCATCAGGAACCTTGTTGTAGAC
>Ga0209725_1000651_pt1 | contig 20847 bp, 14 predicted proteins | sample I18A1metaG_FD_184145 | JGI IMG/M metagenome (GOLD analysis project Ga0209725, IMG submission 184145) | Lake sediment bacterial and archeal communities from Gulf of Boni, Indonesia to study Microbial Dark Matter (Phase II) - ​I18A1 metaG... | ecosystem: Environmental > Aquatic > Freshwater > Lake...
CCCAGTAAGAGAGTACGAATTCCTGAAAAGAGGATATGGAGTCAATCGAAAGATCATCGCATACAACTCGTTTCTGATTGTTGGTCCAGCAGAGGATCCGGCAGATATCGCGGGGAGTTCTCCAACTGAGGCGTTCACGCGGATGAGGGCCGCTGGACTCGAGGGGAAAGCGATTTGGGTTTCAAGAGGCGACGACTCGGGAACTCATGCAAGAGAGAACACACTCTGGAAGAATGCTGGATTCGACCTTAACCGACTGCGAACGGAACCATGGTACCTAGAAACAGGTAGCGGCATGACATCCACCCTTAAGATGGCTGACCAGAAACGCGGATACACACTCACAGATGTGGGCACATATCTCCTGAACTCTAGAAACCGCAACATCGATCTCACGAGACTCGTCGAGTCTGGGAAGGATCTACTGAACGTCTACAGTGTCATCGCTGCCAATCCGAACAACCCAAACATGACAAATGTGAACTTCGAGGGTTCGATGCGACTCATTAGGTACTTGGTGTCGAGCGAGGGGCAAGACCTCATCGCAGACTTCGGCCTCGAGGAATACCGGGAGGGTCTGTTCAAATCCTACTTGAACCTTGCTGGTAATAGAAGCGATTCTCAGCTTCTCGAGTGGATACATGAGATCGCGTTCTTTGAAGATTCAGAATGCCCCCCACAGTTTCGATATCAAGCTGAAGATCTTTACTCCGCTGGGGCTCGCTGCTCAATCTTCCTGATGTTCATTGACGCCCAATTCTGGGAGAGGAAGACAGAGTATTGGATCCAGTCATTGAAGGCATAGTGCGCGGCATCAATCTCATATTGACGGGCAACCCTGAAGTCTTGACCATCACAGCACTGTCCCTCGTCGTCTCCGGATCCGCGACCATTCTGTCATGTGCTTGGAGCATTCCGATTTCTCTTGGTTTGTCGCTTAGGAGCTTTCACGGAAAACGGATAGCGAAGGGGCTGTTCAATGCTCTGATAGGTGTCCCAACCGTCGCGTTGGGATTGTTCTTGTATCTGCTGCTCTCCAGAACGGGCCCTCTTGGATATTTTCAGCTGCTGTACACGCCTTCCGCGATCATGATCGGCCAATCCATACTCGTCACGCCGATCGTCGTCAGTTTCTCCGCGAGCGCGTTGGAATCCGTAGACCCAGAGTTGAGAAACCTCGCAAGAACGCTCGGCGCGTCGGATCTTCAAACCTATCAAATCATCATCAAGGAGGCGTTCTGGGGAGTCACACTCGCAGTCATAGCTGCGTTCAACCGAGCGTTCGCTGAGCTGGGCATTGCGATGATGCTCGGAGGTAACATCCGAAGCGTGACCCGCGTCCTCACGACCGCAATAGCGTTGGAAACCTCGCGGGGTGATATCGCTCTCAGCGTCGCGCTGACCTTGGTCCTACTCGTCGTAACCATGTCAGTAAGCATCGCAATCAATCTCGCAAGGAAGTCAACACCGTGACGCCTCAGATAGAGACCGCTGAGGTAACGAAAGACTACGATGGACTATGCGCCCTTGACCACGTCAGCATTGCCGCACAACTCGGGCAGACCACATCGATCGTTGGAGTGAACGGAGCTGGCAAGACCACTTTGCTCAAGATCCTTGCTGGACTCGATTTTCCTACCAGTGGCATGGTGCTCCTCCAAGGGCAAGAAGCAAATTCAGACCAGCTTAGGACTCATTGCACACTGGTATTCCAAAGGAACATGATGTTCGGCTCCAGTGTGTATGACAACGTAGCCTATGGTTTGAAGATCAAGCAATCATCCTCCGTCGATGTTCCAGAAAAGGTCCGATCGGCACTTGCCCTCGTAAACCTGCAAGGGTTCGACCGGCGAAATGCTCGTAAACTGTCTAGTGGAGAGCAAAGACGCGTATCGATCGCACGTGCGTTAGCGGTTGATAGAGATGTCTTACTACTGGACGAGCCCACAGCTAACTTGGATCCCGCGAATACGATCATTATCGAGCGTGCCATCAAAGAATGCGCCCAATCACGGGCGGTCGTGTTGAGTACACACGACCTATTGCAGGCTCGACGGCTGTCCGACCGCATGATCCACCTCTACAGAGGACGGGTAGTCGAGGAAGCAGAACCGCATCGTTTCTTTGCGAAACCCCAACACGAAGCTACAAGACTCTTCATGAATGGGGAGCTCTATTTCTGAACAGCAGGGGGCTCCGGATGTGACGAGAACCCACCGCGAGGGCGTGAAGCTGAATCCTCTTTGTAGCGTATACCTTGGTTTGGGAAACCGAAGGGTGATCGGCGACCTAGAAGCGCGAATTCTCAGAACCGCAGAACAGACTGGAAATCTATCGCAGACCGCGCGTATCCTTGACTTGTCTTATCCTTTCGTTTGGAACACGATCTCAAGAATTGAACGAATGCTGAACCAGAAGATCGTCGCAAGAGAGCGTGGAGGCGTAAAGGGAGGTAGGGCGGAGCTAACGAGCGAAGGCAAACAGCTACTTCACATCTACTCGGACCTTGAATCGAAGGTTCACCGTTTTCTGGCAGGGGAATACTTGGCGCGAACGTACATGCCGCGGACTGGGCGATCTCGCGCCAACCTCACATTCGTGGGCAGCCACTGCGTAGTGGTTGAGAAGATACTGTACTCTATGCATGAGAGCAACCCAAGGATGATGTATAACATGGTCAATGTTGGTTCGTGGGGTGGCCTGACGGCCATCATGCTGAGAGAGGCTGACCTGGCTGGCGTACACATCTTTGATGAGGAGGAATCGAGATACAACGCGCAACTGCTTTCGAAGTATTGGCTTTCGCAGTCATGCGTCCTTGTGCGTGGCTACATGAGACAGCAATGCCTCATGGTCAGGAAGGGAAACCCCAAGAAGATCAGGGGAGTCGATGACCTGCTACGACACGACGTGAAACTCGCGAATCGTAACATTGGATCCGGAACCAGAATGCTGCTGGACCGGAAACTGCACGAGCTTGCGAAGACGAAACACATAGAGTTCTATGCGCTAACAAGGCGTATCAGAGGATATGACTCAGAGATGATGACGCACAGGGACATCGCAGATGCAGTGACATCGAGACGTGCAGACGTTGGTATCGGCCTAACATCAGTCGCTTCAGAGACCGGCCTCGACTTCATTCCTCTCGCTGAGGAGGTCTACGACTTCCTAGCAGAGAAGAGAGTGAGGAATCCGTATGTGCGTGAGTTCTTTCGTGTCTTGGGATCGAAGCGATTCCAAGGACGAGTTGGATCCTCTACCCCAGGTATCACGTTCCTAGAACAAACCGGCAAGATTGTTCACTAGGGGACTCTTATCGCTGATCTGGAGTTGACACGAGAGAACTCAGCCGAAAGGAAACAGGGAGTCACAATCGTCCTACATCGGTAAATACAGTCATAGCGATAACATAGTCTTTCATCGCGTCGTGCGGAGCCGAAAGTCTCATAACGCGGTCGAAGATTTGCACGCGCGACAGAGCGATGAGCAAAGAGAGCGGACCGGAAACCGTCGAGACTCTACTTCGAACAAAGGAAGTCTTTCCACCGCCGAAGACAATTCTCGAGAAAGCTTGGGTGAAGGACTACGACTCGGTTTACAAGGAATCGATCGCCGATCCTGAGAAGTTCTGGGCGAAGGTCGCAGGGGAGCTAGAATGGTATAAGCGCTGGGACAGAGTTCTCGAATGGAACTATCCTTGGGCGAAGTGGTTTGTCGGCGGACAGTGCAACATCATACACAACGCACTTGACAGACACCAGAACACACCGACAAAGAACAAGAATGCCATACTCTGGGAAGGCGAGAACGGAGAGACACGCACGATAACATATGGCGAACTCAACACGCTCGTCTGTAGATTTGCAAACGTCCTCAAGAGTCTAGGCATCAAGAACGGCGACAGAGTAGCCGTATACCTCCCGCGGATTCCTGAACAGTTCGTGACGATGCTAGCGTGCGCCAAGATCGGCGCGATCCACACCGTCGTCTATTCAGGGTTCAGTGCAGGCGCACTGCAAGAACGAATCAAGGATGCGGAGGCGAGACTTCTCGTCACGGCTGACGGATCCTACTATCGCGGAAAAGTCCTCGCTCTCTCAAAGATCGTCAGCGGACTAAAGGATATCCCGACGGTCAAGAACGTCATCTATGTTAGGAGGGTCAAGACCTCCATAGAACAGCCTCCAGCTCCCGAGTTGTATTGGGACGAGTTGATGGCCAAGGCTTCCGACAAGTGCGAGACGGAGCGGATGGCCTCTGAGGATCCACTGTATTTCCTCTACACGTCCGGAACAACTGGGCGGCCGAAGGGGGTCGTTCACGCTCACGGCGGGTACATGGTTGGCCTCTATCTCACCTCGAAATGGATATTTGATCTGAAGGACAAGGATGTCTACTGGTGTACAGCGGATCCAGGATGGGTGACAGGGCACAGCTACATTGTCTACGGTCCGCTCATCAACGGCGCAACAGAAGTATTCTACGAAGGTGCTCCCGACTTTCCCGATCCCGGGCGTTGGTGGTCGATTGTTCAGAACAAGAAGATTACAGTACTTTACAGCACCCCCACGGCGATACGTGCCCTGATGAGGTTTGGCGAAGAGATACCGAAGAAGTATGATCTGAGCAGCCTCAGACTACTGGGATCGGTCGGCGAACCAATCAACCCCGAGGCATGGTACTGGTACCACAAGAACATCGGTCGCGGACGATGCCCGATCATGGACACTTGGTGGCAAACGGAGACAGGAATGATCCTGATTAGTCCTCTGCCTTGCCTGCCTCTGAAAGCAGGCTCGGCCACGAAGCCGTTCCCCGGCATAATAGCGGAGATCATCGACAAAGAGGGAAACATCCTTGCACCGTTCAAGGGCGGCAACTTGGCAATCAAGACCCCTTGGCCTGCGATGATGAAGACGATACATAAGGACCCGGCTCGATACGAGGTGTACTGGAACACCATCAAGGGCTGGTACGTTGCCGGCGACATAGCGAGCAAAGACGACGACGGATACTTCTGGGTCAAAGGTCGATCCGATGACGTGATCAAGACTTCAGGCTACCGAATCGGAACCGCCGAGGTCGAAAGCGCACTCGTCAGTTTCCCAGCCGTGGCAGAAGCAGCCGTAATTGGCAAACCTGACCCGCTGAAGGGTGAGATCATCAAGGCTTTCGTCCTGCTGCGTGTAGGATATCAGAAATCACCTACAATCATCGATGAAATGAAGAAGCACGTGAGGACAGTCATGGGCCCAATCGCGATACCCGCAGAGATCGACATAGTCGACTCGCTACCCAAAACGAGAAGCGGCAAAATAATGCGGAGACTCCTTAGAGCGAAAGAGCTCGGACTCCCGATCGGCGACATCTCAACTCTCGAAGAATAGCTGAATTAGTCTGGAGTGGCCCTTTTCTTCTTCATCCTATGCTAGGTCAATTCATGGACTCTAGGAACACTTGTAGTGTATGACCCACGCGTTCCAGACTTTCAGCGCTAACCTTGTCGTCCGTGTCCGCGACTGTATGCCAGAATGGGTAGTCGAAGTCTATGATGTCGATGGCAGCGATGCCCCGGTCTGCAAACGGGAGATGGTCATCTATGATGTACCAACGCACACGAGGGATGAAGTGGTCACCGTATCCGAGCTGTGCGGCGATCGCCCACACCTTCTCTGACAGTTGTCGGTCAGAGTTACCGTCGAAGTAGATCTGCTGGTCAGAATCGCCAACCATGTCCAAGAGAATCATCGCTTGCGGCTGAACTGTCAGGCTCTTTGCCATGTAGGTCGAGCCGACGAGCCATTCCCAGCCGTTGATATCCCCGTTGTCTTCTGCATCGAAGAATGCCAGCCAGATCTCGTGCTGAACCAGACGAAGGTTGAGGACTCGTGCGAGTTCGAGAAGAACAGCAACCCCGGACGCACCGTCGTTGGCTCCCGGAACTGGGTCACGTGGATGAGCTGAATCCTCGTCTGCCCAAGCTCGAGTATCGTAATGAGCGCCCAAGATGATGATGGGGCCCTTCCCCACGTTGGCTCGTCCAATCACGTTCCGAACCGGAACACCCCTATACGTGAACTCTTGAAACTCGGCGGACCAGCCGGCTTCCTCAAGCTGCTCGGCGATGTAGTCACCTGCCTTGCGATTGCCTTCTGTTCCAACAATGCGAGGACCAAATGCCATTTGCGCAATGACATGACGATAGGCTCGTTCCCCATCAAACCTTGTCTGCGAGGGCAATGTGACATCGCTCTGTTGCCAATAGAGCACTGACACCATGACGATGACAAGCAGAACGATTGCCAGCAGATACATCAATCGCCTTTTATGCACTGCATTTCTCCTCCGAGTTCCACACCCTATTCAGAAATGTCGTCTCGCAACTCTAACAGTGCAGAATGATATCAAGAGAATGGTGAGAACCCGATCGACACATATAGTCCACCAACATGCGAGTATCGAAAACTGAGGAATACAGCTGCAACGATGATGACTTGAACCAACTCATCACGATTGGCTGTCTTCTTGGACTCGAAGGCATCGGATCTTGGAGGCGCCTAGAAAGAGAGACGACAAGTGGCTTTGGACCTTTGTTCCAATCAACGCCGCAATAGGCGGGTTCAGCACACTCCTTCCTCTCTTCATCCTAGAGCTCGGTGGAACCGTCATCGATGTCAGCAACATCGTCTCCGCGTATAGCCTGGCTTTGATTCCGTCATCGATCCTGTGGGGAATCGCCGTGGACAAGAAAGCCACGCGAAAACCGTTCATCACCTACTGCTACTTGGGAATCACCGGTCTCTTAGTCGCCGGTTTCTTCATCGCGGACTTGGGTGCAGTGCTACCACTCTATGTCGGCTATGCTCTTGTTTCTACTGCAGCAAGCCCCGCAGTCAATCTCATCCTGATCGAGTCCACATCAAAGAAGGAATTGTCAATGTCGTTTGCGAAGTTCTCGTCCCTGACGTTCGTTGGGCTTGCGGCGGGGGTCATACCCGGCACTCTTTGGACGCTGTTTCTGCCTCTCAGAGCATACTTCCTGCTCTGCGCTGCTCTAGCAGGAGTCTCAGTACTTCTCGCTGCAAGGTATGTCGTCGAGCCGGAGTTTGTGCTGGAACGAAGAATCGTCGCTCTCAGTCAGGAGAGCCTCGTAGCAAAGCTGAGGACCGTGTCGATGATATTCATCACGATTCCTTCACTGGATGACATCAGATCGTTCTGGAAACTGATGCGAAGCGTATTGACAAGACATCTCCCGTTGCTGTATTTCTCTTTCTTTCTCTTCTATTCGGCATCCGGGCTATTCTTCACATCGTACACTCCATTCCTGAAGAGTCTACGGATGGATGATTCAGGCGTGTTCACCGTCTTCTCGACGCTCTTCGTCCTGCAAGCTATCATCTACCCGTTCACCGGTCGAGCCTGCACACGCTTCGGTGAAAGTCGGGTCGCGCTGGCATCTTTGTGGCTTCGCACATTTGGTTTCTTGGCGGTTACTGCAATAGCTCTCCTCACATTGGCGGGTTCGCGCTTGCTAGTCGGAAGTGTACTATCGATTGCTGCGCTCGGAACAGCCTACGCTTTCTACAATACATCATCGTCAGTTCTGCTATTTCGAAGTCTCGCCGCGGGAAAGCAGGGCGAATTGCTCGGTGTGTACAGCGCTCTGATCGGTATCGCATCTTTCGGAGGCGCGATCGCGTCCGGATATCTCTCATTTCGCTTCGGGTACGCGGTCACCTTCCTCGCCACGACGATCTTCGTGATCGGCTGTGCTCTAACATTGAGATCTGCTCTTGAAGCGCATTCCCAATCTGGCTAGCGGGTTGCGTACGCTCGTAGTTTCTCCTCGAAGACTGAGCGTGTTGGGAATCCAAGCGAGCAGGCGTAAGTGTTGAAGTCCAGCAGGCTCTTGCCGTTTCTGAGAGCCTCTCGTTGGATGCTTGCCACGCTCTCACCCAATATTGCGTAGGTGGAGGCGTATCCGGGACCGTTCCCTTGGTGAGCGGGGAAGACCTGGTGATAGACGAGACTCTTGCTCAGCCCAGTTTCCTTGTTGGCCCAATCAATGAACTCCATCAGATTCTGCTTCCCGGAGTTGATGCGCGCATCCGCAACTACACGTAGGAAGCGGAGTATTCTCCAGAGATGCGTGAAGAATCTGTACTCCTCGAAGATGGCCGCTGCTCCACCGTATCTGGTCAGGAACTTGACGAAAGCTTGTTCTGTTCTTCTGGGCTTTCTCTGCTCGAGATCATTCAGGTAGTATAGGAACTCCAGTTCTCTGTGGAATGATATGCCTTCAGAAGTTGCGTTGCCAGCCATCGACGTGAGCATCTCGGTGAGCGTGGGTTTTGCTCCAAATGAGAGGGCGGAGTTCGATGAGTGGAGGCAATGCCCGTACTCCTCATGGACTAGAAGGTTCAGAAGTTCGGCCGGGGATGTGTCAGGCGCTCTCCTGGGATCGGTGGTTGCCATGAAGATTTGGAATGGCTTCTTGGTGAGGAAGTCCATGGACATGGCGCCTCCCGATGGGAACATCCCGGACAAGTAGGTTGGCGTTTCCACAACTCTAGTACGATAGTGCGGATTGATCTTCACTATGTTCGCGTTGACGACTTTGACAACGTGCTTCTTGAGTCCGTTGATGTAGCCAACGACCCGTGACGCTTTCAGAGCCTTCTTCTTCGATATTGTGTGAGCAACAACCTCAGCTCTTCCCTCAACGCCAAGTTTGCCAGCCAGTCCCTCAACCTCACGCTTGAAATCCGGCAGCTCTCTGTTAAGCATCGAGAGACCTCTGGCCTCAAGCTCTCCCGGCGATTCGCTATAGTCGAAAAGGTTGGTTAGCGCGTCAGCAAAGTATTCGCTTCTGCCGAGATCGCACCCTTCTTTCGAACAGACCTCGATGATCTCGTCGAAGCCACTATTCTTGAAATCACTCACACCGTAGCTCTTGGAATACTCATTGACGGCACTTGCCAAGTCGGTGAGTGCTGACCGTAGGAACTTGCTCCTAGTCTGCTTCTGGATGGTTTCCGCAACCTCAATTACACCTGCACATCTAATGGAGGTGAGGATCTTGATGCCGGTCGGACATGACTTACTGGCCACGCTCGACCTGTATGCTGTCATTGCTTTCGTGGCGCAGTTCGCCAGCGATGTGAGGTGATTTGGGACGATTCCTTCCTTGATGAGATGTCCGAAGAAGCCTTCGATCGCCTGATCAGGCACGATGTGTGCCTCGCCAGCCAGTGCAAGTTTCACATTGGCTTTGAGAGAAGCCAGAAACCTCTGTTCAGATCTTGTATTAGCTTTTGCCTCCAGAGCATCCAACTTGCGAAGCAAGCTCTCCAGGTGAGCAGCATCGGCCACAAGCATTTGGCCAGCGAATTCGCACAGACCGCTGATGAAGGCGCCGGTGGGTGTCAGTTCCTTCCAGAGATCAAAGATCGATGCTTCAACTTCGTTCTCAGGCTTGAATGACAAGTCGACATCATCATAGTCCTCGCCTAGTGCTGGTCAGTTGTTTATGTGACCTTCTCTCGTGGAGTTCGGTGACCATACTCGGTCGGGAGTTCTTATATATGCGAAACACCGAGCCCTCTCTCACTCCGAATTGGAGATGAAATTACCAATGTCTTCTAAGAGGTCCGCAATCTCGCAAGCTACTGCTGTGCTGATTCTCCTAGTGATCATCTTCGCGGCAGTGGCCGGAGCCGGCTGGCTTCGACCACCAGAAGTCGTAACCACTACAACAACGGTAGGTGCCGCTCAGACGGTGACTGTGACAGCAGCACCACCTCAGAAGACCAGCCTAACGGTCAGAGCGGTCTTCCAGACACCCATCAGTGAACCATGGGATGGCGCCATACATGCCGCGATCTTGGCCGTTGTCGAAGAGTACAAGGGCCGTGGCATCAGTATCGACTACAAGTTCGTCGACAGAAAAGTGGATCCCAAAGAGTACGAGCTAGCCCTACGCGACGCAGCGCAGACGGCCGACATCGTCTTCCTTGACGCGTTCCTGAAGGAGGACATTGCGCGCCGAGTCGCCAAGGATTTCCCGAAGGTTGCGTTCGCTGCTGGCAGTGAGTTCTTGCCTGTCCAGCCGAACTTCGCAGTCTTTGATAACTGGCTGCACCAACCAGCGTTCCTCGCTGGCATCTTAGCAGGGAAGATTACTCAGACCAACAAGATCGGCGTCGTCGCTGCTATGGAGATCAACGAAGTAAGTAGGATCGTCAATGCATTCATACTGGGCGCGAAGACAGCAAACCCGAACGTTCAGGCTAGGGTAGTGTACCTGCTGGGCAATATTCCGCCTGGTGACTCACCTTGGTATTCTCCAGCAACAGCGAAAAGACTTGCCGGCGTCCTGATCGACTCAGGAGCTGACGTGATCTTCGCTGAACGAGTCGGAGCGGAGGAGGCAGCCATGGAGGCAAAGCGCGCAGGCAAGGCCGTATGGGTAGTCGGCAACATGGCAGACCAGTACGAGCGAGCACCCGACGTTACCATCACCAGCCTAGTCTGGGACATGAGGCCTACTGTGCGTGTGGTTGTCCAGCGTGTCCTCGCCGGAACATTCGAGGCGGATAACTTGGGAACCTATTCTTGGATGTCGTTCGGCGGTTCCTACCTAGCTGACTTCCATGCGTTTGGTGCTCCTTCCACACCTCTGACTCAGGACATCATCAATACAGTCAAGGACTGGGAGAACAAGATCCTCTCTGGCCTGACGTGGGTACAGATCGTAGAGACCTCAGCCAAATCTGACTACTAGGCTCGAACTACCTTCCCCAACTTTTTTCTTGTCTCTCGTCTACGACAGAGTGGGGAATCTCTTTCCGCGTTGAGGAGAAGGGCATGGCAGATGACAGCTCGGCTGTTCGACTGGTCAACGTCTCCAAGACCTTTGTTGGCGGCGTAAGGGCGGTCGACGACGTAACCCTCAACCTAGCCGGCGGTTTAGTCTATGGCTTGGTTGGACCGAACGGTGCTGGAAAATCCACGCTGACTAATCTGATCTCAGGCCTCTATGCGCCAGACAATGGCTCCATCTATGTAGGCAGGATTTTGGTGACTGGTTTCCACCTCGCGCTCAGCGAAGGAGTCGTCAAGGTCGAGCAACACCCCAGCCTCGCACCAGCCCTGACTCCTCTGGAACACTTGGCTCTCCTCACACCGAGTATCTTCTACGACGCAACTGTACTGAGGCCACGGGCAGATCAGATCTTGAAACAACTAGACGCGACAGTGGACCTCGACAGCACAATCGAAGATCTCCCGATCAGCCAACAGCGAGTCTTCGAGATAGTTCGTGCGGTCATTCTCTGCGACGGCTTTCTTGAACTGCACAAGAGGCCGATCCTAATTCTGGACGAGGCAACGGCATTCCTTCCTTTGCGGCAAAAGGACAGAGTAAAGATGCTGCTGAGGCAGCTCGCAGAGAAGGATTGCACAGTCCTCACAATATCCCATGATCTCTCCGAAGTCATCGATATGTCCGACGAGATTCTCGTGATGACTGCGGGAAGGATCGTTTCAAGACATGGCACTCGCAGCTTGGACGTCACGCAACTTGTGAAATCGATGTTCGAGGCAGTTCCTGTGAGCGAGATTGCTGCGGCTCGTGAGAGCTTCCGTCCAGTGGATGAACGGGCGCTGCAGATCGAACGACTTGAAGTCAAGGACTCGCGCGGCAATCTGGTAGTCCACAACCTGAGCCTCGAGGTTTTGAAAGGTGAGATGCACGGAGTTGCTGCCATCCCGGGAACCGGGGAGAAGGAGCTGGCCGAATGCCTTCATGGCACAAGAAGAGCCGAAGACGGGCTAATTCTGCTCTTCGGGAAGAATGTCACCGACCTCAGCATCGAGAAACGGAGAGAAGCTGGCATATCGTTGCTGTCAGATGATCGCATTCGTGACGGACTTGTTCCTGAGGCCAACGTCGAAGACAACCTTACACTCGGAAGAGAACAGGTCTTCACGCACCTTCACGGGATGTTGGTCGATGAGCCAGCCAAGGAACGGTTGGCGACTGAGCTCATTGGTGACTTCTCCATAGTAAGTCGGGGGCTGAAGGCGCCAATTGGGTCGTTGTCTGGGGGAAATCTGCAGAGGGTCTGTCTCGCGAGGATACTAGGCCGAGAGAGCCAGCTCCTGATCGCTCTGCACCCCACGGTCGGACTTGACCCGATGGGAACCAAACTCTTCTTCGACAAGGTAGCCGAGAGGAGACGGCAAGGTCTTACAAGCCTGATATTCTCACCAAACATCAAGGAACTACTCGCTGCCTGCGACCGAATATCCGTCATGTCGAATGGCAAGATTGTTGGAACCTACAGGCCCGAAGAAAAGACTCTCGAAGAGCTCGGCTTACTGCTAAGCGGGGTAGCGTGACGCTATGATCACCTTCGCCCTACAGAAGCGGGAACCGCTTGCATTCGCTTGGCGTATCCTGCTACCGGTCTTTGCCGCTGTGCTGGCTCTTGCCACTACGTCGATCTACATCGTGATCGCAAAGGGTGATGTGATCCAAGTCTACTACTACCTGTTCACATGGCCTCTCGAAAACGCAACAGAGGTGCTAGTGACAGCTGCTCCTCTCCTTCTGCTCGCTCTGGCCGTGATGGTTGCTTTCCGTGCTCGGTTCTGGAACATCGGACCTCATGGGCAGTTCATCGCTGGTGGTCTCATGGCTGCCGTGGTTGGTGTACAACTGGGAGATCTCCCCTCGATCGTTCTGATGCCACTCATCTTGGTTTGCGCTTGGCTCATGGGCTCGGCCGTGGCTCTCATCTCGTGGTTCCTCAAGGTCAAGCGAAACCAAGACGAAGTGCTGACGACGATCTTGATCTGGTCCGCTGTTCTGCTTCTCAATGCTGGACTGCTGACAGGTCCACTGCGTTCACCGTTTACGACGTATCCGCAGTCGCAGGAGATCTCGGCCAACGCGATGTATCCGATCCTGATCCCGGGCACGAGACTGCATTTGGGGACTATTGTCGCGTTCGTCATTCTGGCGCTTGTATGGTTCATTTTCAGTAAGACCCCCTTCAAGACCAAGGTGATCGCGGTAACTTCACCACGCGTCGCCACGCTTGAGGGGGTCAGTGTCTCACGCGTCTACTTCTGGGTGGCCTTCCTGAGCGGTGGAATTGCTGGTTTCGCAGGCGCCAACGAGGTCATGGGAATCTTACACTATATGACACCGTTCGTCGGACCCAATTACGGTCTTGTTGCGCTCGCAACCGCCATGCTAGGAGGGCTGGACGCGATCGGCGTCACAATCGCGACACTCTTCTTCAGCATGCTGATCAATGGCGCCAACGCAATGAGTTGGACAACGGGAGTTCCGTCGTTTCTGTCCGACATCATCCAAGCACAGACGCTTGTCTTTCTCCTGATCCTAAACACTTTCAACGGCTATCGGATCGTCTTGAAGAGGACGCCTCCTCGGCAGAATTTGCCAGCTACGAAGATCGTGGTTCCTCGGCCTGTTGCGCCTCAACGTGCCAGCCTAAGCTCGCGGAGGATTGGCATGTCTCAGCTTAGACTCCCAATCTTGATCGTAGGTGTCCTTGTTATCATTGGGGTCGTGGGGTTGCTGTTCCCTGATTTCAAAGGAAGCAGTGCCGAGAGTCTTCTTGCGAACGTACTGGGCACGTCGATCATCATCTCGACTCCCATAATCCTAGCTGCCCTCGGGGAGACGCTCTCCGAGAAGGCTGGAATCATAAACCTAGGCATACTCGGAATAATGATCTCGGGTGCAGCTTGGGGGTTCATGAGCGCCTACTTCACCGATTCGTTCGTGAATGGAGTGATCTTTGCAGCAGTGACCGGCGCAGCGTACGGGTTACTCCTATCGCTCCTAATTGTGACGCTCGGTGCCCAGCAACATATCGCCGGTATAGCCATCACCTTCTACAGCATGAATGTCGCCTACTTCTTCCACCGTGTCCTGATCGGCGCGCCACTTGTCGAGCCCACGGTTCCGCAGACGCCCCATATCGAGATTCCTATCTTGGACTCTCTGCCCATCGTTGGAGTGCTCTTTCGTCAAGTGCCATACGTGTACATGGCGCTCTTCATCATTCCAGCATTGACGTTCTTCTTCTTCCGCCGAACAAAGTGGGGACTGATAGTTCGAGCCGTGGGGGAGAATCCACGAGCAGCAGATGCGTCGAGAGTTCGCGTTCACTTGGTAAGGTATCTCGCGGTGACGTTGGGCGCCGCCTTGATGTCCGTTGGCGGCGCGTTCTACTCTCTAGTGGACCTGCGCTCCTTCAACCTGAACGTAGGCGGCGAATGGAGTTGGATCGCCTTGGCACTCGTAGTCTTGGGCAATTGGAACCCATTGTGGGTTCTCGTTGCTTCCGTTCTGTTCGGCGCGCTCAACGCCGTGCAATTGTGGTTAGTCGCGACGGTCGTTCAGATACCGTTCCAGCTGTTTCAGACTGTACCCTATGCGCTCACCATAGGCTTGTCTACGCTCTTGGGTAAACTGGTTCGACCGCCGAGAGCACTTCTTGCACCTTATCGCCGAGAATAGACGCTTCCCGTTGTGGCTGAGGAGATACGCCAAGGCATGGTCCCCTAGAGTGATGGACTGAGGCTCTCATGTCGTCGCTTTCGTCGCTTGGCTAGCCTCTCAGCCGATCGATGAGACCTTGATTCCCACCGCTCGGAGAGAATTCCTCCCGTAGGTATCACGCGTCGCCGCATCCGGCCTGCTATCAGAATGCACGGTCCCTCCCAGATTGGAGGCCGTGCCGGGATAGCCGGCTGTTCCTACTGCGACCATGTCATTGTAGAGGAAGAACCTGTAGAATGTGGATGGAATGAATTCTATCCCGTTATTTCTGGTCCCACGCAGCGCGATTGCACCAGCAGGCTTGAGCCTCAACGCACATCTAAGCTCGCTCTCGGATTCCGGGTCATCATGGAAAGGAAGGAATCTGTCCATGAAGGTCTTCATGATGCCGATGAACGTGTCGTAGTGGACAGGGCTTCCCAAGATGAAGCCGTCCTCGGAGGGCAATTTGCCATATAGGAGGGTCGCATAATCATGCACCAGCCAAGGAAGCATCATCATCCTTCCTTCCTGCACCGGTCGCAACTATCGCGCTCAGCTATCTCGAGATTCCCCAAGCTCACAAACTCAGTCCTGCAAGTATCAGGACGGGACCTAAGGCCCCTGCACAGATTGATCTGTGTTGCCGCCTTTCCGTGGACTTCCAGAGACTCCAACAATCGTTGTCATAATTGAGTTCAGCCTTGATGACTTCTCGGGCCATTACAGCTATTAAGTCAAAGTGCCAGCAGCCGGCGGTGGCGGTGAGTTCACGAGGATACAGATCAGGAACTGCAAGGTGAACACGTTTGGTGGAGAAACTTGCATCGGAAGGAGGAAAGTCGATCAGGCGCAAGAAGTTCCCGGAATTCCATGCCATTGTCGATGATAGAGAAATCAAGGCTGTCACAAAGGTCCTGAGGTCTAAGACTTGGCGTAGAGGCCCGGTCGTCGAGCAGTATGAACATGACCTTGAGAAGCATTTTGGCGTGAAGCATGCGCTGGCGCTGTCGGACGGAACAGCTGCACTTCACGTAGCCATGGCTGCGCTCGGCCTCGGGCCGAGGGACGATGTCGTGACGACACCGTACACCTTTCTTGCAAGTGCGAGTGTCGCGCTCTATCAGAACGCGATACCCAGATTCGCGGACATAGATTCAAAGTCATACAACTTGGATCCAGAGCAAGCTGAGAAGGCCATTACGTCGTGTACCAAGGGAATCGTTGTAGTCCACCTAGCAGGGCACCCCGCCGATATGGATCCGCTCTGCGAGATCGCCCAGAAACATGGTCTCTGGGTAATCGAGGATACGGCTCAAGCAAGCGGAGCCCTATACAAGAGCAAGTATGCTGGAACAATCGCAACCATTGGAACATTCAGCACAGTCGACGGAAAGATAATGAGCACCGGCGAAGGCGGCTTCTGCCTAACAAACGATGACGAACTGGCTCGTAAGATGGGTTCCATTCACAACTTCTACAGAGCACACGCCACAAGCAACATCCACCAATTCTACGGAATCGGCTACAACTACCGCATGACCGAATTCCAAGCGGCGATAGGCAGAGAACAGCTGAAGAAGCTTAGTCGCATGGTCGAGACGAGAAGGCGAAACGCGGACTACCTGACAAACCACCTTCAGCATATCGAAGGCATAATCCCGCCAAGCGAGGCTCCGTATGCGAAACATGCGTTCTACTACTACGCTCTCAGAATAGACACGAAGGCACTTGGAGTCACCAGGGAGGAGTTCGAGAAGGCTTTGACTGCGGAGGGGATCCCAATCAGCGCAGGTAGGTCAACACCGCTCTTGACCAAGACTGAGCTCTTCAACAAGAAGATCGGCTATGGAACGACCCGTTATCCATTCAGCCTCTATGAAGGGCTCGAGTACAGCAGTCAAGTGTTTCCGGTCGCCGAGGCGGTCGACAGGGAGGTGTTCTGGCTCACAGATGCATTGCCTATTCTGACGCGAGATGACTTGGATGACATCGTAGCAGCTATCGAAAAAGTATCCTCGACCTTCTTGGCACGTTCACGTGGCCGACACTAGTCCGACAAGATGGGCCGAAGCCGGGCGCTTCAGAGTCATGGCCTTGTTAGGCATGGCAACCGTGCACCACTGGCATACGAGACAAGAGTCGAACACTGAACATGTATGATAGAGTGCACGAAGAGGCTCGGCACAATAAGGCTCACATTAATGACCTCTGATCCAGCCAAGAGCCCCCGGGGTCGCGCCTGCAGGAGAACCCTTGCCCGGCAGAGGTGGTGAGACAGCGTTGGAGATTCATCGAGTCAATGCTGATGTCCTTGTCATCGGATCAGGCGGAGCAGGACTTCTAGCGGCATCGAGAGCGAAGCAAGCAGGGGCGGATGTTCTCGTGATCGACAAGGCCCTGATCGGGAGGGGTGGAGCTACGGTGGAAGCTGCGGCAGTGGCCGCAACTGGTCCTTGGAGTGCCAGCGGTGACGGAGTCGATGTCCACTTCAAAGACACAGTTGCTGGTGGCAAGCTCATCAACAACCAGCTCCTCGTCCGAAAGATGGTCACGGAGATCGGCGATCGAGTCAGAGAGCTGGAGACAATGGGGCTCTATTTCGACAAGGACCCATCTGGGAAGTATGTCCTTGACATAGGAGGCGGTCATACCTATCCTCGTCTTCTTTGGGTGACTCCCGGCTGGGTTGGTCTTCAGATCGTCAAAGTGTTATGGAAGAGGATGTTGCAGCTTGGTGTGAGATTCAGACCATACACTCACGTCACACGTCTACTTGTTCGTGACGGGGCGGCTGTTGGTGCGATTGGCGTGGATTTCAGATCGGGGACGATTCTTGCAGTCGCTGCGAGGAGTATTGTGCTAGCGACGGGAGGAATTGGGCAGCTCTATCCTGTCACCACGAATCCGCGGAACTCTACAGGCGATGGGATAGTCCTCGCCTTGGAGGCAGGGGTCAGACTTGTAAACATGGAGCAAGTACAGTTCTACCCTGCCTGCGTTGTCTATCCGGAGTCCGTAAAGGGAGTTGGTCTTGGCGTGCTTGAGTACAGCAAGCTCTACAACGCCCAGATGGAGCGGTTCATGACCCGATACGAGCCGGGTCGACTTGAGTCAACGACTAGAGATTTGGTGGCACGCGCGATATTCACAGAGATCAAGGAAGGACGCGGAACAAGCCACTCAGGTGTCTATTTGGACGCGCGAGAGGTGAGCGAGAAAGACTTCACACCGTACGTCCCAGAGTACGAGATATGCCATCGCTGGGGGGTCGATCTCAAACATGAACTCGTGGAAGTAGCTCCCGGCGCGCACTACTTCATGGGAGGCGTTGAGATCGACGAGCGTTGCCGAACTTCGATTGCACATCTCTACGCCGCCGGCGAAGTGGCTGGAGGCCTCCACGGTGCGAATAGACTCAATGGCAATAGCATCGCGGACGTGCTGGTCTTCGGTGTCATTGCTGGAGAAGAGGCCGCTGCTGATGCCTTAAGATCTGACCTAGTTCCAGTTCCAGATGAACAAGAAAGGAGAGAGACGACCCGGATAGCCAACCTCCTAGATCGAGGCGAGCGTCCAATGCGTTCGGTTCAGCTCAGAGAAAAGCTACGAGAGCTGATGTGGCGGAACGTCAGCCTGATCAGAACAACTCGAGACCTTGAGAAGACAGTCGCAGCTCTGAGAGCGCTTCGAGAGAATGAGATCACTCAGGTAAGCATTGAGTCTGAGCGGCTAAGATGGAACAACGAGCTGCGTGACTACTTGGAATTGGAAGCCATGATAGGGGTGTCTGAGTGCATTGTGCATGCGGCTCTTACGCGACGAGAATCGAGAGGCGCTCACCACATCTCCGAGTATCCAACCCAAGACGATGTCGCTTGGATGAAGAACACAGTTACAACCAAGACCGGCAGCGGGATCACAACTTCGACTGGTGTCGTAGCTCGGCTGGATGCTCCAAGCTAGTAGGCGCTAGGGATGACAAAGTTCGCTCTAAGTGTGAAAGTTCTCCGCTACGATCCGTCAGAGGGTGAGACCCCGCATTATGCGACCTACACGGTCTCCAGAAGAGAAACAATGAGTCTGCTTGAAGTCCTTGAAGAGATTTACCTACAGGATCCAACCCTGACGTTCTCATACTCGTGCAGGACCGGCAAATGTGGTACCTGCACAGTGCGGCTTGACGGCAAACCAGTTCTGGCATGTCGTCAGCCTGTCGAGGACAAAACGGAACTGGTCGTGGAGCCTATCGCTTCCTTCCCGGTATACAAGGACCTTCTTGTCGATCGAGATAGATTCAATGTGAGTGTCCGAGAATCGCTTCCGGATCGTGAGACTTCTCAGAAACCTAAGGCTGAAAGTCGAGCCGCAATACGCGAATCTGTAATCCCATACCAAGCCCTGACGAACTGCAATAGCTGCCTATCCTGTGACTCACTATGCCCAGTGCGGAAGGCCGTGCCCGACCTCTATCCAGGACCTGCGACCACTGCGATGATTGCAGGTCCAGGATCGAGAACACTTAGCAGCCGAGGTGAGAGCGTAGGAGCACCGGTGGGATCGAGCATAGATTACTGTGCCTTCTGTCTCAATTGTGACGATGCATGTCCATGGGATGTACCATTTCACAGGCTCAATGCTGTCGCCAAACAGGCGTATCTTACCGAGAGAGGATGGGATCTTCATGACGAGATCACAGGGCGCATCGGAGAGCTCGGAAAGATCATGTCTCACGTCCCAGGAGCAGGAGCAATCCAGAGGTCGGAGATCGCGAAAGCCCTGATGGAATGGTTCCTTGACTTTGACCGACACATCGAACTTCCACCGTTCAAGAGGGACTTGTGGATAAGGGATCATTATGCAGTCTATCGCGGGGACGGAAGTCGAGTTGCGTTCTTTGTCGGATGCTTCGGCCGCTACATCGACCCAGAACTTGGGAAGGCCACGATTGAAGTACTGAAACGGAACCGTGTCTTGGTGACTGTCCCGAAACAGCAGTGCTGCGGTATGCCTCCGCTAAGCAAAGGCAGGCTCACTGAAACAAGGAAGATGGCTGAACACAACGTGAGGAGCCTCCGTTCGTTTGTCGAACAGGGATACGACATTGTGGCTTCGTGTACGAGCTGCAGTTGGATGTTGAAGAAGGGATATCCCGACACGTTACAGCTCGACGATGCCTCGGACATAGCGGCAAGAACCTATGATCTTGGAGAATACCTGCTTGGTTTGAAGAATTCGGGTCTGCTTGACACAGACTTCAAACGCACTAATCTCTCACTTGCGTATCACACACCGTGCCACTTGAGATCGCAAGAGATCGGCCGTCCCTTCCTGGAAATACTCGGTTCGATCCCCGGAATCACGTTGACAGACGCAACGAGACCTTGTTGCGGTCTGTCAGGTACTTATGGTTTCAAGAAGAACAAGTACGGCATCGCAATGACCGTCGGGCGGGAGCTCTTCGAAGCGATCAAGGCATCGGGCGCTGATCATGTCGTGAGTGAATGTGGCATGTGTCGCACTCAGATCACACACGGAACAGCGCTGAACACCTCTCATCCCATCAAAATCATTCACGCTGCCTACGGAGCGAGCGATTTTCCCCTCAGACTAGGAACTAACCGAAGTGGTCATCACAGCACCTTGGCAACAGGTTCTCGACCAGTCTAGTGTTGATGAGGAAACCTGCAATCCGTTAAGATAATGGTCTACCCAAGCCTGCAAATCGGGGCCGGGAGTTCTGGGAACGTTGAACTCTATAGGGGAAGACCGATCGGTCTCCTTTCTGCACAGGATTTGGTCGCGGCCAACGCCACTTCTAGGCTTCGATAGCCCTCTTCACAACCGGCGGACGGTGTCTTGTCCTCGCGAAGGCATTGCAGGAAGTACTCGATCTGCAGTCTGTACGCTAGAGGGGCTACAAGCGAAGGTAGCTTGACCCCTACGCTTTCTTGGTCAGCCGCATAGACGCCCTCCGGAGGCAGGCTCACTTCTGCTATTCCTTTCGTTCCGACGAGCTGTATGTTGTGTGGAGTTATGTTGCCATAGTACGACGACCATGCGCTAGGTTTCTTCCATCCCGCCCAGTTGGTAGGTGCACCCCACCCACACTGAACGTAGGCTACTGTTCCACTCCTGAACCTCAGCAACATGCAGAGGGAATCGTGAACGCCGAACTCTCTCATCAGTTCCCCATCTGCTGCCTCAGCGTAGACACTAATCACATTATCCTGAAGATACCACAAGAGCAAGTCTATGACGTG
>Ga0209725_1000653_pt1 | contig 20761 bp, 16 predicted proteins | sample I18A1metaG_FD_184145 | JGI IMG/M metagenome (GOLD analysis project Ga0209725, IMG submission 184145) | Lake sediment bacterial and archeal communities from Gulf of Boni, Indonesia to study Microbial Dark Matter (Phase II) - ​I18A1 metaG... | ecosystem: Environmental > Aquatic > Freshwater > Lake...
TGCTCTCATGGACATGCATTCCCGAACCGTTGACATTCATGAAAGGTTTGGGCATATGAGTTGCGATGTATCCGTTTCTACCAGCCACAGCCTTAGTTATCATCTTCATCGCAACTGTCCTATCAGCGGTCGTCAAAGCCTCATCATACTTGAAATCTATCTCGTTCTGTCCGAGAGCAGTCTCATGATGGGCCACCTCAATAGTTATGCCGAAGCTCTCTGCGGTATCAGCTATCTCTCGTCTGAGATCCTCAGCCACCTCCTCCGGTTCAAGATCAAAATACCCTCCAAGATCTATCGGCGTAGGCGCAACCGTATCCCTCTCTTTCAGAAGAAAGAACTCCAGTTCAGGAGCACACTTGAATATCATTCCTGACTTCTTGCACTCTTCAACCGCCTTCTCAAGAACGTACCGAGGATCCGCTTCAAACCTCTTCCCATCCGGGGCATAAATATCACAGATGAACCGGCAGGTAGACTTCTCTCTCACCCTCCAAGGAATGACAACGAACGTAGAAGGATCAGGAAACGCCAACATGTCCGACTCCTCAATCTCTCGGTACCCTGCAACAGACGATCCATCAAAAGAACGACCGTTCTCAAATATCGACTCAAGATCTCTCGTGGAAACCGACATGCTCTTCGGAATACCGTTCACATCAATGAACTGCAGACGCGCAAACTGTATCTGCTGCTCATTGATTTGACCGATAACCTCTGTGACTTTTCTCTTCCACTCAGCGTTCTTGAAGTCCTTCATATGAACTCGCCATGCAATTGCTACAATTGTCTTCGGCCAATCGGTTATTGACTTTTCGAACTAAGACTTGACAATAGGCGCTACGTTCTAAAACCGTCACCAGATCGAGTTTTCATATCCATTCGGCTCACAGATCAGATCTCCACGAAGGACACGTATGCCCATCTAAGCCGAGCAAGAGGTAAATCTAAAACGCCTTCACATGTATCCCGCCCTAGAAGGGTTAGGCCTATGAAAGGATGGAACGGAAGGATACTCAGAATTGACCTCTCAAAGGAAAAGTCCCTCTCCCAAAGATTCGACGCAAAGTTCGCCTCAAAATTCCTAGGAGGAAGAGGATTCGCAGCGAAGATACTATGGGACGAAGCGAAACCAGGGATCGACCCTCTCTCCCCTGAAAACCCGCTGATAATTGCAACAGGGCCTCTGACCGGGCTCCCCCTGCCGAGCAGTGGAAAAATCGTAGTTGCAGCGAAGAGTCCTCTGACAGGCGGCTACGGAGACGGAAATCTCGGATCCTTGGCCGCTGTCCAACTCAGAAAAGCTGGATACGACGCCCTGGTAGTCACGGGAGCTGCACGCAAGCCGACCTACATCGCGATAGTCAACGGCAAGGTTGAGATCAAGGACGCCGAGGATTACTGGGGGTTAGGAGCTTTTGAAGCCGAGAGAAAACTAAGAAAGCGACATGGCAAGACAGTGGGAATACTGGCAATCGGGCCTGGAGGAGAAAACCTCGTCAAGTATGCGACCGTGGTATCTCAGGAAGGGAGATCCGGAGGAAGGCCAGGGATCGGCGCAGTCATGGGATCGAAGAAGCTCAAGGCAGTTGTGGTTGAGGGACAGAACGAGATCCCTCTCGCCGATAAGAAGAAACTGAAAGAAGCCGGAGCGAACGCATACAAAGCTGTCCTATCCAAACCCAACTACAAGTTCTGGAAACGGCAAGGAACCATGGCCACCGTAGAGTGGAGTCAAGCCAACTGCGTTCTTCCCACGTTCAACTTCAGAGAATGCGTCTTCGAAGAGGCAGCTGGCATTAGCGGCGAGTTCATGGAAACGCTTAAGGTCGCACAGAGAGGTTGCCCACAATGCAACATGGTCTGCGGCAATGTAATAGAAGATATTGAAGGTCAACAATCGGAGCTCGATTATGAAAACGTGGTCATGCTAGGCTCGAACATAGGAATTGGGAACGTGAAGCAGGTCGCCCACTTGAACCGAATGGCAGACAACTACGGCTTGGACACAATATCCCTAGGCAACACCATAGGATTTGCGATGGAAGCCTCAGAGAAAAAGCTGCTTAACGAGAAACTTGAATGGGGCAACCTCGAACATGCAAAGAGACTGATCGAAGACATAGTCCACGGAGAAGGCCTCGGAAAGTTGCTTGCAAAAGGAACCCGAGCAGCAGCCGAGGAGATCGGCCAAGGAAGCGCAAGATGGGCAATGAACATCAAGGGGCTTGAGATTTCTGCGTACAACTGCCACTCTGCGCCAGGCATGGCGTTGTCGTTCGGAACCTGCTCCATCGGCGCCCATCACAAGGAGGCGTGGGTCATCTCGTGGGAGATGAACTTCGGCCGCGAATCGTATGGACCGGAGAAAGTCGCCAAAGTCATAGAGTTTCAAAGAATTCGAGGAGGAGCCTTCGAAAGCCTAGTCACCTGCAGATTTCCATGGATCGAATTGGGCTTCGAGCTGGAATGGTATCCGAAGTTCCTCAAGGCAGCAGCAGGCGTAACGATCAGCCTAGACGACATCTACACGATCGGGGATAGGATCTACTCTCTCATAAGAGCGTTCTGGGTGAGAGAATACGGTTCAAAATGGAGTCGATCAATGGACTACCCTCCAGCCAGATGGTTCGAGGAGCCTCCGCAGAAGGGAGCCCAGAAAGGAGTAACGCTTGACCTCAAAGGATACGATCGCCTCTTGGATAAATACTACAAGACCCGAGGCTGGGATCGCAACGGCGTACCTCAAAGGACCACTCTCCAGAGACTTGGGCTAGGCGATGTCGCACAGGTCCTAGGGAACGCGCGCAACTGACAAGACCGGACCGAACAGACCATCTAGGCTTAGGCCCAATGTCTGAACCCCGAGTGCACATCCTCCCACCCACATTAGTCCCCTACAATGTCGAGCACAGAAGCCGGCAAAAGCCTAGGTTGCCCAAATCATAGAGAACCTGAGATGCCTGCGCGTCACGGCTAGGAAATATGAGTGAGCCCGCTACAGCCCGGCAGCTTGAATACTAGGTCACTTTGAATTGGCCTAGGAGCGTTGAGACATCGCTGGCAGGTTCGCCTTTGGGACCAGAGATTTTCTGCTGAGCCGGCGGGATTTCTCGATAGTGAGGTATCCTCTGGGTTATACGGTCCTCGTAAGTTGAAACAAGCTGATTCTGGTAGAAGACACCTATGAGGATTCTGTCTCCCCATTCGGCTGACTTTGCCAATGCGCCTTGAATCTTCGGGATCTCTTCCTCTCGGGAGTGAACAACGGGATCGTAGCCTTCTTCTTCGAGCTTGTACAGTCTTGGGATAGGCTTGCCTATTGACGGATCGATTCTATCTTCCCCCGCATACCACTGCTTGGTGTTGATGTCGTTGTATGTGGGACATGGCTGCAGTATATCGACGAAAGCAAAGCCTCTATGCACAATTGCCTTCTTCATAATCTCTTTCAAGCCGACGACATCATAGGCGTAGCCTCTAGCAATGAATGTGCATCCGACTGCCAGAGCCAGAGCGATCGGGTTGACTCCTTCATTGATGTTAGGTTTCGGCAACGACTTTGTCTGCGCGCCCAATCTGAGAGTGGGAGATGCCTGCCCCTTCGTAAGGCCATAGACTTGGTTGTCGTAGACAAGATACGTGATGTCAAGGTTTCTTCTGCCTGTGTTGACAAAGTGGCCTGCACCTATCCCCAAGCCGTCACCATCTCCACCAACCGCTATCGCTTCCAAGTCGGGATTAGCCAGCTTTGCTCCCACAGCAAAAGGCAGAGTACGACCATGAAGCGTGTGAATCCCGTAGGCATTAACAAAGTGCGCCGTCTTCCCAGAGCAGCCTATCCCTGAGAAAATAGCCACCTTGCTGGGAGGTAGCTCAAGTTCACTGAGAGCCAGCTGAAGAGCCACTAGGATGCCGAAATCTCCGCATCCGGCGCACCAGTCAATGTTAACGTCTGTTCTGTAAGCAGAGATGTCAGGCGCCATCTGTCAAGACCTCCTTCTTCTGAGCCTCTCCTCTCGCCACGCGTTCAAGGGCCAACTCTAGCTCGTCTTGAGACATCGGACGACCATTGTACTTCAAAACATAGTGCGTCGCCATGATTCCCGTCTGTTCTCTTATTATTCCAGCCAGCTGTCCTGAATAGTTCATCTCAACAGCGACTCTGCTCTCGTAGTCTCGCAACACGTTCGAGACGTATTCGCGCGGTAAGGGGTTCATGAGTCGCACCTGAAGAAAGTCGATCGCTGTTCCGTCCTGTGCGAGTCTATCGATCGCATCAAGAATCGGCCCTTTCGTCGACCCCCAACTGACAACAATGACCTTCGCATCGGCTCTTCTGAAGAGATTACACTTTTCTTCTACTGGGATTTCCCGGTCAACAAGCTCAAGCTTTCTCATTCTCTTCTCCATCATCCATGTTCTGTTTTGAGGGTTTTCACTAATGTGCCCCAGCTCATTGTGTTCATCACCACTGTTCCAGAAAACTAAGCCGCTTACTCCAAGTGGAGCTCGCGGAGATATCCCCGAATCCGTAAAGGCGAATCTCTTGTATCTCTGACTGCCTGACACCGAATCGGTCTCCGCGCTAGTCAACAGAGCACCCCTATCTATTCTGAAACTCGATGTGTCCGGTAATGTGCAGGTTACACTGCTGTTTGCCAGAGCCTTATCCACCAAGTGGATCACTGGCATCTGAAATCGTTCAGCATAGTTGAAAGCCCTCGCCGCGTCGTAGAACGATTCCTCAATGTCGCCTGAAGCAAGTACGATTCGAGCGAATTCTCCATGGCCCGCATGAAGAGCGAAGCGTAGATCGTCCTGCCCGTGACGTGTAGGCAGTCCAGTAGAGGGCGCGCCTCGCTGGTAGTAGGTAACTACAACCGGAACTTCGTTGTGCCCGGCCCAGCTCAACCCCTCAGCCATCAATGAGAACCCTGGTCCAGACGTTGCCGTGGCTGCCCTAGCTCCTGCCAAAGCCGCGCCCGACACCATGTTAATTGCGGCTATTTCGTCTTCAGTCTGCATTACCAAGATCGAACTCTTATCCGATTCTCGGCCGAAAAGCTCGTTGGCCTCCAAATACTCGCTCTCATCAGCCGCAGGCGTGATAGGATAGTAAGTCTGAAATCTACACCCACCAACGAGCTTCCCGAGAGCTATTGCCTGCGTAGCTTGGAGAACGACTCGTTCCTCTTCAATGCGGAATCTCGTGAGTTTCCTGCTGAAGCCATCTCCAAACTCAGATCTAGTCTTGTCGTAAGCTCTCTTGCAAGCCAACACGTTCTGCTCCGCAATCTTTGGCTTCTCAACGAAAACAGATCTGATGGCCTTCGAGACAAGCTCGAAATCAAAGGCAAGAAGACCGAAAGATACACCTATCGAAAGAACATTGATCATCCTAATCATTCTGCTAAGCTTGGGCTCTCCAATCTCAGCTGCGACCTCTTTCAGAATATCCATGTATGGCACGGGGTAGACTTTCACTCCTCTACTCTCTGCTTCCCGAAGAATGCCGGATACTGAACTCTCGTACCCTTTCGAGGACAGATACGAGTCAAGGTCCTCCTTCACCTCCGCATCCAGCGTCGGAACTGATGATGCCATTGTATCCTTGGTTTGAGAGTCGAAGATGATCCCTCCAGTTTGCACCACGCTCCGGGCATGACGTAACACAGCTTCAGCGTCGAAGGACGCGAGAAGATTCACTCTTTCACTATGAGATCTCACAGGTCGAACGGCTGATCGCACATGGAAATAGCTGTGCATTCCTTTAATGTTCGAATGGTATTCCCGCTTTCCAAAGATGAAATATCCAGCGTAGGCGCACGCTCTTGCATAGATATTTGCTGCTGAGTCTACACCGCTTCCTTGAGGCCCGCCGGTCAACCATGTGAATTCATTTTCACTAGTCAAGATTTCCCTCCGGACGAACAGCCTCTAGCCACCGGTCGCCACGTTGTATCCTGTGCAGCAGGTGCAGAGCGTGCTTTCGCCGCAGTAAGGACAACAACAATTGCAGGCCTCTATTGGATTACCACACTTTTCGCAAACTATCCCTGACAACAAGCTGGCCACAACATCACCAGTCCTGTCCGGAAGCCATTAAGCTTTCCAAGAAACGGAAAAAGAGAGGAAAGAGGAGGCCTCAATCTACTAGGTGACAGACAACATCGGCTTGTCGCAGCAAACCAAGGTGCCTCCGCCTACTTTGACAACCGTCACCTCATTGCCGCAAACCGAACACCTATACCTCTCTCCAATGCACTTTACCCCCACTTTCCGTTCCACCTCCGTCTGAACCGATCCATGTCCGAGAGGCGTTCCTAATAGCGTTTTAGACCTAAATGCGCCCGATTACCGAGAATAGCAACATGTTAGATTCTATATGGCGGAGGAGATGGGCTCACTTTATGCAGAATCGTGGAAAAGGCTTAAGAATAGACCGAATCCACTAGGTATCTTCTAACGTGGCTTGGAGGAAAGTTAATGGTAAAGAAATGTCTTCGATGCAACGCCGATAATGACGATAACGCCATCTTCTGCTCCAGCTGTGGCACAAGGCTAAGCGGGGCCAGGCCAGGGATCCTAGGAGCCAGACCCGCAACTACAGAGTTGGCTGCCAGAGCAAGCATAGGATTTGTCATGACAATCATCGGCGGATTTCTGATCGTTCTAGGTTCAATGATTCTGCCTTGGATATTGAGCTTCCTAGGAATATCGTTACCTTGGGGACCTCCCATCTTGCAGCCGTGGGCTCTCATTGGCATCGGAGTAGTGCTTGGGCTATTTGTGATTATGAGTTCAGTACTCATCTACATGCCGGGCTTTGAAACCATTGGAGGCATATTGGCAATAGTCTTCTCAATCTTGAGCATCATGGTTCTCGGGGGACTCATATTCGGCACAATTCTCGGCCTACTCGGCGGATTGATGGCTATCCTGAAGAAGTAGAAACACACCATTTTCAAAAGAATCCTTTTTTCACATCAGCTTCTCCTAGCGGAGATCATGCAGATAGGACTCGCCAACAGTGAATGCGTTTTCTTATCTCGATGCCTTCAAAGCAGAACGCTTCGCACGATCTATATTTTGAGCACTCCAGCCTTGGAAGCCAATTATCTGGCCAAAATCCCTTCGGATAGCACCACATGCGCGGATGTGAACTTCTCGGCCTTCACTGTACAGATCCGTGAGATCTTCTCCACACAGAAGCAAGCGGTTTCTCGGACCGAAGCTACTGTCTTCTCTTTCTTGAGAAAAGCCACAACCGGTTGACTTTCGATTCTCACCGGTGCAGACGAGGCCGTCAAGGAAATCGAAGGTTAGGAGAATGAGGTGTCTACGTTGTTGCTACTCCGACCGGAGTTAGCACAGTTCTGGATGCCACTGGGCCGTATCTGAGTATGACTTCACCGAGCTTTGTGTATGCTAGCATGTAGAAGATCCCTGGCACGATGAGGCTAATGAGCAGGCCCAAAATCCCCATGATGAGACAGGGAGTCTTCGCTGCTTCGTAGAGACCATCATCGATTCTCTTGACAGTGGTTAGATATGCGCCGATGAAGATGAGGACTATTATGATTGCAAAGATCCCGGCACCCATCATGATCGGAAGTACCCATACTGCAGGAATCACTATGCCTGTCAAAAATGCAATGTAGAAGAGAACAAGAGATGAGTCAGCGATGAAGAGTAGCGACATTGCAAGAAGAGGCAGAACGGTGAATAGGAAGAAGAAGATCGATCCTACAACTGCGTACTCATGTGCTGCCCAAACCTCAGGTGGTCTTACAGACATGGGTTCACCACTTAACCTCGACTAACTAGATGCTTATCCCTGCGCATATAAAGAGCATAGGCAACTATGAGTTTAGGCACCATCTGATTCAGTGCGTTCAGTTGCGAAATCGGCTCAAAGCCACAAGTTCGTCTTATCTTAACGATACCTGAGGCATTTGGTGCACCACCAACGTTGATAGGCAGGCACCCAGACCAGCGATTCTCCGCAAAACCTGCAGAGCTTTGGCGGTTGGGGTAAAGGAGTCCAGTAATGGTAAGAAGTGTACATCTGATAGTAAGGGACCTGCGTGTAGTATGGGTATGTTGTCTCAGCAACCCAAACCCAGCCATAGGTCAAGTCGTAAACCCAAGGCATACAAACACCACCCACATGCTACTTGTCATACAAGATAAGAATTTCGTAAGCTTCTCTATTTTCTGAGTAAGCCAATGAACGCGCCGACTAGCCCAAGTACAAAGCCTACTATGAACCCTCCTCCCACGGAAAGGCTAAGAAGACTGAGGACAATGATGGCAGCACTACCATAAACCTCTTTTCTCCTCAAGATGAGGAAAGAACTAATCAACATGCCCAACCCGATTACAAACCCAACAAAATCCGCCTGAATGTTGAAAGGAGTGAGCGGGAATATCCATACTGGAATGGGGACGTAAGCTCCTCCCAAACCTGCTAATAGCCCATTCACGGTCACCAAGATCGTCGCGAGCAGGCACAGGGCAAAGCTTACCTTTGATCGCGGAGGACCTCGAATCTTGAGAAAATCTATAGGGGTTCTTACAGCACCTGACCCTGGTGGAATGTCCACAGTAATGGGGCTAGGTCGAGGCCTTTCCGCCGCGACCTCTATGAGTGGCATTCCACATGCAACGCAGACCTCAGCCAGCTCGCTGTTATCACATCCACATTCAAGGCATCTCTTGGCCATCACTTTTCGCCAATGATTAACGTATGAACGTCACCTATATTTAATCTAGCTTTCAAAGAACTAATCCATGGATGGCAAGTGCCATTGCTTTTTCTCAGCCATGCCTACAGCTACGGCTAGCTCCAAAAAGTCGAAAAGAGGGAGGAAAGTAGCTCCGGCTACTTTCTCATTATTGCTAGGAATGCTCCTATGATTCCTAAAGTGAATCCGGCTAGGAACCCGCCCCCTATGGCTATGCTAGAGATGGCACATAGGAAGCCTATGATTCCGCCGAATGTTCCATAGCCGTGATACATGAGGAACCCCGCGAGGAATAGCGCAAAAGAGAGCACAACTGCCACGATTGTAGCTATTTTCATCAAGTCGATCCAAGCCAATGCCGGCAGTATGAGCTTGATGAAGTATACGGCCAGATCCGACGATGGCGAATAGACCCACCCTGCTATCACACCCACCATGACCAATATCCCCGCAGCGAGGGTTACCAACGTGCCCCAGATCGGCCTCGGCGGTGGAGGCAATGGAAGAACCGCTGGGAGTGGGGGGGTCATTACCGGAGGCGGCATACGTGGCGGTGGCGCAGGTCTCACGACTGGTACAACCGTAGGAACGGGTGGTGGGACAGCCATTTGAACTCCGCAACTTGAGCAGTAGATGGCATCATCCCTGTTGTCAGCTCCGCATTCCGGGCATTTCTTAACCAACAATTTTCCTCCTTTAACTTCCGTTGAACTCTATGTTATCTCCAAGGTCGGCACTTAAGTCTTTCCGAGAATTTGCCATGATCAATGAGTTCTTCTATGAGAGCAAAGCGGTCACGAAGCAGGGACCGCGGAGGAAGTCGGTCGAGTACTTACAGAGATCTCCATCTATGTGTGATTACTTCCTCCTGACTGTGAGCTTCATCTGTTCTTGGAGTATTTCTGAACGAGTGCTCTGCAAAGGTTAAATAGCGTCATCTGTTCTGCAAACTCTCAGCCCCGGTGGCTCAGCCTGGTAGAACAAGAAGTGCCAAAAGCGCCGCCTTGGTAACGCCCGTAACAATGAGGCGAAGGCCGCGGGTTCAATTCCCGCCCGGGGCTCCAAATGCGCACGGTGGCTCAGGTCGATTTCTAATCTACTGCATGAAGTCACAATCAGCATCATTCAGAGGGGGACTGTGAAATACAGCCATGATGCTGCCTGAGATCAATGGCTTGTTGATAGTCGGTTTTCCTCTGTTCGTATGTAGAGGTGTACCTCGCGTTCTAGCTACACTATGGGAGTGAACGAGGTGGAGCTCAATCCCTTCTCAACCTCGGCAGTCATGGCGTAAAGAGCAGTCCTAGGCTTGACTCCATACATGAGCACGCTCCCATCTTTGTCGAATATGCGAAGATGAGTTGCGGCGACATTGGAAACAGTCCTTAGCATATTCTTCAGTCCTGGCTTCGCAAGTACTACTGCAAGCTCTCTGTGGCGGATTACGTTCGTTGACAACCCACTCAGCGCCCTGTCCGCATATTCAATTCCGAACATGTCGACAAAGTGATCCAAGGCGACCCACCACATCACAGGCTTCCCTGTCTCTTTCCTTGACTTGTCTCCGACCTGCAAGTATTCTCTCAGATTGTCTTCAGGCTTCTCGTTCTTCAGAATCGCTAAGTATGGCTTATCCTGCTCTGAGTCCCCTGCATGTTTCTCCACAGACCTTCCATATGCGGCCTTCTCTCCTGCAACAGCTTTCCATCTTTCATAGGTGCGTGCCGGGTCAGCTCCTAACGATTGGATTCCAACAAGAGGCGATCCGTTATTCAAGAAATTCGCGACTATCGGGTATGACACGACTCCGAAGGCCGTTATCGGAATTGCTTCACCCACTTCGAGAAGAGCCACGGCACCTTTCGGATATCCGCCTCCCAGTATTCTGTCCAGAGAGGCGTTTCCAGTTGAGAAGTAGCCGTCAGAATCTGGAATCCGTTTCAACCTTTCCATCCGATCCAATGCTTCGTGAGTGAAGGGCGGAAATACTGTGAAGCCACCTTCCAACGTGACGGGATGGTTGGGCGATTCAATCCTAGTTCCTCTGAGCTTGGCGATCTCAAGTTCTCGGAGGGTTCTTCCTTGATATACAAGCCTTCTCAAGATGAATACACCATCTGCCACGAAATCTTCCGCGGCCTCACCTATTCTCGAGCCATCCGATGGCATCTCCTTTGTGACCAGAGTTGTACATCCATAGCTGGGAATCACCTTGGTAAGGACTGTGTGGACGAAGATGCGAGACTCGCGTTCGTCAGTGAAGGTTTGGGAGAGCGCCGTAACCGAGTCGATCACAAGCCTCTTCGCTCCCGAGTCCTTGATCGTCATCATTATCGAATCCATCATTGCTGACACTCCCTCGCTCTTCATGGAAGGAAACGTAAGGATATTGATCATTCCACTCTTCTCAAAATCGGAGAAATGCGGCCCGAAATGATGTGAGAGATGAGTCATCAGAGTTTCCTTTGACTCAAGCAGAGACACATAGAGACCTTTCTCATTGTAGATCGATGCCCCCTTCTCCAAGAACCCACAAGCCAAGGAAGTCTTCCCCGTGCCTGGTGCTCCCGCTACTAGGAGCAGGATGCCCTTCGGAAGTCCTCCCTCGATAAGAGGGTCGAGTCCAGTGACCCCTGTGGGGACTCTTTCTAGCATAGAGTTTCACCTAAGACGGCCCGTGTTGAAGATGCAGGTTGACATTTGTTTGTCTTAAGAGTATGACGCGTGGGAATGTCTATTTCGCTTCTGTGAAAAGCTGGCTGTTTACAAGTCGAAGTGTCAATAATCGGCTTGCCCAATCACGTCCTAAGTTTGTCAAGGTTCACATAGTGCACGGAGCAGGAGATGCAGGGATCGTAGGCTCTGACTAGCATTTCGCATCTGAGCGTTGCCTCTTCATCAGTTAGGTCAGCTATCATAGGCACGAGTTCGCGAAGGTCGTTCTCTATGTTTCTCGCATTTTGAGCCGTAGGAGTGACTATATCCGCCTTCTTGACACTTCCGTCATCTTCAATTTCGTAGCTGTGGTATAGCAGCCCTCGCGGGGCCTCCGTCACAGCAAAGCCGATTCCTGATCTAACCTCGTACGATCTGTCCTCCTCTCTAAGTGGAACCCTGTCGATTATCTCTATACAATCATCGATTGCGTTGACTACCTCCAGAGCCCTAGCCATATGCGACATGAAGGGGTTGAAGTTCGGTACCTCGAATCCGATTCTTCCAGCTAGCTTCTTGGCATCATGTGATAGCCTATCAAAGTTCAAATTCACTCTTGCCAGAGGGCCGACCAAGAATGAGCCTCTTCCAATGACTTGCGAGTGCTTCGCCCAAGAGTAGTCCACCTGCGACTCCTTGAAGCACTCTCGATACTGGTTCTCTCCAATCCTCATACCATCGGTTGACACAAGTAGGCCTTCGTTAATCGCGAACTCTCCAGAAGCAGAGAGCGCCACGTGCTCTGACCTTCTAACAAACTCCGGCATCTTCAACGAGGAGAAGAACTGAACGGTATCGCAAGCGTCCTGCTTTGCCTCCAGCAGTCTCCTGCGCATCGACAACATGTCTTCCTTCTCGGGCGTCTCTGTAAATCCGTTAACCACAGCTGACGTTGGGTGAATGGCTCTGGCGCCGATAAGTTCGATTAGGTCGTTCCCCAGCTTCTTCAGCTTCAGGGCTCTCTTAACGACTGCGAGATGATCCTTCACCATTTGAAAGAGACTTTCATAGCCGAGGTAGTCAGGAGCAGCCAGAAAGTAAAGGCTGAGGATGTGACTCTGAATATGGGACCCATAATTCATAAGTTTCCTGAGATCCTTCGTCTGCTCACTGACACGTATGCCTAACGCGTTCTCAACCGCACGCAGGGCAGTGATCTGATGAGGCACCGGGCATATGCCACATATCCTAGACGTAAGTTCGTGAACCTCGCTACAATGTCTGCCAATCAGAAAGGCCTCGAAAAACTTCGGCGGCTCAAATATGCCGAAACGCAACTCGTCTATCTTGCCGGATGAAACTCTGATTTCAAGTGATCCCTGTCCTTCAACTCGGGCGATGTATCCTACGTCAATCTCTCTCTCTTGGCTCATTGTGCGTCAGCCTCTCCTGCAAACGCTTCTGTTATTCCTGCATATTTCCGGAATTTCCTAATCACGTCGTCTCTTGTCAGGCCTATCTCCCGAAACTGTCGTGCCAGTGATGAGGCATTCGCGTCCGACATCGGCCCGTAACATCCTTCGCATTCCCTGTTTGCCGTAGGGCATATTGCGCCGCATCCTGCAGCTGTCACAGGGCCCATGCAGGCCTTTTTTTCAAAGGTCAGAATGCAGACGTTTTCTCTCAATTTGCACTCGACGCACACGGGATGCTTCCTGAGGAACGGTTTCGCGCCGAGCGTGATACTACGAAGAACTTCAAGTATCATGTTCTTGTGAGGCGGGCACCCTCTCAAGTAGATGTCTATTGGAACAAACTCGTGCAGCGGGCAAATCTTCTGGTAGGACTCCTTCCTTGAATGAATAGCCTGAAAATCCTCGTACACGGTCTTGGACGCAATGTCAGGAGGGACCCAGTTGAGTATAGACGGGACGCATCCGTGACATGCGCAGTCTCCAAACGCAACAACAATCTTGGATCGTTCTCGTAGGCCTCTAAGCTCCTCTAGTTCTCTGGGGGTTGAGATTGACCCTTCCACGAAGCTCACGTCGTAAGGGCCTCCAAGGTTCTCGCGCTTGGCCATGACGAAATATCCCACCTCCGCGATCTCAAGAACAGACGGCAGTTCCTCTTCCAGTCGAAGGAATTCCATCTGGCAACCGGCGCATCCGGTCATCTTGAAGACAGCGATCTTGAGTTTGTCACCCATTGGCTTGCGCCTTCTATAGCGTGAGGTCTGGTAGTCCTCCCAAGTCTGAGTACTTGAAGACAGGGCCATCTCTGCATGCGAACTTCGGCCCTATTTGACAGTGGCCGCAATGCCCCATGCCGCACTTCATTCTTCTTTCAAGTGAAACATAGATTCGTTCTCTCCGAAAGTTCCTTGCAAGAAGCCCGCGAACCACGAACCTCATCATTATCTCTGGGCCGCACGTCATCGCTATCGAATCTTCTGCAGAGGTCTTCATGTCGTCGAATAACCCTGTAACCACTCCGATTCTATGAGGCCACGTGAATCCGCTAGGAACCGAATCGACTGTAAGAGACAGTACGGTGTCTTTGATCTGCTTCCACTCTTCATATTCGTCTGCGAAAATCTCATCTGCAGGAGTCCTAGCTCCATAGAGGATCTCCATGCTCCCGTATTCTGCTCTATTACTCTGAACCGTTTTGATTACAGGCCTTAGAGGAGCCAACCCTATACCGCCCGCAACAACAAGCACATCCAACCCTTTCGCCTCTTCGACTGGCCAACCCTTCCCATAGGGCCCTCTCACCCCGATCCTTGCGCCTACACCACACCGATCCAAGATCCCTGTAAGATTGCCAACTTTCCTTATCGTAGTGTCAAAGCAGTCACTCTTTTCGGACGCCGAGCTTAGAGAGAACGGGGCCTCTCCAATCCCCGGCACAGAGATCATCACGAACTGGCCTGGAGCAGCTCTGAATTCTCTTTGTCTCTTGTCGCTAAGAAAGCGAAGCTCGTAGGTCCTAGTGTCATTGGATTGCCTCTTCACATTGACTATTTCAGCGATGCTCGGCAAATAGGGATCCATCAATCTAACTTCCTCTGATCTCTTTGGCCACTTCTGTTATGTCAATTCTGACTGGGCAAACACGAATGCATCTGCCACATCCCACGCATTTGTGCTGTCCATTGACAGGGCCATACTGAGCCGCTCCTCCCCAACTTAGGTTGTGTCCCATAAACTGCCTGAGTCTTGCGCCTCTATTTTTCCTGAAGTTGCCTCCCAACGCGACTTCCGCGAACTCAAGAAGAAAGCAAGCATCCCACTCGACGCATCTGACTGTCTCACTTGGAGCCTTCGCCCATTGATCTCTAATATCCAAGCAGAAGCAGGTTGGGCAAGACATCACACATTGGGCGCACGCTAAGTCCTTGTCACCAAGCTTCTTCCATAGTGGGCTGTCAAGATTCTTCTCGAAGATCTCTGCAAGTCCATCGGTGTCTATTCTCTTCTTGAATTTCATCTTGGCTTCCGAGAGCAACTTCTTCTTCAGTTCAAGATCCGATCTCTCTGCGTCGTGTCCCTCCATCATCTCAGTGAGCCTACTTCCCTCGGCTGTTCCGGCTTCCGCTAGGAATCGATCTCCCAAATCTGTAAGAAGAATATCATATCCTGTTCTCGGTTCAGGGCCGGTTCCCATTGATTCGCAGAAACAAGTCTCTCCAATATTCAAGCAAGCCATTGCCACGATTATCGAGTTTCGCCTTCTCTCAACATATCTTGCGTAAGGATAGTCTCTGTCGAAAACTTGATCGAGCAATAACAAACCATTCAGGTCACATGAGTGTATTCCAAAGATCAGTAATTTCTGCGTGTCAACCTTCGCTGTGATCGCCTCTCCTGAGCGGTTGAACGACATGAGGATCTCAGCTGGCGGAAGGAACAACTTCTTTGGCGGGAGAATAGTTGTGACGTATTCTAGATCAAGATCTTCGGGACTGTGAATGTCGCCGAAGACATGCTCTCCCCTCTTTCTCCTCGGTCCGACCACTCTGAAATCTCTTCTCAATTCATCAACAAATTCGCCAAGATCTGTTTTCATCAGGATTCGCGTTTTCACTACTATCGGCCTCGTTCAAACTCACAGCCGCTACCTCTCGCAGATCTGAATCGAGAGTATAGTGGAATGTATTTAAGCCTAGGCAGATCAGATGAGACATAAGTGACCATCAGCAACGAGCCAGATCTCATCTGTTTCATTTGCAGGCCGATCGAGTTGAAAGTGAAGGTCATTGGCATCGGGAACCCACTTGCTTCTGATGACGCGATAGGACTTCACGTGGCCCGCAAACTTCTAGAAATGAAGCTACCTGACAACGTAGGGGTAATCGCAGCTGAGTCTGGCGGGTCATCCATCTTAGAGCTGATGACGGGAGCAGACAAGGTAATACTGATCGATGCTACTCTCGGCGGAGCGAGGCCAGGCACCGTTCACAGGTTGTCGCTGGACGACATTCAAGTCGGAAAGTGCAAACTCAGGTCACTTCATGAAATCAACTTGGCAGATCTACTTAGGATAGGACGACTTGCTCAACCTGAGGCCTTTCCAAGGAAGCTCACTATCGTAGGCATCGAGGTTGCAAATACTGGGAGGTACAGGCAGGGCTTGAGCGATGCCGTGCGCGACGCCATTCCAAGAGCAGTAGAAACTGTCCTGTCTGAGATAATGTCCGGATTTGCTTCACGTAAGTAGTCTTCAGTGCTGGGAACCGGCAACAAGAAAAGGCAAGACCTAGTCAGGTCGAGGCTCAGTTCTGGTTTGTCCCCAGACGTCGGATTTCTCCCAGACTTCCTGAACCAAGTCCTGCCAGTTCTTAAGGCAGATCCGATAGACTCTCGCGTTCTCTATTGCTACAGCGGCTTGGCTGGCTATTGCCTCCAAGAATCTGATCTCTTCTTCATCGAACTCGTGTGGAGACGGTCCGAAGACCCTGAGTGAGCCAATTATCCTTTCCTTCACGACCAATGGGACCGCGAGTCCAGATCGAATGCCCTCCTTAAGTGTTTCCTCTGGATACTCCACCTCCGAATCTTTCAAGATGTCACTCATGATCGCCGGCCTTCCCGTTCTCACATCATCCAGTCCCTTGTCGACATGAACAGGGCCTTTCCTAAGGAAATCTTCGCTGAGGCCATATGATGCCACGAACTCGAGCTTCTCACGTTTTTCATCCAACAGCCTTACTATGCACCCTTTCATCTTCATAGCCTCCGCGGTGGTCTTCGCGATCTTGTTGAAGACTTCTTGAGGTTTGAGACTGGATGTCAGAATCTTCGATATGTCAACTAGAGTTGTGGTTTCCATCAAGCGCCTCTGAAGGCGCTCGTAGAGTCGTGTGTTTTCTATGGCTACTGCCCCAAGGTTACCCAGCGACTTCAAGAATTCTACCTCAATCTTTGTGAACCTGTGTCTCCTTGCTGAGTAAACGCAGACCACTCCAAGTTTGTCACCTCTGCTTTGGATAGGGACGCAGAGCATCGAGGAAATGCCCCTTCGCTGAGCCTCTTCTGGAGAAAGCCACTTCGAAAGATCTTTGACTACGACCGGTTGCCCCTTGAGTGCTTCCCGGTCAATCTGGATGCTTCTAGCGTCATGCTCCTTTCTCACATATTCCTCATTCAGGCCATGAATCGCCACTGTCTCAAATTCGTTTGTCTTCTTGTCCCAAAGTCCTAGGGAACATGCTTTCAAGTTCAGCACATTTACAGCACTCCTTGTGATCAGGCTGAGGACAGAAGAAAGATTCCTAGCAGAGCCTAGCGCAACTGCAATCCTATAAAGTGCCCGACAATAGACAATTGCCTTGTCCAAGTTCTACCTAGTCCTTCGAGATGAATGGAGTTGCGTCGCGGCTAATTATGTTTGCTCCACCTATGACGCTGACGATTATTATCGCCGGCTTCATGAGATCTCTAAGAGAAGATTAATGTGTCTCTTGAGGATAGCTAGATGGCTGTGCGGGGGTTGCCAAGCCAGGTCAAAGGCGCAGGAATGAGGATCCTGTCCCGAAGGGGTTCGAGATCAAGAGCAATCTCTTGACGAAAAGGTTCAAAATGAGCACGAAGCTCAGGAAAATCCCTCCCCCCGCACGTCTTCTCGATCGATCAGCATTTATACAACGGCCATGAGGGCCTTACTCTATGGAACCGAGAGAGCTTGTTAACAAGATATTCGCAGCTGACAAAAACATTCGCTACGTAGGAATCATTGGCCCAGGCCCAAAATACAACCTCTTAGAATCCCATATGAGAGAAGGCGTGAGATCCGTGACTCCTGAAAGGACTGACAAGGAGTTTGCCGAGATAATTCCTCCGATCATGCTAGGAGCGGCGGAGAGACTGGAGAAGGATGCAGGGAGCATCATATACTCTGTGATAAGATATCAAAAAGTCACGTTGATGTTCTTCAAGCTTCCGAAATACACGGTGATGTTGAGCGTTGAGCCCGGGATCTACCTGATGCCCATATACAAAAGCATTCAGACGCTACTAGGAATCAGCGACTAGAATCACCTGACTCCAAGTAATCCTCCGCCAAAATTGTAACGCCAAGAGATTATCAAACCTCATAACCGAAGAATTGGCCATCTCACTCACGAACAAGATAAAGCTACTATGACAGTCTGACGATGTCTGGTGAAATCGTAATAACCTAAGAATCGAATCAGCTAGGCAGTAGGCCTGTTTCTTCTGAAGGGATAAGGCCGGGAGCCCTTCTTTGCAGTTCAGTTCTGAATTCGTCCGATCTGAGTGCGTTGAGCAGTTTCTTCACTCCTTCTTTGTCTAAACGGCCTTTCGAGATCAAGAAGTCGTAATGTTCGTCTGCAATCGGGACGAAATCCAGCCCGTTTCTCTCTGCCACGGTTCTTATTGCTAAGCCTGCATCCACTTTCCCATGCAACACTGCCGTTGCAACTGCTGTATGTGACTTCGCCTCGCTTTCGTATCCTCTTATTCTGGAGGCAATTTCTTCAGTGGCTATCATCCGCTGGCCAGCAATTCTCTTGAGGCACAGATCGAAGAGGATTCTGGTTCCGGACCCGTGGTTTCTGTTCATGAAGGTGATGTTGTTTATCAATAGGTCTTCGATTCCGCGTATACCCTTCGGGTTTCCTTTGGCTACTATCAGGCCTTGCTGTCTAACGTATCCTCTGACTATCACTGCTTCATCGGTCAGCCCGTATCGCTTGAGGTAGGGTACATTGTAGTCTCCAGAGGCTTCGTCAAGTAAGTGAATTCCCGCCATGTCTGCTTCTCCGCGTTTCACTGCATTGAACCCTCCAATGGATCCAACATTGATCGTCTTGGCTTGGAAGCTCGGACTCGTTCTCCTCACACATTCTATGAGGATGTCAAGCCCGACACAGTGGCTTCCTATTACTACTAGATCCGCCAGCTTCAGAGTCGGGCTGAAAAGGTCCACTATCACCTTCTCTCCTTCCTCGAGGAACTGTGATTCCTCAGGTATCTCAATGAAGCCGTCAGCCATAGCTAGAGACGTTATTGCGCCGGATCCTTCCGTCGTAGGATAGGCAAGAAGCCCTCCCGATTCGTCTTGAATTATGTGTACCGGCAAGAATTCCCGTCGTCCCTTGGCTGAGGAAATCCTTGATGCACACTTCGCCAACAACGGCCTTCTCTGCTCATACTCATAAATGCCGGACATTCTGCCAATGATTGGGCGAACTAGAAGATTGAAGATTATCAGGGCAGAGGCCGGGTACCCAGGCAAGCCAAATATGGGTTTCCCGTTCGCGATCGCGACAACCGTGGGCTTTCCTGGCTTTACAGCGAGACCATGAACTATTATTCCCGGCTCACCGAACGAGTTCAATATTCTGTACAGGAGATCCCCTGTACCAGCAGATGTGCTGCCAGACGTTATTACGATGTCAGCCTGTTCAAGTCCTCTGGCAACCTTCTCCTTCAGGTCTTCCAGAGCATCTCTGGCCACTCCTTCAAAGACCACTTCCCCTCCCCATTCTCTAACCGCCCCTGCGATGACATTGGCGTTGATATCGTAGATCTTGCCATAGGTCAGATGGCCACCTGAAGGGATCAGTTCGTTTCCTGTAGATACGACTGCAACCCTCGGATGCCTGAAGACCTTGACACTCTTGAAGCCAATGGCTGAAAGCAATCCCATCTCTCTGGATGTCAATCTCTGCCCGCTTCGAAGGGCAAGCTCTCCCGCCATCAAATCACTGCCGGCGGCCATTATGTTCTCGCCTGGACTGACTGCTCTGAAGATGTCCACGAGGTCCTTCGTGCACTGAGTATACTCCACTATCACGACCGCGTTTGCGCCCTTTGGGATTGGCGCTCCAGTCGATATCTCGACAGCCTCGCCGGATTCAACCTCAACTTGGGGATCGTCTCCTGCCTCAATCGATCCAACAACTCTCAGTTTGACAGGCCGCCTCTCTTCGGTCCCAAACGTGTCCCTAGCCTTGACTGCGTAGCCATCCATTGAAGCACGATCGAAGCCCGGGACATCTATTGGGGACTCGATATCTTCTGCAATTGTTCGACCGAGCGCCTGCGGAGTGGCAACTTCCTCCGCGCCTAGGGGATGAGGAGAGATGTACCCGTAGAGTTTCTTTCTCGCGTCTTCTATGCTCAGGAGAGTTCGGAACACTTTCCGGTCAGCCATGGCTCTTCTTCTCGATTGGACGGAACAGTTCAACCGTGACTTCTTCGCCTGCCTCAATTCCTTCCTTGTCTTCAGGAACTGCAACCATGCCGTTAGCCCGAGTCATGCTTGACAGAAGCCCGGACCCGGATGCGGTTACCGGATCCGCGACATACTTACCATCGTCCTCTACAACCGTCACTCGGAGAAACGTCCTCATTCCCAAGGCCGAAGCAGCTCTCCTAGAGAGAGTTGCCTTGACAAAAGAAGCCGGCTCTTCTTCCGAACCGAGCAGACGCAACATTATGGGACGAACAAACATCTTGAACCCGATCATCGCTGCCACAGGTTGCCCCGACAGCAAAACAACCGCTTTGCCATTTACCGAAGCCAAACCTGTCGGCATACCTGGACGCATTGAGACACCATGAACAAGCATACCTGGCTTGCCAAGCACCTGTACAGCTTCAGGGACAAGATCTGTTTCTCCAACGGAGGTCCCTCCTGTCACAAGCACAATGTCAGCCTCGGCCAAACCTTTTCTCACTAAACGACTGATATCGTCGACGGAGTCCTTGGCTATCCCCAGATACAAAGCCTTGCCGCCAAGTTCACGGACCAACCCTGAGAGAACAAATCGATTGGTGTTGACAACCTTACCTTGCATAAGTGAGTCGCCCAGTTCGACGAGCTCG
>Ga0209725_1000654_pt1 | contig 20753 bp, 18 predicted proteins | sample I18A1metaG_FD_184145 | JGI IMG/M metagenome (GOLD analysis project Ga0209725, IMG submission 184145) | Lake sediment bacterial and archeal communities from Gulf of Boni, Indonesia to study Microbial Dark Matter (Phase II) - ​I18A1 metaG... | ecosystem: Environmental > Aquatic > Freshwater > Lake...
CTTGTATGCGCAATTTATACGACTCAGTACACTCGGGAAAACACATAGCTCACATTGGACGGTTTGCTCTAACGTCATTCTTGGTCAACATCGGAGCAACTCAGGAGGATGTCCTGCTTCTTTTCAAGACAGCCGCTGACTTTGATGAAAGAAAGACTCGATACCAAGTTGAACATATTGCTGGGGCCAGAGGGGCGAAAACCAGATACTCACCACCGAAATGTTCTACTCTGAAGACTCATGGCCTATGTGTCTCACCGGACGAGCTGTGCAGTCAGATCAGCCATCCACTCACATACTACAGAAGAAGGCTACGCAGGAGTTTCCCAAGAGGCCGAAGGTATGCAGAGGAATGAGGAGTACGTAGAGAGGAAGTTCGAAGAGTACTATCGCGACAATGTTCAACGCACAAAGCCGCCCCCTGAAATGGAGAAGAGAGAATACGGGTTCCTGTTGTTCAAAGAAGGTGTGATGGTAAGACATAGGGCCTTCAGGACACCATCTGATCTTCACACTTTCATCAGAACTACGGTGCCTGCACACGCGTACAATTCGACAGCGTACTATCTTGAGCCTGAAGAGGAGATGGACAGGAAGAACTGGCAGGGTGCGGATCTCACCTTTGATGTCGACGCCGATCACATCGCCACCCCCTGCAAATATGTCCATGATGTTTGGACATGCAAAAAGTGCAACGCAAGAGGAAAAGGCCCAGTGCCCGATAGATGCCCGGAGTGCCAAGGAGAAAAGATGGACGAGGAAGTCTGGCTCTGCGAGTCCTGCCTAGAAAGAGCCAAGGAGGAAGTCATCAAACTCGTGGATTTTCTGGCTGAGGACTTTGGATTCTCCAGAAGAGATATTACGACCTGCTTCTCCGGGCACAGGGGATATCACGTACACGTGAGGGCAGAGGAAGTCAAGAGTCTGGATAGCGATGAACGCAAGGAAATAGTCGACTATGTTACTGGTCTGGGCTTCGACCTTAACCTCCACCAAGGCCTTCTAGACAGAAAATCATCACTCGAAGGATCCTACGTTGAAGATCGGGGTTGGCAACTTAGAGTCGCTAGAGGCCTCTACGAGATTCTCACCAAGACCTCGGAAGACGAGATGGCAAGCTGGGGGATCAACCGCAGAATAGCCAAGACCATAGCTGAGAAAAGAGACGAATTCGCATCGTTGTGGATGGCGGAAAAGGTGGAAAAATTCCCCGAGGGAGTTGGGCCTACGACATGGAGACTGCTGATCCAAAAAGCAGTTGAGAGAGAATCTGTGAAGGTTGACACAGTAGTCACAACTGACACGCATAGGCTGATTCGCATACCCGAAACGTTGAATGGGAAGACTGGGTTCAGAGCAGCGGAGGTCAACAGCATCGAGAGATTCGACCCGTTCAGCGACGCCGTCGCATTCAAAGGCGAGGAGACAGTGTATGTGAAGGAGGCGCCGCAGTTCAGGGTCGGGAACGAGTGCCTCGGGCCATATTCGGATATCGTTGTCACCATACCAGCCGCAGCCGCGCTTCTACTCGTATCGAAAGGAAAAGCTTCCCCCAGAAGGGATTGAGACGTATCAAGAACTGTACGAGGCCTGGAGAAGAGAAAGACTATCAAAAGACCTCCAGCCACTTCCGAAGGACTTCTACGAGAAGGCAGCGGACTACACGAGAAAACTGAGAGAGAACCAGAGGATGATTGACAGCAAGACGATGAAGGCAAGACTACTTCAACAGGAGTTGGAGAACAGTATAAGACTATCATCTGAAATCCTAGTCTCAAGATTTGAGAAGATGGTTGACTCTTTACTGTCGAACGAAAAGCCGATTCCAACAGGGTTCCTCGCACGACCTGAAGAGAGCATCTATCAAGGACTGCTCCAAGCGTCAAATCAGAGTTCACGAATGAAGAGAAACCTTTCAGAAGGAAAGCGCACCGAAACTTTCTCATCGCCATCAGAAGATCTGCCACAAGAAATATTAGTGCGATTTGCTTGTGAGATCCCGGCGATAGTCGGCGTCGACTTGAAGACCTACGGTCCCTTCAAGCCTGAAGACGTAGCTTCCCTGCCGGCCGAGAACGCTAGAGCCCTGATACATCAAGGGGCAGCCATCAAGGTAGAGGTCGAATAAATGTGAAGATTCCAAAGACGATAAGCACCTACTGCCCTAAGTGTAGAAAGCATACAGAACACTCTGTCTCGCTCTATAAGGCTGGAAAGCAACGGGCTCTTGCATGGGGGGCGAGGAGACATGAAAGAAAGCGGCATGGGTATGGTGGACAGAAGTATCCAGAGTTGAAGAGAACAGCAAAGACCACGAAGAAGCAATCAGCCAGACTGGAGTGCAAGACGTGCAAGTACACAGTCTTCAGGTATGGAATCAGACTCAGGAAAACGGAAATGGAAGGATAGATAACACATGCCTCGAAAGGAGTTGATCCCCCAGCCACGCAGCACGTTTCTCAAGCTCAAATGTCAAAAGTGTGGGAACGAGCAGGTGGCCTTCGAAAGAAGTTCGACGCCGGTAAGATGCAACGTCTGCGAAGAAGTTCTTCTTGAGCCTCGAGGAGGTAAGGCGAAGATCAAGGCGGAGATAATTCAGACCCTGGGTGTGTGAGAGAATGGATACCATCGGAGAAATGTATCCTGAGGATGGAGAACTTGTCGTTGCGACCGTTAGGAGGATAGCCGGCTATGGCGCCTACGTTACCCTAGACGAGTTCGGCGAACGAGAGGGACTCGTACACATATCTGAAGTCTCGACCACTTGGGTGAGAAACATCCGAAATCACCTAAGAGAGGGCCAGAAGCTAGTTCTGAAAGTTCTGAGAATCAACAGGCAAAGAGGCGAAGTTGACCTCTCGTTAAGAAGGGTGACAGGACGTGAGAAGACAGAAACGATGCTTCAGTGGAAGAAAACCAAGAAGGCTGAAGCCATACTCAAGAGTGCAGCCGAGAAACTCTCAGCAGACGAAAAGACACTCACTGACATCAGGGAAACGATCTTTAAACAATACGACTCAGTTTATGACGCATTAGAGAAGTCGATCGATAGAGGAGAAGAAGTCTTCACAAAACTAGGACTCACATCGGAATGGTCAAAAGCACTAGCAGAAAATGCAAAGTTGAAGATCAAAGTAAAGAGGACCACCTTGACTGGAACGGTCGAGCTCACATCACACAAACCAGACGGAATCACGGCGATAAAGACCGCGCTTCTAAACGCCGAAAAGATAGCGCCCAAGGGAATTGATGTCAAGATCTACACGATAGGGGCGCCCAGATACCGCCTCGAAGCTGCCGCCTCCGACTATGCGGATGCTGAGACAGTTCTGAAGGAGGCTATCGACGAGGCGATTTCATGCGTTACCAGCATGGGGGGCGAGGGGCACCGCGTCGAATGAAGTGGAAACTCAGAAGATGTGGCAAGTGCGGAAGATACACGCTTAAGCCGACTTGCCCCGTCTGCATAAGCGAAACTGGCATTCCCCACCCAGCAAAGTTCTCGCCACAGGACAAGTATGCTAAGTACAGGAGCAAACGCGCCATTGGAAACTACGATTAGAGAATATGGACCGAAGCCTCAAAGTCCCACCATTGTCGAAGGGCTACCGGGACTTGGATCCGTAGGAAGATTGGCCGTATCCTTTCTCATCGATGAATCGAAGGCACGAAAGATTGCAGAGCTATACTCACCATATTTTCCATACCAAGCCATCGTGAACTCCCGAGGAATCGCAAGGTTGCCGCGGGCTGAATTCTACTACTCGACCAATAATAGAAGAGAATTGATGATGATGTCTGGCGATTGTCAGCCGCTGACGAGCTATGGGCAATACGAGGTGGCTTCTAAGATAGTTCAATATGCCCTGAAACACTCTGCCGCTCAGATCATCAGTATCGGAGGATTTGTTTCTCCGAGAAGGGACAGGGATCTGGTCGTCGGGGCAGCCACAAGCAGTAGCCTCGTCTCCAAGCTGACGTCTGCAGGAGCTAGTGTGGAGAAGGGCGGAGTTCCAATCGTCGGCGTTGCAGGGCTCTTGATAGCCCTTGCCAGAACAAAGAAACTGAACGCCGCCTGCCTCTTGGGACAGACATTCGGTCTTGGGCCAGACCCGGCTGCCGCTCAGAGAGTTCTCCGGGTTCTCGCAAAGGTATTGGAGTTGAAGCTAGACTTTTCGAACTTAGATAGGCAAGTAGCAAAGATCCGCACTGTCGAGAAGAAGATTGGACAAATCGAAAAGAGGCTCGCCAGTATGCTTAGAAAGGATCGCATGATATACATTGGCTGAAGGGTTTCCCTTTCGTTCCTCTACTTTGCAGTCACAACGAAGTGCTGAACCGGGACTTCGACGTAGTTTTCGTCCGCAACCCAGACCACTCGAATGTAGTAGGTGCCCGACTTAGGAGGCGCCCACTTCAACGTGAACGTTCCGTCCTTGACGTCTCCATGACCTGCAAGAGTCCAAGTCTTGTTGTCCAAGGAATAGTCTACTGTGATCGTTCCCGCCGATATCGGCTTCGACAGTTTGCATGTCAACGTTATGTTCTGCTTCGCCTCAACCTCTCTTGCAGAGAATCCAACAGACATGGTAACTTGGGCCTTGTCTACAACGAGGTCTAGACTCGCGCTGTTTGCCCTAGTGAACCTTCGTTTGATTCCCTCCCATCTTGATCTGATAAGATAGGAGCCGGCTCTTGGTGTCCAAGCATGTTTGTAGTTGCCATCTGCACCTGACTGGACTGGGGCTATCTCATGCCATGTCTGGCCTTTGTCTGTAGAGTACTCAAGTGCAATTGCCATGTTCACCAGGCCTTTGCCTCTACTTGAGATGCGCCCGTAGAATTCGACGATCGTTTCGTTATAGACAATCTTCTTTGGGGTTATGGTACAATCTAGCACTGAGGGTTCTGGGTAGGCCACTGAATAGACAGATACCCAGCTCTTCTTTGAATTGAACTGAGAGGAGAAGTACTCCGACTCCGTGTACTCCAGTCCTGCCGCTTTCAGTATGAGAGAGCCGACAACAGTGTTCGGCTTGATTCCCTGCTTGTCTGCAATAATGTCTGCTGAGACAACTTTGCCTTCTTGGATGACCTTTCTGAAATAGGTCGTGTCTGTTTCCGTCCTGTTCTCCGTGATCACAATCTTCTGCCCACGATAAGCTGTGCCGTTACATATCTTCGCCATCCAATACCATTTGCTGTCTTCTCCGACACCGTAAAACTGGACTTGCTGTTGTTGTGATCTCTCCCACGCAGCGTATACTGCCACATGAGAGACATTGTACTCCTTCAAGATGGGCAGGGCCATGGTTTCGTTAAGTATGAAGGCGCGAGCGATCAAGGCGATCTGTGTCGAGTTGATCGTGCCATTGTCGGCCAGAGATCGCTTCTCCGCCAACGTTGTGATCCAGTAGCCATAGTCCCACCATGAGAATACGACCGCATCCTTTGGCAGGTTCTCTTTCATCCATGACAATGCTTCAAGCCAGTCCTGATAGTTCTGCTCTTCTCCCTCTTTTGGAGTCGTAGGAAAACTTGATGTCGCTATCGTCGCTGGCGTGTAAGCCTCCGTGGTGACTCTGGCAAAGGTGGGTAAAACGACCAAGATGAGTACTAAGAGGATCGCTACGCCAAACTCTCTCCCGACCCTCATTGCGAACCGAACCTTTCTTCGCGGGAATATTACTGCCTCCCGAACAATATCCACTGAAGGCTTGCATAGTTCAACCATGGTTACTCCAGCCAAGATTGATAGAGCCGGCGCAAGGATCAAAGTCAGCCTGACTAGAGATCCAGCAAAATAGACCGAAGATAGACCGAAAAGCATCAAGAAGATATCAGTGTCTCTTGCCCTCTGAGCTGCAAAGAAGAATCCGAAGATACTGAGGAACAAGATTATTCCCGATTCGTGGAAGAATGATGCCCAAGTGGCTGGACGATGCTCAGCAACCGACTCAACCAGAGGCATCTCGAGCCTTCTCGCCGGATCCACTACTGCCATGAATTTCGCCATTAAAGGTGCCGCGACGCCTCCGTACCAAAGTATGGCGAAGACGATAGACATTGTTCCGGCTATGCCAGCCAGCGCGAACCATTTCATCCGTGTTGAGGGGATACGCCTCGCGACTTCCGCATAGACGAGGAGAGATAGCACACCGAAGACTGCTAAGGTAGACCATTCCCTGAAGAAGCGAATGCCAAGATACGGCAGCTGTGTCACTGTCGCAAGCTGGATCCCATATGTGGCGGCAAATGCGATAAGCATACGGCTGTTATACCGTCTAAAAAGGACCATGAGCGCTGTGAAGAGGTATATCAGTGCCATTGGGTATCTGAAGGCACCCCATCCCCAACTGAGGTACGCCAACATCAATCCCGACAAGACTCCATAGGCTAAAGTGGATCTCATTGTGCGTTGAGGCGATATCGCCCTCAGGTACGCGAGAAAGATCAGTATCATTGAGAATACTCCAATAGTTTCATCGTCAAAGAACCCAAGTGAAGTCCGGCTAATATGAGAACCATTGATCGCAAGGAATAGAGCCGCGAAGAGGCCCACACTTCCACTCCAAAGGTCTTTGCCCAAGAGGTAGACTGCAACGACTGATAGAACACCCATAATCACAGGGAATACTATGCAGGCGGCGATTATCGTCACATCAATGCCCATGATCTTCAGGAAGTTGAAGAATGCGGCTGCCGTGAACGCAAGGGCAGGGAAAGCTGATAAGTATACGTCTCGCCCAAAAGGATACCAACTCATGTTGTCATGCCAGCTGAACCACGCTGCGTATCCGTTTCTGACTACGTACTCTGTCATCCTGTACTGAAAGTACGGGTCGAACTCAGACAGGAAGAAACCCCACCGCAGCGGAAGCAGTCTCAGCAACGCGGCGATCGCGAGTATACTCACAAACGCCCCGAGAAAGGCCACGCGAGCCTTCGATAGCCCAGAGAGGTAGCCTATCGCAGTGCGAATCCTCGACGAGAACAGTTCCCTACGAAACTTGTCACTGATGAAGTCCCTGATGGTCCTTATCGCGTGGGATGGAAGTGGCATAGGGGCATACCTCGACCGAGTCCCGACAATATTCAATCAGGGTCATTATAAATGATGCGTACGGAGAAAGCAGCAATCGAAGTCCGGATTATCATGATAGAGAATGCCTCAGCGAAGACCCTAGCACATTCAGCTCCGAACGGATTATGCAAACAAACCTAATATATTCGGATGCAAAAGTGAAAGCGTCGCGTGGAAGGACATGAGGGATCGGAAAATCACGCCCGCCAAGAGCACATCCTTCTACGATGGTTTCTAGAATACGAATAACCCAATCATGTTCCTGTGCTCATAGCAGAAAGGTTGGTGAGAATCAACGTTCAGGGAAGTAGTCAGCAATATCGACCTACCGAAGATCGAGCACCAAATCTTAGAGTTCTGGAAGAAAATCAAAGCCTTCGAGAAACGTGTCGCCCTCAACAGCGGGAAGGAGAAGTGGTCTTTCATAGATGGACCGATAACGTCAAACAATCCAATGGGTGTCCACCATGCGTGGGGACGCACCTACAAGGACCTCTTCCAACGCTACTACGCCATGAAAGGTCGTGATCTTCGTTATCAGAACGGTTTTGACTGCCAAGGGTTGTGGATCGAAGTAGAGGTAGAGAAGGACCTCGGATTCAGAACGAAGAGAGAAATTGAGGCATACGGCATCGCAGAGTTCGTGAAGCGCTGTAAGCAACGGGCATTGAAATTCGCTGCAATCCAAGTACACCAGTCAATCAGGCTGGGGTACTGGATGGATTGGGATGACCCAGATCTCCTACGAAGGCTTGCCGACCTCTTGGATCAACCTGACAAAACGATATCCGTTAACGGGAAAGCAGGCCCAGTGACAGGGACAGCCGAGCAACTGATTGGGCGCTTGGGGACCCCCGAAGTCGGAGGGTCGTACTTCACACTATCTGACGAGAACAACTACACCATATGGAGCGCCTTGAAGAAATGCCATAAAAACGGGTGGGTGTACAAAGGCACTGACGTGATGCCTTGGTGTCCCAGATGTTCCACCGCGATCTCGGAACACGAAATCGCTACGGAAGGATATCGACAGCTTACTCATGATGCCCTAACAATTAAGTTTCCACTCGGAGGAAGAACGAATGAATTTCTCCTTGTGTGGACAACGACGCCGTGGACCCTTTCATCGAATGTTGCCGCCGCAGTTCACCCAGATCTAGTCTACGTGAAGATCCTGAGAAACAACGAGATCTTCTATCTTGCAAAAGCCACTGTTGATAGAGTTGTTCCAGAAAAACAAGAAGTCCTAGCTGAGTTCATGGGACGGGACCTTGAAGGCTGGGCGTACGAAGGACCCTTTGACGAACTCGAAGCGGAAAAGCGGTCCGGAGCTGTCAACGCTCACAAAGTGATCCTATGGGAGGAAGTCAGCGAAGCTGAAGGGACTGGCGTAGTTCACATTGCTCCTGGGTGCGGCAAAGAGGATCTAGAACTTGGCCGCAAATACGGTCTCCCAAGCCCGGCCCCCCTTGACGAGTACGGGGTATTCATGGAGGGATTCGGATGGTTAACTGAAATGCACGTCTACGATACTGCCGAGCCAGTCATCAGCGACCTCAAGAAGAAGGGGCTACTCTTCAAAACTGAGAAGTATGCGCACCGTTATCCCGTATGCTGGAGGTGTGAGAGCGAACTCGTCTTCAGACTTGTTGACGAGTGGTTCATTTCAATGGGGAAGAAGATAGCCAAACCCTTGGAAGACCTGACTGATAATGAGAAACGAGAGAGTCTGCGGTATCAGATCATCGATGTCGCTAAGCAGACTCATTGGATTCCGGAGTATGGACTACAGCAGGAGCTTGACTGGCTGAGTAACATGGACGACTGGATGATCTCGAAGAAGAGATATTGGGGCTTGGCTCTTCCAATATGGAGCTGCGGTCGATGTGGAACATTCGACGTCATCGGTAGCGAAGAGGAACTGAGAGAGAGGGCCGTCGAGGGATGGAGAGAATTTGAGGGACATTCACCGCATAGACCTTGGATCGACCGCGTCGGGATAGCATGTCCCAAATGCAGTGCCCTCATGTCTAGGATATCTGACGTAGGTAATCCTTGGCTTGACGCAGGAATAGTAGCTTACTCAACCCTTAGGCACCGTTACGATCGAGAGTACTGGCACAAGTGGTTTCCCGCACACCTTGTCTGCGAGTCTCTGCCCGGCCAGTTCAGAAATTGGTTCTATTCGATGTTGGCCATGAGCACAATAATGGAAGGAATGCCTCCATTCCTGACATGTTTCGGACACGGCACTGTACTGGCCGAAGACGGAAGAGAGATGCACAAGTCCTGGGGAACTGCTATCTGGTTCGACGACGCCGTCGAGATCCTCGGAGCGGACGTGATGCGTTGGATATATTGCTCGACTCGTCCAGACGGGAACCTGTTGTTCGGATACAGGAAAGGAGAAGAGATCAAGAGGAGCTTCCTTATTCCTCTGTGGAACATTTACAGCTTCTTTACGACCTATGCTAGGCTAGACCGTTGGACTCCTCGAAGGCAACAGAGCAGACTTACACTAATTGACCGCTGGATCCTCTCAAGACTGCACACGCTTATCGTAGATGTCACCAGCTGCTTAGACAACTATGATCCCGCTGGCGCCTCCTCAGAAATCAGCAACTTCGTTGAGGAGTTGTCAACGTGGTACGTTAGACGATCCCGGAGAAGATTCTGGAAAAGCACCTCCGACACTGACAAGGAGGCCGGATACCATACGCTCTACACCTGCCTTACGACCCTCACGAGGCTCCTAGCACCCTTCATTCCGTTCGTAACCGAGGAGATCTACCAGAACCTCGCCCGTAGCGTTGACCAGGCAGCGCCTGAAAGCGTTCATCTTTGTGATTGGCCTGTCGCTGATAAATCGCTAATAGATGAGAAACTCATGAGGAATATGCACCTTGCCATCAAGACATGCGCCCTAGGACGATCCGCACGCAGTAGATGTGGAGTAAAGCTGAGACAGCCACTGCCAACGGCGAGCATCGTCGCGAGCACGGATGTAATCGAGAATATCCGAAGTCTCTCTGAGTTGATCAGCGAAGAGCTGAACGTCAAGAAACTGGACCTAAAGACCGATCGAGGGGAGCTGCTTGAGTACAGAGTAGAACTGATTCCTGAGATTTCAGGACGGAGACATGGGAAGCTGCTGCCCAAAGTGCGCGATGCGATATCAAAGATGGATCCCAACACTCTTGTTTCAGCTCAAGGGAAGAGAAACGGGGTCGAAGTGATAATAGACGGACGCCCGGTGACTGTTTCTCCCGAGGAGATTCACGTATCGACAAGACCCAGAGAAGGCTGGTCTGTCGTAGAGGAGGAGGGCATTCTCGTCGGCGTTCAGAAAGCAATTCCTGCGGATCTGATCTTGGAGGGTCTTGCTAGAGACATAGTCCGTCGGATACAAGATCAGCGGAAAAAAGCGGGACTCAATATTGATGATAGGATCCTGATTTACTACGATGGCGGCCCGAATAGTCTCCGTGCATTTTCGACGTTTAGTAAGTATATTTCGATTGAAACGTTAGGGGATGACTTGAAGCGTCAGCCCCCACCTGCAAACGCTCACGTAGCAGAATACAGACTTGCCGGAGAGAACCTCAAGGTGGGCATAGTCAAAGCGATGAAATCCTCAGAGGATTAGGACCAACCATCCCCGTAGTCTCCAACAAGGGGAAGCGATGTCACAAAAGAAGCTGGGCCTCGTCGTCAACCCGATAGCCGGACTAGAGGCGTTGAACTAGCCAGTCAAGCGGCCGAGTCGGGTTGAAAGGTACTGATGGTAGCGAAACGTTAGAGGAGGCTCTAAGAAGAGGAGCAACTCCAATCGCTCCAAAGAGAACGGTTGAGGCATTGAAGGAGCTTTGGGCCCACAGAGGCCTTTTCGACGTCCTCACAAGTTCAGGAGAGATGGGAGAGGAGGAAGCAAAAAACGCTGGCTTTAGTCCGAAAATAGTCAACAATGTGCTCCAGAAGAGAACCACTCCAGATGACACTAGACGAACGGCGAAGATTCTTGCACAGGAGACTGTTGACCTGATCCTTTTTACAGGTGGAGACGGAACCGCTAGGGATATCCTAGATTCGATCGACGGCAACGTCGTCGTCCTTGGAATACCTGCCGGAGTGAAGGTACATAGCTCGGTCTTCGCGATAGGACCGTCTCATGCAGCCAATGTCACGATCCGATATCTCATGGGAGAGCTACAGGTTGGGCAGGCAGAAGTGATGGATGTAGATGAGGATGAATTCAGAGCTGGACGTCTGTCTGCGAAACTCTACGGATATATGAACGTCCCACGTGAGCCCCTTCTCATGCAAGGGATCAAAACTGCCACAGCCCAGACTGAGGACGAAGTTGAGCAGCAACATGCCATCGCAAAGCATGTCGCGGAAGAAATGCATGACGATTTGTATATCCTTGGTCCAGGAACAACTGTGAAAGCCGTCGCCGACATGCTTGGGGTCGAGAAGACGCTGCTCGGAGTTGATGTCGTATGCGAGAAGCGGTTGATTGCAAAGGATGTCGATGAAGAGAGACTGCTAGAACTGATTCAGAGCCGTCCTGTCAAGATAGTGGTTACGCCAATAGGAGGACAAGCGTACATTCTCGGCAGGGGAAACCAGCAGATCAGCCCTGAGGTCGTAAGGAAGGTGGGGCGAGAGAATATAATCGTAGTTGCTACAAGAGGCAAATTGCTGAGCCTACCTCACAGACGTTTGCTAGTAGATACAGGCGACAGAGATTTGGATGAGAAATTACGCGGCTACATCAGAGTAGTTACAGATTACCGAGAAGAGGCAGTAGTGAAAGTGGAGTAGGCTATTTCATCTGTGTCTTCAGAAAATCCGCATAACCCTTAGCGTCTAGCAGGTTCTTTATCTCAACTTCAAGCCTAGACGGCTTGACGACTGCTATCCACCCATCGCCATACGGGTGTTGATTCACAAGCTCAGGAGTGTCCGTCAATCTCAAATTCACTTCGGATATCTCGCCAGAAACTGGAGCGTAGACATCGGCAACCGCCTTTACAGATTCAACTGAGCCCAAAGACTGCGACTGGATCATCTGTGTTCCTACTTTCGGAAGATCCACGAACACAACTTCGTGAAGAGATTTCTGGGCGTAGTCACTAATTCCGATTCGACACGTATTTCCCTCTAGCTTCACCCACTCGTGTTCTTTCGTGTAGTACAGACCTTCAGGAACTTCATAATCGCCTACCTTCATGGTCTGGTCCCTTTCCGGCATGTATGGAGTCGTTACGCATTATATTACTGATTCGAAGGCGTGACCCTGTCCTGTCGCGTATCTTCGAGGATCACTTTTTAGTTCTCTGCCACCCATACTTCGAAGTGTCATAGAAAGGGAAGCCTACAACCGCTGCACGCAGCTTCTTGCCACGTACCTCAACGAGCAGGTTCTCACCGACCTTCGAATATTCTCTCGGAATATAGCCCATCGCTATCCCTTGGCTCATAGTAGGCGAGAAGGTCCCGCTCGTCACCTTCCCTACAACTTGGGAATCCTTTAGGAGGGGGCATTCGGCCCTAGGTATTCCCGCGTCAAGAACCTTAAGTCCAACCCTGACTTTCTTCACGCCCTGTGCCTTCTCTCGGGCCAAAGCGTCGCGCCCTATGAATTCACTCTTGGTGAGCTTCACAACAAAGCTCAGTCTGGCCTGCAGCGGACTGGTGGATTCTGTTATGTCATTGCCATAAAGACACATTCCCGCTTCCAGTCGCAAAATATCACGCGCACCCAACCCACATGGTTGTATGTGGAAAGCTTTGCCATGATCAAGTATTTCGCTCCAAACTGCGACAGCTCTTGATGGATCCTCAGACGGAGCACCCCATGTAAATACTTCAAAACCATCCTCGCCAGTATAACCAGTTCTGGTAACAGTCAGCTTCATCCCTTCAAGATCTAGGGATCGCTCACCGAATCTAGGGATCGACGAGAGATCTTCGCCACAGACTTGTTCCATGACTTGTTGGGCGTTTGGCCCCTGAACTGCGAACATGGAAACCTGGTCAGATACATGCTTTATGTTGACGCTGAACGGTTCCGCCTTCTTCTTGAGCCAACCCAGATCCTTATCGCGATTTCCCGCGTTGAAGACCATGAGGTACTGATTCTCTGCCAGTTTGTCGATGACTACATCGTCGACAATGCCTCCATCCTCGTTACAGATCAACGAGTAGTGTGCCCGATTCACTGTCAAAGCCGCGACATCGTTGGTTGTAACATAATCCAGAAACGACGTCGAATCTTCACCTGAGATCACTGCCCTTCCCATGTGAGACACATCAAAGATCCCGACGCTATTCCGAACCGCCCTGCACTCTGAAACGATGCTATCATACCAGACGGGCATCTCGAACCCGGCGAACTCGGTCATTCGACCGTTCTGAACGTGGAAGTCATGGAGTTGAGTTCGCTTGACCATTCACAATCAGATCCAAGAACCTTGGCAAAACTTGGAGATCTTGTGCGAGCTCTACCTTTTCTGGTTTCTCACTTGATCCATCGGAACAATCTTAATAGTGTCCGGGTCGAATCCAAGCCTCCGCCCGCACCTGGGACACGTCCCGTTGTTCCTCTGAACAATCTCAAGAGGCGATTCGAGTTCAAAACCATCGTAGAGAGTTGTGTTGCATCCGTTGCAGAGAATCTTCTGGGGCATACTCTGTTCACATTCCTGAACGCCATACGGAAAGCGACAACGTATTTTAACTTTCTTTTGACCGCCTGTGAACTCAGAACTCTCGCGTACCCGGATCACAACCTACAATGTTCCTCCGGCATTGCGAGATATGCTTAAGTTCGTGCTGTCCTTAGTGTTTCGGGCATTCCGCTGCGGATGACAGATGTTGAAGGTCAAGGTAGGGAAGATCTCTTGGAGAGTCAAGAGGTTCTTTGTGAATCTCGGCTATAGGTTTCGGGGAGTCGGAGTTCCGCGAGCTAGAGCAATGAAGCCATCCACAACTCTGCTTGTGATTGCGACGATGGTGTTTGGGATTTTCATCTTGGCGGGTGGAATCTTTAACATATTAGAGAAGCCTCTGGCGTTGCTGCCAAAAGGTTCAGGTTGGACCTTCGTCTATAGAGGAAGCATTCATATGCAGACTCTGAATGAGAGCATATTGGCAGGCTTGTTGTATTTTCTCGCGATCTTGGGCCTTTACTTGCTATTCAGAAGCACACGTCTAGTCTACAATCCCAGGCAAGCCTACCTCATGCTTATTCTTGGCCTCATGGTTACACTTATCGCGGTCTACTATTGTAGGTCGTTCTTAGCGTCGAAGATAGGTTTCTAGTACAATCCTTACCAGAAGGTCTTCTTGAGTCCCAGAAGGTACGCTATCATATTGGCGACTAAGTGAATGGCTGGAGTAACGAGCAGTACGAGAAAGACTGCTCCTTGGCTAAGTCTGTAGAAGGGATATAGGACTAGGATTCCGCCGAACACAAAGTCGAGCTGGTCCAACAGGGGCAGTGGGTATCCAGGCGGAAGCCTCATCCTCCTCTTGATAAACGCACCCACTAGGTCGCCAGCCAAAGCGCCCACAGAGATTAGAGTGCCAAAGAAGAAGAGTTCAACGGAAAACAAGACCGCCATGAGAATGGATACTAGGATTCCAGCAAGGAGACCGCTTACGAATCCCCTGACCGTCTTGTGAGCACCAAGAATTCTCTCACCATCTAAGAAACATTGCCCAAGATCTATCGGCGCCCCCCCACCAAAGATTGCAGGGATAGAATTGGCGGCGTAAGAGGGAAGGATGAACATCAGAGCTGAAACCATATCGCCGAAGCTTATGACTAGCTCCAAAGGGTTCAGCTCTGTTGGAGATTCCCTAGGCTGTTGAGCATACCTCTTCCAATCCTCTCTCTGTCATTCTCAATAGACGGGAAGATGGGAGAACATTGTGTGAAGGGAACCGCTCAAGGACAGCTGTCTTGACACTTGGGTTCGCGGTGAGGGAAAGCCTGAGTGTAACGCTGGACCAGTACGTGAGAATACGCCTCGCGACAGGTTCGGTTTGATCCTCTCCCCGAAAAGGAAGACTGTGTACTTGGCTCGTGACGAGAACCGCTAGGCGCCTCATGGAGGCTAGCTCCGCAAGGTATGCGAGTTGTCTATTCAGTTGTCGATTCTGTGCAAAGACTCTCTCTGTCGACCCCAAAGAGGAACGGTACAGTGATGTTACCGTATCGACTACAATTAACCCAGTGTTCGCAGTAACATAGCTCTCCATGCTCTCAACCAAAGATGTCTGTTCTAAGAAAGTCTCGGGGGCAAACACAACAATGCCAGCAGCGACCTTCTCTAGGTGGCCACTGGCGATCTGAGCAAGCCGATTCTGGGAGAAGGATCTGTCAGCATCGATGTACATCGTCTTGAGGTCTCTCTTCGCACATTCCACGGCACATTGAATTGACAACGTTGTCTTCCCCGTCGAAGCCTCCCCATAGACAAGGCTGACACTGGAGAATGGAAAGCCCCCTCGAAGCATGATGTCGAGGGATGAACACCCTGTTGAAACTACGTCTGGCCCCGATCTCAACAGCTTTCCAACTTTTCCCTATCCATATGCGCCGCTGAGATTAGCTTAAATGTGTGTAGGGCATTCATCGACGAAGCCCACCATGGTAAGGACAGCCTTATCCGCCGGAAGAACCTTGCTGGTTTCCGGCCCAGCATCACTTACACTAATCGATGGAGAGGCCACCGTTCTAGGTGCACCTGTCGAGAGGAAAGAGAGGCTACTTGTTAGAGAGGAGAAGCAGATAGCGGTCGAAGCAGCGACAGATAGCGTCTTCGATATGTCTCTAGCAGAGAACGCCACCTGCACTGAGATTGAAGGGACAACAATACCCAGCTCGTGGAAGAACCTAGCTGATGCTGTTCTAGAAACACCTTGTCCGAAAATCCTTGCAGTTGGAGATGTGGACTCTGGAAAGAGTACCCTGTGCACCTACCTCGCCAACATGTTACTGGACAAGTACCCAAGTGTCTCAGTGATCGACGCTGACGTGGGACAGTCAGATATCGGCCCACCTGCTACCGTTGGACTCGGTGTCACTGATGGATGTATGCTTTCGCTTGCAGACCTCAACTTGATCTCGATGTTCTTCGTGGGTCACACGAGCCCGGCTGCTGTGACGAATAAGATCATTTCGGGAATAAGGAAGCTCACGCAACTTCCTCCAGTCGGTCGTCATCCCGTCATCATCAATACTGACGGGTGGGTCGCAGGGGATGATGCCTGCGCCTTCAAGGCCAGAATGATAAACGAGATCCATCCCGATCTTGTGGCGGCGATCGGATCTGACTATGTGAATCAAATAGTTGATGTTGTAAGAGCTACAACAATCAAAGTTCAATCTCCATCAGTCATAAGGAAGAGAACTAGGGAGGAGAGACGAAAACTCAGAGAGTTTTCGTATAGGAAACATCTGGTGGGAAGCGTCACACGACACATTGAGTTCAACAGGACAAGGCTGAGGGGGGCAGAGGTTAGAAATGGCAGGCTCATTGGAGCTACTCAAAAGCTTCGCTCGATTGTAGGCTTCCTAAATGATGATGACTTTCTTCTCGACATTGGAATCTTGAAAGGTGTGGAACAAGGAAATGGAATCCTGAAGATTTACACTCCGTTCAAGAAGCCAGCAAGCACTATTGAATTTGGTGCTGTCAAACTGGATGATTCCGGGAAAGAGCTCGCCTAGCGTTCATATATTGATTGAGGGTAAGCTCTGCGAGGGTTGCCATGTCGTTTAAGGAGGTCAGCATGGAGAAAGACGGAAAGATTCTCCACCTGAGCCTACTGGAACTCAGCAACGCCATTCTAGTCTTGTTCTATGAGGGAAGCATGAAGCTTGGAACTCTCGCTGTCGCTCTGCCCAGTTCCACAGAAGGTCAAGCAACCATCTCCTCGGTGCTCTTGGGTGGAAAGTACATCCTATGTGCTAGAGCCTTAGCTGAGAGGGTTGCAGGCTTCTTCAAGAAGATGAGTCTGGCCTCAGTGCACGTGGAGATCTCTGAACCCGAAGGCCTAAAAACGGCCGCTGCTCTTCTAGATAATCTTGTCGGGAGAGGGCGAAGTCAGTAGGATACCTGCGAAGAAATCGTGGGCTTCCCTAGGATTTCTTCTGAAGCTTTCATCACTGCCTCTCTGTGCTTCAGAGTCGTGTACACCCTCATTATGTTCATGAAGACCCGCATGACCCCGATTATCTGGGAGAGTTCAGTCACGTTGACCCGTACCTTCTTCCCGTCACTAGTCTCGTGGAACACAGGAATATCCATCGGCTCGACCTCCATGGCGTAGTGGTAGGGCACCGAAGGAAGAGATGGAACATCGATCCACACTTGGTCAGGATCGATCTTTGCTTTGTGTGCTATCTCTTGCTCCATCTGCTTCCTCACGGCTTCGTTCGTGAAAACGCTTGAGAGGAGCTCGTCCTTCACGAAGAAGGTTTTCTCATATGAACATTTGATCAGTCTTCGGTTCTCCACGTCCTCGATGATCGGCTTTGATTTTCTGCAAGTCTTTAGTCGGGACCACACTGAATAGTCGTCTAGGGCGAGATACTCTTCTGGAGTTTTGAAGGAGAGGAGTTTCAACTCCGGTTCAGCCAGTTCCAACGCTTCCTGCACCATTATCTGCGCTGCTCTTGAGGCTCGATGGAAGTAGATTGTTCTGAAAGATTCGAGACGAGCCAGTAGGAACGTTTCCAGTGTTGGAATTGCAGTCGAGTTTACTGCCAAGTCCCCATCCAACACATCCATCGTGTAGATTAATCGGAAAACGTCGACTGTCCCATATCCAGCACCGGTGTGGTATGAATCTCGTAGAACGAAGTCCATTTTGTCTACGTCAACTGAGCTTCGTATGATCTGATTCATGAACGGCTTCTCGTTGCCAGTAAGTCTGCCAATGGCTAGCTTGCCTATCTCATTAGGATCTATTCCCTCTCTTCTCAACGCGTCAGCCAGAGCAGACTTCGTGATTATCCATGATCCTAAATCCTCATGCGTCTTTCCTAGGACCTGCTTCATTGTCGGTTCGAGCAGGTGGGAGAAGGGGGCGTGGCCGACATCATGAAGCAGGGCAGCCATCTTCAGCTTCGTTACGGCTTCAGTTCTCAGCTCCGTCGGCAGGCATGCTGCAAGCATGCCAGCAAGATGAGAGGCGCCAAGGGAGTGCTCGAACCGAGTATGATTGGCAGCGGGATAGACGTATTCAGCTCCGCTGAGTTGCTTTATTCTTCGAAGTCTCTGAACGGCTGTGGTGTCAAGTATGTTCTTCTCGGATTCCTTCAGACGTATGTAACCGTAGAGGGGATCTTTTATGAATCCCCAGAATTCAGATGACTTTACATACTCAGCCATGCTTACTCTCCTATGCCTCGCAAAGCGGAAGCAGACGCCAAACGCTTTCCGGAGGGGCTTCTCAAATTTAGCCTTGCTATATCACAATAATATTGCTTCTGGTTCGAAGTCTGATGCGAATCGGAAATCGTCGCTTTTCTTATGCCGTGTTGGTATCGTACATGCTTGTTTTGAAGCGGCACCGTTTTTATACGGTCCAACATTAGACATGTGTTACGTCTGTGACCGTTGGATATGGTAGCCTTGCCAGCCGCCGGAAAGGGGTTCTTCATAGTTCTCGATGGAATCGACGGATGCGGGAAGACTGTTCATTCCAAGATCCTCTGCGAAGCGTTACTGAAGCTCAGATATGATGTTGCCTACACGACAGAACCAAGTGAATCCATGATAGGATGTTTCATAGGGCAGAAGCTCCTCCGAGAGGCCAAAGTCGCTCCAGAGGTCGAGGCTCTACTCTTCGCTGCAGACAGGTTTGAGCACCTGAAGTCTGACATCCTTCCCATGCTAGACGCGAACAAGATCGTCGTCTCAGACAGGTACGTCTACTCTTCTATAGCATATCAAGGAGCGCAAGGTCTGGGACTTGAGTGGATACGCCAAGTCAACTATTTCGCCATCAAGCCGAATCTGGCCTTATACTTGGATGTTCCACCCGAGGTAGGGCTTGCGAGGAAGAGGGGCAGAAGTGTCTTGGAGAATTTGGAGTTGGAGCGCAAGGTTCGACAAGTCTACATTGGTCTCGTGCACTCGGGGGAGATGATAAAGGTAGATTCGAGCAGAAGCCTCAACACGGTAAAAGAAGAGATTCTGACCTTGGCCCTCCAAGCTCTGGAGAAAGCCAGTTTCTCCAATGCGACATAGCCATTTTCGATGGAATAGTGGTGATGCCTACCTGAATGTGCAGGCGAAGCCAATGGCCCAGAAATTCGTGGAGCACCCGTTGATACAAGAGGGCACGATTGAGAGCCGAAGCTACCAACAACGGATAGCAAACGAATGTCTCAAACAAAACACGCTCGTTTCTCTTCCGACCGGATTGGGAAAAACGATAGTCGCCGCACTGGTGATCGCTGAGAGGTTAAAGCGATTTCCACAAGGAAAAGTTGTAGTTATGGCCCCCACTAGACCCCTCACCATTCAGCATCACAAGACTCTCAGCAGGATATTGGCAGTTGAATCAGACTCAATGGTTGGAATAACTGGCGAAACAGACCCTGACCAGAGGGCCCAGCTATGGAGCAAGAAGGTCGTCTTCTCCACGCCTCAGGTCTTCATGAACGATCTGATTACAGGACGTCTGCAATTGCAGGATGTTGTACTGTTGGTGTTTGATGAGGCACATAGGGCCGTAGGAGATTACTCCTACACCTTCATAGGACCAAGATATGCACAGGAAAAAAACTCCCTGATCCTGGGATTAACGGCCTCGCCTGGATCCACGAGGGAGGCCATAGCAGAAGTCTGTCGAAACCTGCGCATCAGACATGTTGAGACTAGAACTCTCTCCAGCCCTGACGTGAAGCCGTATGTGTCCGGCCTTCAGGTGGAGTGGAAAAGCGTAGTTCTTCCCCAGATCTTTCACGACGCTCGCCACGGTTTTCAAGAGTTCCTGAGAGATCAGATTAGGGCCGCCCAAAAGATTGGCATACTCACGCAAACAGTCCCTGACAGAGTCAGACTAAGAGAAATCTTGGAGGCGAGAGATAACCTCCAGAAGCTACGAATGTCAGACGCGATATCAAGGGATGATTCACGAGTACTCTCTGCAGGGCTCTACACATGCATCCACGCGGTCAAGGCGATAGAATTACTGGAAACGCAAGGATTCTCTTCGTTGAAGAAGTATGTTGAATCGCTGAGAATGAAGTTGCGTGTCAGGCCGTCGTCAGCGCTGACAATGATGATGGAACACGAGCGAATTCAGAGGTCTCTTCTTCTCGTAGACGCCGCAACGAAGGAAGGGATAGATCATCCAAAGATCGCAGAATTGGTCAATGAGATTGATGAGGCATTCAGAAAAGGTGCACGACGAATCATGGTCTTCACAAATTATCGCGCTACTGCCGCCAGGCTTCTTGAGTTGCTTAACTCTCGTCAAGGCGTATCAGCGGCGCGCCTCGTTGGTCAAGTCACTAAGGGTGAAGACAAGGGACTTTCCCAAAGAGAACAAGCGGCAGCTCTTGAACATTTCAAGCAAGGTACCTACAATGTCCTAATAGCCACGCAGATCGGCGAAGAGGGCTTGGACATCGCGGAGTGCG
>Ga0209725_1000656_pt1 | contig 20742 bp, 16 predicted proteins | sample I18A1metaG_FD_184145 | JGI IMG/M metagenome (GOLD analysis project Ga0209725, IMG submission 184145) | Lake sediment bacterial and archeal communities from Gulf of Boni, Indonesia to study Microbial Dark Matter (Phase II) - ​I18A1 metaG... | ecosystem: Environmental > Aquatic > Freshwater > Lake...
CGTCATAGGCGGCAACCATGTAAGCGCATAGTCAAGCTGCTTCTGTTGAGTAGGCGCTTGAGGTTGTCCATCCTGAATTTTGAAGACTGTTGAGAGCGTCGTAGTTGCGCCTGCCTGGGTCGGGATCGCTACTTGCTGACTCCACACTGTTTGAGCCGCTTGAACTGCTCGTATGTCCACAGTAATCTTGTTGCTGGAGGCTACGGCTTCAAGGCAGTATTGGCCCTGAATCGGCTCAGGTATCTTGATTGTCTCAACGCCTGACGAGTCTTTGTAGTATGTGGCTCCAGGGATCGTGTTTATTTTTTCTGCTCCGTTGAACCCTACACGTCTGCCTTGCGGATCGGTGACAAGAAGATCTCCCCCCGTCTTCGTGTATTGCAGAGAGAGGACTGGTTCAAGAACAGCCAACCGCCACGTGCCTTCCGGACTTACCGTTCCGAGCGCATACATGTAGTATGATGTCACAGATCTTTCATAGTAGTATGGAGCGATTGTGCCATTTTCCTTGTATGGCCAGTTAAGATACTGCCGATATGACCCTCTGAAACTTGGATTGTCCACGCTATCTCCGGAAGGGGTTTTGAAGCTCTCAATCTGCCAGTCGAATGTCCTCCATCCTATTCGAAAACCGGCGTTCTTACTGAAGCCAAGATCCGAGTCTGGAACATCTCTAGGAAGCGTCAGTAGAACATTGTGTCTAGCATATCCGTTTCCTAAGTCTGTCGCGGTGTCTGATACTGAGACTGACGAGGTCTGGGTAGCATCTGCGCTGTAGCTCACTGTATAGGTCAGCCTCAAAGTGATTGTCTGAATGGGATCAAAGTTCTTCAGTGTGGGATTGGCGCCATAAGCAAACCATACACTATCTTGTCCAGTTCCAAGGTAATATGGGGAGGCATAGTGAGTTGCATCGCTAACGTTCAGAGATCCGATAGGCCCAGCAATAGATTCCAAGTAGATCCATCCTAGGTCTCTGTACCATTTCCTTGCCCTCAGGTCCGGCGTATTCGGTAACGTGTAGGTTTGACCTGGCGCGAGGGTTACATTGAGGTTCCGTACTACCTCTAAGTCGTTATATAGCCAAGCGTGGACTTTCTGTGCTGGGGGAATATTGTTCGCGTCCAGCGGATAGCTGGAATCAACAATCTTCAGGTGATGCCTCCAGGTTCCTTCAACAGCGAACCCGAGCTCATAGAACCCTCCTCTTGTCTGGTCTGAGAGAAAGAGCCTTGTTTGGCCGCTCATAGGCCTGAAAAAGCATACGGAAGAACGGTTCTTGACGCGGAGAGGAGTTTCAAGCACATTTGTGCCGTTTGGAGTTCTGAGCTCTAGAGGGTAACACATTCCAAGACCGTAATACTGCAATCGATAGCCGAATCTGCCATTAAAGAAAGCAGTTGACGTTCCAAACCCTGGATCAAATCTCGACAGATCCATGATAGTAACGTCCACTCTCCTAGTATCGGGGCCTGTTTCGGTCACAACAACATTCGATTGATCCTCGGGCCAGAGACGATAGTAATAGTAACAGAGAAACCTGTTGACTGTGATTCTAACTCCTGACCCAGAAGGGTTGCCGAATGTGACCTGCTGACCTGGCGCAACATTGGCAGCACTAAGGTAGTACGCCCCCGTCACACCTCCAGCTGGATTCAGAGTATAATGGTAGAGATTCATGCCGCCAGGTATCAGGTTAGCAGTTAGCTGTCCAATCGTCGGCCGACTTCCATCGACATATATACCTGAGAGATCTATTTCCGAATACCATAGACGCCATGCATTGGGATAGCTTCCCACAGAAGGAGGCGTCGCGATGCTGAAGCTGATGCTCTGTCCTGAAAGAAGTTCGAATGGTCCTGTCGCAGTATCTCTTTTGTAGGCTTCATAATAGATCCTAGGTCCCTCTTGTGTCTGCCCCTGTGCCGCTCTCAACTGCCCTGTTTGCATAGGTAAGTTGAGCGTCAGAATAATCGACACAGAGAGGATAACGGCCATCTTTTCCCTTATCTTCCCTTCGAGTTTAGGCCAAAACATCGTTTGTCCCCTAAGCTGAAGTACACGAGGCATCCAATAAAACTTACGCGTGCCTCACCTGTAACGGTTGCCACGGCTAGGTTAGACACAATCAGAATCAGAAAAAAATGGATGTTTAAGTCAGTTCAGAACTCGTAGATCCGCTTTCTCATAGATTCGTTTCAGTTTGTCTAGTCTCTTCGTTTCTTTATGGCTACGGCTTCGGTTGCGACGAGGCCGATCATGGCCAAGTAAGACGCCAAAACTGTGAGGCTATTCGTCGGAAGAATGATGCCACCGACATAGCGCGTTTGAGTTCCGGTTTCTGTAGTTTGGGAATATGTTCTGAATGTCATGTCGTTAGGCGAAGGTACGCCCCAGGTTGCAGCTTGGCCCGCAGGGTATGCATCAAAATTGAAAGTTCCAGACAGGGTTTGCTCCTGCCCCGCTGACTGTAATCACATACTTCTGACCTGGAGTCACAGTTATCACAGGAGAGAAAGTGAATGTTACCCAACTGCCCGACAGAGTTCCAGGAACAGACTGCGACGCCGATCCCAGGATCGCACCGGTCAGATCATGTCCGCTCTTTGCCACTCTGATACGAATAAGCAACGTGCAGGGTCCGTTCCAGACGGTGTCGATGTTGATCGCCACGGCTGCCAGAGGAGTAAGAGATGGAGTGAACTCTTGTCCATTCTCATCGTTTAGTGCAATGGTTACTCCATTGGTCGACAATTCCTGCTTCTGATCAAGAACCAACGCAGCGAACACATTCTGTGCCGATGCAACGACTAGCAGAACCGCCAACACGACAGGTAAGAGAAGCCTCAATTTGCTCGCCATGAACGCAAACCCCGAATACCCAGTAGTTGCGACATGCCATACAACGGTTGCGAAACGAAGCGCGCGAAAAAGGTATGCCTTCTCACATGGAGCCCAATTTTACGACTATCTGCAGCAGAGCGGTCCACTCGCCTGAATTAACATACATCTCGATTGGATTTGCTTCAGAAGGTATCTCAAAGCAGACATATCCTGCAGCCGCAGTTCCGGGCTTGATTGAAAGGTTATAGAACTCAGACTCTAGCCCTTTCAGTTTATACGAATAGCCGGTACTCACCTTGAGCGCCATGTCATATGCATAGTACCCCCACCAATCGGTTCTTGCTTCAACGGTCCCCTGGTTGCGAAACTCTAGATCTATTACCGCATATCTGTGGCCTGATGCTGGCATGCCATATTTCCCCTTATTTTCGAAATGAAGTCTTATGCACTTGACCTCTATTGGCTGCTTGTCCATGGTGACAGTGAACCCTTCTCCAAGTCTTACCATGAGCATCTTTCCGGTGAACACTGTCTGGGTTGGCAGAGCTTGTGTAATCGTGATGGTTTCACGAACTGTAACGAGCTGAGTTACTCGAACAGTCTCTGTTACCCTAGGCGTTATGGATGCCCCCATTCCGAACATGAGAACAGCCACAACTAGAAACGCAGGAATCATTATCCAAACGATCTTCGGCAAGGTTCCCCCGAAATGGTTGAAGCCTGAGCTCCTCTTAGACTTGAGTCCTGGCCACTACTTCAGGTAGAGCCCTTTCCTTCGCTTTTTCTTTCTTGGTCCAATACCTCGATTGGAGCCTCCCCGCGCGCGCTGTCGGTAACGCTCTTTAATAGGGTTGGTTGTGTATTCATTGATTGGGGAGCATGTGTTCAAACCAGCTGAAGAGGTGAAATCAGCATGAAGAAACAAAAGTGTCCTCAATGCGGCTCTGCGAGAATTCAGAAGAGAGGATTCCAATCCACGAAGAGGGGAATCTATCAGCGATATACTTGTATGGCTTGTAGCCACTGGTACAGTCGCAGAGTCCCAAGCAGACACAAATAGTGGGAAACATGCCTACAAACGTATTGAGCGCGCGCTGCACTAATTCCATTATTCATGCATCCCACTAGTTTGTATTCACTTTTCTCGTAGAGACTTGGGAAACTAGTTCTCCCTGAGATAGTTGCTTGGTTGAGCGGGCCTGAGAAACGCTCTTCCCGCACCATTGCGCTATCTTGCCTTGTTTCCCAAAACTGCATCGAAAAACTCACATCCACTTAAGCAGACCACAAAAGCAAATCACCAAGCCAAGAGCTACTCTTAATAGTGGATATCTCAGTCTAAGACTGCCCATTCGTAGCAGTGGTCTCGTTTGGCAAAGAGAATCGTAGAATGCCCCAAATGCAGAGAACGGTTTGATATAAGCTATGCCAGAACATTCGCATGCGGTGGCTGTCCATCTTCTGCCAGAGGAGATTGCGGGCTGATAAAATGCCCGAGATGCAGTCACGAGTTCCCGGCGTGACGGTGATCCGACATGAGTGAACGGTATAAGAAAGTCGCAGTTGAGTGGAGATCGCCGAAGGGGATTGGCATTGCTCTAGCGCTTCTTCTAGCCTCAATCGTTGTCGGCATGATCTTCGTTGAGTATCTGTCCGTTCGTGGTCTTGAGGACAGACTGATGACTATTCAGCTAGGTCCTGTAAGCTTACCTCTTCGCATTGTGTTCCTGCCGTCGATAGGAGTAACGCTGCTTTTCGTGTTCGCATGGGCATACCTTGTTCAGGAGACAGCGTACATTAGGGCGACCCCTGGACCGAGACAAGAAGAGGCCTTGGTATCTATCAAGCTGGTGAAATACGCGGCGCTTGTAACCGCTGTCTTCACGATTGTACTCTTCGTGCCCTATCTGCTTGGCTCTCTGCTATTCCTGAGGTTCCTGGCGAGTGTCGTCAGTCTCATGAGATTTCTTGAGCCATTTGCGCGATCAGTCCTCTCTGCTGTGTCGCGCTTTTCAGGGCTCAGCGAGGCCTCCAAGTATCTGATATCATTGAATCTCGCTGCGGTCACGGTTGTTGTGGTAACCCTCCTGTTAGTCAGGCGGAAGAGGAGGATCTTCCGGCCGGCGAGAAGATGAACCACGTGAGGAAGATATTTGTAGGCGTCACGTAGAGTTCTTAGTCTCAAGGTAATCGTTTTCTAGGGAACAAACCTTGCCTGTCTTCAAATCGAAAATCGTGGACATTTCCGCCAGAAGCCGTCTGATCCTTTTGAATGCGAAGAAGGCTGAACAGCTCGGGATAGCTGCTCATGACCGGGTCAGATTGATGAAGGACGAATGCTCGATTCCGGCAATAGTGAATACTTCAGAGACTTTTGTGGGACCAGATGAAGTGGGTGTGTTTCTGGATACTGCAAAGGAGCTGGGCATCGTAGATGGGGATATGGTAACAGTAAACCAACTAGCCCTTCCAACGTCAGTTCGGCACATCAGGAAGAAGATGCGCGGAGAGAAACTGACGAGAGAAGAGATAGACAGCATAATTAAGGACGTTGTGGACAGATCTCTGAGCGATATTGAGATCACGGCTTTCATAACTGCGCAACAATACCGCGGAATGGACATGGACGAGGTTGAGGCACTGACTCGAGCCATGGTTCAAACCGGCACGACGATTGATTTTCAGCGGCCTGTCTTCGACAAGCACAGCTTAGGTGGTATACCGGGGAACAAAGTCACTCTTCTCATCGTTCCCATAGTTGCTGCAGCAGGCCTGCTCATCCCCAAGACCAGCAGCAGAGCCATCACAAGTCCTTCCGGGACGGCGGACACAATGAGCGCTCTGGCACCGGTTGACTTCTCCGCGTCGGAACTTAAGAGAATCGCAACCAAGGCGAACGGAGCAATCATCTGGGGAGGAAGCCTCAATCTTGCTCCTGCAGATGACATCTTCATTGGTGTGGAATATCCGCTGCAAATAGATCCGGAACCTCAGATGCTCGCAAGCATCATGGCGAAGAAACTCGCAGTCGGAGCGGACTACCTTGTTCTAGATCTTCCGGTGGGACAGGAAGCCAAGGTGGAGACGCCGGAGCAGGCTAGAAGCATATCAAACAAGTTGATAGAACTGGGCGAACGTCTCGGCGTGAAGGTGAAGTGTGGAATAACCTACGGCGGCCAGCCCGTTGGCTACAGCGTCGGCCCGGCCCTTGAAGCCAGGGAAGCACTGCTTGCTCTCGGGGGACGAGGACCGGCGAGCCTAGTCGAGAAATCGACGGCACTGGCTGGGCTTCTGTTTGAGCTGGCAGGTAAAGCGGCCAGAGGGAAAGGCCAAGACTTGGCAAAGGAGATCTTGGCCTCAGGAAGGGCCATGACTAAGATGCGAGAGATCATTGATGCGCAAGGAGGCAACCCAAAGATAGAGCCCGAGGACTTGCCAGTCGGTCAACACAAGGCAGAGATTCTGGCTCCTCATGACGGATATATCACTCACGTCTCAAACAGAGCCATCAGCGCAATCGCAAGGGCTGCCGGAGCACCGATGGAAAAGGGAGCAGGACTGGTCTTCCATGGAAAAGAGGGACACAAGGTGAACAAGGAAGAGAGAATACTTGAGATCTATGCGGAAAGAGAATCAAGAGTGGAGGAGGCTTACCAGATGGCTCTAAAACTGCAACCCATAACACTGGAAGGAATGCTTCTGCAGGAGATTCCGGAACTCTAGCTGCGAAGCGACCGCGCTGACAGCATGAATTGTAACACAATGATCGGAAAATCAACCACTCTGGAAACGACTATTAACTGAAAATCAGGTATCGCTGTTCTCTGCGAGGCCATGACTTGGAAAAGAAACAGAGCAATAACAGCTTTCGCGTGGGACTGATCTTTGCAGGGTCACTGGGCATAGGAATCACCCTCCTCGCAGTCTTCCTCTCATTCGTAGGATTCAACACAATCATAGAAACAATCCGAACGGTCGATATGCGGCTTCTGTTCATAGCATTTCTTCTTGACATGACAGGCCTTCTCCTGTACGGAACCTGCTGGTATGTTCTCCTCAGGGCGGCAGGCCTACGAATGAAGTTCTGGACCAGCATATCCATCGCTTTAGCAGGCATATTCGCCTGCTACATCACTCCGAGCGGATTCTTCATGGATGCCTCCCGAGTGCTCTTGGCCTCAAAGGAATCCGATATCCGAATTGGAGATGGGGCTGCAACAGTAATTCTGCACAAGATTGCGTTCACGCTGGGATTCGTCACGTTCGCACTTGTAGGCATGACGATGCTGTTCCTGAGTTATGGATTTCCATCCGCTCTTGCCATGAACATCGTGGCATTCGCAATCCTGATCATCGCAGGGATTGCTGGTCTCGCACTCCTAGTGGCGAAATCACACAGACTCGAACATCGCATGCCCAGTATTGCTGAACGCGGAAAATCGTTTCTGCGCAGAGTGGCTGGGAAGTACTACCCTCTTGTTCTGTCGTCTCTAGGCAATCTGACCATTGACTTTAGAGAGACTTTCATGAGACTCATCAAGCATCCGGGGGCCATGCTCGCCTCCTACGGATTAGCTCTGGGTTATTGGACGACATCGGTCCTGATCTTCTACATAGTTTTCGTGGCGTTGGGCTACAACGTTTCAGTCTGGGTAATAATGCTCACAATCTCGATTGGAGACTTTGTGCAAATGACTCCGATCGCGATCCCAGGAATGCTCGGAATCCTCGAAGTAGTCACAACAACTGTGCTCGTAATGTTCGGAGTCCCATTGAACATCGCGGCCTCTGCCACAGTGCTAGCACGAGTGGCAACTTTCTGGTTTGACCTCCCCATAACCGGAGCTGCAGCATCATATTACGGAGCGAAATACGTGGCCGGGCTGGCACAAGGCCTGTCCAAGGCTTCAAATTGACTCAACCTCCGACGAGAATGATCGGACATTAGACGCATCGGGGCTGAGCAACACATGCCTCAATCAGCGATACCGACAACAAGAACCTGTCAAATCTGCAAATCCCCTGCTTCCTCGCTAAGTGAATACTGCGAAATGCACACAATCGCGAAGATAAATCTGGACGCAGCATATCAAACGTGGACCGCGGCATATGACAGCATTTCAACGGAGGAATTCCTTGAAAGAATATCCAATCTCTCGGAGACTGGGAACAAAGCGAAAGAGATGGCAAGACACCTTCTCAAGAAGTAGATCGATGTGGCAACGACTCTGATCATATGTGAGAAACCTGATTCAGCAAGACGAATAGCAGAGTCTCTCAGCGACGGAGGAAAGCTCCTCAGACATTCGAAGGGAGGCCTTTCTCTATACGAGATTATCAAGCCTCAGGAGAGAATTCTCATCTGCGCTGCCATTGGCCACTTGTATTCGGTGGATCAGAAGGGGAGCTCGACCAGGAGAGATTTCCCAATTTGGGACCTCACATGGAAACCTAGGTATTTGCTCGAGAAGAACCAGGAACGCCTGCGACTCTGGATAGAACTGATCGAGCAAGTCTCCCATGAATCCGACCGATTCGTGAATGCGTGCGACTACGATATCGAGGGTTCTCTGATCGGAGCGACAATTCTGAAGTATGCCTGCAATAATGCAGATCGAAAAGCCAAGAGAATGAAATTCAGCACTCTGACAAAGAAAGAGCTTCAAGAAGCATACGCCAATCTCACTGACCAGCTCGACTATCCTTTGATCAATTCTGGAAGGTGCCGCCACGAAGTAGACTGGATATACGGGGTGAATCTTTCACGCGTGCTCACAGAGTCAGCACATCAGCAGGGAGGAATCTACTCCACGCTTAGCACAGGGAGAGTCCAAGGCCCAACCCTACGATTCATCGTCGAACGCGAGCGAGAAATCAACAGTTTTGTCCCTATACCCTTCTGGACAATTGACACCATGGTTGAGGTGCACGATGCTCAGATTCCCGCCCAGTATGAGAAGGAGAGAATAGACAGGAAGAGCGAGGCTGACAGGATCGTTCAAGAATGTGCCGGAAGAACAGGAACTGTTGTGGAACTTGAAAGCCAAGAGTCGAAGATCTCTTCTCCAACACCTTTCGATCTTTCCGCCCTTCAAGCAGAAACATACAGGCACTTCGGAATGAGGCCAAGCCAAACCCTTGCAGTAGCCGAGCGTCTATACCTAGACGCTTTGATCAGCTACCCCAGAACTTCAAGCCAGAAACTTCCCTCAAGCATAGAGTACAGAGGGATTCTGCAGAACCTGTCCATGCGGCAGGAATACCGAGAAAAAGCGAAAAGCCTCCTTGGGCTGGTTAAGCTCAGTCCTCATGAAGGCAAGAAGGAGGATCCTGCCCACCCCGCGATCTACCCGACGGGAAACGTTCCTGTCAGGCTGCTGGCGTCTGCTGAAGGGAAGGTCTACGACCTGATCGTACGCAGATTCATGGCCACCTTCGGAGAGATGGCTCTTAGACAAAGCATGAAAGCCACAGTGTCAATTGGCGGGCACATTTTCTATCTGAAGGGGATACGGACTCTCGAAAAAGGCTGGATGGATCTCTACGAACCATATGCGCGAGTAGAAGATATCCTGCTCCCTAAGCTGAGCGTTGGCGATACAGTCAAGATGATCAGCATCAAGAGCACAGGCAAGTTCACTCAACCTCCACCGCGATTCAATCCGAGCAGCCTCTTGAGAAGTATGGAAGATCTCAACATCGGGACCAAGGCAACCAGAGCAGAGATAGTTGAGACACTGTACAAGCGAGGCTACGTAACTGGTGAGAGAATCACGGCTACGCCGCTGGCCTTCAGCGTGATCGGAGTTCTCAAGCAATACTGCCAGAAAGTGATCGATGTTGATTTGACCCGAGAGCTTGAGGAAATGATGCAGGACATTGAGAAGGGGAAGAACCGAAGAGAGTTCGTGCTGATCCAGGCGATCGATCATCTCCGATCTGCCATGGCTGAGTTAAGAGCAAGATCCGATGAGGTCGGAGGAGAACTTGGCAATAGTATCAGACAGATCCGACTGGCACAGGCCGCCCTTGTCTCTCAATGTCCAAGATGTGGGTCGACGTTGACTGTAGTCAGAAACAAGAGAACTGGGAAGCGCTTCATCGGATGTGTAGGCAGGTGGGACAGGAATTGCACCTTTTCGCTTCCTCTTCCGCAACTTGGCAAACTTACACTACTCAAAAGGTTCTGTTCGAAATGTGGTTTCCAGCTAGTTCAAACTAGGAGCAGGGGTCATAGGCCTATGATCTCTTGTTCGAGATGCTTCTCCGAGAGAAAAGCCCAAGCTCCAAAATCCAGCACCTGACGCTCGGAGATGAATCATAGCAGCTGATCTGCTCACGTACAATGCGTTTTGTTGATTTCCAGTGCTTCTATGGCAGGCACCAATACCAGAAGGCTTATTTTTGGTAACATCACCGTTTCAGGGTAATCACTAGAGTGTCAGACGCATGATCGCCCTCTGGACACAGTTCTCACTGATTCAACAGATCATGCTGATTCTGACAACAGCACTCACAGTCGCCGTAGGGATCTACGCGGTCAACTGGTGTATCCTCTCAATAATATCCCTCAGGCACAAGATCAAGCTGCCTTCTCCTCCAGCCATAATCAATTGGCCGAAAGTCTCAATTCACCTTCCGGTCTACAACGAGAGATGCGTCGTCTCTAGGCTCATGGAGTCATGTCTCAGACTTGATTATCCACGTGATCGGCTTGAGATCCTCGTCATAGATGATTCAACAGACGACACTTCCAAGATCATAGACAGATACGCAGAGAGATTCCCGGATCTGATCAATGTGATTCGCCGCGAATCTAGGAAAGGATTCAAGGCAGGAGCTTTGCAGGAAGCGCTCAGCAGAAGCCAAGGAGAATTCATAGCAATATTCGACGCTGATTATGTTCCGCCGAGCAACTTCCTCAAGCGCATGATCCCGTACCTCTATGTCGGAGACAAGATTGCCTTTGCGCAAGCCCGGTCCGGTCATCTGAACTCTCATTCCACCTGGGTGACGAAAGCAGTTTCACTTGCGATTGACAGCTTCTTTCTAGTTGAGCAAAGGGCACGATTTGCAGGAAATCTTCTCCCCCACTTCCTGGGGACCAGCGGAGTCTTCAGAAGGAGCGCGATAGAGGCTGTGGGAGGTTGGTCCTCTGATACGTTGGTCGAGGATCTGGACCTGTCGATTAGGCTACAGCTGGCAGGGTGGGATCACATCTATGTGCCTCATGTCGTTTGTTCGGGAGAAGTCCCGCCAACGCTCTCTGTGTTTGTGAGACAGCAGATGCGGTGGGCAAAAGGTTTTAGCGAATGCCTCCGGAAGTATTGGAGGACGATTCTCCATCATAAGGGATTGACACTCTTCCAGAAGGTCGAATCCGTCTTTCAGCTTGCATGTTACTTCGTCTTCGTCCTCGGTGTCGTTGGCTTCTTCTTGACGATTCCTTACTACCTAGTCTTCCCATGGTCCTTCCTGCTCTACGACTATTGGAAGTGCAGTGTCGCCCCTATAGCTATCGTAGCCTCGGTCCCGATCTATGCAGCTCCAGTCTTGTTCTACGGTTTGGCAATAGCCGAGCTGCGGAAGATGGAGAAGATCAGCGTGCGCCGAATATTCCACCTAGGGTATCTCGGCATTATCGGATACATTGTCTCCTGGGCTGGTGCGCTTGCAGTGATCGAGGGCCTGATAGGAAAGAGATCCGCGTTCAGAAGAACCCCGAAGTTTGGATTGGTAGACAGGTACTCAAGCGTCAAGGTGGAGACTCCGGCGCACAGCTAGTTGCCGACAGGTTCCAGAAGTCTTTCCAGTCTTCCTGCGTAGTCTCTGCTTGCGAGGAGTTACCTGAACTCACGACGTTTGTCTGCTAAGAAGAGCAGAGAGAAAACTGCGAGAACTGCAATGATCAGGTAGGACAAGTTCGCGATCAAAATGCTCCAATTCGGATTGAACCCGCCGAGTTTCGTCGAGAAGTTCAAGGCGGACAGTTCTACTGCAATGATAGGCGGCAGCGATATGGCGGAGAGCCATAGAGACCACCGCTTCAACATGAAAACGCCCACCGCACACGCCAGCGCAAGCCCAGCTTGAACATAGAGAGGTAGACAATACGGATCAAATCCGAAAGCCACAACAAGAGAATAAACTGCAACTGCAACGAAGTAGACCGAGACAAACCATGATGCAAATGGGCGCATTACCTTAGGTGTTTTTTCTGTCACGGCAGTTCCGCCACTTTTCCGCTAATTGACCGAGGGACACAACATAAATGTATTGCTAGGTCAGAATCAGGGGTAGGATACAGAACTTGAGCTATCTATCCTTCCATGTGTCCAAGCCATACCCATTTTCAGGGTTGAGCTCATCCTACGAAGATGCTGATTATGTAGTCGTAGGCGTCCCATACGACCGGACGAGTAGTTACAGAGCTGGATCGAGGTTTGCTCCCCACGCGATCAGAGAAGCTTCAGCCAATATCGAAACCTACAGCGTGAGGACTGGAATTGATGTTGAGGATCTGAAGATATGCGACCTGGGAGATCTGAACGCTACTGATGATCCGAGAACAACGACTGAAAGAGTGAGGCTTGTCGTAAGCGAGATTCTCTCAAACCAGAAGTTCCCATTAATGCTGGGAGGCGAGCACTCAATCTCTCTGGGAGGAGTGAAGGCGACTGGTTCCGACATCACGGTTGTCGACTTTGACGCACACATGGATCTGAGAAACGAGTACAATGGCGAATCGTTCTCCCACGCCGCAGTCATGAGAAGAATCTCGGAGTTCACTGGGCCGGAACGGATAATACAGGTCGGGGTACATGCTTTCTGCAGAGAGGAACTTGAGTTCTCCAGGGCTAGTTCAGTGCGCAGCATTCCTGCCCTAGACATTCATAGTATGCCGCTGGAACGGAATCTCACTCGACTGAAAGAAATGCTTGAGGGATGCGGGAAGATCTATCTCACAATTGACATGGATGTCCTGGATCCGGCGTACGCGCCAGCGGTTGGTAACCCTGAAGCCGACGGCTTATCGCTCAACACCGCACTATCATTCATCGAAGAGGTCTGTAAAGGGAATGTGGTTGCGATTGATCTGACGGAGGTGGCCCCGCACTATGACACGGGGGCGACGGCCGTACAGGCAGCAAGAATTCTGTTTGAGTCATTATGCTTTGTTCAGCGTCGGAGAAGAGAGATTCACTCCGATTAGAGTGAGATCCGTTAGCTGAGTGCTGCCTTCAGCGCGGACGCCAACTGTTGTCTGCTCATAATGCCCTCCGCGCATTTGGTTCCGTTGACTACAATCGTTGGGACTAACTGGATCCCGTATTTCTTGGCTAATGGTTCGCCTTTCTCCGACCAGGCATCTATCTCGCATACCTCAACAGTTCGCTCGAGATCTTTCAGGATCTCATGAAGCATCTGCTTCACTGGTGGACAGTGGGGACATGTCTTGGAGTGGAAGAATTCTATCTTGTTTTTCATCTCGATGGACCTGCAATTGACCATGCCGCAAGACCGGTGTATCAGATAAATGTGTTATTGACATTCTCTTTTGGCGTGTGTGTTTGGCAGTAGTCTGGAGCCTCTTTCGGTGTCTCGTGTGATCTCTGCTGAACAGCGGTGGTCAGCTCACGTAAGCTCGGGAAAGATGTATCTCGCGAGCAAGTCAATACTCTCTCGTTAAACTGGCCACGAAATAACCGTTGCAGCTGTCAAGATGAGGATACAGTCGCTGACAGTCGTCTAGGCCTCTCAATCCTGAGTGTCCTATGAAAGGTATCTGTTTCTCCAAGCTGAATTCCGGATTTAGCCTCAACAGTCTCTCTATCTGCATTTCGTTCTCTTCCACAGTCACGCTGCATGTGGAATAGGTCAATCGTCCACCGGACTTCACTGCTTGTATGGCGGCGCAGATTATCTGCCATTGGATCCGGGTAAACTTCTCGAGTGCGTCAGGGGTGAGCCGCCATTTAAGTGAAGGCGTCTTTCCGAACGCTCCGGAGTTTGTACATGGAGGATCAACCGTGACTAGGTCAAAAATCTGCTCAACAGGTAGGTTCTGGCGTGCATCAGCAACAATCGGACTGGCGCAAGAGATCTTGCAGCGTTTCATCTCTCTTCTCCAAACGCGAAATCTTCTGAGTGATAGGTCTACGGAACATATCTTGGCTGAGTTTTCAGTTTGGACAGCGAGGTGGGAGGTTTTTCCTCCGGGGGCTGCACACAGATCAAGAATTCTCTCATCATGTTTCGGGTTTGAGACAATCGTTGAAAGGTAGCTTGACTTGTCTTGAATGGAGAAGAGCCCACTTTGGTAAGCTCGAGTAAGGGTCAAAGGCTTTTTTGTTTGAATGACTCTGAAGAGCCCGTCGAGTTCTTCCACAGGAGTGATCTTCACTCCCTCGCCTTCAATCTTCTCAACTAGGGATTGTTGGGCATCCTTGGGTGCGTTGATTCTAAGATAGCTTGGTGGTGCGCTGCGGATTCCTCTTAGGTAATCTAGAGCAAACTTCCTACCGAACACCCTGTAGCAGTATGCCACAAACCATTCTCTGTTGAATGTCGATAAGGCGATATGTTCGATATCTTCGGCGCGTTGGAGATATCTTCTGGCATCGAACCTCATGATTTTCCCGAGGGTCAGTTCAAGATCCAGTAGCTCTCTCCAACCCAGAACATGCCTGGCTGCTTCGAGCAGATCGATTGAGCTTCTGCGACTGGACTGGCGAAGAACGGTCCACCAGATGAATACTCTGAGGAAGTTCTTCTTACCTAGATCAAGATCTTCGAAGAGCTGCTTAGCCAGAAACACTGTCGCTATTCTATCGATAAGGTTCAGTGCTCGCGTTGTCTCCATGATCATCAGGAAGGCTGTTCGCATCGAGTCCACAGCCTCGATGCCCAGTTGCCGAGTTGTCTTTACCAAAGCCTGTCTTTCGCTCAGTCCTTCGAGTTCCATCCAACTCAAAGCTTCTGTCGCAATTGCTACAGCATCTCTCATCCATCGACTGCTCAAGGCGCCATTGCCCAAACTGTAAAAGCATGGGGATGAGGATTAATGTGTGATGGAGTTGGTCTAGCGGGGCGTGAAGGCGTGTCAGTTCCTTGACAAATATCTCGTGGCAGAGGCTAAGGAGAGCAAGCCCGCTTCCGAACCAACCTCAAACCAAAAGGAATCGTTGATCTTCACGCCGGAGTCAACAAGGAATCTGCACAACTGCTATCTTACATCAATCGGATATGACGGCGACAGACGTCTAGCGTATCTCAAGCTGCTTGATCCAAAGACGCAAAGAATACATCTCTGGTACGATGACAGTGGCCATAAACCATACTGCCTCTCCGACCAGCCTGTTGAGGAGCTGCGGCAAAAAGAAGCGCTTGCGAATCATCCGGGGCTTGAAGGATTCGATCGGGTTCCAAAGTACGATGGGCTGAATGATCGAGAGACTGAGATGACGGTCATTGTGGCCAAGGATCCGCTCAGCATAGGGGGACGTGCGACTGGATGCATCAGAGACATTGTTAGGGCATGGGAAGCGGACATCAAGTACGTTGAGAACTACATATATGACAAGGGCCTGAAGCCCGGCATGCCCTATGACGTACTAGACGGCAAGCTTAGTCCCACGCCTACCAAGATCTCAGAGGAGACCAGAAGCGCAGTCTCTCTCTTCTTCAAAGATGAAAGCCAAGACTACAGGAACCTGGCAGTTGAGTGGGCAGATCTTCTCGAACATCCTGTTCCGGATATCAGGAAAGCTTCGTTAGACATCGAGGTCTACTCTCCTGTGGCAACCAGGATCCCTGACCCAAAGACAGCGGAGCATCCAGTCATATGTGCATCAATTCTTGGTTCAGATGGCATGAGGCGTGTGCTCATGCTCAGGAGGAAAGAGGTTGCCGAGGGGGATCTCAAGTCTCTGAAAGACATCAAGATAGAGTTCTATGATACGGAGGAAAGTCTGCTTGTCGATATCTTCAAGGCCTTACTCGACTACCCGCTTGTTCTAACGTTCAACGGTGACGATTTCGACCTTGCATACTTGTGGCATCGTGCGCAGAAACTCGGTTTCACTCGAGATCAGATACCTATTGAGATTGGGAGAGACGCTGCTTTCCTCAAATATGGGATGCATGTCGATCTCTACAGATTCTTCTTCAATCGGTCGATCCAGGTCTACGCATTCGGCCAGAAGTATCGCGAGAACACGTTGAACGAGGTCGGGAGCGCTATTGTCGGAATGGAAAAGAAACCATTGGAGGAAGCCCTGCCTGAGCTCACCTACGCGGAACTGGCTGACTACTGTTTTCGAGACTCGGAGATAGTGATGCAGCTGGCATCGTATGATGAGAACTTGGTTATCAAGCTCCTGTTGGCACTTTCGCGCATCAGTTTCATGGGTATGGAGGACGTGTCCCGGCAGGGCGTATCAGGTTGGATCAGGAGCATGATGTACCGTGAGCACAGAAAGAGAGGATACTTGATTCCTCGTGCAGATGACATCTTGAGTCTGAAAGGAAGCACTGCAACGGAAGCAGTGATCAAGGGTAAGAAGTACAAGGGAGCGATCGTGATCGAGCCCATTCCAGGCGTCCACTTCGGTGTCTCTGTCTTGGACTTCATGTCAATGTATCCGTCGGTCATAAAGAAGTGGAATCTTGGATATGAGACGATTCTCTGCAAGCATCCTGAATGCAGAAAGAACCTTGTTCCGGACACTCCTCACTGGGTATGCACGAAGAAGAGATCGATTGAGAGCATCATGATTGGATCGCTTCGAGATCTCCGGGTCAACTGGTACAAGTCGAAGTCAAGAGATAAGAGTCTCCTCCCGGCGGTTAGAAGCTGGTATAAGGTCATCTCTGACGCATTGAAGGTTGTGCTGAACGCCAGCTATGGCGTCTTCGGCAACGAAAACTTCGCGTTGTACTGTCCCCCTGTTGCTGAGGCGACTGCGGCGATAGGTCGTCACGCCATAACCCAAACGATAGAGAAGGCGAAATCGCTGCATCTCGAAGTGTTCTACGGCGACACGGATAGCATCTTCTTGGGCGCACCGAGCTCAGAGAAACTCGAAAGCCTAATGGAATGGTCGAAATCGCAGCTGGGGATGGAGCTTGAGGTAGACAAGAGCTATCGCTACCTGGCGCTGAGTTCAAGAAAGAAGAACTATCTGGGAGTGTACCCTGACGGAAGCGTAGACATCAAAGGCCTGACTGGAAAGAAGAGACATGTGCCGGAGTTTTTGAAGAACGCGTTCTATGAGATGATAGATGCGCTCACACAGGTTCGGTCGCCACAGGAATTCGAGAGCGCTAAGGAGAAGATCAAGAACACGGTCAGGGTATGCTACCTGAAACTCCGCAACAAGCAGTACTCGCTTCAAGACCTTGCCTTCACGATAATGATTAGCAGGTCGCCCGAAGGATACACGAAAACGACCCCTCAACATGTCAAAGCGGCGAGGCTGCTCAAGGCGCGAGGGGTGGAGATACGGCCGGGTGACCTGATCGCCTTTGTCAAGACCAGAGGGGAGCCCGGGGTAAAGCCGGTGCAGTTCAACCCATCGTGGCAGGAGATAGACATCGAGAAGTATCTTGAATATCTTGAATCAACGTTCGACCAAGTTCTCGACGCGCTAGGCCTAGACTTCAGCGAACTGGTTGGAGGAACAAAACTTGAGACATATTTCCAGTAGAAACGTCTCCGGTCCGGTAACGCGTGCTGCAACTGTTTAGATCCGGAAGCATCATCGGGCGTCACGATGTTTTCTTGGCCGAGTCTGTTCCCAGCTCAAACGCTCTCAGGTTCTTATCCACGGTACTTGGAGGTACGACCGAGCGAATCGCGTTCTTCGCTGCCTCAGGGCTAACAACACCTGTCAGACTCACCATGGCGCCAAAGATGACCATGTTCGCGTAGCTTCTTGAAGAGAGATTCTGTTCCGACAACTTTGTTGCTGGAATCTTCCACACCTTCCCAGCCACAGATGGGATGTCCCTGACAAGATCCTGGTCAACAATCACTCGTGACTCCTTGTGGAGCTTTGCCTTGTGGCGGTTTAGCGCAGTCTGAGTCATTGCGACCAATATGTCCGCCTTTTCTGTTTCAGGGGAGCCTATCTTGTTGGATGAGATTACGACTTGGCTTTCGGCTGGGCTTCCTCTTGTTTCTGTCCCGTAGCTTGGAGCTTGAGTAGCATACTTGTCATCGTACATGACGGCAGCTGTTCCTAGAGCAGTCCCCAGTAGGACTATGCCTTGTCCGCCCATGCCCGCGATTAGCACCTCGAGGCGATCTCTCTCAGTCAACTTCTCTTTCTCCTTTTGACGCTCGGATTTTGCGCAGAAGCCCCGGTTTCTCCACGTTCACAAATTCTCCAACAATGATCTTGTCTGCCAGTTCCTGTTCCTGCATGTCTTTGGCTTTCGAGATCGGGATCGCGTTCTCTCGAAACCACTGAAGCATTTCAACGCCTTCATCCTTTCCGATTCTGCGCCCAAAGATCGATGGGCATTGAGTCACCGCTTCGACAAAGGAGAAGCCTTCTTTTGGAAGAGCCTTCTTTATTGCTTCCTTCAGCTGGGGCGCATGATAGGTCGTCCATCTCGCCACGTAAGACGCACCACAGGCCGCGACAAGTCTAGACACGTCCAGCGGATATTCGTAAGATCCGAAGGGTGTGGTGCTGGTCTTCACGCCGAGAGGGGTTGTGGGCGCAACCTGTCCGCCAGTCTGGCCGTAGATCATGTTGTTTGCCATGATGACAGTGAGGTCTAGGTTCCTTCGGGAAGATTGAACGAGATGATTCAACCCAATCGCTGTCAGGTCTCCGTCTCCTCCAAAGACCACGACCTTGAGGTCAGGTCTGACAAGCCGTAAGCCAAGAGCCACTGTGAGGCTTCTTCCATGGGTTGTATGAATCGTGTCCGCTCGAAAGTGAGGAGAGGGAATCCACGCGGAGCATCCTATCCCACTGCAAAAGACGAATTGGCGTAGATCATTGTACCCTAATTCATTGGCCGCCTTGAGGAAGCAATTGGCGATTGTTCCTAGTCCGCATCCTGCGCAGAAAGTTGAAGGAAGGGCTTCTTCCCGAAGATACCTTCGCGCGAAGTGAAGATCTTCGCTCAGCAGAATCACTTCTCCAGATTTCCCGCTATGGCGGATGCTATCTCTGCTGGTGTGAAGGCTATTCCTCCTCCAATCTTGTTGAACGGGATCACCCTTGTCCTGTCCGGTACTACTCTCTGCACTTCTAGCGAGAGTTGTCCCAAATTCATCTCAGGGATGAGAATTCTGTGCACCAAGTCTGCAAGCTGGCATACTGCCTTCTCCGGGAATGGCCATATCGTTCTGAGCCTCAGATGTGCTACTCGTATCCCTTTTGCCGCAACTAGCTCAATCGCGTCATAGACCGCTCGTGAAGTGCATCCGAACGATATTACTCCGATGTTGTTCTCCTCCATTCCAGTTGCTTCGAAGTCCGTGATCTTGTCTCTGTCGAGTTGAATCTTGTAGGCTAGACCTTCGACCAATTTCCTGTGGATCTCGGGGCTCGTGGTTGCTCTAATGCCGGCAGAATCATGGGTTGACCCGGTCACGCTAACCGCCAATCCCTTTCCTAGCGGAGGCATCCCCTTCGGAGATTCATTCCCAGAACTGAAGAATGGAGGATGGAGAATCTCCTTTCTGTCCACAAGTTCCACCTCTCCCGGAACATCGATTCTTTCTCTAAGGTGCGACACTATTTCATCTGAGAGAAGGATTACAGGCGTTCTGTATTCTTCAGACAGATTGAACGCTTTGACCGTCAATGTGAACATTTCTTGGACAGAGTTGGGCGCCAGAGCTATGATCTCATGGTCGCCATGCGTCCCCCATCTAGTTTGCATAATGTCCCCCTGAGCGCATTTCGTAGCCTGCCCTGTGCTCGGCCCGACTCTTTGAACGTCCACTACGACACAAGGGGTTTCAGTCATGATGGCGAGCCCAATGTTCTCCTGCATCAGGCTAAATCCAGGGCCTGACGTTGCGGTCATCGATTTGACGCCCCCCCAACTTGCCCCTATGACAGCGCCCATTGATGCTATCTCATCTTCCATCTGGATGAAGGTTCCTCCGACCGCAGGCATTCGGCGTGACATCCATTCGGATATCTCGTTAGCTGGAGTTATCGGGTAACCAGCGAAGAATCTGCATCCTGCGACGAGGGCTCCTTCTACGCATGCAATGTTGCCTTGCCAGAAACGTCTCCCAGGTTCTGTAATGGGCTGTCTGCTGGGCATTCTCCTTCGGATAGTCGAATTCCTCTCAAAAGATAAGTCTTTGGAATGGACGCTAGAGTGCGATTTTCCGCAATGGTTTCACTAGGAGTCCTCTTGTTTCGGTCATTTCTCTTTTTGCTTGTTCCCTGCGGAAGGCTTCTAGGCTCGGCGGGCGCATCACCTACAAGACTACTACCGAGGCGTAAGAACGAGCATCCACTTCCTCGCTAGATGCGCCGAACTCGTCAGTCAAAGAACCTCATGATGCTGGACCGCAGCAGTGACCAGCAATCTCCTGGGTTATCACAGACGGCCGTGTGTTTTCTTAGAAGACTGGGGGGATGTATATAGGCCTGTATATACTGGTGCGCAAGATCCTGTGGCTTCAGATCGAATCTGCAAGAGGCTCAAACTGAACCCGGGGCGTTGAATCTGAACTATTTCACAGAGAATCAGCTGGATCCAGCTGATGGAGAGGAGGGGGTATGTACTGACACCTGTACTGACACTCTGCCTGATCAGGCAAGATTCACAGAACAGGCCTGAATCAAGCCTTAGGCACTAAATCTCAACCATTTCCTGTTTGTCTGAAGAATTTTGCTGACGGGGAAAGGGAAGAGG
>Ga0209725_1000657_pt1 | contig 20732 bp, 20 predicted proteins | sample I18A1metaG_FD_184145 | JGI IMG/M metagenome (GOLD analysis project Ga0209725, IMG submission 184145) | Lake sediment bacterial and archeal communities from Gulf of Boni, Indonesia to study Microbial Dark Matter (Phase II) - ​I18A1 metaG... | ecosystem: Environmental > Aquatic > Freshwater > Lake...
TGATTGAATATTCGAATACATATGGATTGTAGCATGTGTTCAATTCGGCGAGGATGAGAATGCCACGTAATCCGATACGAGGTTTGAGAAGACTGAGGCTGAGCTCTGGTTTCCGAAGGTTTCTTACCAACACTGTCTTCGACTCAACGTTCATGTTGCTTGGAGTAGTGATTGGTTCTGCTTTCAGTGAGAACGCTGATTTGAGAGTGATTCTAACGACAATGCTGGTGAGCAGTCTATCGCTCGGTATCTCGACCGGTGTGAGTGTCTATGAGGCTGAAACTCTGGAGCAGGATAAGAGAATCTCTGAGTTGGAGCAGGCGCTGTTCAGGAATCTTGAGGAAACGGCAGTCGCAAGATCCGCGAAGAAGACTGTTACGCTAATATCCTTGGCGAATTTCTTCACACCGTTGATCTCATGCTTGGTAACGATATTTCCGTTCATATTGTCGGCCCTCAGAGTGATCGGAATCAGATTGGCTGCTTGGCTCTCGATTGCATTGGCCTTAGCCATTCTTTTCGTTGCGGGAGCCTATCTTGGAAAGCTGGGAAATAGGAATCCTTGGGTTAGAGGACTGAGAATGCTGGTCTTTGGGATCGTTGCTTTTGTGATTGGCTACTGGATAGAGAGTCTCATCTAGAGCCGATCACACTTCCGTCTACTGAATCGTTCAGGTTACTTCGGAGCTGGCTTCGGAGCAGGCTTAACCTTCTCAACATCTATCTCATCGACACCTTTGATAGACAAAGCCTGTTCCTCCATGATCTTCGACATAGCGTCATAGTCTATGTTGTGTCCCTTTATTGTCAGCTTGATGGTCTCAGTCTTGACATCAACATCCACAACAACCACACCACACTCATCGACACCCTCGACTGAACAGAGCGTCTTAGACAGGTCTACGACAGAGGTGTCCCTCGGCTTAAGCGCGTCAAGCAGAATCCTTCGAATACGCACAGACACATTCCCACACCTGAGCACTTATTGATGAAAACCGCCTTATTTCTTGTTTTTCCGTGGATCCGGGAATCCTAAGCCGTCGGACGCCAGCACTCAAGCGCGCGCCACAGTCTCGATCTAATCCTTGCACCAACGGGCAAGACAGTGCTGAGCATAATGATTCCAACTGACTACGTCTTCTGGGAAGAAATCGGTCAGAACAGGGAGAAGTACGATGCTGAGAAAGCACGCGTGGAGGAAGCTGTCATCAGCTCAGTCACTGAGCGGCATCCGGACATCAGGCCCAAGATTGAGGTTGTTGATGTTCCGACGCCGCTGACGTTCGTGCGCTACACAGGCAACTGGCGCGGATCATATGAGGGCTGGCAGTTCACGAGAGACATGCTGCTTGGAATTCGGTGCTTACGCGACGAGGTCAGAGGTATCATCAAATCGGAAATCGCTCGTGGGAGTTGTGAATAGGACGTCATCCAACAACCTATGGTATGATCTCGCGACTCTCCGATGCATTTCTCTGTAATGCAAATGCCGCAACTCATAATAGGACACAAAGTCGCAATAGAGAAACCGCAGGGTCTTGACATTGTCAGTGAGGTTATTCTCAGGCAAAGAAATACCGATTGAGATGCACAAAGCCAGAATGGTGCAAAAGATTTGGCTGATCCCCGTCGAGGAGCGGGTTAAGGCCATAGAAGAGGCTGGCTACAATACATTCCTCCTCAAAACAAAGGACATATTCCTAGACATGCTCACCGACAGCGGCGTAAACGCCATGAGCGATAACCAGTTCGCCGGCATGATAAGAACCGACGACGCATACGCTGGCAGCATGACCTTCTACGAATTCGCTGAAGCCGTCGAAGACGTTCTGGGATACAAGTACGTGATGAACACTCACCAGGGCAGAGCAGCAGAGCATCTATTAACCAAGGTCTTTGCCAAACCAGGCGATGTCGTCCCGACAAACTACCACTTTACCACGACGAAGGCGCACATAGAGCTGCCGGGAGCCCTTTGCCTAGAAATTTACTACGATGAGGCACTGAAGACAGAGAGCACTAACCCCTTCAAGGGAAACATGGATCCGCAGAAACTGAAGAACACGATCAAGAAGTACGGAAAGGAGAAGGTCGCTTTTGTACGAATGGAAGCGACAACCAACCTGATCGGTGGACAACCATTCTCAATGGTAAACTTGAAGGAAGTAAGGCAGATTTGCAGTGAACATGGCATAATTCTGGTCTTGGATGGAAGTCTGATCTGCGAGAACGCCTACCTGGTCAAACAACGAGAGAAAGGATATGAAGGAAAAACCGTGGCCGAAATCGTCCGGGAAATCTGCAGCCTGGCCGACATATACTACATGAGCGGAAGGAAGAACACATCCGTCAGAGGAGGCATGATAGCGACAAATAACAAGCAACTGTTCGACAAGATCAGGCCCTGGCTTCCCGTCTACGAGGGCTTCTACACATACGGCGGAATGTCCATGAGGGAGATAGGAGCCATGGCTGTTGGCGTGCGAGAAATGGTCGATCCCGCCGTTGCAGGCTGTTCAGTTGAACAGATAAAGTACTTCGTCAACAGGCTTGCCGAGACCGGGATTCCGGTGGTTACGCCTCCGGGTGGACTGGCCTGCCACCTAGATGCAATGAAGTTCTTGCCACACGTTCCTCAAAACCAGTATCCAGCTGGATCACTGGCAGCAGCTCTCTACATAGCCTCTGGAATAAGAAGCATGGAGAGAGGAACCATCTCAATGGACAGAGACAAAGAGGGAAAGGAGGTCCTAGCCGACATAGAACTAACAAGGATCGCACTTCCAAGGAGAGTCTACACGATATCACACGTTGAATACGCCATTGACAGAATAAACTGGCTATACAAGCACCGAGATTTCGTGAAAGGACTCAGATTCGTATACGAGCCACCGGTGCTAAGGTTCTTCGACGGAAGACTAGAAGCCATCGACGATTGGGGCAGAGTTCTAAGCAAAGCCTTCAAGAGAGAAATCGGCGACTATTGATTCCTCTTCAACTATTGGAAGCAAGGTAGTCGAGTTTTGTCATGGCGATTTGAATGTCCGCCTCGTTGCTTGCCTTGTAGGTTTCCGTGATCTGCCCGACGACAAACGCGAACCCTATGATCCATTGCGCTCGGGGTTCACCGCGATAGGATAACTCGTTACAGGATTGTAGGCATGTCCAAAGTGAAACTTTACCCCCACAGCGGGAAGTTCGCGACGATCTTCAATAGGGAAAAGGGCCTCATATCATCAGCTCTTGGCAAGTGTGAGATTCATCACATCGGAAGCACGGCTGTCCCAGAGCTGGGAGGCAAGGGAATCGTCGACATAATGATTGCGCTTGACAGTTGGAAAGAGGAAAAAGATGTCATCAAGAGATTGAGGAAAGCGGGCTTTCGTCATATTCATCCGAAAGAGAAAGGCCAAATCTTCCTGAGCCGAATTCGCGGAACCAAGTATTGCGATACGCATCTTCACATTGTTAGGAAGGGAAGCAGACCCTACAAGGAATACCTCGCGTTCAGAGATTATCTCAGAGCGCACAGAGCAGAGGCGGAACGATACATGAATCTCAAGCGCCACTGGCTGAAACGAGGGGAAGGCGAGCGAAGGCGGTACACGGCGTCGAAAGAGGACTATGTCAGGGAGGTGCTGAAGAGGTGCCGGCAGGAAGGATACCTCTAAAGGCGTTCTTACTGACCTTTCTTTCACGAATACATCAAGCGATCATTCTCGATATCAGCGAGAAGTAGTCATGCTTGGCGTCTCCTGCCCCAGACGCAGACATATCGCATCAGTCCCGGCACCGGTCCCTTCCGCAGATCCTGCTCAAGGCGTTGAAGACCTTCCTGAAACTCTCTCTCAGAAATGAGGTGCAGACAAGAGTAAGCCTTCTTCCTGTAAGGTGTTGAATCAGTAATCTTGTAAGGCATCTCGATCTGACTTTCCTCGATCTCCGCAAAGCCCACAGATGTCATCTGTTCCCGAAGCAGCGGAATCGGAGGATAACGTGCAAGGTCTACTTGGACTGTGCCAGGCCAGTACACAGTGAAGGGGTTCCTGCTCTTGATTATCTCCTCTGAGTCTGTGACAGTGCATATTGCCCCATGTGGCCTTAGCACACGAAAAGCCTCCCTGAAGTACGCTTGAGTATCCTTCAGGTGGTGTATGACATCTACCGAGAAGACAAGATCGAAGGAGTCCTCGTTCAAGGGAAGCTTCTCCGCCGAGCCTACACAGAGTTCAACGCCACGAGGGCTGGCTGAATGGCGAAGCATTCGGGGTGATGGGTCAATTCCCATCCCAAGGCACTTAGTTGTGTTGACAAGTGATGAAATGTGTGCCCCGGTCCCACAACCCACCTCAAGCACCTTGGACCGATCACCAAGCCCAACGCGTTGCTCCAATTCTCTCAGGGCCAGCAACACTGGCTTTCGGTGGGATGCGTATGTGGGAGCAATACTGTCGTAATCGATATGCTTCTTCACGTCCATTCGCCTGCGTAACTGCCTCTCTCATCTGAGATGCAATCCCTCATTCTGAGCGAGAGGCCCAGGGTGTATGAACAAGCTTCCAGTAATGAACGAAAAACAGAACCGCCTGTCTCAGCGAGTTACTTCTTCGCTTGACGAAGAGCAGCCTCAGCCACAGACCTTCCGAATTCCCTACACTTTGCCAAGTCACTTTCTCCCGGGCTTTCAACGATTCTAAGCGTCGGGAATTTCACGTTCATTCCAAGCACTCTAGCAGCACCAGCCATCCGCTCAAGCGCTTCACCACTCCAACCATAAGAGCCAAAGCCTCCACCCAACTTGCCCTTAAGATCCAGCTTGCGATCCTTTCTCAACTCGTCGAGCGACTCAAGGAAATGCCGCATCTCGGCGGTTGTGCTTGCGTAATGAGTTGGAGATCCAACAAGGATCGCGTCAGCCTTCGAAAGCTCCTCCATCGAAAACTTCTCACCGAGCTTTCGCACGACGACCTCAGCGCCCGCAGACTTCGCTCCTTCAGCTATCGCGCTCGCCATGCGACCTGTGTTTCCCGTCCTGCTGTCGTAAACTATGAAGACGGTTGCCATCCAAGAGACCTCTTGCAGCCCCACTCTAACAGTAGCGGATAAAAGCGTTTCTAGGCATCATTTTCTGAAGGTATGTCCCATGAAGCTGGTAAGCTACGATCTCCAAGGCCAGACCAAGATCGGAGTTCTGTCAAATGAAATAGTAGTCGACTTAGTCTCAGCAAGAAGGGAACTCGCCGACAGCCTCAACTCAGAATTCACAAGCATTGCCCACGTTTCCGACATGCTCTCTCTTCTGGATGCAGGGGAACCGGCTTTGAGAGCTGTGAAAAGACTTGTACACAAAGTGTTAGGTTTCATAGAAGACAAGTCTGACGCCTCTCTGCGCAAAGCGTCTGTCACGGTGCCGATGGCCGAGGTCTGCTTAGCGGCGCCGATTCCACGGCCAAGGAAGAACCTGATATGCCTAGGCCTGAACTACCGCGATCACTGGGCTGAGACCGCTGGAAGGAGAGGAGAGCCATTACCGTCGGTCCCAGTGTTCTTCACGAAGTCACCCACAGCCGTTATCGGCCCATTCGACGACATAGTGTACCCCTCGGCGACCACGGAATTGGATTATGAGGTTGAGCTGGCTGTAGTCATTGGCCGGAGAGGCAAAGACATTTCGAGAGAGGAGGCCTTTGACTATGTGGCAGGATACGCGATTCTCAACGATGTCAGTGCCAGAGACCTCCAGAGGAGACATCAGCAATGGTTCAGAAGCAAGAGCCTTGACACTTTCGCTCCGTTGGGTCCCTACTTGGTCACCAAGGATGAGATAGAAGACCCGCATGGCTTGAGCATGAAGCTGACTGTGAATGATGAGATAAGGCAGAAGTCAAGTACAGGCAACATGATCTTCAAGATCCCAGAAATAGTTGAGATTCTATCTCAGGACATGACGCTTGAGCCAGGAGACATAATAGGCACAGGTACACCAGCCGGTGTCGCACTTGGAATGTCTCCTCCAAGATACTTGAAGATGAACGACGTGGTTGAGGCGCGCATAGAGGGGCTGGGACATATCAGGAACAGAGTTGTAGGAAAACAGACCCAGAGGCGCCTTTGATTCTGTTCTAGGCTGACTTTTCTCTGCCTTGACCCAATCACGATGCGCGTTGCTGAAGGATTTGTCAGCTAAAGGATTTGCCCACAGCTCTCATCAATGGAGATCGAAGAATGTCCTCTCCTTTGGCCGTGAGTCGATAGTATCGTCTCTCTGGCCTTCCTCCAATGCTTTGCATCTTTGTCTTCCTAATCAACTCAGAGGCTTCGAGTTCCACAAGATGCTGGTATACGCTTGAAATGTCGAGTTCAATATTGAGCCGTTCGAGGGCCCTCCACACACCGTACCCGTGAAGTTCTCGTCCGCCCAATGTCTGTAGGATGCGTAGCTTCGTCTTCCCCATTCTATCAATGACACTGAGGCCCTCAATCTTCTGCGCGGTCTTCTTGGCATGTTGAGTTCGCCCCACGAGCTTCCTAGCCGAAGAGGGATCCTTCAAGCCCATTCCGGTGACAACGCACACAACGCTCTCGGTTCTGTCTACTCGTCCGGAGTCTACGAGAAGTTTGATTCCAGCTATCGTGGAGGCCGCAGCGGGCTCTGCGAATATTCCTTCAGCCTTTGCGAGAGTCTTCATTGCCTCGATTATCTCCGGATCCGAGACGGTCACTCCAATTCCCTTCGACTCTCTCAGGGCCTGAAGCGCCAAGTACCCATGCCTCGGGTTTCTCACAGCCATGTCAACCGCTATTGTCCTCGTAGCCTTCGCGGGTCTAATCCTATCCGTGCCCCTTGCGAACGCCTCAACTATTGGTGCGCATCCCTCCGCTTGGACTCCAGCGATCTTCACCCTACGACCATCGATTATTCCGATCGATTCGAGTTCCTTTATCCCCTTCCAAATCATCGCAAGATGACTTCCGCTTCCCATAGGTACGACAACCCAGTCAGGACTGGACCATCCAAGCTGTTGGCATATCTCGTAGCCAGTGGTCTTCTCGCCCTCCAACAGAAACGGGTCGTTCGATGTGACTGGGTAGCTCTTCACATGGTCACCCTCCGGCAAGGAGGCTGCTTCCTCGTACTCGTCTTCAGCTCTGCGCCGGGAAAGCTCGATGTGGACTCCGTACGCGACCATCTGATAGAACTTCCCCAGATCCACCTTCCCAGGAACCAGGACCTTGCACGTGAAGCCTGCCTTAGCCGAATAGGCCGCGAGCGAAGCGCCTAAGTTTCCTTTGGTTCTACAGTGAACCGAATGATACCCAAACTCCTTCGCCTTAGAAACCGCAACGGTTGTACCTCGGTCGATGAAGGCGCCGGTAGGATTGGTCGACTCATCCTTTGCGAATAGTCTCCTGAGCCCTGCCTGCTCAGCCAGTCTTCCGCACTCGTGCAGGAAGGTGTTCCCTTCTCCGAGAGAAACGATGTTTGCTTTGTCGTCTAGTGGAAGAAGCTCCCAGAATCCCCAGACACCCGGCGGACGGCCTTCGTTCCTCAATGCGGACGGATCAATGGACTCGTAGTTGTACTTGACGGCTAAGGTTCCGCCGCATACCTTGCAGAGAACGCAAGGCTGTGAAATCGAGTAGGTTCTGTTGCACTTAGTGCATTGCAGAAGCTCTGCTGGCAAGGCCGTGTCGAGGCATATTACTGAAGCAGGCCATATATGGGAATTCTCAGGAGGCGCTCAGATTAGCCCTAAGTACACGAGAGCTGTGACTCCTACGCCAACGGCGGCACCTGAGACCACTTGGGGCACCGTGTGCGCCTCAAGCTCGGTTCGTGCCCATCCAAGAGGAAGTGCCAAGAGATAGAGGAGTGCGTAGTTTGCTCCAAGAGCTAGGGTCAGCGCCGTTATCGGACCTGTGAGCCCAGCCATATGTATGCTGATCTTCCAGAACAAGGTGACAAGCAGGACTATGAGGGAGATTGAGAGGTAGGAGACTGAGAGAAGATAGAGTATCTTGCATTGTAGCCACAGGAAGACTACTGCTGCAGATACGTATGCTGCGAGAGCAGGAATGAAGAATATGGGGCGTCTCTCTCCTTGAGACACGTGAAGATCCACGTACCCTTTCCTGAAAAAGTACAGGACCATCACAATTGGGGCCACGGCTATCGTAGGTATCCCGAGAAGGATCGCCTTAAGAGGGGTCAGGATAGATCCGAGACCTTTAGGGCTGAAGAATGAGAAAACGATAACGACTGATGTCGCAACGAGTGGTAGCGAAAGCAAGTTCGAGATAACCCTTGCAGCTCTTTTGTTGAATGAGTCCACGAATCGAATCGACCCAGCTCCTTTTTACGGCAACAACTTGTACATAAGACCACTTGTCCTTGTTATGTTCTTTACTCTAGGTGGCTGTTTGTCATGTGCGGGTAGCCCTTCATGGGTTCGAATCCCACCACCCGCACCACTTTACTCATACATGAGATTCGCGCGCGATGAACCCAGTTCTTTATGTCCGTGTTAAGGAACTATCACTAGTTGCATCTCACATAGATGACGGTAGAGCTCGTTGTTCTTTTCAAGGTATTCGTGGGTGCCGCTGTCCTGAACTTGGCCGTGATCAAGGACAACTATCCGGTCGGCGTCGCGGACAGTGCTGACTCTATGAGTGACGATTATGATAGTCCTGTTACTCATTTCGACTTTCAGCACGTTTTGGATGAGTTGCTCTGTATATGGATCTACACTACTGGTGGCCTCATCTAGGATGAGTATCTTGGGGTCGGAGATGAGAGCTCGGGCGAGGCAAACGAGTTGTCGCTGGCCGTAGCTGAGACTGCTGCCGCGCTCACTAACTTCCTCGTCATAGTTATTGGCCAACCTGCTGATCGGCTCATGGATGCCAACGAGCTTAGAGATACGGATCATATCGTCGTCGCTAACATCTGGTTTGCCGAACTTGAGGTTGTATCTCAGAGTTCCTTGAAAGAGGTAGGGCTCTTGCAGGACAATGCTGACGCAGCGCCGTAGTGATTTGAACTTCACTTTTCTGAGATCGATACCGTCTATGGTTACTTTACCGGACCCAGGGTCGTAAAAGCGTCCGATGAGGTTGATGATGCTGGATTTGCCTGACCCGGTTGGTCCAAAAATGGCCAGTCGCTCTCCAGGCCGTGTCCTGATAGAGACACCCTTGAGCACTGGCTGACCTTTGACATAGCTGAACCTCACATCCTTAAGCTCGACAACCCCTGCACCTTCAACCAAGTCCACGGCATCTGGTGCTTCTTTGACTTCAGGCTGAACATCGAGGACGACGAAGATGCGCTCAGCTCCAGCCAGAGCGCTCTGAATTTCTCCGTAGAACGTTGAGATGTTCTGGATCGGGTCCAGTAGACTAGCACTGTATTGGTTGAAGGCGATTAGGTCGCCGAGGGTACGGGTGGCTCCGACAACCTGTTGGCCTCCGACGAGCCAGACGAGGGCGCTGACGAGCGCGGTGAAGAAGTTGACAACTCCATCGTACGTGTTTGCAACTGTCTCTGCTTTGATCTGAGCTTTCATGTTCTCCTCGTTCACTTTGTCGAACTCAGCAAGAGATCTTTCTTCCTGCGCCATCGCTTTTGTCACCTTCGCTCCGTACATGAGATCCTGTACCTTTCCAGTCATGGAGGCGATGTTCTGTCGGGCTATCCTCCAGTTTTCTCGCACGTATTTCTGAAGAGTTCGCGTAACCGCTGCAATGATTGGAGCGATAGCAATTGTGACGAGAGCAAGTTGAATGTCCAACAGGAACATGGTGCCCACAATTGCAGACGCACTGAGCAGATCGGCGACTAGGCCGATTATGCCGGAAGAGACCAGCTTCTTCAGCGCCTCCGCATCATTAGTCACTCTGGATACCAGTTTCCCGATGTTGCCGTACTCGAAGAAGTTCTGGCTTAGCTTCTCTAAGTGAAGGAAGAAGTCTGTGCGTATGTCTGCTATGACGTTGAGGCCCAGCTTGTTGATTGAGAATTCTTGGAGGCTCATCACCCCCCAGAGCGCGACCCCGACACTGACGTAAAGGACTCCTGCCGAGAGAACCAGAAGCCAAATGTCAAGCGGTTTACCTCCACTTAATGCGTATGCCAGTGATCTGATGATTTCAACAAATTGCCTGCCGCTCTCTGTATGTTTCCCCCTGATGATCTGATCCAACGTCACCTTGTAGATATAGGGACCGGCTAGGAGCAAGAGTGTCTTCGCAACTATGAGAAACGCTACAGTAGCCATCTGGACCTTGTGACGCATCATGTACTCCTGGATGATCCTCTTCACCAAGTTCAGGTCGCTGAATTGGCGCTCGGTCGACTCTAGAGAGCCAACATCGTACCTGCCTGAGTATTCAGCCATCAGCCACCAACCTCCTGGCCCAGAGCGAGGGCTTGCGATTCTATGAGAAGGCGATACTTCTCGCTCTTATCAAGCAGCTCCGTGTGCTTGCCGACAGCAGCGACTCGTCCCTCATCTATGACCACCACTTTGTCAGCGGACTCGCATGTAGAGGCGCGCTGGGTGATGATTAGCGCTGTTCTCCCTTCAAGCAGGGTATCAATCGCTTTCCTGATCAGAACCTCTGTCTCGGCATCAACATTACTAGTTGAGTCGTCGAGGATCAGGATTCTAGGGTCGGTGAGTAGCACTCGGGCTATTGCGACTCTCTGCCTCTGCCCGCCGCTTAGAGTAAGCCCTCTCTCCCCAACAACCGTATCGTAGCCTTTCGGAAGCGACATGATGTAGTCGTGAATCTGAGCTGCCTTCGCGACGGCCACGACCTCCTCGCTGGAGGCGCCTGGCTTTCCGAATGTGATATTGTCGCGGATTGTTGCTGAGAAAATGTAGATGTCTTGTAGGACTATTCCGATCTGACTGCGAAGCGATCTTAAAGATGCCTCACGGACGTCGTATCCGTCGATAAGCACGTGGCCGCCAATGACATCATAGAATCTTGGAACCAGCTCGGTGAGGGTGCTCTTACCTGAGCCGACAAATCCGATAATACCGACTTTTTCTCCGGCCTCGATGTGTAGGTTCGCATCTCTGAGCGTTTCGCCAGAGCCGCCATAACTGAAAGAAACATCCCTGAACTCGACATTGCCCCTAACGCGGGGAAGCTCGATCGGGTCTTCTGCCTCCGGTACATCTCTGCCAACGTCTTTCACTTCGAAAATGCGACGTGCGCTAACCATCGCATCTTGATAGTAATCGATGAGTCTAGCATACATTCTGACTGGGCCAACCAGCTGGGTGAAGTAGGTGCCAAAGAGGACCAGCTCGCCAAGGGTCAGGGCGCCGGCAATGACTCTGACACCGCCAAATGTCAGAACAAGTGCCACTCCAACTGCCGTGATTACTGTGCTAGACGGCGTATAGACGGCCTGAAGTCTCGCTGTCTTGAGGCCTTTTGCGACGTAGCTTTGGTTCTCTTTCTCAAATCTGCCGGCGAATGCCGCCTCCTGCCCGAAACCTTTGATGAGTTTCTGCGCCGTTATCCCCTCGATCAGCACGGAATTGAGGGAGTCAAACTGATTCCTCGTCGCTGTCATCAAGGGTCGGACTCGGCTGGTGTAAAGTCGCATTGATATGAAGATCACCAACAGCGGTAGACAGGTGATGAGAGTGAGGCCGGAGTTGACCGTGAAGAGTACGTAGAGAGCAATGCTCAATTGAAGAGTCATTCTGAAAGCTTCTCTGACTGTTTCGGAGTAGAATAGATCGATAGCGTTCATATCGCTGGTGACGCGGCTGATGATCTGGCCGGTGCGCACCTGTCCTAGATAGCTGAATGACTTGTTTATGAGCGCCTCATAGAACTCGCGACGCATGTTTCGCAGGATGCCTTGGCTAAGAATGCCGCGAAGGGTGCGATGCACGACAAAGAAGATGCTGCGCAGCACGGCTGCCAAGATCATCAGGCTGCATAAGACTACTAGTAGTGTGAACCTATCGGTGACACCTATCCAGCTCTGCATGAAGTCGAAAAACCAATTGGTTCTTCCAGGGACTGGAACAAGAACGAAGTCAATTACGAGCATCACCAGTAGCGGCGCGAGAAGTGAGTAGATGCCCTCTCTGCCGATAGCGGTGACATTCACTAGCATGTATGTGCCAAGGAAGGGCTTGATGTAGCCGAGGAGCCGCTTAGTCAGCTCCCAGTTACTGGGGTCGTATTTGTTCTTCACGTGGGACACCGTCTTGATGAATCACAATGCGTCAATCATCACGGACCCGCCACAATCTGCGTATACTCAGACATTGCCTCTGATATTTCGGATCGCAGCAAGTGGCTTCTGAGCGCGCGCCACAGCGCTCCCAGAGGAGATCATGTGATCGTCACTTGCTTTCCGAAGGCTAATGCAAGCATCTATTATCCTTCTAGGTAGACCCCGGCGCGGCAACTGTCGGGCAGGAAGACATAGAGCCGCTGGCGCAACCGATCAAAGGCGAGTGTGTGTGCTCTTTCTTCTGTTTGCACCTTCTCGGCGGTGGTCATCGATACGGTATCTATTACATCGATGACGCCAGGCTTGCCAATGGCAATGTATAGTCGTTCGCGCCGTGGATTGTACCAAATCACATCAGGTGAACCGGTGATAGGGATCGCCTTTAGTTCGCTTCCAGTTCTCAGGTCTAGTACGATCAACGCTTTTCCGTCGCAAGCGACAAAGGCTCGGCTTGCTGTGCCAAGCTCCAGGCCATGGGGGCCCTCAATTGAGATTGGGAGGAACGACAACGCCGTCAAAGTCTCAGGATTCAGAACTGAAACGCCGGGAGGATCACTGATGTTTACCAAGAACTGGTCGCCTTGAGGGTCATACTGGCACCACCTTGGCCTGCCTCGCAAACCAAGTGTGAAGGTGATCCGCCCTGTGTCTGCATCAACGAGGCGCGCCGTGTTGTCCTGTACGTCAGCTACCAGCAGGTGCTTGCGCTTCCCATCCCATGCGAGCCCATTTGGTTTTGATCCTGCAACGAACCTTCTCGTGACGTTGAGTGTGTTTGCATCTATCTGAAGAATGTCACCGGTTCCTCTTGCTGCTGCAAAAATCAGATCTTCTCTTTGGGCGCAAATCACGCCGCTTGCTTCCGGGCAACCATCAAGAGTTGCCATATGCTCGGATTGCTCACCATCGATAACTTCGACGGCTCCATTAGCGGTATGTGCCAGAAACACTCTTCCAGTCTTCTGATGTACGTCTGCGTGGTCAAATCCACCCTTCGAGTGACGGGGCAAATCGATATACGCAAGATGTCTTAGCACTAGTGGACTGGCCTCCACATCTAACTCGCTTGCCTACTTCGCTCGTTCAGCTCAACATAGGAGGCGTGCGCTGCAGCGCATGACGTGTGACCCACGGCAAACACTGAGCAATCCTTTGAGACTACTTCGCTGAAGTTGTCTTCCAGACGCAATATGTGTAGATTGCGTCGTACATCAGGAACTGCTTCTGAATGTTCTCATGGTCAGTCGCAGAAATTATCTGGAAGCCTTTGGCAAAAGCTGCCAATCCCCTCGACTCTGGGGTCAGATCCTTAGCCTGAGTATCTGCCCCTCTGACTATTTTGGCCATCTCAAGCAGAGCCGGATCTTTCAATTCATACTTCTCTATGATAGCATCAAATGAGCACTTTTCGCCGTGATGTCCAAGTTCAACATCTTTCGCATCGTATGGGATGGCGCCTAGCTCCTTTGCCTTGGCCACAACTTGACTTGCTGGAACATAGATGAACTCGGCCTGAGAATCCACAAACTTCCTTATCAGCCAAGGACAAGCGATCCTGTCAACCATAGCATGACTACGAGTTATCCACTTCAACTCACTCACCAACAGTAGATTATCTACTTACGTAGAAGATCTATCCATATAAGGCTAACCCACCGTAGAAAAGGGGGTTTGCGATGTCACGACTCATGCCTCGCGGTATGAAAGTAGGAGCTGTTTCACTGTGGCTACTGCTTCTGCTATCCGAGAAACCCATGTACGGCTACGAACTCATCAGGGAACTTGAAAAGAGATTCTCAGGATACTGGAAACCGAAGACAGGCACAATCTACCCGGCCCTCGAAAAACTTGAGAGGAACAATCTAGTCACGAGTCGAATTGAGTTTCGAGAAGAAGCTCCTGGCCGAAAAAACTACGCCTTGACAGATAAGGGACAGCTTGAGTTGTCTCAGACAATGGCCTATTGGACCAAGATGACTGAGATTCTAGAGACCTACCAGGAAACTCACAAGTCAATATTCAGACACAGAAGTGAAGTCAGCAAAGATGATCTGTCCAGATTTCTGATCAAACTCGGTGAGGCGCTGCGTAGCAAAGAAATCGAGATCACAAAGCTCTTGCCAGCTACAGGAAAGAAGAAGATTCGCATAATGCCGACAGATCCGGTAGCACTAAAATTCCTGTATGCAAAGGAAAATCACAAACTCGAAATTCATATGGAACTTGAGTGGATACCGAGGAACACATCAGTTTCTTGCTAAATCCCTCCGCCTAGCACGTCCTTCCATGGAGTCGAACTGAGCGAGCTTCAGCAGGTAAGCCGAGATTAGCAAACTCTTAGATTTCACATCATCAATTGACAACCGAGATATCAGCGTAGATTCAATACTCCTTCACCTACTACTGGTGGAAGAAGTCTCTTCCAGACTCTCTCATTCCCTCACGCAACAAGATTGCAGAAAGGAGAAGCATTTTGGAAGGAAGGTAAAGACCGTTGGTTTTCGCTTGATTACCGGCAATTTCAGAGGGGTCTCGATAGAGCTTTACTGGTAAACTGGTGCGCGAATCCCAACCCCCCGCACCATGACTTGTCAAGAATTCGAATCTTTCGTTCAATTTAGTATAAGATCTGTCTAGTACTAAATCGGTTTTGCATAACTGAGTCTTGTACATAAGACATGTTGTTTGTGTTATGTTCCACTCACTGTTGACTGTGTGGGTATGTCAAGTGAACTAGATATTACGCAACAAGCCTCCAGGCGCGACGGGAGTTGAACGCGCAACAATGCATGTATTAGTAACTGAGCCAAAAGCTCTGGCGTTGGCTGGGGAAGTGTAGCGGTGCCTCGACTCAGAGGTTTCGCATAACGCATGATCGACATAACATAAGAAAGCCGTACACCGGACAACGTCACAGGGTTAAGACCTCGGCAAGTTCCGACTGAGAGCTGAAGTCATGGGGATTCTCTTCTTCGGAAAAGCTGGACAGCGCTCGCACACCCCCCGCCACTGCCGGTCTTTGCTAGCGTGCGAAAAGCCTTATGTGTGAAGTATGTTTGATATTGCCTCATGCCCAGACGGAAGAAACGGAAATTCAGGCTCAAGACTAGATTGAAGCGTGGACTGCGAAAGGGAGTCAAGGCGACTAGACGCAATGTCGGTAGAGGCTTGACCAAGATCGGCAGGAAGTTATCCGCGTAGACACGCAAGCGCAATTGGAGCGCGAGTAGCCAAAGGGCTATGCGGTGAGCATCGTGGCCTCGTACATAAGATGTCGCTAGGAGCCGCTTCAGGCTTGAGCAGGAAGACAGCCTTCATCTACGACAATGCCTTTCTCTCATACGACTTTGGCCCTCATCACCCACTGAAGCCAGTCAGGCTGAAACTAGCCGCTGAGCTAGCCCGATCAACGGGCGTTCTAAGTTCTTCCAATGTCTCCTTAATGAAACCAGTAATGGCCAGCACTGAGCAGATTCTTCTTTTTCACGAGAAGGAATACGTGGATCTAGTTGAGCGATCAAGTAAGCTCGGAGAAGGATTACTGGATCTGGGTGATACTCCTGCTTTCAAGGGTTGCTTCGAATCCTCTAGGCTTTACGTTGGAGGATCGATTCTGGGAGCAGACCTCTTGATGCAAGGAAGCGCCGATCACGTCTTCAACCCTGCAGGCGGGCTACATCATGCGCATCCCGGCGGCGCTTCAGGATTCTGCATCTTCAATGACCCAGCCATAGTCGTGGCTCACCTGAAGCACAGATACGGAGTGAAGAGAATGCTCTACCTTGACATAGATGCTCACCATGGCGATGGGGTAATGTATGGCTTCTACTCCGACCCATCGCTTCTGAACATAGATTTCCACGAGGACGGCCGATACCTCTTCCCGGGAACAGGGTTCATCCACGAGATCGGGAAAGGGGACGCGAAAGGCCTGAAGGTAAATGTGCCATTCCTTCCTGAGACCGGTGACCAGACCTATCTCAAGGCCTTCAGAGAGATAGTTCCACGCATGACGGAAGCATTTCAGCCTCAGATAATTCTGATGCAATGCGGTGCAGACTCGCATTTCGACGATCGCTTGGCAAACCTAAGACTGACCACCAGCTGCTACGAGCAGATGATCGAAATCGTCCACACGCTAGCCCACAAGATCTGCGAAGGAAGAATACTTCTGTTTGGAGGAGGAGGCTATTCGCTCAGCAGTGTAGCTCGATGCTGGACCTTGGCCTTCGCTAAGCTTGCTGAGATGCAACTTCCGGACGAGATGCCTGAAAACTGGTGCAAGCTATTCGAGAAAGTGTCAGGAGAGAAGGCCCCGAATGCACTTCACGATCTAGAAGGCAAGGTCGGTATTGGGCCGACGGCACATGTCGAAAAACTCTTGAAAGAGTTGAGAGAGATCATCCCGATGCTGCGAGGATGAGGGCACATGGCTAAGCAAGGTTTTATTTCGCCTTGACCTATCTCTCTCAGGGCGCATCGTCTAGTTGGTTAGGATGTCACCCTGACACGGTGACGGTCCGCGGTTCAAATCCGCGTGCGCCCACCAAATCCCAATGCTCGCTACGACGAAGGGACGCTTGCAAAGGATTATTGGCTTCCTCCCACTTACCGTAGCAGGCGTGATCCATGATGGTGAAACAAGTTCTTGCCTACATAGATCAGAACTATGAGCGCTTTCTCACCGATCTGGAGAGACTGATCCGTCAGCCAAGTGTCGCAGCGAAGAACGAAGGCATGAAGGAGTGCGCTGAACTAGTCGTCAAAATGATGGAGGAAATCGGCGTCAAGGCAGAGCTACTGGAACTACCTGACGCATTCCCGCTGGTGTATGGCGAGATCCCGTCAAAGAAGAACCCAAGGAGAACCGTTCTCTTCTACGACCACTACGATGTCCAACCCGCCGAACCCTTGGAGCTGTGGGAGTCCCCTCCGTTCGAACCGTCAATAAGAGAGGGAAAGATGTTCGGAAGAGGAGTCGCAGATAACAAGGGAAACCTCGTCTCCAGGCTCAAGCTCGTGGAGTCTTGGCTGAAGACCAGAGGAGACATGCCGTGCAACTTCAAGTTTCTCGTTGAGGGGGAGGAAGAGATTGGCAGCCTACATCTTGAGCAATATTTCGAGCGTTACGGTGAGAAGTTCAGATGCGACGGCGTGGTCTGGGAGTTCGGAGGAGTCGACGAAGAGGAGAGACCCACAATAACTCTTGGAGTAAAGGGAATCCTCTACGTGGAGTTGGAGGCAAAGGGCCCGGTAAGAGACGTGCATTCAGCAACCGCAGCCATAGTCGACAACCCTGCTTGGCGGCTCGTCAGAGCGCTTGACACACTGAAAGACGAGAAAGACCGCATCCTGATCCCAGGTTGGTACAAGGATGTTAAGCCCTTCACGAAAGAGGAGATAGAGTATCTCAAGGCTGAACCGCTCCACGAGAAGGCGATGAAAGAGGAGCTAGGGATCAAGAAATTCATAGGAGGAATGAAAGGCCTCGAAGCCAAGAAAGCCCTTGCAGGAAAACCGACCTGCACAATCTGTGGACTGGTATCAGGTTGGACTGGTCCTGGATCGAAGACGGTTCTCCCTTCAAGAGCGCTGGCGAAAGTCGATTTCAGGCTCGTGCTCGGTCAGAAGCCGAAAGCCCTCTTAGAGCGGTTGAAGAAGCACTTGAAAGCAAAAGGATACAGCGACGTAGTCATTCGCGAGTATGGCATGGAGGAAGCCGCAAGAACTCCTCCTGGCGATCCCTTCGTCAAGGCCGCTGTGAAAGCCGCAGAGCAAGAATACCCTAGGCCGCCCGTTGTGAGCATATCGTCGGCAGGGACAGGCCCAATGTACCTATTCACCAAGAATCTGAAGGCTCCGTGCATATGCATAGGCGTCGGCTACCCCTACACTCGAGGGCATTCACCGAACGAGAACATACGAATCCAAGACTTCGTCAAGGGGACAAAGTGGATGGCTAGGACAGTCAGCAACTTCGTGAAGACCAAGTAGCCTGCCATACCCCCCTATTCTTTATACCGGCAAAGGATTCGGCCAATGGCCTTGAATTCGAGAGGGACAAGTCCATCTGTCGAATAGTGGACCACTTGGCAGCTTTAGAGTCGTCAGCATCGATACTAAAAAAGCATGACTTCAGAACTAGATGATCCGTGTTCCGTCTATCTTCTTGTTTTGCCACGAGTAGCGGCGAAGTTTAGCAGATGCTCCGTAGCCGCAGGCAGCACACCTCTTCATGGTGATATTGTATGCTCTGCGCCCACATCTCCGGCATACAATGTGGCTCTTGGAACGGCCCATCTTGCCATGGGCAGTCGTCCCTTTGGTCATCACTCACACTCCTTCAAAACGCATTCTAGGCCCGCAACGGGCTTCTCAGCTTGTCTGTGGAGTTTCATGTAGAACCCTGCCTCTTAGGCGGAGGGCTGACCAAGACCACGTTGTCTCCGCGGACAACTATGGTTCCAAGCTTCTTTCCCTGATCGCTTGAGATCTCCTCAGCATCTTCGAGGACTAGGTTCATGTGCTGATCGAAGCTGAAGAGCTTTCCTCTGACTCCTCGTCCTCCTTTCAACTCTACCAGAACTAGTTGGTTGAGGCTTTGCTCGAATATCTTTGTAGCCGTTTCTGACATGTCGATCATCGAAGGTGAATCGATCAACGTTAAGGGCGAGCGATACGTAATTTAAGGGTTGCTCTGAGTTGACCTGTGCCATGTCTGCCAGAATACCTCTCCGTGGAAAGGAGGCGAAGGCCATCCTCACAGACTTTGTGTCAAGGCTTCAGTTCGGTGAAGATGCCTTTGGTTCCAAGCCTTTGGTCGAGAAGGTTCAACTCCGAGACGGAGAACTGATTCTGGTCAATGGAGAGCCCGTCATTCTGAGGAAACGGAGCCAACTTCTTCCCACATTGAAATTCGATAGCGCGGTCAAAGGGTTGGCTCGCGTGGTTGTCGATAGGGGTGCGATTCCACACATCTGCAACGGGGCGGACATTATGGTGAAAGGCGTCAGAAGCGTTGACGGAGAGTTCGTGAAAGGAGCCTTGGTACTCGTCGTTGATGAAACTTATGGGAAACACCTCGCGATTGGTGAGGCGTTGGTAGATTCAGCTTCGATTCGAGAGTTGGAGAAGGGAAAGGTGGTATCTAACTTGCATTTTGTTGGAGACGACGCATGGGAGGCCATGAAGGCCATAGGCTAGGAACGTCGGCTCTCCGACTTGGGTGTCGCTGCCGCAGCTTGAATCCTCCTTCGCCTTTCGACATATTGCCGCGAAACAAATCCAATTGCCAAGACTATTAGGACAATCACCGCAAGACCAACGAATCCTCCTATCGGTTGTAATAGTGCCTCAAGAGGAGAGCCCGCTTCAATCACGATGATCATCGAGATCTCGTTGTTCCCGTAGTTTGCCTCCGGGACTTTGCGGTCAGGGTTCAGTAGCCATCGGACCTCGTAGATCCCAGGTCCCACTGTAACGGGACCAGAGGACCAATCTTGAGCGCCTCCTGTTTCAAGCTTTCCGGGTCCCCCGGTTGCTAACGGGCTGCCACCGAAGTAGGGCTGAACATAGTACCCCTCGGCATGAGCACTTCCAAGATTTTTGACGGTTGCGCATAGGTAGAAGGGTTCACCAGCCTTGGGGTTGATGGGTGTATTATTCTTGTCTCCGATCCAGATCTTCGCGATGACAAGATCGGGCAGGGCCTGCTGACCGAGAGAGGGCGTCCACGCAGTGCCTAGAGCCAAGACAAGTGCGAGGAGCCAGAGTTTGGCACGGTTCGGCAAGGACATCACCGATGCCGGATAGGGCTTGGCAAATCATTAAAGCATTGTCATTCCAGATCTGGCTGGCAATGGTTCACCCCGAGATCTCGATTGTAGTTTCCTGCTATGACAAGAGGGACACGATAGGGCACTGTGTGGCATCCCTTCTAAAACAGGACATGGACCGCTTTGAAGTGATCGTTGTAGATGACGGCTCAACCGACGGGTCTTTACAGACCCTTGAGGTTCTCGAATCGCATGATGTCCTGACGATCATCAGCCAGAAGCATAAGGGCATATCGGCAACTAAGAACAGGGGCTTCGCCGCTTCCAGAGGAAGCATTCTGCTATTCATTGACGGGGACTGTGTCTTGGAGATAGGGTCCCTCATGGAGCTTGCCAGATCTTTCGGTGAAGAGGCGATCGGCTGTGTTGGGGGAGAACTTCGCGCAACGAACTCATCCAGCCTGATGGCCAAAGCTGTCGAGCATATGCAGAACGAAGTTGAAAGGAAGTGGCCGTTCGGAGCCGTCGTAGCATACAGAAGAAGCGTACTTGAAAGGGCGGGTCTGTTTGACGAGCGAATGGTTGCTGGTGAGGATGCTGAACTGTATCTAAGGACTATGAAGCTAGGTTTTAGGTCTGAGATCAATAGGAAGATCATTGCAAGGACGAAGAACCCAGACAATCCA
>Ga0209725_1000658_pt1 | contig 20718 bp, 20 predicted proteins | sample I18A1metaG_FD_184145 | JGI IMG/M metagenome (GOLD analysis project Ga0209725, IMG submission 184145) | Lake sediment bacterial and archeal communities from Gulf of Boni, Indonesia to study Microbial Dark Matter (Phase II) - ​I18A1 metaG... | ecosystem: Environmental > Aquatic > Freshwater > Lake...
TCGAGCTTGGTCTTGGAGTCAGAAACAGCAGAATCTTCTGCGGCGAAGTGGAACAGTCGGAGCTGAAGATCGCTAGAGCAATAGGCGTCGACCGGCGCACTGTCAGGGAAACCGCTGAATTCATCGAGTCTGACCCTGTCCTTCAGTCCGTCTTCAAAGGTCTGAGACCCGCAGGCCCTTTCCTGCCCAGCGTAGCGAAGCACTTCGGCTACCGTGTCATAGAGATCTATGCGGATCCTCACGAAGTCGGGATCGTCGCTGGGGCCACCGCGCTGATCTCCAATGAAGGCATCTCGATTCGGCAGGCCATCGCCGATGATCCAGATCTGACACCAGAACCCAAACTCACGCTGGTGGTAGAGAAGGAGCCGTCCGGAGATGCGCTTCAGCAGATGCTGAAGATTCCTGGCGTGACGAAACTCGCCACGTACTAGTGCGATGCATTTGACGATTGCTCAGGAACTCGGTACTTCATGGTCTACCATACTTCGAGGTATGGATGCAGTCTAGCTTAGAAACTTGCTAGAGAAGACCGCGCTTTGAGCCCTGTTCTTTCGATGGAAGTCCGGTGGGCAAACGTTAAGGAAGCACATACTACTGATGGAAGCACAGCGCTAGGTGGAACAGTTGCTTGACGTAGAAAAGATCCGACGAGACTTTCCGATCCTTCGGACTGGCGTGATTTACATGGATAGCGCCGCGAGCAGCTTGACCCCTGAGCCTGTCCTCGACAAGATGATGGAGTTCTATCACCGGTACAGGGCGAATGTTGACCGCGGGATACATCAGCTCTCCCAGAGAGCAAGCGAGGAATACGAGCTGGCTCACCGGAAGGTGGCTCAATTCCTCAAGGCAAAGAGCGAGGAGGAGATCGTGATGACGAGGAATACTACTGAAGGGTTGAATATTGTCGCCAACGGCTTGAAGTGGAAGAAAGGGGACAAGATAGTCACTACCCTAATGGATCACCATTCGAACTTCATCATTTGGCAGAGGGTTCAACAGCGCTATGGAGCCAAGCTGGAGGCGATAAAGCCTGACGGACAGGGTCTCTTCGACCTCGCAGACTTCGAAAGGGCGATAGACGACTCGACGAGGGTTGTGGCGATTCCCCATGTCTCAAACGCGCTGGGCACAATCGTGCCTATTCGTGAGATCTCGGAGATTGCTGCGCGTAAAGACGCGTTGACAGTCATCGATGGCGCTCAGTCAGTGCCACATATGAAGGTGGATGTGAGGGAGATCGGCTGTGAGTTTCTGGCCTTCTCCGGACATAAGATGTGTGGACCAACAGGGTCGGGAGCCCTCTACATGAAGAAAGAGGTTGCCACAGAGGTTGAGCCCACGTTCATCGGAGGAGGAACAATTCAAGACGTCTCAGCGGACGAGTATAGGCTGACTTCTGGTTGGCATAGGTTCGAGGCAGGAACCCCCGCAATCGCTGAGGGCATTGGACTTGGTAGGGCTGTGGAATACTTGACTCAGTTGGGCATGGAGAACGTGAGGGCTCATGAGCTGGAGCTAGGCAGAGCACTCTATGAAGGGTTGAGGCAGATCCCGAACGTGAGGGTCTATGGACCTACGGATTTAGGGAACAGGGTTGCCCTTGTCTCGTTCAACGTAGGCGATCTCAATCCGCACGATGTAGCCCTTGCCCTCGACGTCTCAAAGAAGATCATGATAAGGTCAGGACATCATTGCGCATTGCCTACTATGAAGGAGGTAATTCACTCGGACGGAACTGCACGAGCTTCCCTGTACGTATATAACACCGCAGATGAGGTCGAGGCATTCCTTTCGACGGTTGAAGAGATCGCCCGCAGCCTGACTTAGAGAATAGCCAATAGTTGCACTATTGCAGCTCTATTTTTGTTAGGCTTGCCTAGGACTTTGGCTTACGACTCTTAGTGGTGGCTTGGCAAAACTAGTTGGTCTTCGCTCTGAATACAGTGAGAGGTCAACCGGCATCGGGGGCGGGCCTAGGTTATAGATACTTCTTGCATTGGGTGCAGTAATGGCGTTTGACTCTTTCAACATAGAGTGTCTGTCTGCCGCATGTCGGACAATCCAGAGTCGGTGGCGCGGGCGCCCTTGCTGTTGTGGGTTCAGCGAGTCTTCTTCGCCGAGCCACCAGAACAGCTCCAACCACTAACGCGGCTGTTCCTATCATAATGGCAACGAACGAGTATGACTGCGAGTAGTCAGCGACCCATAAGGCCTTCACTTCCTTAGGCCCATCCATCAGTATCATCCCAAGCACCAAGTCTCCTGTGAAATCGCCCATCCATTGCTTGAACGAGTATCGGACCCCCCACTGGCCGCTGACCGATGTTGAGACTGAGAAATTGGCTATGGATCCAGCCTTGTGCCATCCCTCTCCTCTGGGGGTGCCATATTCGGAAGAAACTCTCAGATAGTACTCAGTCTCGTAAAGAAAGACCTGGAACGACTCACCGCTTACCGATATGGAGTTCGAAGCGCAGTAGAACCTGACTCCTACTTCACCTTGAACGTATTCGTCGACTGAGACGGTATGAACGGTTTCGATCTTAAGAGTCAATTCTTTGGTTTCTTCTCCAAGAATGGTTCCGACCTTAACGCCGTTGACATATATACCAGCGGAGAATCTTCTGTCGAGGCCTGAGATCCTGACCTGAACTGGATAGGTAGTTGGCGGTAACTCGATGAGGAAAGGCGCGTGAAAAAGCTTCTCCGTTCTCACGTAGACTTCTACCATCCAGTTCCCGAGCTTCAACTCGGCTGGGGTCCCCGCGACCTTCAAGATGTCCCAGAACCTGTAGGTGCCGCTGCGAGGGACGAGCTCAACAGTTGAATGTTCCCGGAATACTGCTCCTCGCGGCTCGAACCATTTCCATGTCAAAGTCAATGGTCCGGAGCCGTCGATTTGTGTCTCAAACCAGCAGACCGCCTGCTCATCGATGGTAAGGAACCTTGTGGTGCTTCCGATAGGCCTGCCTGAGGCTGTATCTATGCCTCTAGCCATTGTGTGGCTTAGAACCCGCCAATACTGCCCGTCCACGAGTTCAACTCCCTGCACGATAAGTATGACTAGCAGAAGCCCTAGGAGATAGTAGAACCTCTTCGCAGTCACGTTTCCGATTCAAGCCTCGGAGATATTGTTCTACGGCATCTGCTTAAGAGTATCGAGGACAGATCAGTTGTATGTATGGGCTCCAGGCCCGAGATTGGGCATCTTCCTTCGGTTATTAAGACACAAGTAGCAGTTCAGTGTTCAACGATAGTAGGAGGTTTGACGATTGAGCAGTGATAAAGCGAACTTGGACAACGAGATGGAGGATCTTGTCGCTCTTCTGGGTAAGATGGTTTCGATTGAAACGGAGTCTCCTGTCGGACGAGGGTACACTCCGTTTGTCAACTTCGTTGAGAGCTGGGTAAGATCTCACCTGTCCCAATACGATGTCGAAGTCGTTGAAGTGCCAAGTGAAAGCTATGTTGGGTTTCCGGATCTTGCCGCAAAATTCGATGGGCCTAGGCTCAACCTGCTTCTAAAAGCCAAGAAGAGGCAGGGCAAGGTGGTTCACGTAAACGGCCATTTTGATGTAGTAATGGCGGGTGAGACTGAACATTGGACGATAAGTAAGCCTTTCGAACCCACTTTGAGAGATGGAAGGCTGTACGGTCGCGGATCCTCCGACATGAAGGGTTCCATCGCCTGTCTCTTAAGAGCCTTGGAACTAATTGAAAAGTATGGACTTGCGCCGAGGTTCACCATCGATGTCAGCCTCACATGCGATGAGGAGTATGGCGAGTATACTGGACTGCGGTACCTTGTCGACGCCACCAAGAGAGGAGAAAGATATCTAGCCTCTGATGTCCTTCTGTCACTTGACGGTGGAATTGATACGATTGGAATCGGAGCGGCAGGATTCATCTCTTACAAGGTTAGAACGAAAGGGAAGACTGTGCACTCCTCTGTGCCTCACAGAGGAGTCAACGCGATCTTCGCAATGCTTCCAGTACTTCAGGCGACCAAGGAACTCAGTCTAAAAGTCGAATCCAGATGGTCCACTTACCCCGCCTCTCCTAAAGCAGGCGTGACTCGAGTGAAGCCTTGCCTTAATGTGACTCTAATCAAAGGCGGCCACGCCCAAAACGCGATTCCTGAAACCTGTGAGATAGAAGGCGATAGACGCGTCATTCCTGATGAGGACTTCGACGAAGCCGTCTTGGAACTGACGAATACGATTATCGACGCGAAGATTCGAAACAACCTCGATCTAGATTTTGAGGTTAGACCCGGAGCTTCAAGACCCTTTGCGACTTCGCCGGAAGATCCGTTGCTCATGCTCTACAAGAATACTGCCGAGTCGGTATTGCAGAGAGAGTTGCCGATTGCCGTTTCATTCGGATCGACCGATGTTTCCAGAGTTAAGACTGATTTGGGAATCGATGTCATTTCTCATGGAGCTGCAGATGAATTAGGTCGTCCGCATGGATATGATGAAAGCGTATCTGTTGACAATCTCCGATTCCTAACGGAGACTCTGATTCGGTTTTTCACAGAAGACTCCATAGAATTGTGAGCCTTAGCATGATAGATGATAAGACCCGGGTCTGAAGGTTTAGACTAAGATTGATCGTCTGGTCGAGGAGAAGTCTCAAGCGAAAGACTGAAATGTTGATGAACTGCTTCTACGGTATCCCGATAACAGGACAACTCTCGCCTCGCATTCCATGTACACAAGAGCCGACATGCTACGGTAGCGGTGGACACTGTTGTGTTGCCTTCGTCGAGGTTGTCAAGATAAGATCCTAGGTTCTTCGGCTGCTATCTCTCGTCATGATCGTTAGGAATGGTTTCGAGGTTTTGGTGGAGAGGGCCTTCAGCCTGACAGGCTTCTTGTTCCGTTGGAAGACCCTCAGAACCCGAACCCTCTCCACCTTGCTGTACTACGCGCGTTTCCCGTATAGGGTTGCTGCTGGATTCGCCAGCGTAGAGACCCCGGTTTCCCACGGGGCTGTTGGGCTCGCGCAGAAGCCTGCAGGAGGCGATCCCCAAGCCCAAGTTAAGGCGTAAGCGCTTGATAGCCGTCGACGAGGCGAAGCTCAAGTTGAATGGCGAACAATTCTACCTCTGGGCCCCACAGAGGTGGATACAGGCAAGGTCTTGGGCTTCAGGGCATCATGGCAACGCGATAGCCTCAGAGCCCCGCTCTTCATGCGAGAGGTCTTGAGGTTATGCAGCAACAAGTCTCTCATCCTCATTGACAAGGGTCCATGGTGCCCATGGGCTCTCATGCAGCTGGACATAAGGTTCAGACACATGACCTTTGGACTTCGCAACAGCATCAAGCAATGGTTCAGCCGTCTCAAAGCAAGAACCAAACGCTTCTACAACAACTTCCCAAATGGCTCAAGCCTCAAAAGCGTCCAAACATATCTCGTGATCCATACAGCAACATACAATCTTCTGCTGAACTTGACAACCTCCATCCGCCCGCAGAAAAACTCTTATGGGATCATCAGAAACGCATAAGCTAGCCGCCTAACAGTCGTACGGATGGACCAAGTATGCGAGTCATGTCAATTGTATTGATCCTATGCGTAACCGTGGTACTGTCTCAGATCTGCATGCCGATAGTTGTTGCTCAACAACCTGCTGAGTTAATCAAAAACGGTGGGTTTGAGACAGGTGATTTCTCTGATTGGGGTGCGGACTCTTCCTGCAAAGTCGTCAGAAGCTCTTATTATGAGCCGGCGCACACAGGAGACTACTCTGCAAGAATCGGGACGCATTCGTCATCAGGAACTCTCTCCCAAAAATGTAGAATCCCTGCAAAGTCGGCTGCAACTCTGTCCTTTTGGTACACGGTTGAGAGAGGATCCAGACTTGAAGCTAGACTTGTCAAGTCAAGAGATGGATCCTTAGTAAGAAGCTGGAGTTTAACAGGTGAGGCTTGGAAGCCAGTGAAGCAGGATCTCGACTTGAGTCTGGCGGACGAGGAGGTAACCATTGAGTTTACTGGTGTCGGAGATGTGAAGGAAGAAGTAACCCCCTACTTGACTCCCGCTGGCATCATATATGTGCGGAGTTATACGTACTACTTCCCGTACGTGGACGATGTCAGCCTTGTGTCCAGAGTAGTCGCCTATGAGGTGAAGGTACAGATTTCTGGTCTAGCCCAAGGTTTGTCAACAAAAGTGCTTGTTGACGGAGTAACAAAAGATAGCATCAAGACAGAGCAAGCGTTGGTGTACACGTTCAAGTTAGGAGAATCCCATAAGATCGAAGTGGAACAGATTGTTACTGAAGACGGAGGAGTACGATACTATTGTGCTTCGAATTCTGCATCATTCTCATCGGATTCTAATCACGCCTTTAGATATGTAAGGCAGTTTCTTCTCAAGGTTGAATCTGGATTCGGTTCGTGCAGTGGCGGAGCATGGTACACCGAAGGTGAAAATGCTGCTTTTTCTGTTGCTCCAACATCGCTTCCTATGAGTGGCTTACTTGGAACCCTAGGCGCCAAGTATGTATTCGATCGGTGGAGCGGCGACTCGTCTATTACAACGCCTGAGGGAAGCATTCTCATCAATGGTCCAAAGCGAGTCTCAGCGATATGGCGAGAGGATTACTCTCAGCCGATGATAATTCTGGCCATTTTGGGGATCATCGGATCAGCTGGTGTATTCCTTTCCATAAGGCGTTTAAGGAAAGGAAAGGCCGTAGGGCTGAAGCAGGAATTCAAATACGTAGGTCCCGCTAAGGAGGAGGCCAAGCCGAAAGGTGAAGAAGCGGCAAAGATAGTGGAAGCCCCTCCTGAGAAGCCGGAGGACCGAGAGCGGTATCTGAAGCGTTTGGAGGAGCTTAAGGCTCAAGGGAAGATAAGCGAGAAGGTATACGAGAGGCTGAAGAAGAAATACCAAGCCCGAGAGCAACAATAGCGAAAGAGAAATTATCTGTCGTCTGGCGACGTCTTGATACGTGTCAGTGCTGATTCTCTTTGGAAGTTATGAACAACTTATCATGACGGGCAGCTTACCTTAGTTTGGCTCCACATTTGGCACAGAATTTTGCCGTTGAGGGCAACTTGGCCCCACATCGGGAACAGGATACTTCTGTCAGCTGTGAAGGTTGCTGTAGGACTGATACCGTTATCGGAGGAGCCTCTATAGACTTCGAAAGTAGGACTATGTCTTTCACTGCTTGCACATCCTTCCAAGAGATTTCTGTTTCCGATCCAGCACTTGTCGTCACGATCAACGATATCTTTCCTTCACCAAGAGTCACAGCCAAGTCCTTCACGGAACCAACGATGGACCCCGCCGTGTCTACGACTTGCATTCCAATAAGCTTCTCTCTTGGTATCGGTGTCGCCAACTTACGATCCTCCACGATCGTTTTATCCACGGCGGCTAAGGAAAAAGGTTTCGCATCTCATTCAATGCGTGCTGCTGCACAAGGTATTGGCTCGCCGATATCCATAAATATGCTAATTAGATAGTAGCTAAGGGATCAAAATTGTCACGATCTACCCGTTTTTGGCTATTGGCTGCAGTTCTCATCTTCGCTGTCTACTGCTCTGCACTTGCCGAAGTTCAGGCCATCGTCCAAGTCTGGACTAACAAGTACAACTACTATGTCGGAGAGACTGTCATCATCTATATGAGGTCAACCACCGCCATAGCTAGCTCTACACTGGTCGTTACTGGTCCGGCCGGCTCTGTATGGTCGCCTATGGGGGCGTTCGGTGCGGGGGCAATGAAAACCACCCTCGGCCCCTCAAATTGGCCTGGCTTCTACACTGTGACCTTTACAGGAGGGGGTTTCACATCTCAAACTTCCTATTACGTACAGGGGGGCTGGCCTCCAGGCCCAACGCCTCCATGGCCTCCTCAGCCAGTAACCGTAACTACTACAATGTCTGTGACCACCACAACTCATCCCCCAGACTTCAAGCTGGATATGTCACCGCTATCAGGCGCGGTGAAACTTGGGGAAACAGCCACGTTCACCGTAACCGTTTCATCAATTGCAGGCTTCAACTCGGATGTCCAGCTAGAGGTCTCTGGAAGTCCTGCTCTTCCTGCTGGAAGCGCTCTTGTGACGCCGAGTTCGGTGAAGCCTCCCTCCGATGATTCGGGGAAGGCAACACTCGCGGTGAATACAAGGAACTTCGACAGCAGTGGATCATACACTATAACTGTCACAGGTAGGAGCGGCTCATCGGTGCGAACAACAGGCGCGCAGCTCGAGGTTAAGAGCCCTATGATCAGCGTCAGTCTGTTTCCGGAGTCGCAGATCGTCAAGCAGGGCGCCTCAACGCAGCTGACAATCAACGTGGATGTCGGGGACTACAAGGGCCCGGTCTCTATTGCGGTGACTGGAATTCCACCTGGAGCAACAAAGTCGATTAGCCCCTCTTCTCTCACTGGAAGCGGTGCAGTCACACTCACAATAACAACAACCGATCAGACGCAGGCTGGCACTTATCCCATACAGGTCTCCGTCAGCGCCGGCGGCGCGAAAACATTGGGCCAAGCGCTCCTCACAGTAAAGGAGAAGACGATTTCAGAGAGACTTATGGAGTCACCGGAGATTTTGGCACTCTTGTCGATTCTAGGAGCTGCTGCGGCCGCAGTCGTTGGTTGGACTGTCCTTAGAAGAAAACCTTCGCCCCCATTAACAGCGCCACCAGCCCCGCCATCAGCATCATACCCTGCACTACGGCCTGCCGCAGTTTCATATCCACCTCCCGCTGCCGCAGGAGTCAGAGGAGGCGCTATTTGCTTCGGGTGCGGTTTAACAATTCCAGCCGGCGCAACAACGTGCCCCAGATGCGGAAAACCCAAGTAGCACCAATCGAACGAGAGTCCAAGGACCCGAATAGATAACACTTATATCGACAGTTCAGTGATACGGAAAAAACACGAGGTTCCCAAGATGGAAGTCATGGTTTCTGATGTGTCAACGAATAAATCGGTGAGGGTGGAAATAGCTCCCAATCACACGGTCGGATCGATCCTTGAGACGGTCGTTAACGGTCTTGGGCTACCGAGAGACAGAGCTTATTCTTTGGTGTTAGGGGGCAAAGAACTTGGCCCTGAAACATATCCCAACACCGTTCAGTCCATGGGGATCAGAGACGGCGACCAGATGGACATTATTTCCCGTCCAATCGGGGGACTATGATTAGGGGCAGAACCGATGCCCAAACTGCCACGTCCGATCCTAGAGAAGAGGCTAGATAATGAAGAGAGCGAGCTGACAGCCAAGGGCTACAAGTTCAGAAGAGACGACATGTGGAAGGAGCAGGAGGTCGCCACAGTTGCTGGGAAAGAGACAGTCGGTGTTGCCAGAAGATATGAAGTCCCGTTGAGAGCTAGGGGATTCATACGAAAGGAGAAGAACACTTCTCCAGTAGAGTTTTGGGATCATGAAGCGTGGGTCTACGTTCTAGACTCCTACCCGTTCCCATCGGATAGGAGCCGACTAGGCGCACCGTTCAGAATCACATGGCTGACACCAATATTCCACCCAAACATATCGTCGGGAATCAAGGCTGGCGACGAAGGAATAGTGTGCTGGGAACTGCTGAAACAGTGGAAGAAGTTGGACACACTTTACGGGATAGTCAAAGGCGCCCAGCTCTTAGTCGAGCATCCATACACTTTGAGTCCTCTCAGATTCGAGATCTGCAGAGACGCGGCGCTCTGGTTCGACCGTAACAAGGCAGCGCTGGAAGGACCAAAGATCCTTCGCGAGATCCAACGGTCGAGCTAGAGTTGGGTGAAGCACACTCCTCTGAAGAGGGGCGCTTCTACGAAGTCTACATCCTAAGTGAGGCTCTTGCAGCGATAGTAGGGCATTGCAGATCCGAGGTCCCCTACGAAGCAATCGGCTTCCTAGTTGGCAAAGACTATCGTTGGCAGGGGAAGAAGTATGTTCTCGTATATGGATCCATACATGGAAAGACTAAGGCATCTGAGGTGCGCGTAGAATTCGACGATGGTGTAATGGGAGAAATAGTGACAGAGCTAAGACAAAGATATCCTGGGCGAATAGTTGTGGGCTGGTACCATTCCCATCCTGGGTACGGCTGCTTCATGTCTCCAACTGACGTTGAAACCCAGAAGTCATGCTTTCGAGAGCCCTACCATGTGGCTCTGGTAGTGGATCCGGTGAAAGAACTGATTGAATTCTTCAAGCTCCAAGACGACGGGCAGACTTATCGTCCGGCGAGTTTCGGCGAGATCACCTCATCCTATCCGCAAGTCACAAAAGAACCAGGTACGATTCTGTGTCCTCAGTGCAATGCCTCAGTATCCTCCTTAGCGCTGTACTGCTCCATGTGCGGAGCTAGGATGATGCCTAGTGCCTAGCTTGACCGGCCGACCGCAAAGTGCTGGCCAGCACGTGGCCTATAATCTGTTTCTCCATAGAATTGTCCGCTATTCTCTTTGCTGCATAGATCTTGATGAGTCGGTGAAAATGACTCCTTGAGTACACGGAATGTGCCGACCGTACATACTTATCGTCTTCCGTCAATCTCAGCGATGACGTGCGTCCGGAACCTTTTCTTCCGAACTGTGACGCAGAGAAGAGGATGAAGGAAGTCGGAGTCTCAGATAGTGAGAGAGAAAGGGCCACTGATCCCATTCTCACCGGTTCGCTGTAAGCAGTGTTATTCGCATTGTCTGTGGCCATTATGAAGTACAGTGTAATGTTTGCTTCACGCACTTTGAATTGAGGCAGACCATCAGCGAAGCTGAAGAAATACTCTTGCCCTGAAGGGGAGGATTTTTGCATCGGCTTCTTGTCTACATGTAGTATGGAGCGGTTTCCGACGATCCAGACAAAACTGTACACAATCTCCACGGATTTCACATCACTTTCTTGGTCGTACACAGTAGCGCTAGTTATCAGTCTGGGACCGCTGTATTTCCCCCCATCAATCCACTTGATAATGGGTGGCCATACGTCCTTCTGCATCTTCCATAGCTTGTGCTTAGATGCGACAATGACCTTATCACGACCCTCTGTCACCACATGAATCGTGAAGGAATAGCTACCCACTTCAAATTTCGACGACTTCAGATTTTCTCCAAGGTCAAAAGTCCAAGGTTGAGTTTGAGTTGATTTCACTAATACGGGTCCTTCGACTATCGTCTTAGCATCTCTTGTTATCTTGTATTCGACCCTGAAGTCTTTCCAATCGTCCGGCGATATTCGATATCTTTTGTCTTGCTCAAGCGGAGGAAAAGTCGTTCTTATATTAGGTGGTTTCGGATAGAACACATCATCACACACTATCGTTGTCTCATTCAACCAAGCCGCAAGCATGTTGAACTTTTCGAACTTCTCCAACCTGCCCTTGAGCTCAGTAACACTCCTGTTTAGTGCAGCTATTTGTTTGACAAATGATTGGTCAGAAGGGCCGTAGGCCTTGTCATAGAGCTCCACATATCTGTATGTCAAGTACGTCGTGGAGGCGGCCAGCCCTACAAGGCACACCACGGTTAGGACTCTTGACAGAGAGACTCTGGGTTTGCGGGAAGGCGCCATCCTTTCTCGATATGGCGGCCTGTATTGCACACCTGCCTCTGTCGGCCGCTCTAGCAAGAATTGATATTCCGGCGGAGAAGGGGGCGGTTTCTCTTCTGTTTCTGATTCCTGGTATCCTACGATTCGAGGAGAATCTTCCATTGTTTGCGCCCGCACGATTGGTCAGTCAGTGACTTCAAAAGGCTTTCGAACATCTTAACCATGGCTTGCCTAGTTTCAGAAAGACAAAATTAGCTGAATCGATAGCGACCAATCGAATCCAATCTCCCCACGAGAAGGAAGCCCACACAACTTAGGGTTCGGCTGACTTAGCTCTCAGAAATAAACGGCAGCCTCCCGCCACACGATGTGCAGTAGATTGCCCCAGAAATTGCTGATGAGCCACAGAAAGGACAATCTGAGATTGGCACCGGTCGGATCAATGATATCGATAGGATCCGTGGTAGTTGCGGCGAAGGCCTGATGTGTATGACGGCCTCTTTGGCCACGTCGATGTCAACCGATCGGTTAGATGAAAGGTCTGTGATCGTTACTCTCATGATCTCTTCCAACTATGCTTGACTTGGCGACTATAAAAAGCTAGTCAGACTTCTTGGACTCTTGATTTTCCTTTCGCTCAACAGGTCCACACACATAGCACTTCTCGTTCTTCGAGATCTCATAGATCCTAAGAACCTCAGGCGCTCCAGCGTAGAACAGTCTCTTCCCGAATAGCGGTTCGCCAAAGAATTCGTCCCATTTCTTGTTCTTCCTGTAGTCCTCGATGCCAAATATGATCTTGAGGGCTTCTTGCACTTGAATCGCCGATATGATTGATGTTGTTGTTGAGATTGCGGGCATCTTCCTCTCGCCTATCGGTCCGGTGCATGAGAGTCTGGACCATATGATATCCCAGTCTTTCTCGGTTAGGCTGCAGCATAGACATGGCGTATCCGGCGGAATCACAACTTGGACCTGCCCCTGCAACCCCTCCATTCCTCCGTCAACCAGAGGTACACGGTTGTAGTAACAATCGATGTTAAGCTGTATCCGCGCAGCCAGATTATCGAGGGCCCCGAAGGCCACATCGATTTGCTTATAGATCTTCTTATCAAGGTTCTCCAAGTCTTCGCAGAGAGGAACTATCCTAGTGTCCTTAGTCACACGTTCCGCTCTCTTTGAAACGACCTCTGCTTTAAGACTTCTCCGGCGCGAATCGCTCTGTCTGAAGAAAATGCATCGGCTCAGGTTTGATGTAACAACGTAGTCAAAGTCGATTAGATAAATCTTACCGATACCTAAGAGGACAAGATTCTTGACAATCTCATTTCCAAGGGCTCCCGCTCCAGCAACAAGCGCCACGGAGCGCGCAATCTTCTCCTGACTCCAGCCACCTATCCGTTTCTGTCTCTCAAATCTATCAACGTCAACATCTGCCACAGTTGTAATCTTCGGTCCAGATCCACCTACTGTTGCGCCGATATCTCTAGCATTTCCTTGAAGCTCATCAGGTTGCATATCCAACACTTCTCGCCTTGATTAGCCATCAGCTCTGCGCATTCTCTGTGATAAAAGGTGCCGTCAAGTACGCATTCCACTGTCTCGACGGTACCGTCAAGCACTCCTTGATCAACTGGACATTTTAGAAATAGGGACTGGTCCCATTTTGACAGTTCTACCATAACCGTGTCGTCATCGAGAGGCAACTGCCTGAGTATCGCGTTCAACGACTTAATTGCCAGCTCCGTCAACTCGATCGTGATGTCAAATCCTTCCATATGAACTCAACCACTTCCGATATGATGCGCGTCCGGAGGCCTGTCTAGGAACTCTCCAGATGGGCTTACATAGAAATCGGTCAGTTGTCTCGGGAAAACTTTCTCCACTTGTTCCAAGTCTGAGGTTGCGCTTTCAATAATTCTTGCATGAGATTTCTTTGATATCAACCCTGTGGAAGCAAGAGCGTTCACAACCTCTATCCGTTTTCGCAAACGATCCTGCAATTGCCCAACGCTACTTATTGAGACAACTGCGAATCTAGATCGTTCCACCCGCTGTTCAAACTCTTTCTTCTTACTCTCCAACAACTCCGGCGTCATCTCTCCAATGAGGGCTCTTGCTTCAAGTTCCTCAAGTTCCTCAATGAGTTCAGATGGAGCAGCGCTCTTTGTCACCACATCCGCCCTGATTGCCAGAAGAAGAGCAATCATCCGAGCCTTCTTCTCTTGACCCAGTCGTTTAAGCGACGTCTCCTTCTTTGTGACCGTCGATGGACTGGAATCTAGTTGAACGATTCTCGGTGTGCTACTCTCAAAACCTTGCGATTCTTCCATAACGAGGTTCACTGTCTTCCAGAACTCCTGAAGGCATCTGTCGAGTTTTCGTTGTACGCGGAGGAGCCTCTCTTCACTACTTGCCGAATGCAGCTCCTGCTCTTGCGTTCCTTGAGACTGAAGATTCTCGTTCATCTGCTCTATCATTTGATCTAGATCAAATGAGTACGAGATCAGTTCTTGGAGTGATGTCATCTCAGCATGCTTCAAATCTGGAGCGTCCATAGCAGCCAGTATCCTCATGATTTGCTTTTTTTCCTCGTCCGGTTGACCCTTACCGAAAACAGTGGAGAGCAGGTCAGCTTGGAGAAATCGCTTACGAAGAGCAATTTGCGCGTCTTTCAGATATGGAAGCCTCACAATCTTTATGAGACCCTTCACAGACAGCGAAATCAGGGTATCAAGAAACTCAGGATCATCAAGTTCCAGGTCTTTGCATAAGTTCTTCATTGAGAAGGATACTGTTCTGTCTTGCTTTCGTCCGCGAGAAGCGATATACTTTAGCAGTGTCATTTCTCTCGGGGACAGTTGCTGAGCTTGCTCCAAGGCTACCGCCTAATCGCAGAGATGATCGCAACCAGTACTATTCCCAGAACCATGAGAAAGGTTACGATCGCAATGGCAAGTTGTGCTGAATCTTTTTTCGGCGCTGGGCGGTACCCAACCGCACTAACGGCCACTATTCTCGGCCCCGATGTTCCGGCATCTGATAGTCTCCCTTCCGCCACCGGTCTGGGAACTGCTTGCCCGGAAATGCCTACTTGTTCTCGGTATTTGCAAGACAGCCGCTCATACACTTCTTTGGAGATCTTCCCAGCACGATATGCCTCCTCTAACCTTGCAAGTAGCTGCCTTGTTCTCTCTCCTTCACCAACTGTCCCTGAGGACATTGCCTCGGCATCTCAGACCTATTGTAGCCACAATGTTCCAGAGCTTTACTGCTGACGACCGCAGGCGGGACACCTTACGGCAGAAACGTCCATCTCTGCCCCGCATTGCGTACAGAACTTCTTCTCTCGAACAGGCTGAACCCTTAACAATGGTAGTGGCGGCGCCGTCGGCGCCCTTAGAGGAACTCCGTAGGTCGTCCCCGTTATTATGGGCCTAGGAGGAGGAGGCCGACGCCTCGACCTCACCACGAAAACGGCTAGTATAGCGACAACGACAGTTGTCACGATGCCCAAGTTGACGTATGAACGGTCATAACTCGTCCTCCACCTAGCCCAGATCATCTTAGGTCGCTCCACCGTCACCGAGGTTCTGGATATCCCACCAATTGGCAGATGGTCTTCTGTCCAGTAGGCAAAGGTGCGCCTCACCCCCAGCAGTCCCGACATGCCTTCCACCGGGACTTCTGTTGGATCAAGAAAGATAGTTGCCGAGTCCCCTTCCTTGTACCAACCTTGGCCTCCTAGCGTCACCGACACATCAGAACCGACAAAGAGAAAATGTTGTGTCTCATACAGGACATAGAGCGTTGTGTCCACAGATAGGAGAATTGTCCTTGAATTGGATGCATGCCCGTCCTTCCATTCTTTGAAGACTCGTCGCGTTCCCGAGCTGACGTATATGATCTTCGGCACCTCAATCGAGTGCATTCCGACGGCGAGCGTTGTACTGAAGACTCCCGAAGAGCCCACTGTACTGTTCATGGAATCCACAAACACCCAAGAGTCCACTACACCTTGGATCACAAGGCTGAAGTCTCCTCTGACGGTTATGGTAAACTCTTTGTACCAATCCTCTTTGTCATGCGTCCATATCCCCATGGCGGTGTACTCAACCAGAGCCCTAAGCCGCCACTCTTTTGCAACGCCGGGAGCGGTCAGAGGAAAGTAGTAACTCTTCTGTCCACTCCTGTCTAGGTATTCATCCTTAGACCCCAAACCGTAGCCTGTCGCGACATCCTGTATTGTCACATTAGTCCGAGACGTCACACTAAATGAGTAACTGATAGTGACCCCAACATTGAATGATTCTCCAGGTCTTACCGGCGAGAGAGGGTACGTGACACTAATGATCTTCGCTTCCGGCGCCTGAGCTGTCACGACCCCGGTTCCAAGAATCATGACGGCAATGGCAATGGCCAAAATAGTCAATGCGTGTCCTTTCAATTTAGTCGCCACGCGAAGACGTATGCTCTGAAAGATGGATAAAGCTTTTCGTTCCGCTCAACACTTTTTCCTTGGAAAGCGTTAAAACCAAGGAAGCCTATACACGTGTTGCGGTGAAAGACTTGATCCACCCAGCCGCAGCTACAGCGAAGACGTATTGCCTCATTGGAGTGATATTTAGTTTCATTGCAGCCCTCGTTTGGATCATTCTTAGCGCCATCCTTTCACTGTTGGCCACTATTTTCGTTGGATTAGGGGTACTTGCGGTTCTGATTGCAATTATGGTATACGTAACCACATATGAAAGGATTCGAACCGGAGACTACGCTGGCGCAAAGGGCCCATGCCTAGTGTGGGGCATCCTAGGACTCGTAACAGGATTCGGGATATCAGGGATATTCCTAATATTGGCTCACTCAAAGCTTTCTGAGATCTCCCTATATGCTCCTGTTGTTGGACCTGCGCCTCCACGACCTGTCGTGCCGCCACCTCCAGTGGCAACGGCAGGAAGTATAGTTTGCTTCGGTTGCGGATCGTTTATTCCGGCCGCGGCCGCATCATGCCCTCGATGCGGAAGACGAAGATAGGTAGAAGCTCCACTGATGCAAACTACCATACTCATACGTGACAAGTGTGATCCCTATTGCAGGCTCGCGGACGGTGATCACAACACCGTTCCTTGGGTGGAAATCCTACTCTGATATCTCACCGTACTAGCGGCAGTATTCCGCTGGCAATGTCTTGTCATTCGTCGCCTCTCTCGCACCAGCAAGAGATTAATTGCCCGATTTGAGGTCTCGGAAAGTCTCTTTCAGCTAGGTGCTATGCGAGAACTGACCTAGAGTACCCCCAAGATCTCTCGAATGCACGGCTATTCAGAAGATTTCTGTTCTCTCAGCCTCTTTTCGAAATCATCTTTGAGCCTAGCATAGACTCGTTCGGAAATTCTTCCCTTCATCTTAAGTTCATCCAGTCGCTTCAGAAACTCCTCATAACGTTCACTTTGGGACGGAGGTCGTTGGAAGACTGCTGGCGGAGGGCCTTCGGATTTGACTGACTTTGCTTGCTCAAGCCTTATTCCCTGTCTTCTTTTCCCAACCCAGATCGACAAGCCAACTACAACGACTATTGCGCTTATTGTTGCCACAGTAATTGTTATGGGCCCAAGCGAGGCGAGAACTCCTGCTGTTACAACTGTTTCAGTAGCTGGTGCGGAAGCTGCTGTCATTGCTGTTGTTTGGGTACGATCTGTAAGCCCCCAATCGAAAGCGCTTTTTACAAAGACAGGGCCGGAAAGCGCCAAGTCACCGAAGCTTGCGCTGAAAATATTGTAATCCCCGAGAATCGACTCTCCAGTGACAATTACTTTGCTCAACTTGTCGCCCATTCTAATTGCTTGGGCGGCTGCGAGAACGAATCTTCCCTTCTGTCCGACTCTGTATGCCATTGGACGCGTCATGTCATGATCGACAATTCTTGCTTCTGCCGAGGTCCTATACAGCCAAAAGGTGTTCTCATCGAAAACGTCTTCAATTGGGACATATTTGCCTGTTCGGAAGCCCATGAGAACGGTCGGCCCGTGAAAAAGCACTTTAGAGGCACCTCTTGTCATGATCCCTGCATGCCCCACCGCGTTCACTCCACCAAGCGTATCCATTGCACAAACTCTTGACGCTACGCCGAGGGCTCCCGCTCCAACGACATCCTCCACCGAACAGAACTCTAACCTTAGAGATGAGCCAATCACCTCCAGAACTCTGTTCGGCTCTCTCTGCTTAAAGTCTCCTTGCGCCGCGACATAGTAGGGCTCAACATAGTCGCTGTCACTCCCTATCCAGAGGAACTTCCCGCCTCTGCTGAACCAGTCGCCAATCGCCTTTACCTCGTCTGTGCCGTATCTCCAAGAGGGATCACGCAACTTCGCCAGAACAACCGCATCAACTTCGAGTAGGTTGCCAAGCGTAAGACTTCTCAGCCTTTTAACCTCGTATCCCCAACTTTCCAGAGCCCTCTCCAGCTCGACAAGCATCCGGAATGAATCGAGCTCGATATCTTTTACCCGATACTCTGCCTGTCTACCTACCGTTCGATAGGTTACATCGAGACCCACAACTCTTCTTGGCGCTGCTCTCGTCGACGCAGCGCTGATGAGCGCTAGAAACACTAGAAGGAAAGCAGTGGCGAATTTCGAAGTCCTTTTGAACCATCCGGTGCAGCGGAAAACGCGAAAGAGGGTTCGGTCATATCGGGACATAGCAACACAGAGCCTCGCTATTGAAAGCAACAGCGCACGGTTTCTCCCCTTCGACTACTCTCTCTATTCAGGGCGCGATAGTCCAACTGCAGCATTCTCACCGTAAGAATCCTCCTTCTCGATAAACCTTATTCTTGGTGACCGACTCTTTCTAAGATCATGGAGCTGATTGGGCTGTCTCACAAGCTCATGGCAACATTGTCCTTAGTCATAATCCTGTTATCACTCACTATCTCATCGAATGCAGCTCCGGTGGAACTGGTCACAAACGGCAACTTTTCCGAAGGGCTGAAAGGGTGGACAACCCAAGGAAGCGTATTACTTCAGGGAGATAACGTAGTGATCATGCACGACGGTGAGATCTCACAAACGATTGAGAGGCATGATCTCTCATTTTTTCTTGAGCTGACATATGAAGTCCGCGCAATGCTCTACAATCCAACGGCTTACGTTTGTTCTCTCATCAACTACCATACAACCGATCTTGCAGGAAGGTCGGACGTGATCTCTATTGTTGGGCATAGGCAAACGGAAACGCAGGCAAGTTTTGGACATGTCGTAATCAGCCTACTCGATCAATTCCGTCAGAGTGTCGGTCCCCCCGAAGCGCTGAAATTGATGAAAGTCAAAATCACTTTGAAACTAACATTTGAGGGCCTGCAGTTTGGAATATCGCCGTCAGTTGCCTACTTCAGGAATGTATCTTTGAAGCGTAAGAACCCTGCGAAACTTGATCTGAAGCAAAGCTTCAAGGAATTCAGCGACCAAACAGAGCTCTCCGTGGCAGTAACCAACGTAGGAGACCTGGACGCATCCAACATGGTCGCTAGCCTAGACCTTTCTCCTGAAGTGTCGATTATTTCAGAAGACAAAATCTTCCGAAGAATTGTCTTAGGGGGAAGTTCAACTTGGCAGGTGGCTTGGAATCTTGCGTCAAAGTCTTCCGGGAAGTATTCTGTCGGTGTGAGGGTTATTTCTGACCAGACGGAAGCACAGCTGGTAGTTCAAATTCCAATACAGCGACCTCAACAGGCCGTCACCACTCAATCTGTGACAACGGTTAGTTCGAAATCGGAGCTGACACAGATGTATTCCAATCTGTTACTGCTCGTGGCAATGATCGTGGGAATCGCTGTGGTGACAGCCGTCGTGCTTCTTAGGTGGAAAGGCAGAACAACTTCGCGAGTTTCGGTGGCCAAAGTGGAAGCAAAGCCGAAGATTGAACTGCCAAAGGAGGCAAAGAAAGAGGAGGACGGGAGTTACGAGCGATATCTCAAGCGCTTGGAAGAGTTGAGGTCCCAAGGAAGGATAAGCGAAAAGGTCTACGAGAGGCTTAGAAAGGAATACCAAGTTCAAATCGAACAAGAGAGAGGAGATCCGTAACCGGAAGCGTTCCTGCAATTGTTCTGTACTTCAGTGAAATGGAAAGACCGTAGACGAAGCTAAGGAGCTTGCTAGGATTTGAATATGCTACGGGAGATAGAAGGAGGAGAACTATTCAAAAACAGACGTGTATTGAGTGATCATTGTTGAATACCGCTAGGCTGTTAGTGTCGTCCCTTTTGATCAGCTCCGTTGTTCTGGGAGCCTTTTTTCTGCCGATGACGCAAATGTCATCGGGCTTTTTCGTCACGACCTACACAACGACTTCAACGTCCTATCATTACTGGCAAATTGTGACAACCACAACTAGGTTCACTGCAATTACTTTTTCGACATTTACTCAGAAGACCATTGATGGGCCATACTTGAGGATCGAAGGCAACTTCTACGCCTACTCATCTCTGTTCAAAATAACAATCACAAACATGATGAACGTGCGCGTCCAAAAGGGAAAGATAGTATTCACTGTAAGCAACATGGCCGGGACCGTCTCTGACGAGGTCTCGGTACATTTTGGAGAAGTCAAAGCGAGGTTAACCATCCACGTCGAGCAAGCGGTTTCCCTATATCATACGTATTACAGCGGAGACGTAAGGGTCACGCCCAACACTGTTGAGATTGTCTGTGATGGGGTTGTGACGCAAGTTCCGGTGGCAACCTATGCCTTCACTAACATGTACACCTCAACTGTGGAATACTTATACACGTTGAGCAAGGTGTCAACCGTTTCAGAGAATACTCCCATCTTGCTCACGATACTTCTGGGCATCAGCATTGGGATCGTACTACTCTTCTTCCTATTGAGAATCAAGAAGGCTTCAGTCACTCCAAAGCCACAGCCAACCTATCCTTCAACCAAACCCGTCGAACCGAGAAAGATAGACGATCAAGCCGTATATGCTCAGTACCTTGAGAAGCTTCAAGAGCTTAAGGCTCAAGGGAAGATAAGTGAGAAGGTGTACGAAAGGCTAAAGAAAAGATACGAGTCCGAAATGCGGAGCTGAGCACCATGGCCGGTGCGAATCGACCATCGAAGCATCAGCTATCATCAATGCCAGTCCACACCGAGAAGACGAGTATGTCAGAGGGATCTGGAGATCACAGAAT
>Ga0209725_1000660_pt1 | contig 20644 bp, 15 predicted proteins | sample I18A1metaG_FD_184145 | JGI IMG/M metagenome (GOLD analysis project Ga0209725, IMG submission 184145) | Lake sediment bacterial and archeal communities from Gulf of Boni, Indonesia to study Microbial Dark Matter (Phase II) - ​I18A1 metaG... | ecosystem: Environmental > Aquatic > Freshwater > Lake...
CGGCGCCAACGTGACCTGCGACTTCTTCCCCTACACTGCATGTGGCGTTGGAGGCGGAATACCTCTTCCCAGATGGGCCAGCCCACTCTACATGCCGAAACATGAGGCAATGAAATTGATCAAAGATCCTGAGACGAGAAAGAGAATCAAAGACCAAGTCAAGCTCGGCACACGTCTAGGATCGGAAGTACGCTCATATGAACCAATAGAAAACCCTGAAGATGTCGTAATAACCATCTACCCTGGCCATCCCGAACTTCAAGGAAAATCAGTCGCAGAACTCGCAAGAATAGGAAACTATGACGACCCATATGAATTCTTCCTCGACACGGTCTCGAGTGACAGGACGTTTGGCGTCTTGTCATTTGATGTCTGGGAGGAAGACGTGAGGACTCTGGTGAGGTCACCACTTGCAATGATAGGAACCGACTCAAGTTTCGCGGATGATATCAACCAGCCAAATCGGCACCCCAGGGCCTACGGCTCCTACGCAAGAGTTCTGGGGAGATATGTTCGCGATGAGAGATTAACCTCCTGGGAGGAAGCCGTGATGAAGATGAGTTCACGTCCGCATGCAAAATTGGGAATCCACGATCGGGGGCTTGTTCGACCGGGCTTTTGCGCAGATCTTGTTCTCTTCAATCCGAGTACGGTCATGGATACGGCCGACTATTCAGGTAAGGCGGCCTATCCCGAAGGGATCGAGTATGTTTTCGTGAACGGTGAACTCGTGATCTCCGGAGGACGACACACAAGAGCCACACCAGGACGGCTGCTCCGTCAATGCCAACACTAGTGACGACCGTCGGTTTCTGCCAAGAGATGGGATGCCCAGGCCTCCTGATCAGGAATTAGAAAATAGTGAACGTAGTATTCGTCTCTGCGCGCGCAGTGGCGGTTTCTACGTCAAGCGCATCAACAGGTATATGATATAGTAAGAAATGATTGCAATTAGAAATATGCGGTGCAACAAAGGGATCTTCTTCAGTATCGTCAGCAGGTAAGAGAGAAATCTGGGTGTGCCGACTATGATCGAGGAAATCAACTTAGAGAACCATATCAGCAATGCGCCAAGCCCGGCCAAGAAGACCCCCGCTCCGAATGAGAGTCGCGACGCCGTTGTAAGGCGTATCGGAAGCAAAGTCTGGAATAGAAGAGTAATCAACAGAATCGCAGCTGGCGAAAGAATTCGCACTCTCCGGAATCTCGCGGCCGCCTGCGAGAGCACCGCAAACAATGCGCAAAGCAACCCAATAATCGTCGAGTCGAGTCTGTATAGCCACTCGAACCCACTGTGGTGTGGGCCCAGCTTGACCTCTCTCGAGAATGGCGAATAAACAAACATGTAGGAAATGTCGAGTGTGATTCGGACTGTGATCACGTACCATGGGATTCCCAAGAGGCTGACGAGCACCATGGAGGCCCCTACTAATCCTACTGCCCTACTGAGCTTCAAACCTGACACGCTTGCCCCATGAAGGTGAATGCGTCTTCGCGCAGTGTTGCGAGTGGTTCAATCAAAAAAAGTCTATCTGATTTGGCGCGTCAACAAAAAAGGGGGTTTCTGGCCTGTAACGGCCAGATGGTCTATGCTAGCCTAGGTCTTCTTTCTTTTTGCCACTCTGTCTACGCCTACGCCTACGATGAGGCCTGCGACCAGGCCGCCTATGGCGGGCAGCATGTAGACCATCGGGTCTGTCTTGGGCGGTTCGAGATACGTGTACTTGTAGCCAGCCTGCTCCATCAGCGCCTTAGCCTTAGCCAAACTGTACTCGTAGTCCTTGAGGTTCGTGTTGTACCAAGGGTCGTTGATGCCTTTTCTGTAGTCTTGATCGCATGCCGTAGCGAAGCCTTTGTACGGCCCCTTTACGATTGAGTCTTTGTCTATCGCATGTGCCAGCGCCCTTCTGACATAGATGTTGCTTAGGACCGGATGCTTCAGGTTGACCCAGATGTGGTTCGTTCCACTGCCTTGCCGGATTGATATGTTGACGTTGGGGTTGGCTTTGAGTCTGTCGTAGTTCTGTATGAGAGCACCCCAGAAGATCTGCTGCTCCACTATGTTGACTTCACCCTTCTCCAAGGCCGCAATCGCTGTGGGCTTGTCAGGTATAGGCCTGAACATGATGCTGTCGATGGGTGGTTTACCCCTCCAGTAGTCCTTGAAAGCCTCGAACTTCATGTACTCATCAGCCTTCCACTCCACAACCTTGTACGGGCCCAAGCCTACAGGCTTCTTACCGAAATCAAGAGGCTTCAGTGCAGCTGCGCTGGCAGGAACATTGCCGAGTATATGCTTCGGCATCATGTAAGGCGCATTAGCGAAGCGATAGATTGCGTCGGGAAAAACTGAGGCCAGGTCTAGTTGTACTGTATAGTCGTCAATCTTCTTGAAGCTCTTGACATACTTGGCCCAGTAACCATATCCTGTGGCAGCTACATCTGGGTTGCTGTAGAGCCCCCACGTGAATATCACGTCGTCGGCGGTGAAAGGTTTCCCATCATGCCATGTGACGCCCTTTCGAAGATGGAAGGTATAGGTCATCAAGTCGGCCGATAGATCGTAGCTCTCAGCCAGCTCAGGGATATCCGTAGGAAACTTCGGTCCGTCCTTGTAGAGACGGCCGTAGACGAGTCTGAGACAGTTCGTCTGCACCGTCGTGACATCGTAGAGTCCGAACATGGTCGGCGGGTTCAGTTCACCACAGAATGTGATACTACCGCCCTCCTTGCCCTCCCACTTGAACTCCCACGCGCGGTCGTAGACAGGGCCGCCGCCCTCACGCACAGGGCCGACATCGAGGCCTTTCGTCGTACCAATAGGGGCCAGATCCCTGTAGGTGTGAATCATTGGCAGTTCGTCGTGAAGAATCTCTTGGATGCGGTGGTAGATCGGGAGTCTCTTCGCCGGATCGACATACTTCAGCCCCTCCTCAAGCAGCCGATCAACCTCTCCGTTGGAGTACAATGCACAGTTGTAGTTTGCGGTTTTCCTTCCCATTTGCGAGTCGGTGTGGTACCGCATTGTCAGATCAGGATCACGACCATGGGTTCCTCCGGTGAGTGCAACGTCATATCCGCCATCGCTATAGGTTGACCCTAGGGCCCCCCCTTGGAACCTGTACCTAGCCATCATTGTTGTGAATTCCATGGTGACTACGTTGACGTCGATGCCTATCGCACGCCAGCCCTTCGCCATGATCTCAGCCGCGTCGATGTTACCCGGATCCAAGATCAACGTGATCCTGAAGAAGTACCGCTTCTCCTCCTGAGCAGCAGCATACTGAGACAGTAGAAACGGAGACACCAGCAACAGAACCATCGAAAACACAAACACAGTAGCAATTGTCTTCTTCAAATGCATCACCAACATTTCTGAATGGTATGTCTTACAGCTGAAGTAATAAGGCTTCGCATTCATCGCGTCCCAACTTCAGCAGATCATGGACTTGCCTGCGCGCTCAGCACATGTGGTGGCCTACCAGACTATGCCATACAGCCGCGCGCCGGAGAACAATACGCATCGCTGCGGAGGGCGGGCTCTTAAATCATTGAAGACGGCCCCGGTGAGATCTCTATTGAAAGCTGATGCTACTGGCATCAAATACATTGCTAACAATGATGTTCATGATGCTTGGTCAATCTAGTGTCTCAATGGCTGAGAAGAAGGATGGTTTTGGGAGCTGTTGTTACTGGCGCATCACCAGGGAGGGTTGGCTGATGTATAGAGAATTCAGTTTTATCGCCGGGATTAGGAAGGAACCGACTGCCTTGACGGTCGATTTGTCGCCGAGCACTATGTCCTTCAGTGTCCTCACAAGAGAGTCCGTGAACCTTATGTAGTTTGCCGGGCCAGCAATCTTTCCGTTCCTAATTCTCCAGCACTCTTGGGTATCTGCTCGAATGGTGTCTGGGAGGATGGTATGGCCATTGCTCCCTGGACATCTGAGCCGCGTTACCAAGACCCCGTCCTTTGTGTCTGCGATCATCTCGTCTAGGGTCGAGTCTCCAGGCTCAACGATCTGATTCGTTGGCAAATATGTTTGGCCGCTGCCTGTACCCGTGAAGAAAAACTCGCCCCAAGGAGGCGGCGCGTGCCCTGTGCTCTCCCTTCTCTCCCTCTTGGCCGATGCATGGTCGTAGCAACGGTTTTCTGGAACACCGTGGTTCACTAAGGAGAGAAATCTCTTGGGTGTACCTTCGCCATCGACCGCTGAAGCTAACAACGTCCTAGTGTCGCGACCGTTGTCGACAACAGTTAGTTCCTCGCTGAACACCTGCTTGTCAAGCGGAACCTTGTCAGCTGTTCTTGAGAGCCGCGCGACCGATAGGGCCTGTTGAGTGATCGTTCCGAGATACTCTGCTGCCGCCTCAGGCTTCAAGATGACCTCTCGCCTCCCCGCTGGGACGAGGTTGTTCTGGTAGCCGATCGTTGATATTGAATCGCATGCAGCGTCCTTTGCAGCGCCTTCCAGGTCGAGGCTATAGAAGTTCCTACTGCTTCTCCTTGCGTAGCCGGAGCCCTCCCTGACACCTTCTTTGCCAACCGCCGTGACGATGAGATGCCCTCCCGTGTAGGCGTGTTCCACGTTCAAACCCAATGAGTTGGCGATCGCAGTTTCTGAGGCGATGTTGGAGAGCAGTCCGCCGACGAAGCTCACACGTCCGTCCACACCTCGCGCGGCGTCAACGACTCGGTTGATGCATTCAGCCCTCTCTTCAGCGGATAATTCGGCAGTGTCTTCAAAGTAAAGTCCCGAGAGTGGTGTTGCCTTCTTCGGCTCTGGGAACGAATGCAATTCTGGCCCATGCTGGGAGCATCGTAGCGCATCTTTCACGCACTTCGCCATCTCCTTCGGGCCTGTGGATGAGGCTGAGCCCAACCTTCCGGCCTTATTGATCACCATGACACGGATGCCGATCGGCGGTGTACCAGTCGGCCTCTCACCATCCACATTCTGATGAATCGCTTTGTTGTTGAACCTGGCCATCCCTATGCGGGTTTGGTTGGCCAAGACCTGAGCCTGGATGGCACCTATGTCAAGCGCCTTTTGAATTGTCTCTTGGGCAAACTGGTGCAGACTATTCACTTACGCCACCTCCTCCAACATGCACGTTTCTAAACCTAGCTGAACTGCAGAAGTGCCCCACTCGGCCATTCTGGCCTGGTCGGCCCTTACCGCATCCTCCTCCATATCCCAGCCAGTTGTCTTTGCTTATCCCGTCGCAGCCCCTCCAGAAGGGTGTCGTTACCCCGTAATAGGTGGGGTCCCTGTACAGCTGCGTAAGCTCTCCATTCTCTATCCTCCAAGCTGCCCCAGCGCAGAAGCCAAAGGTTGTCCTCCTTTGATCGAAAATCTCATGGCCTGAGGTGGGACGGCCGTTCATCAGTATGCCTCTCTTTGTGTCTTCTATGAGTTCCTCCCTAGCATAGTCGCCAGGCAGAAGGTTGATGTTTGTCATGCGGACCATTGGGTGATCGTATCCGTAGGTGCCCAGGAATTGTCCACTACTCTCCTCAAGACCGACCTCAGCCGCTGTCTCTCTTGAACTTTGGAAACCGACGAAGATGCCGTCCTTGATCAGGTGTGTCTTTTTGGCTGGCACAGCCTCATCATCATACCCGAGTGTTCCTTGGCCACCTTCGATCGTCGCATCCGCAACGATGTTCACCAATTCCGAACCGAACCACAGCTTGCCAAGCGCCCGGGGGCTGAAGAAACTCTCTCCGATCGGTCCCACGAAGTCAACCTCTCTCCCCAGGACCCGGTCCAGCTCTGTGCAATGCCCCAATGTCTCATGAATTTGAAGTGCAAGCATCCTCTCTTCGATTATTAGAGTTGTGACCTCCTCAGGGCAGCGCTCAGCTTCTACCAGCTCAGAGGCCAGCCTCCCCTCTGTCCTCGCCCGCTCAACCAAGTTCATTTCCTCCACCCACTCATACCCCCTTGTTGCGTAGTTGCCCCAGCTGTTGAGACCAGAGGTCTGAACCATGCCGTTCTTCGTGGCGGTTGCTGTAAATCCACCTGACGTTCTAACCAGCTTCTGTGAGATGAGAGCACCCTCCGAGGTCCCCAACAGCCTGTCCTCTCTCTGACAGCTCACAGTTGCCGAGCCGCTCTTCACAAGGCTGCTCTGGCCTCGCGCCTCGGAGACGCAGGAGAAGAGAAGGTCGAAAATATCCTTCGGCTGAATCTCAAAAGGATCCTTCTGCACCTTCGTCTCATATCTTGCCTTAACCGCTTTGTTAGGAGTGAGTTTCACAGGCTCCTCTCGAACGGTAGCGTTTGCTCTTGCCAGCTTGACAGCTCTGTGAGCCAGCAACCTCAGTTTTTCGCGCCCGGTTTCCACAGAGCTAGCAAAGCCCCACGCACCATTCACAATAACACGTACGTGTGCGCCGGGAATGTTCTGCACACTCATCCGAGGGACATCGTTCTCAACATGAAGTTCGATTGTTTCCACTTCTGAGAGCTTGACTGCCACATACGTTGCGCCAAGCTTCGATGCCTCTTTGATGCCTATCTCAACAACATCTTCATCCAAGCTTGAGATCTCCGAAAGCACGATGCCCAGAATCTGTACAAAAGCTTTTGCCAACTATCCAGCATTGTTAGCCATTGACACACGACCGAATATCGTGGCCTGCTTCAGCGCGAGCAACATCTGAGAATGATATGAGTGAGAATCTGAATATTCTCTGCTTGTGGGGGCTGAGCGTTGCATGTCCACATTGATAAGCACGCGCGATCCGAGGTAAGAGTCATAGCACAAGACTATCTTGACTCAAGTATCATAGAGAACACAGAAATGCAGAACCAGTGGGTATGTGGCAGTGAATACAGATTTATAATACGGATTGAGTTGGCTACATCCCCGGGGTACGAGAACATTGACCACCGTTGACCTCGTTCTCAGGAATGGAGAAATCTATACCCCATCAGGGTTTTTTCGCGGAGGAATAGGCATCGACGATGGCCGTATTGCATCACTGGGAAAAGATGCCACCTTACCAAGAGCCGATAGAACGGTGGACCTAAAGGGCAATGTTGTTCTCCCAGGCTTCATCGATGCCCACTGCCACTGTCATGGTATGGAGCGATCTGATTGGGAAGACTTCACAACCGGTACGAAAGCGGCTGCCGCCGGCGGGTTCACAACGATTCTAGAGATGCCAATAACCACGCCTCCGACCTCAACAGTGAACGCGTTTATAGAGAAGAAGAAAGCTGTGGCACGACAGGCCATTGTCAATTTCGCGCTCTTTGGTGGAGCTGGGAGTGATAACGTAGATCAGATAGATGGAATTGCACGGGAGGGTGCGATTGCCTTCAAGACTTTCATGCCTCCACCTGCCTATGGTCGTGAAAAAGACTTCTGGGGCCTCTACGTAAAGGATGATGGCTCATTTCTTGAGATGCTTCGGACGATAGCACAAACAGGCCTACTGTCATGCATCCACGCTGAGAACCCAGAGATAGTTGGTCATTTGACGAAGAGACTGGAATCAGAGGGTAGAAAGGATCTTGATGCGTACTTGGAGTCAAGGCCAGGAATAGCAGAATCGGAGGCCATATCCAGAGCTGCGATGTTTGCATCTGTGACCAGGGCACGCATGCACATCTGTCATGTGTGCGCCAAAGAAGCCATCGAAGTGGTGAAGTCTCTAAAACGAAAAGGCCAATCACTAACCGCAGAGACGTGCCCCCACTATCTTACATTTACACATGAGGCAGTTAAGCACCTCGGCCCATACGCCAAAGTGAATCCTCCAATCAGGCACGCTGAGGATCGCACAAGACTCTGGGAAGCCCTGCGTACAGGCATCATAGACATAGTCGCAAGTGATCATGGGCCGTTCACACAAGATTTGAAAGAAATAGGGCGCAATGATATTTGGAGGGCCTCTATGGGTTTCCCGGCTCTTGACACGATGATACCTGTCATGCTCACACACGTAAATCAAGGACTAATCTCTGTGCAGGAACTGGTCAAGTTGTCGTCCGAGAACATAGCTAAGATATTCGGCTTGTATCCCAACAAAGGAATTCTAGAGGTCGGAGCCGACGCGGACATAGTGGTCGTGGACATGAGCAGAAGAAGAAAGCTGACGACTCAGGGATTTCACACGAAGGCCAGGGACGTGGCTTCAATATGGGATGGCATGGAAGTGCAGGGGTTGCCCGTACGTACAATTGTGAATGGAACAGAGGTCATGGAGGAAAGTGCTGTATTCGGCAAGCCAGGGACTGGCCAGTTTCTGCGACCACATACGACGTATAGGCACTAGCTTTGATATGCCTAGCAATCTAGGAACCGAGACAATTCATTGCCGATAATCCAACGTTCAGGATAGGCACTGTGCAGTTTGAGTTGTAGACGCTCATGCTGATACTCTTCCTGATCTTCCGTTTCCTCCAGCAAAATCAATGAAATATCCTACACAACAGAATATTCGTGAACGATCAAAGAAACGGACATATCGATCTTCCCCGCCTTCTTGAGGGTGGCGTGGATCTGGAGCTTTTCGCCATAAGCCAGCAAAACTACACAACTGAAAAAGCAGCTTCATCGAACACGCGCGCTACGGAGTGAGTTTGCCTCAGGTACACGAAAGGCTGGTAGGATCTAGGATCAATGCAGGATGCTCATTGCTGGTCCGACAAGAGCCTTGTGATGGGCGCCTCTTTGCTCGGTCAGCTAGTTCGCTGCGTGGCCTTCTTGAGGAGCTTCCACGTGGCCAGATACTTCTCCATCGCCCACTCGTGGATGCGAAGCAGCTTCAACGCCGAGAACATCATACTGTACGCACTGGTCAGGTTTGAGTAGGGATCGACCTCAAGACCCGCGCGAGAAGGCGCCTCAACTTGAAAGTTCTCAACAGCCAATTCGCATCGCGCCACAGCCGCGTTCAGCAGACGGTAGACTCCTTGATAACCGGCCTCGTCCCACAGCGGACTCCTCTCATGCCCGAGCGCATCATAGTAGCTTGAGATCACATCTACCGCCCGTACCCTAAACGACTCACAGACATGCCTCACCCTGCCGTCACACATCCGACCGGACAGCTCTCCCACCATCCCTCTCACCTTCAGAACCTCTTCGGTCAGATGATCCATAACCTCGAACTGCGCAAGCAGCTCCCTGCACAGAAAAGGCAACCGACCCAAAGCAGCCACCCACGAATCCTCAAGACTCAAGCCATAAAAACGGGCGGCTGTCCCTGACTTCAGCCAGAATGGCAGTGGGCTTAGACTCTTCATCTTCAAGTTCTTCGCAGCATTTTCGATGCGACTGATCGAAGGCGCCGCAAGGTTCCTCTGCGGGGCGATCGGGATCCTCGACGGGCGCATCCCGACATGCCTCGACACCCTCCTATCGCTGCGCGCAGCACTCCATAGAGCCACGTTGCTGATTATGCGCGCAGACTCCCACCACTCATTCCTACGGATGCCAACGCCAGGCGGAGAGATCTCAGGATGGCTCCCCGACAACACGACTAGCCCAACCCCAAACATGCCCTGCACTATCACGGGCCTTCGTTCCCTGCAGGCTCTATGAAACCCGGTTTCATCTAGGCTTGGGGAACTTGCACCATCAGAGTCGAAGAAGAACTCTGATGGCGTGAACTTCTGTGCAGAAACGGTGTCGCAAACTGCAACCGGGGTTGCGGAGGATGCCTGTTCCACTGCTTGCTCGATGAGATTGAATATCGGGCCATTCCAGTGAGTGCATTCAAAAACTTCAGGCATCCCGAACATCGCAGGGTTTCGAGGAGCGACATTTCTAGCGGTGAACATCCCCATCCCCGGAGACTTGAACCCACTTCCCGAGAACTCGTCTATGTGCCAGTCCTCGACGTTCATCATGGTCATGTAGCGCTTAGCTGGATGCCACCAATTCATGAACCGCTCTCTCACGACGCTGGCAATGTAGGATCCGCCGCAGCAACCTAGGTACGCTCCACCACCTCTAACGAATTCAGATATCTTCTTGGCGCCCTCAACCCCCATGGCCGTAAGAAGAACATTCTCATTGAATATCGTCGCCTTCCGCCATCTCCCGCCTCCACCGGACATTAAGATGCTGAAGCGTTCGAGCGCACCTGAGGCGATCTGCCTTCCATCGACGAACTCAACATCGAACCCACACGCCGAAGCAATCAACGCATGGTTGTACCCTCCGGAGTCTGCGTAGACAGCCACACGTGAGGGAGCCAGAGAGTAGACGTTCACGGGATCAGATAGCTCACCTTTCACGGTAGGGATACCTTCAGACTTCAGGTACTCCTCGATCTCCACCTCAGATAGAGACGCCAAGGCCTGCATTGAATTCTCAGCAACATTGGCAGTGAACATCTCGTCCTGAGGAAGGATGAACGTTCCCGCAGGAAGCAGCTTGCCTGAGATGGCGATTTCCTCTCTGCCCCATAGGACAGGCACCCCGTACTCGACAAGCGAATTCATGGCCCTGCAGACTTCAACCCAATTATCGGACTCTGAGACAGCGAGAACCCTCATACCAATCCAACTGTCATCTGGCACCTAGAAGGTAGAAAAGACTTGCGATATACCCGGCAGATTCTGCTATGCCATCTCGCAAATGAATGCGACGTCGTATGGGTGCGCATGGCGTTGGCAACCGCAAGCCTTTTTGTCAGTCTGCCAGTACATCAGACTGTTGACAGATCATGGATCACAGAATCACAGATCATGCAAGGTTCATTGTGACTTACTCGACGGAGGTCAAGCGAGGTGACCATGTTCTCATAGTGGCTTCTGATTGTGGACTAGATTTGGCGTCTGAGGTTTACAATGAGTCTGCTAAGTTGGGGGCCAGCCCAATAATAGTGATGACGCCATCTGAAGCGACACGCAAATACTTCGAGTTGACGCCTGAAGAATACTTGGACATCTTCCCTAGGCACCTGTACGAGTTGATTGAAGCGTCTGATGTCATCATCTCTATCAAGTCAGATTTGAATACTCGATCGCTCTCGAACATAGATCCGAGAAAAATGACAAGAAGAGACAGAGCTACGAGCAGGCTACGCGATATGAGGCAATCCAAGAGATGGTGTGGAACACAAACCCCTACACCTGGCCTTGCCCAAGAGGCCGGGATGTCGCTGAAGGAGTACGAGGATTTCGTTTACTCTGCCATACTGATCGACTACTCGAAGCAACACGCGCTCATGGAAAGGCTGAAACAGCTGCTAGATCGAGCCGATAGAATTCAACTCATAGGTGAGATGACCAACCTGAGCATGTCCATCAAAGGCAGGAATACAGTGGTTGAGTATCCCAAGAACAACGTACCATCTGGCGAGGTCTCCAGTGCTCCGGTGGATGATTCCGCTGAGGGAGAGATCTGGTTCGATGTCCCCAGCCTTCGCTACGGAAGAGAAGTGAAAGGGGTTTGGCTCAAGTTTACGAAAGGAGAACTCATCGACTATTCGGCAGAGACAAATATGGAGACGTTGAGATACATCGTCCAAACAGACGAAGGTTCAAAGAGGTTAGGAGAGATTGGAATAGGAACAAATAGTGCTATCAACAGGATCACTAGGAACACGCTTTTCGACGAGAAGATCAGTGGTACCGTTCACTTGGCGTTTGGCAACGCCTACAAAGCTTCAGGAGGCGTCAATAGGAGCGCGATACATTGGGACTTGGTGAAGACGATGAAACCCGGCCAGATAGTTGTGGATGGCAACATTCTTCAGAAAGACGGGAGATTCATGTTGAAGTAGATCACTAGCACTCTGGCTACTACAAGTCAGAACCTTGCTACACCTATGACGTTACAAAATGCGCGCGCGCCGTCTATTGTGACTCTGCTCTTCAACCTACAAGCTTCTCGTGAGCCGGAGCGGAGTGCTTGAGAAGTCGGCCCGGCGTTGCTTTTGTATGCTGTCCTTCAGATATTACGGGTTCGCCATTGACGAAAACGTACTCTATGCCTTCAGGATATGAGGCCTTGCCATCATACTTCGTTTTGTCGATGACTGTATCTGGATTGAAGAGGATTAGGTCTGCGAAGAATCCTGGTCTGATTAGTCCTCTGTCAAAGATGTCGAGTTTGGCGTGGGGCCGTGAGCTGAGCTTTATCGCTGCTTCTTCCCATGATATCAGCCCTTTTTCCCGCACGTACTTGCCTAGGACGATGGGGAAGGAACCATAGGCACGTGGATGACTGTTCGGCCTGCTGATCTCGTCGATGAAGCTTGAGTCCGTCCCGATCATGGCCAGCGGCGACCTCACCAACATCTCGAGGTCCTCTTGCCAGAGGTTGAACCCAATCATACTTGGAGGTCTGTCACTTGTGATCATATCCAGAAAGAGTTCGTATGGATCATCGACGTCAAGGATCTTCGCTATCTCGACGATTGTCTTCCCCTGCAGCTCAGGATGATCAGGATAGACAGGTATGACAATATCATCCAGACTGTCAACGATCTCGTATGATCGTGCCTCTGGTCCGAGGCGGGTTCCCAATTTCATTTGCCCTTTTATCTTTTCCCTATTCTTTGGGTTCTTGATTATCTTGACCGCCTCCTCCTTCGGCATGTAGAGTGGGCTGGCCCATCTGGGAAGAGGTATTCCGCCTCCAACGCCACATGCAGTGTAGGGGAAGAAGTCGCAGGTCACGTTGGCGCCGCGTCGGTTCGCCTCCTCCATCATCCGCAGTGTGTGCCGAATAAGCCCCCAATTGATTCTGCATTCGGCGCGATGGTGTCCGATGTGTGCCGAAACCTTTGAAGTCTCGGCTATTCTAATCACTTCTTCAACACTTTGCAGCAGCTCGTTGGCCTCACCCCGCATGTGCGTTGAGTAGATGCCTCCGTACTTGGCTACTATCCTGCAGAGCTCAATCAGCTCCTCAGTCTCTGAGTAGAAGCCTGGAATATACATGAGACCTGAAGACATACCGAACGCCCCCGCCCTCATCGCCTCCTCAACCGACGACCTCATCTGCTCCATCTCCGCGGAGCTAGGCCGTACCTTCTTCGTGTAATGCCCCATCGCATGCGCACGAACCGCGTTGTGCCCCACCTGAGCTGCCACATTGACCGAGAACTTCGACTTTTCAACCGCCGCCATGTAGCCCCTGAAATCCGACCAAGTGACATTGATCGCCCGCTCCCTAAGCCTCTCCATCCACCTCTCCTTTACCTGATCACTCACAGGAGCAGGACTCATACCACAGTTACCCATCAACACCAATGTAACACCTTGATACGCCAAGCTGCTTCCGAAGGGATCTGTGAACACGGAGATGTCGGCATGTGTATGCATATCCACGAAGCCAGGGCTCAGAGCCAGACCTTTCCCGTCAACGGTTACTTTTCCTTCTCCATCCAGCGGTCTTGCGGATACGGCCGCTATTTTCTCGCCCTTTATGGCGACATCTGCTTTGTACCAAGGGACCCCTGTTCCATCCAGAATCAAAGCATTCCTGATCACAAAATCGAACATTTGCCACAATCTCGAACACAAAATCGTAAGCTCATCTAATAAGCGTGTTTTTCGTAGCGGCGGTTCCGCCTTGGCTGGCTCTTCTACTTTCTCACCCATGTGATTAGTTTTCTGAGAGCACAGAATGAAACTGTGGATAGAAGTGAAAAAATGAGGACCGTCGTCACGCTGCCTTGGGGAGTCGATGTCAGCAGAAGAAACCAGTTGTAGAGTGCGTATCCTGTGAGTACGCAGAAGGCGAACGTCAGCCCGGGCAGGCCTATCATCAAGAAAACAAGGATGATCAGGGCAAGGATCTTTGACCAGTTCTCGAATCTTTCGGATTTCAACACATGCCCCCCATCTTGCCTCTAGTCAAACCGGATGGCAGGCAACCATGTGATCCTTTCCCACCATTCTCATCACCGGTTCCTCCTTCGAGCAGATCGGCCTTGCCTTCGAACATCTCGGATGGAATCGGCAGCCAGATGGAGGCCTTATAGGGGTCGGAACATCTCCCTTCAGGATAATACGGTCCTTTCTGACCTCGGGGTCGGGTATTGGCACAGCGGACAGCAAGGCCTGGGCATAGGGATGTACGGGGTTATCGAAGAGCTCAGCGACGTCAGCAGATTCCACCACCTTCCCCAAGTACATGACTATGACTCGATTGCATATTTGCCTCACGACGGCCAGGTCATGTGATATGAAGAGGTATGTCACATGGAACTTCTTCTGTAGATCTTTCATCAGGTTGATTATCGAGGCCCGCACGGAGATGTCTAAGGCTGCTACAGGTTCATCTGCCACGACAAATCTAGGGTTCAAAGCCATTGCCCTAGCGATCCCGATCCTCTGTTTCTGGCCTCCACTGAATTGGTGAGGATACCTGTATATGTGCAACGGGTTCAGGCCAACAGTTGCCAGCCACTCGACAACACGGCTGTCCTTCTCTCTCCCAGTGGCCACTCCGTGTATCAGATAGGGCTCCCCGACTATCTCACCGATCGTCATCCGAGGATTCAGCGACAAGAATGGATCTTGAAATATCACTCCGGTTTGCCTACGGAACTCTCTCAGATCGGTGTCCTCCAGTTCGTCGATGTTCTGTCCCTTGTAGAGGATCTTCCCCGATGTCAGCTCAAGCAGTCGAACGATGCATCTTCCTAGAGTTGTCTTCCCGCAACCGCTCTCACCAACCAACCCCAGAGCCTCACCGTCATATATATCGAACGAGACCCCATCCACGGCGTGGACAGCTGCGATTTGTCTCTCCCAAATGCCACCTGTAATCGGAAAATGCTTGTTCACACTCTCCAGCGAGAACAGCGCTTCAGACATAGCTCAGCAACCCTCTCTGTTTTTGCTAATGATATAGGTGGCAGGCTACCTCGTGGCCTGACTCAACCTCCAGCATTTCTGGAACGAGACTGGAGCAGATCTTCATAGCATGAGAGCATCGTGGATGGAATACACAGCCTGAGGGCGGATCCATCAGAGAAGGAACCTGACCTGGGATGGTCACCAGCTCCTCGAGAGTGCTATCGACTCTTGGAACTGAGCCCAAGAGAGCTTGCGCATATGGGTGCTTGGGTCTCTTGAAGACGTTGTATGCTGTCGAGTGCTCCACGATCCTCCCCGCGTACATCACTGCCACCTCTTCGCAAAACTCTGCCACGATGGCGACGTTATGAGTAATCAGAATGATTGCGGAATTGAACTCTCTCTGCAGCTGCCTCATGAGATCAAGGATCTGTGCCTGAATTGTAACATCCAGTGACGTGGTGGGTTCGTCTGCAATAAGTAGTTCAGGGTTGCACGATAGAGCCATTGCGATCATTACCCTCTGCCTCATGCCACCACTGAACTGATGCGGATACTCGGAAAATCTGCGTCCTCCATCACTGATCCCAACCTTAGCCAGCATCTCCACGACATGGTCTTTGATCTGAGGTTTGAACTTGATCTCTCCGTGCAGCTTCATCGCTTCGCCTATCTGACTGCCAATGTTGAACACAGGGTTCAACGACGACATCGGATCTTGGAAGACCATTGCAATCTTACCCCCCCTCAAAAGTCGAACACCCTCCGAGGACATCTTTACGATGTCTTGTCCATCAAAGACGATCTCTCCGTCAACAATCCTTCCTGGAGGACGGATCAGACGCATGATGGATAGGCCTAAAGTACTCTTGCCACAACCGGATTCGCCGACGATACCAACAGATCCACCTCGAGACAGACCCATGCCCACATTATCTACCGCCCTCACGATCCCATCTTCTGTGTAGTAGTACGTGGACAAGTTTCTAATCTCGAGCAAGTTCTTCTCCATCATCTTCACTTCACTGGTCAGCGCCATGACTTGACGTCAAACGCATCTCTCAAACCGTCCCCCATCAGATTGAAAGCCCAAGTTACAGCAGTGATTGACAGTCCGGGAAAAGTTGGGGCCCACCAATATTCCAGCTGAGCCCCCGCCCAGTGTGCCCTATTGAGCATGCCACCCCAGCTGCAGATAGTTGGATCGCCAAGACCAAGGAAGTTGAGACCAGTCTCGGTGAGTATCGCTGTGGCCATCCTTAGCGATGCTATTATGATTATTGATCCCCAGAGATTCGGCAGGATGTATCTAGTGATGATCCTGAGGTCGTTTGCTCCCATTGCTCTTGCAGCATCAACAAATGGTCTCTCCTTCAGCGAGAGAACCTCACTTCTGATCACCTTGGCGAATGTAGGCCACATTACGATGCCCATCATGATTGATATTACCCATACTCCACGAACATCCCAGAGCGACAATGCAACTAGATAGAGAAAGAAAGCTGGAATAGCCATGAACGCATCAGTGGAGCGCATTACGATCTCATCTATGATGCCGCCATAGTATCCGGAGATCAAACCCAAGGTTACGCCGATCGACATAGATATCGTGACTACCAAGAGCGCAACCGCAAGCGAGTATCGGGACCCATAGATGATGCGGCTAAAGACATCTGCACCAAGATTGTCGGTGCCCATGAGATGAGCCAGGCTCGGTGGCCGAAATCTAAGAGGAGGATCGAGACCGTACGGGTCGTAGGGTGCGATTATGTTGGCAAAGACGGCTGAAAACAGGGTGAGTGCCACGACGAAAAGACCGATCATTCCAGGCTTATGTCTAAGAAACATCCTGAACGCGACATAGTAATAAGAAACCCTTCTCTCCAGCTTGTCCTCTGTTGCCAAGTGCTTGGGCGCCTCATTCATACTTTCCAAGCCACACATCATCGCTTATCCTAGTATCTGATTCTCGGGTCAAGCAGAGCGTATGAAACATCGGTGATCAGCATCGCAACCAGTATCGTTACGCATGCCATGAAGTTGATGCCCATGAGAGTCGGGTAATCCCTCCTGTGAGCCGATATCACGAAGAATTGGCCCATGCCCGGCCAAGCGAATACTGTTTCGACCAACACAGCACCGCTTAGAACGAAGGCGAGCTCGAGACCGAGGATTGTGACAACAGGAAGAAGGGCGTTTCTCAACGCGTGTTTGTATACAACGACATGTTCCTTGAGACCCTTTGCTCTTGCTGTCAGGATATAGTCCTCGTTGAGTACTTCCAATACACTATTCCTTGTCAGACGCGTAAGCATACCTAATCGGCTCAATCCAAGGACAATCGTCGGTAGAACAAGAGATCGTAAGTGCTCCACGACCCCTAGATCTAGGCCTGCCCCTGATGTGGGAAACCATCCCAAGTAGAGTGCGAATATGATGATCATTACGATTCCTATCCAAAACGTCGGCATGGAGTTGGCCGTTACAGAGAATGAGGTCACGAGCCTATCAACGATCGAGTCTTTCTTGACTGCCGACAATACTCCGAGCGGAATGGATAGAGCCCACCCAAGAAATAGAGATGCAACCGCCAACTCAACTGTCTTTGGGACCCTCTCGAGAACCAGTTCAGCTACTGGTCTTCCTATGTGAAACGAATAGCCCAAGTCTCCACGCACGACATTCCACAGCCAAATCAGATACTGCTCCCAAATTGGCTTGTCCAACCCCCATTTCTCGGTATAGATCCGCCTTAGTTCTGCTTCCCTCTCTCCCATCTGCATCTGACTAAACATGTAGCTCATCGGATCCCCGGGAGCGATGTGTGTAAGAGTAAATACCACCAGCGTGATTATGATTATGAGCGGTATGAAAGTAAGGGCTCTCCTCACAATATACTCATACAGCTTGGCCAATTGTGTAGCACAACTCCGATGACAGATACGCTGTTGTGTGTTTGGTATTAAGCTTTTGAGCTAGTAGTACAATCTTGTCTCTGGGATTTGCATCTACTTTCGTTCGAGAGTAGATTTAGCGCGCGATGCGATTTTCGATAGCGAGAATCCGGATCTTAGAGAATTGTGTTGTTCAAGGCCTTTCAGGCCTCTCGGCAGGCGATAGTCTCGTCCCCCAGACTTGTCCCAAGAAGGCACTCATTTAGAGGAAATGGCCTTGTGGGGCCGTCAGCTCACGATTAGGCAAAACAGTAGCATATGTTGCTGCCCGTTTCGCTTGTGAACTTTCTGATCGTCCAGGCCCAGGTATATCCGTAGCGTGCGTTGCTGAAAACTGCAGAGGGTTGTAGAAACTTGCTTAGATATAAGGACTGGGAGAGATCATTATTCCCACTAGATCAATTGGAGGGCTGGGAGATAGATGCCATCGAAGTATTTAGCTGATAGAGTAGTCGACTTGACACCTTCAGCAACAGTGAGCTTACCGGACAGGGCCAGAGCACTAAGGAAAAAGGGGAAAGACGTACTGGACCTGTCCGAAGGCCAACCACACTTTGATACGCCGGCGCCGATCAAGAACAGTGCAAAGAAGGCCCTCGATGATGGGATGGTGTTCTACATTGAGAGCAGTGGTTTACCTGAGCTTCTAGAAGAGATCAAGGCGAAACTTGAGAGAGACAACGGCCTAAGTGTCCCGACCTCGCAGATTATGGTAACTGTGGGCGCAAAACAAGGCATATTCACAGCCATCCTCTGCACAATTGATCCAGGGGATGAGGTCATGATTCCTGACCCGTACTGGGGAAGCCATGCCTCATGTGTGAGATTGGCAGGAGGTAAACCGATCTCTGTCCCACTACAGGATGACAATGGCTTCAGATTAGATCCTGAGAAGATTGAGGAGACAGTCACATCCAAAACCAAGATGATCATCCTAAGTTCGCCGCATAACCCGACTGGAATGGTGATCGAAAAGGACGATTTGAAGGCTGTCGCGGACATCGCCAAGAAACGTGATATTCTGGTACTATCAGATGAGATCTACGAAAAGATTGTCTATGATGGCGCTAGGCACTACAGCATAGGCTCATTGCCGGGGATGGAAGATCTCACCATAACTGTGAATGGGTTCTCAAAACCATACTCGATGACAGGCTGGAGACTGGGATATGTCATTGCAGCCAAAGAGATCATGAGCAGGATGCTCATAGTCCAACAGCACTCTGTCACACACCCTGCAGCTTTCGTCGAGAAGGCAGGCATCATCGCTCTTCGAGAATGCGACAAGTATGTTGAGGATATGGTCAATGACTATCGAAAAGCAAGAGACTACTTCGTCGCTGAGCTGAACAAACTTAGTCTCTTCTCATGCACCAAGCCCAAGGGAGCTTTCTACGCGTTCCCCAAGATTGAAGACGAGTCTAAGAAATCCGCAGATCTTGTTGAGTTTCTATTGGAAAAAGCCCAAGTTCTCGCCGTTCCTGGTTCCTCCTTCGGGAAGTACGGTGAAGGCCACATGAGGTTCGTCTACGCGCAGACCATGGACACGCTGAAGAAGACAATTGAAAGAATCAAACAGGTAGCGTGAGGCCGCGCACGCATAGATACGGTGATTGTGAACGGCCAGATCGTTGTGGGTTCTGGTGAACTGACCAAGGCTCGAACTAGAAAGCTCCTACTTGGGAACTAGCGCCAGATTCCTGTCAGCCATCCACAGCCTGCTGCAACTGAATGGTTTGCCGAAGAGAGTCCTCATACTCGTTCAGGAATCTGGGTTCCACGGCTCTCTTTGATCTATTCGCCAAGGCGTCCGCAACGGCCTCAGCCAGCTCTATTGTCGTGACTATGGGAATGTTGAATTCTACCGTTAGCCGCCTGATGAGGTACTCATCCTTTCTTCTACTTCTGCTTCCTTCAGCCATCTCCCCTATGGATGGGATGTTTATGACCAGATCAATTTCCCTCTTCAGTAGATAGGTCAGAACATTAGGTTCCTTCTGATCTCTTATCTTGTTCAGAACCGTGACATCGTGAAGCCCGCCTTTTCTTAGAGCGTCTGCGGTGTGTTCAGTCGCGAAGATTTTGAAGCCTGAATCCTCAAGTCTTTTCGCGACCTGGACGATTTCTTCTTTGGCTTGGGTGCCAACTGTGATCAGAATGGAGCCTTGCCTAGGTGGGATGGTGAACTCGGAGGCTTCCAGAGCCTTCAGAAGAGAGTCGGATAGATCATCGCCAATGCAGGCGACCTCCCCTGTGCTTACCATTTCGACGCCCAAAATCGGGTCAGCTCCTCCAAGCCTCATGAAACTGAACTGAGGAGCCTTGACGCTTACGTACGGGAGCTGCTTGGGCACGTCTATCTTCAGGTCTTTCAGGTTCTTGCCAATCATGACCGATGTTGCGACATCTATCAGGTTTACACCTACGGTCTTGCTTGTGTAAGGAAATGATCGAGAGGCTCTAAGGTTACATTCTATCACGTACACTGTTCCATTCTTGACTAGGTATTGTATGTTGAATGGGCTTCTTGCGGATAGAGCGCGCATTATCGAACGTGTATATTCCCTTATAGTTTCCACAGTCTTCTGCCGCAAGACCTGTGTTGGGATGGACATGGTGGCATCTCCGCTGTGTACGCCTGCGTTCTCGACATGTTCTATCACCGCCCCTATGAGCACATCTTCTCCATCCGAAACTCCGTCAACCTCTACCTCTCTGGCATCTTCCATGAATTCGGAGATAACTACTGGGTGCTCGGCGGAGAACCTGGCGGCTAGACGCAAGTAGCCTTCCAGCTCCTCCTCATCATAGGCAACCCTCATCGCAGAGCCTGACAGCACATAGCTAGGCCTAACAAGAACAGGGTAACCGATCTTCCTTGCGAAGAACTTCACATCATCCATTTTCGTG
>Ga0209725_1000661_pt1 | contig 20644 bp, 19 predicted proteins | sample I18A1metaG_FD_184145 | JGI IMG/M metagenome (GOLD analysis project Ga0209725, IMG submission 184145) | Lake sediment bacterial and archeal communities from Gulf of Boni, Indonesia to study Microbial Dark Matter (Phase II) - ​I18A1 metaG... | ecosystem: Environmental > Aquatic > Freshwater > Lake...
CCACCGAGGATCGCGGTAGTAGTACTCAACTATAATGGTTTGAGGTGGCTTCCAAACTGCTTATCAAGCGTTGCCAGAACTGACTATCCGAATTTGGATGTTTATTTGGTTGATAATGGAAGCGTTGACGGTTCTGTTGATTATGTTCAAAAGAATTTTCCATGGGTTAAGATCATCCGCCATGCCAAGAACTTAGGGTTTGCAGGAGGATATAATAGAGTGATAGAGAGGATTGAGGCCGACTATGTTCTGCTGCTAAATTCCGATACTGTGGTTCTGAATCCGAGCTGGGTTGAGCGTTTGCTCGATGTTGCGAGGAAGGACTCAAAGACCGTTGCCGTTGCTTGTAAGATGGTTTCTATGGAGGAACACTCGCGTTTAGACTCGGTGGGAGGAATGGGCATTTATTTTTGCGCCACCTCTGAAATAGGAACGCTTGAAAACCGATTATCTGGCAGGAAGATAAGGGAGTTATGGATTGGCGCGAAGATCTAATACTGAATTTTGTCGATAAGTATAGCGAGAATAGAGAGGAAAGGAAGGAACAAAATGCTGGAGTGGACAGGGGAGAGATATTTGCCCTTTGTAGATCCGAAAATATCGGGAACTGAGATTCACTATGAGCATCTGCATAGGTATTGCTTTGCATCGCGGTTTGTGAAGGGTAAAAAAGTTCTTGATCTGGGTTGTGGAGAAGGTTATGGTAGTGACATCTTATCAGAATTGGCTGAAAATGTTATTGGAATAGATATTGATGAGAAAGCGATAGAACACGCAAGTAGTAAGTATGTTAAGAAGAATTTGAAATTCATTCGAGGGTCTGCGTTTGAGGTTCCAATCAAAAGTGAGAACTCATTTGATGTGATTATTTGCTTTGAGATTTTAGAACATGTAGAAGAACATAACAAACTCCTGTCTGAAGTCAAAAGACTATTGAAAGCTGATGGAGTCCTCGTAATTTCAACTCCAAATAAGAAAGTCTACAGTGATGAAGCGAATTACAAGAACCCATTTCACAAGAAAGAGCTATATTTTAGTGAATTCAAGGAATTATTGAAAGCATATCTTAATCATGTTTACTTTTTTGGACAAAGAGTTTACGCGGGATCCCGCCTATGCTCACTGGCTCGGGTTAATGATATTAGTGAAGAATACTTGGTGGAAAGAAGAAAGAGCGGGTTTGCTATAACTGATCATGAGACTAAGGAGCCCATGTACTTCATAGCCATAGTGTCAGATAATGAAATTGATGCTTCAAAGCTCACTCCTAGAAGTTATCTAACAGACGTGGATAGTACTGTGTTTCATGATTCTAGAAGCCTGGAAACTGAGAAGACAAGGCTAGCTGAAGAGTTGGACAAGGCTAGGAACGAGCTTAGCATGATCAAGGAAAGCCTTGGATATCAGTTCATGCGTTTCTGCGCCAAGAAGATCGACAGACTCTTTCCCGAAGGCAGAAGGCGTGGCAGGCTGCGGAAGGCGATTGCGGCAAGCCTACAAATTGCAGCACGTGAACGGCTTTGTAGATCGCTCCGACAGGCGTGAGGGCTCCACATCCATGTCTTGCGCAGGTTTACTGCCATTGTTAGAGAGGTCTTGTGGAATCTATTCAATTTTAGAGAAACATATATTTGGCGATTAAGGATTCAAACCAGCAGAACTAGAGCGAGACAGGGATATTGACGAGAAGAAGTGTTGTTAACCACCTTGCTGTAGCTTTAGGCATAGTTCTGGACGAGGGAGTGCGGAGTCTAATTCGGAAGGCGTTCGATCGGTATGTTAAGCGACGTAAGCAATTCTTTGAGCTTAGCCTTGACGAACAATATCAGATATGGCTGAAGAACAATGAGTTGACAGAAGAGAAACTCGTTGAAATGCGGCAAGAAGTTTCACAGTTTGGTTACAAACCAAAGATTAGCATTGTTATGCCGGTCTACAATACGGAGGAGAAATGGCTCAGAATAGCGATCGATTCCGTGATTAGCCAAGTCTACTGCAACTGGGAGCTTTGCATTGTTGACGATGCTTCAACAAAGAGAGGTATCAAGGAGATTCTTGAGTCCTATGGCGCTAAGGATCTTAGGATTAAGGTTAGGTATCTAAAGGAAAATCGTGGAATCTCAGGGGCTTCGAACGAAGCTTTGAATATGGCTAGTGGAGATTTCGTAGGATTTCTAGATCATGATGATGAGCTTACAAGGAATGCCTTATTTGAGGTTGTTAAGGTTCTGAATCAGAATCCAGACTTGGATCTGATCTATAGTGATGAGGATAAGAAAGATTTGAACGGCCGCAGGGTTGAGCCTTTCTTCAAGCCTGACTGGTCACCTGACCTTCTTTTATCTATGAACTATGTGAGCCACCTCAGCGTGGTCAGAAAGAGCTTGATCGATAGGGTTGGTGGGTTGCGCTTGGGTTTTGAAGGTAGTCAAGATTACGATTTTATACTAAGGGTTACAGAGCTGACCGATAAGATTGGTCACGTACCGAAGCCTCTTTATAGTTGGCGGAAGGTACGTGGCTCCGCCGCGGCTTCGGTAGAGACTAAGCCTTATGCTCGTGAGTCGGCGAAGAAGGCTTTGTGTGAGGCTTTCAATAGGCGAAACCTGAAAGGCAAGGTTTTAGACGGCTTCGGCGGCTATTATCGCGTAAGATATGCTATTCACGGAGCACCGTCGGTAAGTATCATCATACCGACGAAGGATAAAGTTGAGCTATTGAGGTGTTGCATTGAGAGCATCGAGTCTAAAACTTCATACAAGAACTATGAAATCATAATCATTGATAACAACAGCACGGACCCCGGTACGATTGTTTATCTTGAGTCTATACGCCATAGAGTTGTGAAGTTCGATGAGCCCTTCAATTTCTCTAAAATCAATAATTTCGGCGTGAAGTATGCGAAGGGTGAACATCTTCTTTTCCTGAACAACGATATTGAAGTTGCAGATGAGCATTGGTTGGACGCAATGCTGGAGCATTCCCAACGACCAGAAGTTGGAATGGTTGGAGGACTTCTACTGTATCCGAGGAGTAGCGCTTCGCACACCCCGAGGACGATTCAGCATGCAGGAGTGATTATAGGGGTTGGCGGTGTGGCTGGTCACGCATTTAAGTATCTCTCAGTGGATCGTCCCAACTACTTCAACCTACATAGGATTATTAGGGATTGCAGTGCTGTGACAGCTGCCTGCGCTATGATCAGGCGGAGCGTATTTGAAGATCTTGGCGGTTTCGATGAGAATCTTAAAGTGGCGTTTGGAGACATAGACCTTTGTCTACGTATAAGGGAGAAGGGATACCGGGTCGTCTATACACCGTACGCCGTGCTGCATCATCATGAATGCGCAACGAGAGGTAAACTCCACCCATCCGAGGACGAAGCCTACATGATAAATCGATGGAGAGAAACCTTCAGCAAGGGAGATCCTTACTACAACCCTAACCTGACTCTTCTCAGAGAGGACTACTCCCTTGCATTTAAGGTTCTACCGCAACTGTTCAACTCTCGATGATCAGTCTCTTGAGATTCTTCTTAACGTCCTCATCGTTTCAATTGAAGATCATTGTGTTAAATGATTTGACCCGCTATCATTTATTTCCTGAGGGATACGGATTGAAGATTCTTATTAAGAACCGTCAGGGTCTCTATCACTTGAAGAATGAACCAATGCGCTAATCGGCATGCAGGGCTTACCGTTTACTCTCTCCTGCCTATCGGTCTTGTACATAGCTTTTCGTCTCGCATCGTAATTTGAATTTGTCCAATACTTCACGTATTATTGCCGTGTAAGGGTGCGTCTCAGAGTAGGAAAACATAGCTATGGCATTGGTGGAAATCGCCCGCGGATACCGGAGTCTGAAGTGAAATCTTCTGCCTTTCGAATTCTTACAGGTCTAAAATCAAAAATGGTAGGAGGCGAAGCGTTAGGGACGCTTTCTGCCGGAAAGGTCACGGTCCTGTGATATTTCTCGTCGTATCGGTCCGAATGTAAGGTTAGGATGACCGATCCATGGTTTATTCGACCATATGTCCCTAGTTGAATTGCTATGGAGGTGAGGTTGTCCACGATGCTCACGAAACTCTGCTCTACCACTATTTGAGGATTGTCGATAGGAATGGCTAAGTTTTGATTTGTTGCCAGGGGTCAAAGGTTTAGGTCGCCACCATGCACACTCGGCTCAACTATTTCGAATCCATACTTAGTCTCGTAGTTTGGCCCAGTATTGACGATGATGTTTGTTACACGCAATGAACTTTACGTTACTTCATGATTCTTCAGTTCACTAACAGATACAGTCTTTGTTCCGGATAGTAATAGTGAATTCCATCTTTACTCACTATCTTCAGCGAGATTGTGTGTTCTCCCTCGCCTAATATTGAAGTGGAGAACGTAGCTATGTAGCCGGAAAATCTGAAGTTAGCGTTCTTGAAATAGTTGGCCACATCCTGCCTGTCTAAGCCATAAAGGGTAGGGATATCGATTCTTCCATCTATCGTGATGAAGACAGTTGTGGCCACATCGTTGGCCTGCTCATCCACGGCCCAGCCGGTGATCGTTATCGTTCCTTGCTGACTTGAATTAATCACAAGTGGCGTAATCTGTTGCGATACTATCTTCCCGTTTATCGTGTCCAAGGCAAAAAGGGTGTTAGAACTACTCAAGATCAATGTTGATAGGTTCATGGCTTTTTCGCTGAAGACATTCAACTTGTTTAGCTCTAGGAATTCGGCTTGCTCCCTCACAACTGTAGGAATGGGATAGAGGTAGTTTCTTATGTTCTCATCTGACTGTATCTTGTATGTCGTAAGGACGTATGCTCCCATTTCTCTTGAATACTTCATGTTCTGACCTGCCTGCCATCCGCCACCATAAGAAACGATCAGCCCTACAAGAATCAGAGCAAGCATGGCGTGAGCTCCAAAGCTTTTGCTCTTAGCAGGAAGCTTCTCAGAGACAGATACTGCCAAGAAGTATAGGCCGACGACTCCTAAGACTGTTAGAGGTGTATACCTAGAGGATAGAGCTTGCTCGACGCCAAAGCCCGCTCTTCCCACAGTAATAGCTGCTGAAGATATTGCTACGAAGAGAATGAAAGAAAGCCATACCCTGTATCCTTTTAGAAGCTTTCCATTATACCCCTCAACTATCACTAAGATCGCGATCAACGATATGGCTAATCCTAAGACTCCCGCCGTGACGGCGTCGTAGGAGAAGGGGGCTCCTATCAGCGTGAGGAAATACCTGCCGGCGCCTAGAGGGTGTATTAAGACATAGTTTAAGGGCGGATGATGACTTGGCTTGATATAACCATAGAAATAAGACGTGAAAGCAACCGCAGCCGCAAAACACCACATAACTGCTTTCCGCAGGTTCCTCCTTTCGGATATGAGTATTTGGAGAAGGCCAACAGGCCAAACTGATAGGCCGACTGAGAAAGAGAAGGTAGCTAGGATTGCGCTTGAAATGCACAGTGTAAACCAAATATCTATTTTCTTGCTCAATTCCAAGAGAGTGAAGGTGGCCACCGCCCCGAAGATCATTAAGTATATCTGGCAGGCGAAACCCCACAATATACTCTCGTATTGCCTAAAGCTGAACAGCAGTAACGAGACAGGCAGAAAGATCAATAGGAGTTTAGGATAGCTCTGCCAAGAGAACTTCTTCCGATAGACATAGAAGATAAGGAATCCGGTGAGGCAGATAAGAATCCAGCTAAGAAACATTTCAGCTACAGTATTATACTGCGTAAGTCTTGCAATAGCAAGCATAATTATTCTTGGGAACGGTATCCTGTGCTCGTTATGCTGAGCAAACAAGTCGGAGAAGGACAGAGTGCCGCTCATCGCTTTTTGGATAAGAGGAATAATCGCCCAGTCATCCCAGAAGACGACGTTTACACCGAAGACATGGATATAGTATAAGAGTAATAAGGCCGGTGAAATTGTGAGAAGAGTACATATTCTAAGGGAAGCAGTATGTGACGCGATTCTCAATTGTATTCTTTGCAGATATGTCTTTGTTTTTTTCATCCAAAATCGGATAGCAGTTCCGTAGCTTATCCAAATGTAGCATAAGATCCCGAGTGAGAATAAGAATATCGACGTAAGACCATATGGTGTCGAAAGTCCCTGCTGAAAGGTACCAAATTGTGGCCAATTTCCAGGATTAGACCATGCTTTTTGATAGATCTCCGGATAGAATGCAAACAGACCGATAATATGCGACAATATCAAAAGAGGTATGATGGCTTGAGAAATGAATTGTCTTCTTCGAATTACTAACTCGTGAAGATTGCTGAGGCCTAGGGCTGCGAGAATCACGAGTGGCGGAAGAATTGGCAAGAAGTATCTCTCAAACATTACCCTTATAGTAGCTGCAACAAATACAAAATTTCCAATGAAGCAAGCCAATACGAGAGATCCTATGCCCCACCTTCTTCTGGATATTGAGTGGCATACGGAAATGAAACCTAGCATGAACACTAAAGATACGGTCGGTGAGGAATAAGTGCCGGGCCAATCCCAATTCCATTGGTAAGATGCCCAAACCTTGCCAATCCAAGATATTCCTGGAATCAGGATGGTGTGAATAGTTCCTAAGAACATCACGCCTAGGCTAGCGTTGCCGACGTATGGTTTTTCATTTATAATTTTCGCGTGAGAAAAGAATGAAGAGGATTGCCAGAATTCAACGACTTTGAGGAATTGCATAATCGGATTTGGATAGAGGAACGGATTCAAACCAACTACCAAAATGATGAAGGCAAGCAGAAAGATGCCTATTCTGAAACAGTCTCTTCTTCGAAGATAGTCATGAGTGGCGATCAAATGAAAAACATAGTAGACTAGAAGCGTTACAGTTAAGAACAATGCCGTGTATTTCGAGTCCACTGCAAAAGCGATCGCAACTCCCGACAGCGCGAAACTTAACGCTGCAGTGCAGCCCGATCTCTTCATTCCTCTCCAAAAAAGCCATAAGGCAAGTACAGAGAACATGACAGCTGGAGTATCACTCATGGCCCGTCTGCTACAGATCAGCCATAGAGGATGAAAGCCCAACAGTAATACAGCGATCAACCCAGTCTTGGTATCCTCAAGCTCTTTTCCCAATGAATAGACCACGAACAAAGTCAAGTATCCCGTCAGCGATATGACTGCTCTTCCAAGCAATAGTATATAGGATGGTGGCACGTCAGCTCGTCCTGGATACCAGTATAGCCACTCACCGCCTTGGATACCGAAAAGCCGCAAGGTCAATCCCAGCAGATACATTGTAACGGGAGCCTGGAAGAACTCGATGCCGCCATGTTCCAACGTAGTTTCAAACCATAGTGGATCATGCAGTTTTCCTGCAAGAACGAGGTCTATGGCTCTATTTCCCATTGTTAACCAATTTGATTCATCACCATGGAAAGACATCTCGTCTAACGCCCAGAACTGCACGAGCCCAACAGCCAAGAAAACTGCCAGAAAGCACACTCTTGATGAGATCTGTATACTACTGAACTTCCGCGCTTCAGTCTTCATCGGTTCAGGGTCTCCTTCAAAGCAGAGGGGCCATACTTTGAGTAGATTTTTGACGACACAATATAGGATTCTGAACCTGTGATACCAGCTTCTTGGCTAAACGGAACTCCAGAACTGAAAACTTGGGTATAAATGTCCAGCCAAAAAGATAAAGAGAAATAGCGAGAGGTTTCCGGTACACTAGAAACTTCACAGAATCTAAAGAATCTTGCAGGCCGTCATCTGCTAAGCGAGGTTCAATGAGACTGTTGATGCAATCGGCAATCAGTACATACGCAAAGGGAGCGTTCACAACAAAACCTATCAGCAAGAAAAATACTCCCCGTTCTATCGGTCCTCCAATTTGTATGTTGCACCATCACGAAGCAAGCGCAGCCAATCCTTCCATCTTGCCTCTGCGCCTTTCGACATTAGGCTATGCGGGCTACTGGCAATATGAATCATTCTAAGGGCTTAGTTATCATGTCAGATTTGAACTCATCTTTATCCAGCAAAGGGCTTTGATCTTCCGTCGGTCTTACCTTTCTTAGAAGCTACTATTCCAATGTTGCCAGCTTTGAGCTTGAGCTTCCATTTCTCCACCCTTAACATTCTCAGAAGATCTTTTGCGCGTCGCTTCAGTGAAGTTGGAAATGGGAAGATCTGGACCCAATACTCCAGTGAAAAGCGGTTGGAGACATCAAACACATCTATGACATTAAATCCATTCTTTTCGAATATCCTGCTGAGGGTACTCTTGCTAAAGAGACATATGTGCTCGACATCGATTATTGGGCATCTTTCAGCTAACAATTTTGCCGGAAGAGATTCGACGTTGTGGCATATGCATAGCACGATTCCGCTATCGCTAAGCAAACCGTAGCAACCAGTCAGGAACTGATTAGGGTTGAGTACGTGATCAATTGTGTGGAAGAAGCTTATCACGTCGAACTGATTTGATGAAAATGAGCTTGGGTCAAACATTTCGCTCCTAATCTTATTTCTAACCCGTGGAGATGCAGCAGCAACCGCCTGATGGCTTGGCTCCACGCCGTACACGTTCTTGAATCCCAAGTCGAGCGCAACCTCAAGAAAAAAGCCATTTCCGCATCCTATTTCCAAGAAATTCTCCCTATTGCCTACGTAGTTCAAATAATGCTTCAGGTAGTGCGCATAAGTGTCCTTCAAATCGGAGGTATGAGACCCATAGGTAAACTTGCTCGCTACGTAAAGTCTTCGGATTTCGCCGAAACTCAAGATGGGATTTGAGAAGACAAGACCACATTTCCGGCATTTCACCACTCTATAGTGAAGCTTATCAGGTACTCTTCTTGCTGTGAAGAGGTCCTCATCCATGACCGCGAGATCTAGTCTCTGTGGGTATACAGTGGAGTAGCAAAGAGAACCACATAGAGCACATTTCGTCTCCGAGAAACTATAATCATGTCTTGTTAGTGATGCAGGCATTAGTACATCTTCCTCAAAGGGGACTATTCCCTAGCGTCTAAGGGGTCTACGTTACCGAATATTCATTTTTTTGAGTTCTAAAAGTCTTTGCTATTAATGCCCAGTGTGAGCTGGCTACTCACCATATGGAAAGCTTCCAGTACTCCGATTTCTAGGTTCGTTTCGAGTTAGCATGACATACATGATGGACAAGCATCTTATTGGCTACAGCCACTATTTTCTGGATTCACGCTTCCGCTCGATCCTCTCATTTTCGGGTCGGGTCATCTCGCTATATGAGCGCATTGAGCTAGAATCCACCTCGCCCTTTTCGAGCCTTTCTTTGTCATGCTGCCCGTCCGCCGTCTCGCTTGATTGATAAACCTAAGGCGCCAATCCTACCCGGCTCAAAAGCTTCCCAGCGGAAGCGAAACGTTTCACCTCACCTATCTCATATACGAAGATCATGGCTGCATAGTAGTCGAATCCAGGTTCTGGATGTTGTAGACGGAGCTATAAAGGCCCACGCTAAAGTCTTCCTTAAGAGAAACATCTTTCAAGCTCCAAATCCAACTTTCATGTGAGGGCGGTTAGATTGATAGTTCAATGGAGGGTTAGCATTAACGACGGTATGAAAGAGAACAGAATTGAGGAAGACAATCTATGAAAACTATTCTGGTTACGGGCGCGACGGGATTCATCGGTGCTTGTCTAGTGCATCGTCTCGTCAAAGAAAGATGTAAAATGCACATAATAACGAGAAAAGCATCCAATAAATGGAGAATTAGGAGCCTCCTCGGATCTCTGACTGAGCACAAAGCTGATCTTCAGGACAAGGAAATGATTACCAGCATTATAGGAAAAGTGAAGCCAAGCATAATTTACCACCTTGCTGCCTATGGCACTTATCACTTTCAAAGAGATCTTGAAGATATCATGAAGACAAACGTTTTAGGAACTGTAAACCTATTGAACGCTTGCTCCAAAGTTGGTTTCGACCATTTTATCAATGCCGGTAGCTCTTCAGAATATGGCATCAAGGACCACCCGATGAAAGAAACAGATACGCTCGAGCCGATAGACTTTTACGGGGTTTCAAAGGCTACCGCAACACTGATTTGCCAATGCCTCGCTAAATTAAATGATCTGCCAATCACCACTTTACGACTCTTCGCCGTTTATGGCTACTATGAGGAGCCCACGAGGCTGGTTCCCACCGTCATCAGAGCTTGCCTTCTCGAAGAAAATCCGAAGCTTCTTTCTCCCTTTTCGGTGAGAGACTTCATCTTTGTTGAGGACATTATCGATGTTTTTTTGAAGATGGCATCGGTCAGAAAAGAATCTTCCGGAGGGATATACAACGTTGGCTACGGGAAGCAATACAGTGTTTCCGACGTGGTTTCCAAGATCATAGAACTGACCGGTTCCAACGTTCAACCTTTGTGGGGAAGAGCTGAAAACAGAGAAAGAAGAGAGCCGAAATGCTGGGTTTCCGATATCTCAAAGATAAGAAGATTCTTGGGTTGGCAGCCCAAATATGACTTAGAAGACGGCCTGAAGAAGACCATAAGCTGGTTCAAGAGAAACCTACATTTATATGAACAGGCGCGCTAAAGCGGACTGAGGATTATGACAGGTCTAGGAGATCAAGATCTGAAAGATCTTAGGAGACTTGCAGTCGAGATTCGAAGAGATATTGTGCAAATGTTTGCTTCATCCGGCGTTTCTCATATAGGATCCGCTCTTTCCATTGTAGAAATCCTCGTGGCACTTTACTTTCATGTGCTTCGCGTAAGTCCGGAGAAAACTCAATTCAAAAGTCGAGACAGGTTCATTCTGAGCAAAGGACACGCCTGTGCTGCATTATATGCAACTCTCGCGCACAGAGGGTTCTTTAACAGAGTTTGTCTCAAAACATACTGTTCTGAAGGTAGCGAACTGCCTGGGCATGTTACTTTACATACAGTTCCAGGGGTTGAAGTCACGACGGGGTCTCTCGGCCACGGCCTATCGATTGGAGCAGGAATGTCATGGGCATCTAAACACGACGGACTGGACTGCCGAATATTCGTTTTGCTGAGTGATGGCGAATGCGATGAAGGCTCCACTTGGGAGGCGGCTATGTTCGCCTCACATCAGAAGTTGGACAATATTGTGGCCATCGTTGATTATAACAAGCTGCAAAGCTTTGGTCGAGTTAGGGAGGTTCTTGAACTGGAACCTTTTGCCGATAAGTGGAGAGCATTTGGATGGGGCGTACGAGAGGCTGACGGGCATGATCTAATCGACATAATCAGAGCTCTTGAGAACACACCGTTTGAGAAAAACAAGCCGAGTGTCGTCATAGCGCACACCATTAAGGGCAAGGGAGTTTCATTTATGGAAGACAGACTCGAGTGGCACTATAAATCCCCCACTCCGGAGCAAGCCAGAATGGCATTGAAAGAGTTGCAGACAAATGAGGAAAGCGTTCGTTGATACACTACATTCTCTAGCTGAGAATAACAAGGACATTTTTCTATTGTCAGCAGACATGGGGTTTTCGTTACTTGAGAAGTTTAGGGATTCGTTTCCAAGAAGATTCATCAACTTGGGAGTGGCCGAGGCAAACATGATTGGCGTTGCCGCGGGCTTGGCGCTTTCTGGAAAGATCGTCTATGCCTACGCTATCGTTCCATTTCTAACAATGAGATGTTTTGAGCAGATCAGGGTTGACATATGCTCTCAAGATCTATCTGTGAAGCTCGTCGGTTCCGGAGGAGGACTCTGTTACGGCCCACAAGGAGTCACTCACCACTCAATCGAGGATATTGCAGTAATGAGATCTTTTCCCAACATGACGGTAGTCTGTCCGGGGGACCCAATTGAGAGCAAGCTAACCACGCAGGAATCCGCTGTTTGGAGTCATCCAATCTACATCAGACTCAGCGTAGGGAGAGATCCCGAGGTCCACACTGAAAAGCCAATTTTCGAAATTGGCAAGGGGATAATACTGGAGGATGGATGCGACCTAACAATTATAGCGACTGGCAATATGCTTCACACCGCAAAACAAGTTGCTAGGAGACTTCAAGGTTCAGGTGTCAAGGCACGCCTGATAAGCATGCACACGGTGAAACCTATTGATCAAGCCCTAATAAGAAAGGCGGCCGTTGAGACTGGAGCAATATTCACTCTTGAGGAACATAGCCTAATTGGCGGACTCGGATCGGCTGTGGCCGAGATTCTTGGTGAGTCGGCGGAAAAAGTTCTTTTCAGAAGGATTGCGCTACCAGATCGCTATATCAAGGAGGTTGGTGGGCAAGAGTTTCTGCGAAGGATCTGCGGTTTGTCGGTCGATCAAGTAACAGAAACAATCTTGAACGCTATTTCAATTCAGTAGCGCACTAGTACGGGCATGTTAAACGAAATCCCTCATAAGTCAGAACGGTTGAAAAGATAACAAGTGAGATAGTCGCTGGAAAAGCGAATTCACGCAGGACATGGGGCAACAGATGGGCGTTCCCATAGATCTTTCATTGGTGATCCCCTTGTACGATGAGGAAAGCAATGTTCAAAGAGTAACTGACGAACTGGTAAAACTTCTACGTTCACATGGGATCAATTTTGAAATTGTCCTCGTGAATAATGGGTCGCGTGACAATACAGGCATGGAAATAGACAGGATGATGGAGATCTACAGAAATATAATCGTCAAGGCAGTCGTTCCCGTGAACAGAGGCTTTGGTTGGGGCGTTATAAACGGATTGAAAGTTTGTAGAGGAAGATTTGTGGGATTTATGGGAGGGGATCTCCAAGTGGAAGCAGCGGAAACCATTAGGATTTACGACGCGGCTAAGAACAACCCTGCGAGCATCATCAAAGCATTTAGGTACATTAGAAATGATGGGATCCATCGAAAGGTTCTTTCCTACCTCTACAACGTTCTCTTTCGCATTCTGTATCAAATTGACGCGAGGGATGTCAATGGCACTCCAAAGATATTCCGAGCCGAGTTTTTGAAATCCCTCGATTTGCAATCAAAGCGTTCATTTTTTGATGCCGAACTCCTTATCAAGTTGACTTTTCTCGGTTGCAAGGTCTTTGAAGTTCCAGTTGAGTCTAAAAAGAGAGCGGTGGGTAGGTCAAAGGTAAGGCTGTCAACGATATTGGAATTGCTTTGGGATCTTATTGAATTCAGATTTGGGAGTAAGTTCAGGCGATGGAAGAGATGCGATAAGGTCAAGAATATTTGCAGGGCGCTGAGGTTGGCAAACGAAGCCTGTAAACCAAATGTGGATGTTTTTGACCGGGATGCTATGAGTAAAGCTGGGTATATATATACCACAAGTGCCCAGTTGAGTGGCAGGTTAGCCAAGGCGTTCGTTTCATCCCTATGTGACTAGAAGATCTTAGAACTGGTTTCTCCTGCAGCAAGCTGCGGGGGTCTCTGGCATTAGTCGGCGAATGGCACATAAAACTACTAGCGTTGGAGTACTACTGGAGATGTGCTTCCTATGATTGCGGGAGTCGCAAAACTCAAACGCCAGTCATATTTTCTACGATGATTCTCTCTAACGCACGTGCAAATAAAGAAGCGAAGTAATTGTTATAAATCTCTTGGGGAGAAAAAGAACTCAGGAGGCGCTGGAAGAACTTCTCTTTCAGATGCTTCCAAACCGGGATCAGTATGGTAATCTCTACTGTCCGAATTCACAAAGAACCTGTTGTGATACTGGCCGGTGGCAAAGGCATGCGGATGAGGGAGTACACGGACACCATACCCAAGGCCCTCGTCCCAATAGGACCCTATCCAATTGTCTTACACGTAATGAAGATATTCTCTACATTCAGATACAAAAGATTCATCCTTTGCTTGGGCTATAAGCTGGACGCGATAAAGGAGTACTTCATGCACTACGATTGGATGACTCAAGATTTCACGTTAAAGATGGGGTCTACGCGAACAAAAGAAGTGACGAATAGATCTTTATCCTTCCTCGATTTTGAGATAACGTTTGCAGATACGGGACTTGATACTCCTACAGGGGGAAGAGTAAAGAAGATTCAGAAATATGTTGAAACCGATGATTTCATGGTTGCTTATAGCGACGGATTATCTGATATCGATATTTCCGAGCTGGTGAGATTTCATAAGAAGATGGGGAAAATAGGGACGGTTGCCGCCGTCCATGCTATGTCGCCCTTTGGGATTATAGAGGTTGATGAGAAAGGGAATGCTGTCTCCTTTAAAGAGAAGCCTGTTCTCCCGGGTTACGTCAACGGGGGATTCCTAGTTTTCAAGAGGGATTTTTTCGACTACTTAGACGAGAATAGCGTCTTGGAAGAAGAACCGTTGCGTAGGTTGGTTACTGAGGGACAACTGGCAGGATATCGGCATGAAGGATTCTGGGCCTGCATGGACACTTTTAAAGACTGGGAAAGGTTGAACATGCTTTGGGAGAAGGGCTACATGCCTCATGTCGGCTTCAGAGGGAAACCTCCGTGGTTTCGTGATACTGTCTGAAAGTTTTCTCATATGCCACATTGGCTTAGCCACGGCTAAACTGCTGATTGAGAAGGTCTCTAAGTAGTTGGTTGCGGTTCTTCGCGTTATTAGAGCCGAAAAAACCGACCACCTTAAGATATTGCGTTAAACGAATTTATTCCACAGTTCCCTATTTGCGGAGTACCAGTCTAAAGTACGACGAAGACCTTCGTTTAGTTCTACTTTAGGTTGCCAACCGAGCTTCTCCTTAGCTTTTGTCCAGTCAACATATTGCGCATCTATTTCTCCCGGAGTTTCCCTTTCCAAGATATCATACCCAGTGTTTCCGGCGAGCCTCGATATCAAGATGGCAAGCTCAGCTACATTTGTCGCTTTTCCCGTTCCGAAATTGAAAACCTCCCCTTTAAAGGTCGTAATGTTGGTTGCCATCTTCAGAAATGCTTCGACAGCATCATCTACAAACATATAATCGCGAACATGCTTACCCGATCCTCTAACTGTTATCTTCTTGCCTAGGATCGCTGAAGAAACAAAATCTGGGATCGCCCTTAGAAAATTCATGTCACGTCCGCCATAGACATTTGATGACCGAGAGATCAATATGGACAGCCCATACGTTTTGAAATATGCGTACGCTGCTCTTTCTGCTGCAATCTTACTTGCGTCATAGGGAGATTTCCCGATTAGCGGATGCTCCTCAGTAATCGGAAGAGTGATGGGGTCTCCGTACACCTTGTCTGTGCTGGCATATACAAGCGCCTGTTCTTGGTTGTTTCTTCTCATCGCCTCAAGAACGTTAATTGTACCATGAACATTTACTGAGAAGGTTTCTTCGGGATCTTTGAGAGATGAGACCACCTGCGTTACCGCTGCAAGATGAAAAATCACATCCTTATTCTTCACGATCTGTTCAACTACATCCCTGTCTCGTATGTCTCCGTAGACTATGTCAAGCTTGTCTTCGAAAGATTTTATACAAAATCTCCGCGGGGAATTTGGCCTAACAAGGATCGTCACGAAGTTGGTTTGCTTCGTCAACCTTTCAGTTAGCCACGACCCTATGAAACCGGTGGCTCCAGTCACTAGGATTTTCATATCTTCTAGAGAACTCAATTCCACCACTTGTATCAAACATTTCAGGGTAGCCCACATATGAATCCTTAGTATCGTCATGAGAGTTCACCTAGCCCTTCCTTGCAGACGTTAGTACAATCCCTAGATAAAATTACGTATGTCCGTAAAGCATCTCCGAACGTAATTATGGTTACTGCTCAATTTCGCTTGTCTTCGCAATTGTTGACTACCTCTACCGCTTCTGAGGCAACTCCTCTTTTGAAAACCTGACTGCGCGGAAGCTCAATTCATAACGACCCACGGACTTCCGACCGCCAACCCCCCAGTTTCCACAGAAGCAAATAAGGAGACAATCATTTTCGCATAGCGAGGCCCATCTTTGATAAGCGAAAGCTTTGCTTGTCGCTTCTTCCTAACGGTATGTTGAACAGGAATGTTGACGATCTTCAGGTTTCTGTTTCTTAATAGTTTGACAGGAATCTCCACAAATATCTCGAAGCCCTTGGAAAGGAAAGTAGATTCTTTGAGAAGTTCGGTCCTATAGGCCTTGAAGGCGTTCGTTGTGTCCGAGGAAGGTATGCGAAACAATAGTCTGATCAAATAGTTACAAAATCTATTTGCAAGATACTTTAGGACAGAGTACCCCGGAGGCCTTCCATGCTGAAACCTGACACCTATCGCTACGTCGCATCCCTCTGCGACAGCATCTAATAGCTTGACGAGGTCCGATGAGCTTTCCGAGAGGTCCCCCATCATCGGCGCAAGAATGTCTCCTTGTGCAAGACTAATTCCAGTGCGAATTGCGTCGCCCACGCCACGTCTGCCCAATCTCTCGATCAGTCGTATCTCGCTGAATCTCTCGCACTGTCGATGAACAATGAGACCGGTACGATCGCCCGGCACGGAGTCTAATATGACGATCACCTCAAACTGAAACCGAGTTCCTCTTAACCTCTCAACAACATCCACCAGCGTATCCTCGATGTACTCCTCTTCCCTATAGGCTGGAATGATTATCGAAACGAAGTGTCCATGCGAGGGCTTCTCTGAGGCGGGAGAGCTCAATTGCGCTCACCGAGCACAAGTCGAATAACAAGATGTGGCAATCTATAATATATTAGTGTACGCTCATTTAGCTTAAGAGTGCGAGTGGGCATGCATGATATCAGACCTTATCGAGAAGATAAAGTCGAATAATGCTACCATCTGCGTCTTAGGTCTAGGAAGGGTGGGTCTTCCTTTAAGTGTCGTCTTCGCCAATAGCGGATTAAATGTCATAGGTGTCGATATTGACCTAGACAAAGTTCTGAAGATAAAGCGAGGTGAAGCCCCATTTCGAGAGAAGAAATTGGAGGAATATCTCAGAAAAGCTCTGGAGTCGAAGAAATTCCACGCTACAGCGGAATCGAAGGACGGAATCGGCCGAGCAGATGTAGTGATAGTAACTGTGGGGACGCCGACCACGGCACAGTACGCCATGGACTATTCTCAACTGCATGGCGCCCTTGAGGAAATCTCAAAAGTAGAGCTGACGATGAAAGCGGTTGGCTTCAGATGCACATTAGTTCCGGGAACGATCAATAATCTGATAATACCTTACCTTGAAGAGAACAGCGGACTGAGGGCCGGAGTAGACTTTGCACTAGCGATGTGCCCGGAAAGAATCTTGGAAGGACGCGCGATAGAAGAGCTACATCTCCTCCCGGAGATTGTAGGAGGCATCAACGACGTGAGCAACGCAATATTCGCCGAACTGTTCAAGAAGATCAACCCAGAAAAACGCATTCTACATGCGACACCAACAGGAGCCGAGTTAGCCAAGTTGTTCACAAACATATATCGATATGTGAGCTTTGCTTTGGCAAATGAGTTTGCGATCTGGGCAGAGATGTACAGCGAGGACGCCCACAACATCATCAAAGTCGCCAATTATGACTACCCGAGATGCAACATCCCCAAGCCGGGCTTCGCTGGCGGACCCTGCCTTGGCAAGGACGGCTTTCTGCTCGATAATAACACCACATTCAGTAGTATAATTTCCACTGCGTGGAAATTGAATGAGGCGGTTCCCCAATACGTTGCAGAGTCACTAAGACGAAAAATAGGTCAACTATATGGAAAGAGAATTTCAGTGCTGGGTCTCGCCTACAAAGCTGGAAGCGATGACACGCGACTATCACCATGCGTGAAGCTCGTTGAAGTACTCAAAGGTTATGGAGCTACTATCCTCGTGCATGATCCACACGTGCCCAACACATTAACAATGGACAAAGCGCTAGAGAATGCTGATGCGGTCGTTATCGCGGTTAACCATCCTGAATTCAGTCATCTGGCGAAAAGGATTGATGAGAGCGGCTGCAAACTCGTATACGATGTATGGGGAATCTTCGATGCCTCCGACTTCCAGAAAGCCTCCTATACTCGTTTCGGGCGAGGGAAATGAGTTACTGGAAGAATAAGGCAGTGCTCGTGACAGGTGGCGCAGGCTTCATAGGTCATAGGCTGGTAGCTAAACTCCTAAAACTTAGCGCAAAGGTCACAGTCATCGACGACCTATCGAAAGGCAATAAGCGGAACATAGAACCCTATATCAATCAAATACGATTTCTCCAAGCCGATTTACTAAACTCAGCAGTCGCGAAAGATGCCTTAAAAGGTCACGAAGTCTGTTTCCATCTTGCCGCCAAGATCGGGGGAATAGGATACTTTCATAAAACGCCCGCGACTAGTCTACGCGACAACTCGATAATGAACTTTAACCTATGGGATGCCGCCATCGGCACAAATACAAAGATGGTATGCCTTTCATCATCCATGGTCTTCGAACGGACAAACACCTTCCCAACCCCTGAGTCTGCCATCGAAACATCTCCTCCACCAATGAGCGGCTACGGCTTCTCGAAGCTCGTAGCTGAATACGTAGCAAGAACATATCATGAAGAGTTTGGCGTGAAGTACGTGATCGTCAGGCCCTTCAATGCCTACGGACCAGGCGAGATTCCTGGAGAATATGTGGGTTACGCTCATGTGATACCAGACCTCATCAAGAAGACTCTAGCAGGACAGCATCCGCTTGAGTTATTAGGGTCTGGAAAACAGACGAGAAGTTACACTTACGTTGACGACGTAGCCGACGCAATATTGCACGTTACCGAGCAAGCTGGAAATGATGATTTCAACATAGGAACAGGTGTGGAAACCACCGTGACCGAGTTGGCTGAAAAAATATGGAAGCTTTGCCGAAGAAAAGAGCCGCTAAGGTTTAAGCATATTCCAAGCCTGAAGTACGATGTCCAGAGAAGAGTTCCCGATACATCAAAGATAATACGTTTGGGCTGGAAACCGAAGATTAACATAGATGAAGGTCTGAGGAAAACAATAGAGTGGGTCGAATCAGAAATCCATGATACGCATTCAAAACGTTTCGCCAATAACTTGCAAAGCGGCACTCGTGCCTAGGTTCGATCCAGTAATTTTGCCATGTGATTGAACAAATTCCAAAACGTCTTCGTCAGTGAAGTGTAAAGACGAATATGACCGCTCTCATCTTTACTAACTAAGTAATGCTAGTAGCTAAGGCCGGCGACAACATATTCACGGCTGTAATAAGATGCATGATAGACTTCTGTAAGGAGAAGGGAGCGCCGGTAGTGGCGGTGATCAAGGCTAGAAGCGCGGATGAAGTCCTACGCGGCTCTTCAGTCCTCCTTGAAAAGGATATGAGGATAGCGCGCTTCAAGGAAAAACCGATGAAAGTTGAGACCATGCTGATCGGCGCGTGCATCTACATATTACCCCACAAGACCTTCCTCAGGACGAGCGAGTACCTTCAGGAAGGTGGAGACAGAGATGAGCCTGGAAACTTTATGGAATGGCTATGCGAGAGGGAGACGGTCTATGGATATATGCTGCCAGGACGACTCTGGGATATCGGCACAATAGAAGGATACGAGGAGCTCAAGCGAGAATTCCAAACCGCGAATCATAGAAAATAGAGGTTCTTCCAAGGCGCAGAGCATGCTACGATCCTAATTAGCGAAAGACTCAAGCACAGCACCTTCTCAATCTTCCATCGAGGAGGCGCTGAATGACGAAAGCAATCTTCCTAGGAACTGGAGTCTCCGTAATCACAAGAAAAAGGCATTCGCCTGGGCTCTTGGTCGAAACGGAGCGAGCTCACAGACTCCTGTTTGACTGCGGGCCAGGAACAGCCCAAACGCTAGAGGCGATGAGGTACAGTGTCTCAAAACTCGACAACATTTTTCTGACGCATCTCCATGCAGATCATGCTCTCGACTACGCGACGATAGTAAACGACAGAGCGTTCACTACACGTGATCCTCTACATGTCTACGGCCCAAAAGGACTGGAAAGACACACAAGAACACTCTTCATTAAGCTCTTTCCAGACTTGGACTTGAAACTCAGATGCTTCGAGTATTTGACTGCAGAAGAGGTGAGGGAAGGACTCGTAGCAGAGAAAGATGATTGGAAAGTGAGTTGCGCCCCAGCTGAGCATGCCGGTGGACTCTCGTATAGAATAGACTCTGCTGGTAGGTCTCTACTCTACTCTGGAGATACAGGCCCATGCCAAAGCCTCGTGGAACTGGGAAGAGAGGTGGACTTGGCCGTCATCGAATGCTCTTTCCCGGATTCGGCATCGCTCAAAGGCGAACATCTATACCCGCCACTCGCTGGGAAACTAGCTTCCAAGATGGAAGCAAAAATAGTTATTCTAACCCACCTGTATCCAGAATGCGAAGGCAGAGAAGAAGAGATGCTCAGACAAGCAAAGAGATATTTTGCCGGAGAGATATCTATAGCAGAAGACGGGATGAGAGTCAAGATCTGATGTTTGGCACTGTTCGACCTGCCAGATCTTCAGCAAAGTCACAAAGCCGAAATCTAAAATGCTAGGATTCGAATACACTTGAAGGGGTAGAGTCTGTGGCCTCTCCTCTCGTCTCGGTCTGTATCCCTACCTACAACGGCGCTAAGTGGATTGGAGAAGCCCTTCGTTCTGCGCTATCCCAGACCTACGAGCCCCTAGAGATTCTGATCGTTGACGACGCCTCAACTGACCAAACGTTGGATGTCATCCGGTCTTTCAATGACCCTCGCATTCG
>Ga0209725_1000662_pt1 | contig 20613 bp, 18 predicted proteins | sample I18A1metaG_FD_184145 | JGI IMG/M metagenome (GOLD analysis project Ga0209725, IMG submission 184145) | Lake sediment bacterial and archeal communities from Gulf of Boni, Indonesia to study Microbial Dark Matter (Phase II) - ​I18A1 metaG... | ecosystem: Environmental > Aquatic > Freshwater > Lake...
GGACAGGATTGGGGTTGTCACGAATTCTGGGGGCCCAGGAGTGATGATGGTCGACGCGTTAGCAAGACTGGGTCTCAAGGCTCCTGAGTCCTCCGCTGAGACTAGGGACAGGCTCGCTTTTCTACCGACTATCTGTAGCCGGAACAATCCTATCGATCTGACAGCGGAGACAGGTCCGGAGCACTATCAGAGAAGCCTCCACGTATTAGCGGAGTCAGAAGACTTTGACGCTCTCGTAGCAGTATGCATCCCTCCAGCCTTCCTAAAATCTGAACCGATAAGCGAAGCGATGCTTCAGGTGAGCGGGGCTATCTCAAAGCCTCTTATAGCCTGTTTGATGGCAGGAGACCTAGTCACAGAGGGAGTAAAGATGTTGGAGAGCGGAGGCGTCCCGAACTTCCCTACACCGAGACGTACTGCGAAAGCTGTTTGGGCGTTGGTGCAGAGAGGGAGGTATCTAGCACAACGACAGTCTCCTCCACTCCCTGAGATAGCTGGCAAGCCAACGAGGCGATCCCATTCATGAAAGCTTCAGTCTCTGGCAGACTCGGACCTGTCAAGGAGTCGGCGATAAGAAGGTTCATCGAGCTGGCGTCAAAATCGAAAGATGCCATACATTTTGAACACGGAGAACCGAGCTTTACAACCCCAGACCACATTATCGAAGCTTCCATCAAAGCGATGAAGGAAGGGTTCACCCACTACGGTCCTACGCGGGGGCTCCCTGAGTTGAGAGAGGCGATAGCAGAGAAATTGACAATGGAGAACGCGATCCCTGTCGACGGACCTGAAGAGGTTCTAGTGGTTTCAGGCACACAGGAAGCTATGTTTCTGGCGGCCTTGGCTTTCCTAGAACCGGGAGACGAAGCCCTAGTGCTAGAACCTTACTATCCGGCCTATTTTGAGGAAACATTGATTGCCGGGGCAAAGCCTGTTGAGGTTCCTCTGAGTGAGGATAGCCACTATCGGATTGAGGCCGAACATCTCGAACGATATGTTACACCTAGAACAAAGATGCTCTGGCTGAACAGCCCTGTCAATCCAACTGGTCACGTCTTTTCAAAGCGAGATCTGGAAGCGATGGCTACAGTTGCTCAGAAAGATGACTTGCTCGTCTTTGCTGATGAGATATACGAGAAACTGGTCTACGACGGTGTTGAGCATGTAAGCATCGGCTCTCTGCCAGGTATGGAAGACCGAGTCATAACAGCTAACGGTTTCTCGAAGAGTTACGCGATGGCTGGGTGGCGCGTAGGGTATGTGGCCGCCGATAAGAGGCTGGTTGACCAGATGAGTAAACTTCACTATTATACGGTTCTCTGTTCCAGCACTATCGCACAGAAGGCAGCCGTAGCTGCGCTGACAGGACCCCAAGACTGCGTTCGCGAGATGTTTCACGAATATGACAGGAGAAGGACGGCCGTTCTGCAGGCCCTGAGAGAGATCGATGAAATCTCCTATGTCCCGCCTACGGGTGCTTTCTATGTCTTTCCAAATATCTCGAAGTGCACGAGGGACGATGAAGGTATGGCGAGGACTCTGCTAACGGAATACTCTGTGGCGACTGTTCCTGGGTCAGGGTTTGGAAGAGCAGGCATAGGTCACCTGAGAATATCTTACTCGGTTCCGATGAAAGAGATAAGCGAAGGTCTAGGTCGATTTCGCAAGGCCTTTCAGGATTTTGCTTCGCATCACGCATCCGAAATTCCGCGGTAGACACACTGCCTTCTTGGAGTCTGCGAGATGGTTCATGGGTCGGCGTTGCGGGTAACGCAAAACCTTTGACCATATGTGAAGTGAGTGGTTCATCTACTAGGGTGTGTGAGCTGGTTCATGAAAGCTTTACAAATTGCTTCTGAGACTGTCGGAGAGACAATTCTTCTAATGGGAAACGAGGCGATCGCGAGGGGAGCTATAGAGGCCGGCGTAAAGTTTGTTACCGGATACCCGGGAACGCCATCATCTGAAGTCATCGGATCGCTTGTTCCCGTCGCGAAGGAGTTGAAGATCAGGGTCGAGTGGGCTGTAAATGAGAAAGTGGCCTTGGAAACGGCGGCCGGAGTCGCGTTTGCCGGTCTCCGAGCCTTGGTCACGATGAAGAATGCAGGCCTGAATGTTGCGGCTGATGCATTGTTGTCGATAGCTTACAGCGGTGTGGATGGCGGACTAGTGATCTACGTGGCAGATGACCCGTCATGCCACTCTGGTATGGAAGAGCAAGACAGCCGTTTCTACGCGAACCTTTCTCTTCTACCCATGCTCGAACTGTCCAATCCACAGGAAGCCAAGGATGCAACAGTGGCAGCCTTCAAGCTATCGGAGCAATTGAACGTTCCTATTTTGATCCGTTCAACAACTAGGGTCGCCCACTCGTCAGCAAACGTCAGATTGGGCCCGATCCAGACAGTGGTCAGGGAACCGAGCTTCGAGAAAGACGCTAGGAGACATACAAGGGCCTCGCCTGTGTGGTGCATGGAACAACACACCCGCCTTATCAGGAAAGTTCAGGAATCAAGGACTATCTTTGAAGAGCTGCCGTTCAATCGACTTATTATGAACGGGGAAGAAAAGTACGGTGTAGTTGCCTCTGGCGTTGCATGGAATTATTTGATGGAAGTTGTCGAAAATTTCGGGCTAAATGACCTGGCTCTATTGAAAATCGGCGTCGTGAACCCTTTGCCAGAGAGTCTGATCAGACGCCTGCTAGAGAACCGAAGAGCTGTACTCGTCCTGGAAGAGTTGGAACCGTACGTGGAGTTGAATGTTAGAGCAACCGCGTCAGGGCTACCGACGAGGACAGCGATACATGGAAAGAATGACGGGATGACGCCGAGAGTCGGTGAGTTTTCACATGAAACAGTAAGGAAGGCTCTTGGAGAGTTTATTGGAAAGGACTTGGTTCCTGATCAGGTTCGGAGGGAAGTGGTCAAACACGGCTCGCAGGCCGCGCCGGTCAGGTATTTGCCGTTCTGCCCCGGGTGCCCACACATGGGAACTTACCTCGCCATCAACCGAGCCTTCAATCGATTGCGAATTGGAAAGGAGGGCGCGATCGTTACCGGCGATATCGGCTGCACGATTCTTGGCATGAATAAGCCCTTCGAGACATGTTGGACCGAGATCTGCATGGGGGCTTCGATCTCCATAGCGGCTGGGCTTAGGCACGCTGGCATAGACAAACCGATACTAGCAACTCTGGGAGATTCGACGTTCTTTCACGCCGGCCTGCCGGCGCTTGTTAACCTTGTTCTGACCAACACGAGATTGGCCGTCGTAGTGTTGGACAATCAGATCACTGCGATGACCGGGCACCAACCCAGCCCATCGACCCCTCGAACAGATGCTGGAGAGCCTCCTATCAGGATCGAGGATGTTGCGAGATCTATTGGAGTAAGCTTCGTCCGCGTCGTAGATCCCTTCGACCTGGAAGCGACTACGGAGGCCATTATCGATGCCGTGAATCTCAACGGTCCATCTGTAGTGGTAAGCCGGAGAATGTGTGCCCTAGATGCCCGACGGGAGGGAATTATTGAACGTCTAGGGTCGGTCGATCCGGAGAAGTGTACAGGGTGCCTCGCCTGCATAAAGCTGCTAGGCTGTCCAGCCCTAGATGTCGGTAGCGACAAGAAGATTGTAATAGACAGGCTGCAATGCCACGGATGCACCCTGTGCGCTGCAGTCTGTCCGTACCATGCTGTCACCCCGGGAGAGTGGAGCTGCTGAAAGAGTTCAACGTCGTGGTACCGGGAGTTGGAGGACAAGGCAGCCTTCTACTATCGCAATTGATCGCCTGCGCGGCTAGAATAGAGGGCTTTGAGGTTCAGACGGGGGAGACGCTTGGCATGGCCCAGAGAGGCGGCTCGGTGATCGGCTTTGTAAGATATGGCAAGAAAGTCTACAGCCCTCTCGTCCCTGACCACGAGGCGCACATTCTGATCTCTCTAGAACCTGTCGAGGCTTTACGGTCAATCCGATACGTCGGCAGATCCACATTAGTCCTTTTGAATACGGAGAAGAAGCGTCCACTCGGTGTCTTATTGGGACAAGAACAATACCCAGAAGTGAAAGAAATAGAGATGACTCTCAGATCCGCTGGAGCCAAGACCTTTGCTTTCAATGCTGTGGAGCTGGCCGAGAGGGCAGGGAACGCCAGGTCGGCCAACGTGTGTATGCTTGGTGGAATGGCAGCTCTAGGAAGCAGTCACATAAAGTCTGAGAGCTTCACAAAAGCCTTGAAGGAAATTCTTTCTGAAGGACTCTTGCAAGTGAACATGCAAGCATTCAACCTTGGCTATGAAACCATATCCTCGCTAATTAGCTGAACGTGACGGGAAATTTCGAACTGAAAAGTAGACAGTGCAGGGACTTGAACCACGTTGTGGAAGACAGTCTCGCATGCACTTGCAAAAGAGCTCTTCAGTGAAGAACGCATGAGAGAAGCGTACCTCGGATTGACATAGTGAAGGGTCTCATGCTGTTGTACGATGTGCCTCATTCCTCCTTGTTTTCTCCGTAGGTGAGGATCGATTCCTCGCGTCTTCTACATGCACTGGATATGATGGCTACAACGACAAAAGTCTTAACGGCCAAAGGGCTAAGGTCGCGATCGTGCCGTTTGCCGCGGAAGTCAGGGCTATGAGCGAAGAAGCCTATCAGCTGATAGAAAAGTGGTCGAAGCTCCATGAGTTCACCGTCGTCGGAAAAGGCCTAACAAGGGTAGATGCTCTCGAGAAAGCTCTTGGCCAAGCGAGATATGTGGAGGACTACTCATTTGACAGGATGGTGTGGATCAAGAGCGTTCGGAGCAAGCATCCTCATGGCCTGATCAAGGGCATTGATGCCAGCGGGGCGTTGGCCGCTCAAGGCGTGGTCGGGGTGTTCACGGCCAGGGATGTTCCGGGGATAAATGAGATCGGTTACGCTCTCCCCGACCAGCCCCTCTTAGCCAACGTTAAGGTCAGGTTCTCAGGTGAAGCGATTGCGCTCGTCGCCGCTGAGAATCCCTCCATTGCTGAAGAAGCGGCAGAGATGGTGTCCGTGGACTACAAGCCCCTTCCAGCAGTCTATGACCCGATCGAGGCGATGACCTCATCAGTACTCGTGCATGAGGAACACGGATCGAACATAGCGTCAACCACCAGACTGAGGAAAGGTGACGTGGCTAAGGGCTTTGATCAATCTGATTTCATACTGGAGAACACGTATGCAACTCAGCCTCAGGAGCACGCGTATCTCGAGCCTGAATGCGCGGTTGCAACTCCAGATCCGAGCGGCATTACCATCATAGGGTCCATCCAGAGCCCTTTCGTTGTGCATGGTACTGTGGCCAGGGCGCTTGGTCTGAGACACAGCCAAGTCAGGATTGTCTCAGCTGTTGTGGGAGGTGCCTTCGGAGGCAAGGATGATGTGGGAGCGGAAGTTTGCGCAAGGGCTGGATTGGTTGCGCTCAAAACGAGGCGGCCGGCCATGCTTGTTCACTCACGTGAAGAATCCATCGTAGAGCACAACAAGAGATACGCGTCGAGAATAGACTACAAGACAGGCGTGAGGTCAGACGGGAAGCTCATGGCGGTCAAGGCGCGAATTGTCCTCGATGGAGGGGCCTATGCAAATCGAGGTCCCTTTGTCCTCTGGAGGATGACTGTGCACATCACCGGCCCGTACGAGGTTCCCAATGTCGAGGTTGGTGGCTCGCTTGTGTACACCAACAAGGTGTACGGCGGCTCATTCCGCGGTTTCGGCAATGCAAAAGTCCACTTCGCAGTTGAGAGCCAGATGGATGAGGTTGCCGAGAAACTGGGAATGGACCCGATAGAGTTCAGATTAAAGAATGTGCTCCGCCCAGGCTCGCTCACAGCGACGAGTCAACTATTGGATCACTCCGTAGGTGCCGAGGATGTCCTTAGAGCGGCGCGAGAGTCTTCGGGCTGGTCGAAGAAACGCCAAGAATATCGAGATCAAGTGGGCAATCGAAGAAGAGGGATCGGGGTAGGGGCAGCTTGGCATGGGATAAGTACAAGCAGGGGCGTTCCCGATTGGTCTGCGGGCTCCATAATCATCTACCGAGATGGGTCCGTCCTCTACAGGACTGGAATCACCGAGATGGGTCAAGGGAGCCATACGGGCCACGTCCAGACGATTGCCGAAATTCTGGGCGCGCCGATCAGCCATATCCGTATCGACATTCCTGACACGAGCTCGGTTCCTGACAGCGGACCCACGCACGGTTCAAGGGGAACGATGATGGGGGGCACCGCTGCCCTCGTGGCTGCAACCCGCATTAGGGAGAGGCTGAACAGATTGGCGGCCGAGCTGTTGGCGTGCGATCTTGAAGACATCGAGATCAAAGATGGAAAGGCCTATTCGAGGAAGGATAGGGGCAAGGTACTTGAATGGAGGGATCTCATCGAGGCAGCCTTTCGAAAGGGAGTTGAACTTTCGAGCTACGGACACTTCTATGGGCCTAAGGGAACGTTTGATCATGAGGTAGGCCAGGGAACAGCCTACATCGTCTACAGTTACGTGGCTAACGTCGTCGAGGTCGAGGTTGACATAGACACTGGTCAAGTAACCGTGCTGAAAGTGTATCCAGTGGCCGACGTGGGCAGAGTGATCAACCCGGCACTTGTAGACGGGCAGATTCACGGAGGTATCGTACAGGGCCTCGGATATGCTCTCATGGAGAACGTGATCATTCATGACGGATGTGTTCTCAATCCTAACTTCACGGACTATGTGATACCAACTTCGATGGATATACCAGTGATAGAGAAGTCAATCCTTCTCGAGCATCCATACAGATATGGTCCACTAGGGGCGAAAGGCGTGGGGGAGATGGCGCTCATACCCGCAGCTGCCGCCATAGCGAATGCTGTCTCCCATGCCACGGGCGTGAGGATCCGCGAGTTACCTATGACCGCTGAAAAGGTGTTTTTCGCACTGAAGAAGCATCAAGAGCGTGGGTGAAGGTACTCCATGGCCATCAACGTCAGACTCTATGGATTCCTTAGAACTGTTGCGGGGAGAGATGAGGTTCAACTCGAAGCTGATAGTGTCCGTGCTGTTGTGGAGCGTCTCGCGACAATGTTCGGCCCCCTTTTTCGGCAAGCCTTGACAGAGGAGGGTGGGAGAGTCATGCCCTACTGCCTCGTCTATGTGAACAAGGTTGGACATAGGTTACAGGGGGCCCTTGAGATAGCCCTGAAGGACGGCGATCTCGTCCACCTAGTCCCTGCGGTAGATGGGGGATAAGGCACCTTTGATTCCTCAGTTTGAATACCACAGACCGGCCAGCCTGCAAGACGCCCTGGAACTGCTTGAGAACTACAACGGGAAAGCCAAACCCCTAGCTGGGGGGACGGATCTGATCGTCCAGATGAGAGATCGAAAGGCAGCTCCTGGACACATAGTGGACTTGGCACATCTGAAGGAGCTAGACTACATAGTTGCTGATCGAGAACTCGTCAGGATTGGAGCGCTCACGCGTATAGCGAGCATTCAGGGATCGGAACTCATCACAAGGATGGCCCCAATCCTCGCTAGAGCTACGGACCAATTCGCGTCTTGGCAGATTCGAAACATCGGAACGATCGGGGGGAACCTTTGCAATGCGTCTCCCGCCGCTGACACCGCCCCTCCGCTTATGGTGCTTGGTGCTCGTGTCAGGACGAAATCCGCCTCTCGGGAGCGAGATATCCCATTGGAGCAATTCTTCGAAGGGCCTGGTCAAACGGCACTTGACCCAGCTGAACTAGTGACCGAGGTAGCCTTCAAGGCTCCCACGCGGGAAGCGCAGTGGTCCTACTTCAAGCTCGGTAGAAGAAGCGGCAATACTCTCTCGATAGTCAGCTTGGCAGCCACATTCGATGTGGACGGAGGCGAGATGTGTAGGGCAAGGATCGCCCTAGGAGCGGTCGCACCTGTTCCTTTGCGTCCCAAGAGGACCGAGGCGATGTTAGAAGGGGCGAAGCTTGACGTGGAGACGGGTATAAGAGCCGGCGAGCTCGTCGCCGCGGAGGTGGCGCCGATCTCCGATGTGAGGGCCTCAGCCGACTATCGCACAGCAATGTCTAGTCTCCTAGTCCGGAAATCGATAGAGGCACTCATGGGAGCGAGCAAGAGTTGATGAGCAACCGAATCTCCGTAAGCTTTATCGCAAATGACAAGCCAGTCAGCGTGGAAGCTGAACCGAACACACTCCTACTTGATCTACTTCGCAGACAGCTGGGCCTCACAAGCGTGAAGAGAGGATGCGAGACAGGAGAGTGCGGAGCCTGCACCGTTCTTCTTGATGGAGCCCCTGTACCATCATGCCTAATCCTAGCCCCAAGAGTGGAAGGTAGACAGATTCTGACACTCGAGGGCCTAGCGAAGGAAGGCACGCCTCATCCGATTCAGGAAGCGTTCGTTGAGGCGAACGCCATACAATGTGGATACTGTACGCCGGCCCTCATCTTGACGGTCAAGAGTCTACTAGACCGAGTGCCGAATCCAACTGAACGGGAAATTAGGAAGGCCATTGAAGGCAACCTTTGCAGATGCACGGGCTACTGGAAGGTGGTTGACGCTGTGCTCCTGGCCGCATCCAAAGTGCAAGCGCTCTCGCCTAAATGAACGCGTCCATGGGAGCTGATGAGTGCGACAGCCTCGGGTGCCTACTCTTGCCACCTTAAGGCTAAACATGGCATGGTGTCGACTAGAGCTAGACATGCGATAGGCTGCTCTGAAGTAGATCCCTTGGGCACCTCTTTTCACGCGCTATCAATAGAAAGGGGTCTTCGAGTAAGTCAGGTTCCAGTATGGCGAGTGACGGCCAACGCGAGCTGCGCGGCGTAAGAGTCGAGCAAGGCCAACACTAGTAACGAGTCAGACGGCTCGGCGAGGAGAACCGATTTGCAGGCGTCCTTTTCCCATCGCAATTGCCTGGATAGCCAACAGGATCATGTCGGCCACAAAGTGGCCGATCATGACAGCTGTTAGTGAACCGGTTAGATAGAAGACAAGCCCTAGGATCGTACCAAGCGTAAATGGCATCACAGCATTGTAAACACCTTGGTACAAATGCCCGAGGAAGAAGACTAGCGCCTGAGCAACTATTGAAATTGGCGGAGAAAACAGCAACATTAGATTGGTAAGCAAGTATCCCCTGAAGATGAGCTCCTCAAAAAATGCCGCCTTCAACGAGGTAGCAGCCAGCAGCGCGAGCATTAGGCTTTGGGACCTAGGCATAGACCCAAATATGATTCTCTTCAGCTGCTCCTCCCTTCTCGATTCGGATCTTCTGAGAACGCTATGACGGAAAGCTGAAACGGACGCCTCTACGGATAGGAGCAAAGGGATAAGACCGAAGCCTGAAACAAGCCCCCAGAGGATATCATCCCATCGCAGAGCCATATGGTCAATACCAAAAACGGTCACCAGATCATGACCAAAGAAAACGTTGGAAACCACAAGTAAACCAAGCAAAACTGACGTACCAATCATGGACATGAGAAGGAGATGATGGAAAGAGGGCGCCTTCTTGTACTTTAGAGAGAATCGGGGATCGCCCTTCCAGAGGAACAGTAGAGAAAAGGCGTACGCAAGCAAGAAGGCGAATAGCGCGCGCGTTGCTGACAATTCTGTTCCAACGTCTCTTGTGGCCTTGAACTCTACTGGCCACACCTCCTAGGTAAGCCCACCGCTTACGGCGTGTCCTGACGCAAAGGAAGCCGATGCTTCTGATGCTTTGAATTCCAATAAGGGTGCGAAAGGCAAGTCTTCTCCCACGGCTTGCTAGGAGTCCGAGTGCGGTCCCGGTTCGAGCGTGTCAGGCTTTTTCGAGAAGGTAGCATGCAGCGAAGTGTTTCGCCCTAAACTCAAATAGCTCAGGTTCCACCTGCCTGCACTTGTTGAACGCATATGGGCATCGCGGATGGAATCGACACCCGGGAGGGATATTGATTGGGCTGGGGGTCTCTCCCTTGATAGGAATTTCCTTGTCTTCGGCTCGCACTTCAGGGGTCGGAACCGCTACCAGCAGGGCTTGAGTGTACGGATGCCCTGGATTGTCTACTATTTCCTCAGTCGGCCCGTACTCCACGATCTTTCCGAGATACATGACCGCGATCTGATCTGCGACGTACTTTGAGATCGCCAAATCATGTGTGATAAAAAGATAGGTCAACCCCAGGTCGGTCTTTAGGTCTAGCATTAGATTCAAGACCTCTGTTCTGATCGAGACATCAAGCATAGAGACAGGCTCATCCGCGACAATAAACTTCGGCCTCAGAATCAGCGCTCTCGCAATGGCGACTCTCTGCCTCTGTCCACCACTGAGCTCATGTGGGTACCTGAAGAGATAGTCCTGAGGCGGTACTACCTGCACGCTCTCGAGCGCCTTCGAGACAAGGTCAACTTTCTCTGATTCGCTCGCTTCGATTGAGTGAATATTCAGCGGCTCTGATATGACATCGAAAACCGTCATCTTGGGATTGATTGAGTCAAATGGGTCTTGGAATACTATCTGCATCTCGCGTCTGAGAGTTCTCATTTCATCGTCTGGGATTGAACTGATGTCTTTGCCACGGTAGTAGATGCTTCCACTCGTCGGCTCGATGAGCCTCAATGTCAATCTACCCGTGGTTGTCTTTCCGCATCCGCTTTCTCCGACGAGACCATAGACAGTGCCTTCCTCAACCCCGAATGAAATGCCGTCCACTGCTTTCACGTAAGCCTCTTCCCTCGACGTCAGTCTGGTGAGGAAACCCTTGCTAATAGGAAAATACTTCTTCAGTCCAACGGCGTTCAGCAAAAGATCGTTCATGTTAGAGACCTCAATACTTGGGGTGGTTGTTTGCCTTGTGACACGCAGTCCAGTGCCCGGGCCTCGTTTCCTGCGTATCGGGGTCTATCTCCGAGCAGACAGGTCTAGCGTACTGGCAGCGAGGGTGAAACCTGCATGCCTTTGGGGGGTCAATCAGCTGAGGAGGATTGCCGGGAATTGAAACTAGTCTGCCTCTTGATCCCCTGATTCTCGGAAACGCCGACAGTAGTCCCTCCGTGTACGGGTGAAGAGGCTTCTCGAATAGCTCTCGACTGCTGCAATACTCGCAGATGTTTCCGGCGTACATGACGGCTACTTTGTCAGATGTTTCCCCTACGACAGAAAGATCGTGCGAAATCAGGATCATGGATAGGCCCAGACTCTTCTGTAGGTTCTTCAAGACCTTGATCACTTGGGACTGGATTATTACGTCCAAAGCCGTGGTCGGTTCATCTGCAAGTATTAGGTCCGGAGCGCAAGCCAAGGCCATCGCGATCATCGATCTCTGCTTCATTCCACCGCTGAATTCGTGCGGATAATGATCGGCTCGCGAAGGATCTATCCCAACCATCTCTAGAAGCCTCATCGTCCTTGCTCTTGCTTCCTCCTCAGTGACCTCTTCATGAAGCATTATTGCTTCTGCGATTTGATCCCCGACTTTGAATACAGGATCTAGCGCATTCATGGCTGCTTGAGGTACCATTGAGATTCGCTTCCAGCGGATGCTCCTGCGAAACTCTGTTTCGTTCATTGAAAGGATGTCCGTGCCCGCAAGTTCGACTCTGCCTTTGAGTATTCTCGCGTTGTATGGAAGTAGCTTGAGCAAGCTTAAGGCAACACTTGATTTGCCGCAGCCTGACTCTCCAGCAAGTCCGACAGCCTCTCCTTTTTCAACCGTGAACGATACGTCGTCGACCGCTTTGACTTCTCCCTCCATCGTATCGTAGTGCATGGTCAGGTCTTCGACCTTGAGCAGAGCCAATACTCGATCTATCTCCTCCTAAGCTTGGGGTTGAGTATCTCGTCGAGTGCGTATCCTACGAGGACGAATGCAAGTGAGAGGAATGCTATGCAGAGTCCCGGAGGAACCGCCCACCACCATTCGGTTATTGCTCCGTAGTATTCGACGTCATGCAGCATCTTTCCCCAGGTCTGAACATAGGGGTCGCCAAGCCCGAGAAAACTCAGCGCAGCCTCGGTGACGATCGCGTTCGGAACTGTGAGCGCAAGTTGGGTATACGCCATAGTCATGACATTCGGCACCAAATGGCTCCCGATGATGTGTCTAGTTCCGCCACCTAACGCCCTGGCGGCTTCAACGTAGGTCTTCTCTTTCAGGGTGAGTACTTGAGACCGGATTAGCCTAGCTATGCCCATCCAGCCCAGGAAACCTATGAGTATCACTATGCTCCAGATGCTAGGTCCAATGACAGCGACGAGAACCATAAGCAGGGGTAGGCCCGGGATCGTGAGAAGTATGTCATTTACTCGCATTAGTACCTCGTCAGTTCTGCCCCCTACGTAGCCAGAGAAGAGTCCTACAAGCAGACCGAATGCAACCGCTATGACAGCCGAGAGGATCCCAATGATCAGCGAAAGCCTGCTACCATACGTGAGTTGCGTGAAGATGTCTCTTCCATAATTGTCCGTGCCCAAGAGCCCGAATACGTCTCCCCACACCCGCAGGCTAATATCGTCGAGGAAAACCTGCACTGTTGATCCTTGAGCTTGTTGCAAGGATACCCGTACACCTATTGCGTACTGGCCCGGCTTCGAAAAGATTATCCGACCAGGATCAACGGATATGTCCCCAAAGACACGGATCTTCAACGAGGCATCGGTCGAATCGATTGGCGGTTTGGGAATCTTCCAATCCGTATCGCCAGACTGACTCCCGGATTCCCACAGTATGAACTGTTCGCCGTTCATGGGTCCAACTATGACCTGGATGCTGTACGAGGCTACGCCTTCAACATGGCCCTTGTAGGCCACATGGACACCAAACCTTCTCATCGGCGCATACGGATAGCTGAAAGGATAGCTCAATGCGACCGTGTCGTTCTCGGCTCCTGAGGATTTTACCTCAACTAGTATTGCTCCCGGACCGCTGCCGCGGTCTCCCCCTAGGATTCCGGGATACCCTTCAGCTTCGCTCCACAGAATTCGCGCAGAAGATGAGCTTTGAGTTACTGTCCAACTTTGGATCGAAGAAGGCTGACTGAATCCTGAATCTGTCACCGGAGACATATTTCGAGCTAACTCCAGGTTTCCGGCATTAGCAAGCCACTCGGGCTTTGCTCTGTACTCAGCTAGGCCCATCGAGTAGATCGGATCGTAGGGCGTAATGTATGGCGCAAGCGCTGCCATCAGCACGAAGAAGAGGATGATTGCAGCTCCTGAAATTCCCATGGGGCTTCTAGCATAGCGTCTAAGGAACTTTTTCGCATTCCTGATGTAAACGGCCCTCTTACTCTCCAATTCATTGGGCCTCTATCCGAATCTGACTCTGGGATCCAGAATTCCGTACGCGATGTCTGCGACAAAATTGCAGATAACGACCATGACGGATACTATGAAGAAGATCCCTTGCAGGGCGGGGTAGTCGTTGCCTTGAATCGAGCTCCAAATGTATGTTCCCAAGCCATGCCAAGAGTAGACTGTCTCCGTCAGTATGGCCCCGGTTAGAATGAAGCCGAACGACAGGGCAATCACTGTAACCATGGGGAGCATGGCATTCTTCAAGGCATGCTTGTATAGGACTGTGCGCTCCTCAAGGCCTTTTGCTCTCGCCATCATGATGTAGTCTTCGGTCAAAGTATCCATCATCGCGGCTCTCATGACGAGCGCAAAGCCCCCGAACTGAATGATAACCAGAGTCAGAGCGGGAAGTGTCAGGTGCCAGAGGGTATCGAATACGAGTAGAAGCGGATCGGTGGGAGGAGGAACACTCACGGTTCCTCGGAGGGGAAAGGCTCTCAAGTAGTATCCGAAGATCAAGAGAAAGATTATTCCAAGCCAGAAGGTCGGCACAGAGTATCCGATGAATCCGAATGTTATCGCGGAGACGTCGACCAAGCTGCCTCGCTTTGCAGCGGCAACGATTCCCACCGCCATGCCAACTAGGACTGCAAGGATTGTTGAAGTACCCATCAACAATAGAGTATTGGGTAGTCTTTCCATGATGTCCACGCCAACGGGTCTTTGAGTATAGTAGGAGTAGCCGAAGAATCCCTGGAATGATTCGACTACGTATTTCACATACTGCTCCCACAGCGGCCGATCGAAACCATAGAGCTGCATGAGCCTTTGGTACTGCTCTGGGCGAAGACGAACGGCGTCCGCGACTAACAAGACCGGATTTGCTGGCATGAGCCTGAAGATGACGAAATTGAGGGTCATTATGGCGAATATTGTTATCAGCATGTAGGCGGTTCTCTTCAGAATGAAGAGCCTTAAACCCATAGGTCCACCGAGCCCGCTACTGAACAAGAGACGGAAAAAAAGGAGGGAGATTGGCGTCTATTTAGGCGTTTTCTTGGGTCTTCTTCTGATTACGACGTAGCCTGCGGCGATGATGATTACGATGACGGCAAGGATAGACGCAATCACTGTTGGAGTCAAGAAAGGCTTCGCCTCAACTACAAGTTGGTAGGTCTCAGTAGATCCTAAAGGTTTGCCGCCCGCGGTCCCAGCGAGTTCAGCGAGGACCGTGTACGCTCCTGGCGAAATGTCGGCCGTATCAAGTGTAGTAGAGTAAGTGCCGTCTGATCCTGCGGTGCCAGCGAAGGTCTTCACCACGGATCCTGTGCTGTCAATGACTGTGAGAGTATAGGTTCCATTCGTGATGGGAGTAACTGTCGTGTCCACCTTGACAGTGAGTGGAGTAGATGTTAGCGCCTTTGTGTCTCCTTGTGTTAGGGTCAGCTTCGGGAAGCCGATTGTGCTTCCAGCGGGCTTCAGGAAGTAGTTGGGGTTGGCGGTAGCGATGAAGTATTCGCCGGGCTTGTACTCCTTAAACATGAAGGGGCCTGTCCCTATCAGCTTGCCTTCCGAGACCGGCTGATACGTGATCGGATCGGCGACGTCCTGCCATATGTGTTTAGGTATGGCTGGAATATTCCAGCCGAGCCAGTGAAGCGCCCAGTAACTTGTCGTGTTCGTATAGCCTACAGCTGTGTACTTGTCAGGTGCCTCTGTGCTGACAAGGTTCGTCACGTATGAGATGTACACTGGGTTTTGCTTGTCCCTTGCATATTCCCATGTGAAGGTTAAGTCTTCAGCCGTGAAAGGCGTGCCGTCGTGCCATTTTATGTCATCGCGTAGATTGAATGTAATTTTCAGCCCGGGCACATTGCCTGGTGCGGTCCAAGGTTCCACTTTCCAAGATTTTGCCATCCACGGCATCTCCCCAAAGGTATTGGGGTCGGGATTTATCGGCGTATCGTAGATCACTGAGTCTACCATCGTGTCCCACCACCAGTTGATCTCAAACATGGGGCTTGGCTGAGTGAGGTCCGAAGACCAGGCAACCCTCAGAGGACCGGTGTACTCGTTTCCTTCAAGGTACGCTGTTAGAAAAGTCTCGAAATTGACTACGCCTGTCCACCAGGGTAGGTCTATCACGTTCTTTATGTTACTTCTGTAAGCGCTTATGTAGTATTGCGCGTATAGCGAAATGAACCCTGCCTCGTCCTCTATGATCTCCACGGCCTTCCATGCGGCCTCCTTGACTTTCTCCGGGTCGGAGCCAAATTTAAGGAGCTTAAGTTGCTCGTCTGCCCTCGCGCTTTTATAGAGCTCAAAGTTCATCGTCGGCGGACTCTCTGAGTAGAAATTGTCATACAACCAGTCCACATCCGGCCCGCCACCCCAGCCTGCTGTGTAGATGTCATACTCCTGTTTCTCGAACACTTCCACCGAGGTTACACGTCTCGGCACGATCTTCAGGTCGTAGGGTATGCCTACTTGATCGAATGCTTTTGCGAGCGTTTGAACGGAGAAGACTCGGTGGGCGTGTTCTTCGCGTGCATAGATCAGCAGCGGCCTCATCGTCTTGCCTGTCTTCGGGTCAATCCTCTTACCGTCTGGTCCTAAGGTGAAACCCAGCTTGTCAAGAATCTGAGCTGCCTTTTCTGGATTGAATTCTGACTTGGGCAGGTTCGGGTTGTACCATTTGCCGTAGCCCGGTCCGAGGTAGCCGTCCAGCGCGACTCCCTGCCCATGTAATCCTTCACTTACCATCGTATCCTTGTCGCTCAGCAATCGTATAGCCCGTCTGAAGTCCACTATATCCAACGGGTATCGCTGGCACTGAAGCGAGAATCCCCACACTCCCTGCTCTACGCCTTGAATCATCTTGATGTTGGGATCGTTCTGGACATCTGGCAGTCGCTCAACCGGAAGTCCCAGCTCAGGTCCAAAGTCTACGTCTCCTGCTTTGAGAGCCGGGATCTCAGCTTCAGTGCTGCCGAAGATGACGAATCGAATTTCGTTAGCGTGGGGGCCATCTAGTGTCCAAGTGACGGGCTTCTGCGCCATGACTTGACTTGGGCTGTAAGAGACTGCTAGCATCAGGGCGATCAGAAGAAGAGCCGCAGCCAAAGTTTGTATTTGCTTCAAGGTTATCACCTGATTTGCGCTTGGCTATCTTCTGTCGAAGGCTGGAGGCGCATCATATTTAATTCTTTCCACAAAATCCAGTGTGCCTGAACATCATGAATAGCGATCAAGAGCAGCCCCGGGCGATTAGGCGAGACGAGGAAAAAGGCTTGGTTGAGGCAAGAAGGATCATCATGTCGGGAGGCCTCCTCTCACTTTCGATTCTTGCCTTTGTTCTTTACACAGCCGGTGCCTTGTCACCTGGAATCGCAGCTGAATTCTGCGTCGTCTTCGCGCTGGTCCTCATGTTGACGTTTCTTCCCCGTCTAATCTCATTTCGCCGACAGGTGCAGGAACTGCTTATGCTCGGCACTTGCAGAAAACCGGCTGGCTCTCGCGGGCAAGAGCTTAGAAAGGCTGTGGCAACGGCTCTTTCCTTCATACTTGTCTTGACCGCACCTCTCCTGCTGACACGCTTTCTGGATCCCACTACCTGGATTGTGGTGGTGACAGGATTCATCTCAGGTTATGCAGCCTGCGACATATTTTTCACCGGCTATGCGTCGTTGTGGCAAGAACGGAGGGGAATCTTGTTGAGATGCTACAGATTATGGGCAGTCGGCTCAGATGAAAAGAAGATCTTGCTTGAATCGGGAATAAGGAGAGCGAACAGATGACAACGACAGCATCATTGGCCAGAGAGTATTTTCTGCTGGCCTTCTCTTCCATGGCGATTTCTCTCGGCTTCGCTCACATTTTCTTGATTTCGGGGATGCCGTCTTTCACGACGAGTTCAACATTCCGCGGCCTGGAAGAGGTTGGAATGGCTGTCACTCTGGCGTTGCTCGGACTGGCCGGAACCACCGTCTTCTACACCCTACTAATCAAGAAAAGAGAGTTCGAAGCGAGGCTTCTTCTCGGAGCTGTATTCGGTCCCGCTGTTGGAGTACTCGTCCTGATAGCAAGTCAAGCAATACTCCTAAGCGTCGTCAAGGAGACAAATGCGCTTGCCGTCGCCCTAATAATTCTCCTCTCAGTATATGTTTCTGTTTTCTCTGCAATTTTCCTTATCACAGGCTCTCTCAGTCCTATTGCGAGGAACATCATATATGTTGTCTACGGATCGATAGTAGGTGGTTTTGTTGGAATTGGACTCTCATCGATCACGTTCATAGTTGTTCTGACGACGGTCGGGGCATACGATCTCTTTGTAACCTCCTCAGGATTGGTAACAAGCATCGTCAGAGAGCTTTCAAAGGAATCTGCGATGCAAAAAATTGCCTACAGGTCAGCACAATTGGAAACAGGTGTAGGCGACTTCATATTCAACTCCTCGCTTCCTGCCCATGTATACGTCCACTTCACAATTGATGTCTTGCTATGGACTGTGCTTCTTGTGCTGGCTGGATATCTGATTAACTTCGCGGTTGCTCTCAGGAAAGGATACGCGGGGGGCATATCTGCTCCCACATTCCTTGGCCTCATTCCGATTGTTGTGAGTTTGATGTCAAATGTCGCTTGACACCTCATGACATATAGCGGAGAGCAGCTTGGTTTCGCAATGAAGCTTCAAGTGATAGTTCGCTAGCTGTTGACTTAGCCTGAGACGTCGTGCAACCTCGGCCTCAGCAATACCGGGCTTGTCCCGCACAAAGTGTATGATAGATTAGCGTAAGTCGTCGAGGTATGATTTGCCCCGACCGGCAGACCTCAGGTAGTAGAATCTGTGCTTTGTTCCTCATCTGATCGAGTGGATAATTCTGGACGCTTCGAGGATCCAAAGGTTTGAAGCCAGATCGAAGGTGCTGGGAATGACGGACTCCAGCTCAGAGAGAGTTACTCCAGGATGGGCCCCCTTTATGCGGTCGACGCGATGTTTATCGAACTGAGTCTAGGAGCCTCAGTCCATGCGAGGTACAATGTTGAATCGTATGCCAAAGTGATTGATGCCCACACAGAGTCAGCTTGTGAGTCGAGAACCAACTTTGGAGAACCCCAAAATAGTCCAGTCGAGTACGCACGAAGATAGCAAACCACGCTAATTGGGTGCCGCGTTTCGAGACGCTCGGTTTGGCTCCGGGTCTCGGTGGCGCCGGAAGATCTGCTTACCCAGACAATGTGAGCATCATCTAGCTCGTATATCGTCATGTCGAGCGAATAGATTGAGGCGGAGCTCTCAACAAGGTATGCCTCCTTCGCTCTATCATTTCTAGGTCGCACGGCCAGTGCCATAGGCGAGTTTCCTGGGCCGGCAGACCCACCGCTCTGATCAACCCAAGCAGTGTTAATCCGTCCCTTCGAGTCCTCTGCAGCCACGACCTCTGCGGCGAAAGAGTTCGAAGTGGGGAAGACAGAGATCGATTGCATGTGCAGCGCGGCCGTGGCTCCAGCGATCCTCATGCATGGAACTAGCAGAATGAGTAAGGTAGAAGACAGGGGTGGATTGACCAAGCCTCTGGGTTGACAGCTGAAATGCGTGAGCGATCGGTGTATCAGCCTTTTGCACGCGGGATTCCGACACACTTTTCTCCGTAGGAACATATGATTCGACCGGGCGATGATGAGAGCTGGTATTGGAGAAACACGTGATCGTTGAAACCAGAGCCGAGCCCCACCTTCTCAATTCGCCGTGACTGACCGCAACGTTTATTTCGATTCCGGGTGTGACCGAGTCGAAAGACTCGGCTGACCGGCCTCTTGAGCAAGTCATGGTTCGCAGCCGAGAAGGTACAGGTCGTCTTGAGGAAGCAGAGATGGGCAAGCGAATACGCGTTCAGAGGAGAGGGAGAGGCGGCTCTGTATTCAGGGCGCACGTCTACCGAAGAATCGCGCCTGCTTCCTATCCGCCCTTGATGGTAACGGATGCCGCAGGGCGCGTAGACGGGACGGTTGTCGACATCATGCATGATCCCGGTCGCGGGTCACCGCTTGCACTCGTCCAGTTCTCTGACGGAAAGTCATGCTCCCTGAGCGCTCCCGAAGGAATCCTCGTCAGCCAGACAATCTCTCGCGGCGCTGAATCTCCCCCAGAGATCGGCAACATACTCCCAGTGGGGAAGATCCCTGAGGGCACGATGATCTGCAATGTTGAAAGAGAACCTGGAGATGGAGGCAAGATCGCAAAGGCGTCGGGGAGTTACGCTATGGTTGTTGCGCATAGGCCTGGCGAAACAGAACTTCGGCTACCTTCCGGAGCTTCCGTCTATATGGCGGACAACTGCAGGGCCACGATTGGTGTTGTAGGCGGGGCGGGCCGAGCGGAGAAGCCGTTCTTGAAGGCTGGAACAAGGAAGCACTGGCTGAGGTCAAAGGGAAGGTTGTGGCCGATAACAAAGGGACAAGCCATGGTTGCGGCCTCACACCCGCACGGCGGAGGACGCCACAAACACGCAGGGAAGCCCACAACGGTTTCAAGACATGCTCCACCCGGCCGAAAGGTAGGCCTGATAGCGGCCAGACAGAGTGGCCGTTCGAAGAGAAGGATGCGATCGGAGTAGACTGCAGTTGACCTTGCTAGATCCTCTAGCTAACGCCCTCTCCACGCTGAACAACAACGAGCGAAGACACAAGCATGAATGCCTCGTTTGGCCGGCCTCGAAGCTGATGGGGCAGGTCCTGCGAGTGATGCAAAAGAACGGGTACATCGGAGAGTTCGAGTACATCGACGACGGACGATCCGGCAAGTTCAGAGTCCAACTCCTCGGTCGGATCAACAGTTGTGCCGTCATCAAACCCCGTTACTCTGTAAAGTCGGACAGGATAGAGGCGTGGGAAAAAAGGTTCCTACCTTCTAGGGATGTCGGGCTGTTGATCATGAGCACGCCGGGCGAAGTGTTCTCCCAACGAGACGCTAAGGAAAGCAAGGTCGGCGGCAGACTACTTGCGTACATATACTAGATGATTGACTAGAGCAGATTCAAAATGGCCAAAGGGTCGCAATACAATCTTCCCTACCGAAGGAGAAGAAACTCAACAACCAATTACGCGAGGAGAAAGCAACTCGTCCTATCAGGCCTGCCTAGGTTGGTCGTTCGACCTGCTAACAAGCATATCAGGGTCCAAATCATCGAAGCTCAAGCGACAGGTGACAAAGTCCTCGCCTCCGCACACTCCTCAGAGCTGAAAGAGTACTCCTGGAAAGGCCCTGGAGGGAACGTCCCTGCAGCGTACCTCACGGGCAGCTTGGCTGGGTATAGAGCAGGGAGCAAGGG